>WNFV01008524.1_pt1 | contig 11541 bp, 9 predicted proteins | sample 5400101 | NCBI WGS metagenome assembly WNFV01 (sample SAMN13153361, study PRJNA577476) | soil metagenome | isolation source: 115 cm soil or saprolite under grassland replicate 1 | place: USA:California | collected 2016-06-15
CGACCTCGCCGGCCGGGGCTACGGCGTGCTGGTCACCTGCAGCGACACGTCCGCCCGCGTGCTCGATGCCAGCGCCTCCCACTTCGGCGAGACCGTCCAGCCCGAGCCCGTCGAGGTGCCGGCGACCGGCGAGACCGCGATCATCGCCGGCGCGGAGGACGAGACGGCGGAGGACGACGTCGTACCGGATGAGCACGAAGGGCCCGATGAACGACGACACGCCGGGTCACAAGGGCCCGATGAGCGGGGGGAGGGCGTCGGATGACCGCGGTGCGGATGGGGTTGGGTGAGCTGCTGCGGGTGACGGCGGGGCGGTTGCCGAAGCTGGCGGTGCTGGCGCTGGTGCTGATCCCGACGCTGTACGGCGGGCTGTACCTGTACGCGAACCACGATCCGTACGGCCGGCTGGACAAGGTGCCGGCCGCGGTGGTGGCGGAGGACGTCGGTACGACGCTGTCCACCGGCGAGCGGCTGACCGTCGGGCCGCAGGTGGCCGACGATCTGCTGGCCTCGCGCAGCTTCGACTGGCATCGGGTGGACCGAGCGGACGCGGACGCCGGGGTCGCGGACGGAAGATACGCGTTCGCGCTCACGCTGCCGGAGACGTTCTCCGCGGACCTGGCGTCCAGCGCTGAGGCCGACCCGCGGCAGGCGAACCTCGAGCTGACCACGAACGACGCCAACAACTACCTCGCGCACACGATCGCGAACCAGGTCGTCGCCGAGGTGACCAAGTCGGTGGCCGCGAAGGTGAGCGAGACCGCGGCGAGCAAGCTGCTCGCGGGCTTCGCGACGATCCACGACCAGGTCGCGCAGGCCGCGGCGGGCGCCGCGCAGCTGCAGACCGGGCTCAACCAGGCGGTCAGCGGTTCGGCGCAGCTGCAGACCGGTGCGAACCAGCTGGTCGCCGGCCAGCAGAAGCTGGCGACGGGTGCCAGGCAGCTCTATGCCGGGACGACGCAGGCCGCTGCGGGCGCCACCCAGCTCGCCAGTGGCGCGCACCAGCTGAGCACCGGCCTGAACACCCTGAAGACGAAGACCGCGTCGCTGCCGTCCGACACCCGCAAGCTCGCCGACGGCGCCGACCAGGTTGCCGACGGCAACGAGCAGGTGGCCGCGGCCGGCGCCGAGGTGGCGACCGCGTCATCCACGCTGGTGAGCGACCTGTCGACGCTGGACTCCGCGCTCGCCCAGCGGCTGCGCGACCGCGGGTTCACCGAGGACCAGGTGCGGGTGGTACTGGCCGAGACCGCCACGCTGCGCGCGCCCGTAGTGAGCGCGGACAAGACGATCCAGACCACGTCGCAACAGCTCGACAAGCTCGCCACCGGCGCCCGGCAGGTTGCCGACGGCAACGCGAAGCTGGCCGGCGCGATGCCGGCACTGACCCAGGGGATCAGCTCCGCGGCGTCCGGCGCGTCGACGCTGAGCACCGGAGCGGACAAGCTCAGCGCTGGCGCCACGCAGCTGCGGACCGGCGCGAAGCAGCTGCGGGACGGCGAGCAACAGGCCCTGGCGGGTCAGAAGCAGCTCGCCACAGGCGCGACCAGCCTGCACACCGGCCTGGTCAAGCTCGCGGCCGGCGCGACCCAGCTGCGGACGGGTTTGGACAAGGGCGCGAAGGCGATCCCGGACCCGTCGCCGGAGTCCCGCAAGGCGATCGCGCAGACGCTGGGCGCGCCGATCGCCGTACAGAACACCTCCCAGGCGACCGCCGGCAGCTACGGCGCGGGCCTGGCGCCGTTCTTCATGAGCCTGGCGTGCTGGATCGGCGCGTACGTGCTGTTCCTGCTGGTCCGGCCGCTGTCACCGCGCGCGCTCGCGGCCACCCAGTGGCCGGTCCGGGTCGCGCTCGGCGGCTGGCTGCCCCCGGCGATCTTCGGCCTCGGCCAGGTGGTGCTGCTGTTCCTCGCGGTGATCGCGGGGCTCGGGATCGACACCGCGCACCCGTGGCTGACAATCGGCTTCCTGATGCTGACGTCGATGGCGTTCGTGGCGATCCTGCACGCGCTGGCCGCCTGGCTCGGCTCGGTCGGGAAGTTCCTCGGCCTGGTGCTGATGGTGATCCAGCTGGTGTCGGCCGGCGGCACGTTCCCGTGGCAGACGATCCCGGAGCCGCTGTACGTGTTCCACCACGCACTCCCGATGAGCTACGCGATCGACGGGATCCGGCACCTCATGTACGGCGGAGCCACGGCGGGCGTGGCGCGCGACGCGCTCGTCCTGCTCGGGTACCTCCTCACCGCGCTCGGGGCGTCCGCGCTGGCCGCCCGCACGCAGCGGGTCTGGCCGGCCAAGAAGCTGCAGCCTGAGCTGGTCCTGTAGACATCTAGCCTTCGGCCATTGCGGAGTTCGAGCTGTTCGTTCCACACCGCACGGTCGCCGAGCTGGCGGAGATCGCCCGGACGAACGGCGGCAGCGTGTTCAGGACCGGGTTGCTGGTGCGGATCAGAGGCGACCGGATCAAGGCCAGGGTGAACCGGGGCGGCCGCTCCTCGACTCCTGCCACGCTCACGGGCAGGCTGGTCGCCGAGGCCGGCGGCACCCGGATCACCGGACGCATGCACCGGCTCGCGAGCCATCTCTTCGACGGGGCGATCATCTTCGCGGCGGTCTTCATGGCCGTCGCCGCGACCGTCGTAGCGATAGCCGACGGACCTGGCACCGTAGGGTTCGTCGTCTGCCTGGTCAGCGCGATCTTGCTCGGGCTCGTCGGCTGCGGCCTGGTGCTGATCTCGCCGCTGACGCGCGCGATGGACGAGGCCGGGCTCAGGCACGCGCTGCTGGCACGCTTCGGCCACCCGGACTGACCGGGCGCGAGCGCGGCTTTTCCACAGTTCGCGAACTCGTGACCGGCGAGTGGTCAATTCCTCCTATGTTCCCTGCGAGACCCACAGGAGGAACGATGTCATCACTGATGCTTGTGTCGCATCATCACAGATGCGAGGCTGATCCCATGCGAACTACAGTCAGGCTCGACCCCGACGTCGCGGCCGCGGCGGAGCAGCTGCGGCGGGAGCGGCACATAGGGCTGGGTGAGGCGATCAACGAGCTCGCCCGGGCTGGGATGCGAGCGCGGCCGGCGCGAGCCGAGTTCCGGCAGCGGACGCGCGCGATGGGGCTGCGGGTCGACGCGTCGAACGTCGCCGAGGCCCTGGACCTGCTTGACGGCGCGGAGGCGCGGTGATCGTCGACGCCAACATCCTGCTGTACGCCGTGGACAGTGCCTGCGCACAGCACGACCGGGCCCGCACCTGGCTGGAGCAGGCGCTGAACGGACCTGGACGGGTCGGGTTGCCGTGGCCGTCGCTAACCGCGTTCCTGCGGATCGCGACACATCCCCGGGCGTCGGCGGATCCACTCAGCCAGGCGGAGGCGTGGGGATTCGTCGAGGACTGGCTGGGTGCGGGACCCGCATGGATCCCGACGCCGACCGAGCGGCACGCCGAGGTGCTCGGCCGGCTGCTGTCCGACGGGGACCTGCGCGGCAACCTGGTGGCGGACGCGCACCTGGCGGCGCTGGCCGTCGAGCACGGCGTCGGGGTCTGCTCGGCAGACTCCGACTTCGCGCGCTTCGCCGGCGTCGAGTGGTTCAACCCGGTGGCCGCCGGGACCTGACGGCCACCGGGTCGACCGGACGTCAGACCGGCATGGCGAACAGCTGGTTGAGCTGGTTGGAACCGCAGGTCCAGATCTCCAGCCGGGTGCCGTCGGCCGAGCCGCCGCCGGTGATGTCGAGGCACTTGCCGGACTGCGGGTTGAGAAGCGTCCCGTCCGCGCGGTACTGCCACTGCTGCGCGCCGCTGCCGTTGCAGGTCCACAGCTCGATCTTGGTGCCGCTGGTGACCGCACCGCCGGTGACGTCCAGGCACTTGCCCTGCACCCGCAGGGTGCCGTCACCCGGCACCGTGAACCGCTGGTTCGGGTTGCCGGTGCACGGCCACAGGATGATCGGGTTGCCGTCGGTGGTGGAGCTGCCGCTGTTGTCCACGCACTTGCCCGAGGTGCCGGTGAGCTGGCCGACGGGGCGTTGCGCGCCGCAGCCGGTGCTCGGCGTGACCCGGAACACGGCGGTGCCGTGCGCGGGAACGCTCGCGCTGACCGAGCCGGTGGTGCTCGACGTCGTGTCGGTCCACAGGTTCTTCAGGGTGTACGAACAGCCGGTGCCGCCGGTGAACCCGATGGCGGTCGTGGTGGTGGCGATCGTCGTACTCGTGGTGCCGCGGTTGAACAGCGCGACGGCGCGGTCGCCGTTCGCCAGCGGCTTGGCGAGGATGTCGGCCGTGCCGTTCTGGGAGATGATGCCGGCCTGTTTGCCGAGACTGTCCTGGTCGATCGCGATCAGGCCGGTGTCCCCGGCGACGGCGACCGCGGTGGCGTCGATCGCGGCCACGTCCACGCTGAGGATCAGCGGCGCCGACATCATCGACCACAGTGCCATCTGCGTCTTGTACTCGTCGACCGTGACGCCGGTGTCGCCGGTGATCAGGAAGTCCGGGTCGTTCCAGTGGTTCGGCCCGGCGTAACGCGACAGCAGCACGTTGTACTTGTAGTTCGTCAATAGGCTGCCCCAGCGGCTGCCGCTGGTCGAGTGCACCGCGATGTCCCAGCCCTCGCGCCACAACTGGCCGTACTGCGGGAGCCAGCTCAGCACGCTGTACCACGACGAGTTCGACTCGCAGCAGAAGTACGCCGGCGCGGACTCGGAGAACACGATCGGCCGTCCGGTGTTGCCCAGGGCAACCGACTGCTGGTTGTAGAGGTCGCGGTAGACCTGCTCCTTGGTCTGCCCGGCCGGCACCGGCACGTTGCAGCCGTCCAGCTTGAGGTAGTCCACACCCCAGGACGCGAACAGGTTCGCGTCGGCCTGGAAGTGCCCGAGGCTGCCCGGGTAGCCGCCGCAGGTGTAGGTGCCGGCGTCCTCGTAGATGCCGAACTTCAGCCCCTTGGCGTGCAGGTAGTCGCCGAGCCACTTCATCCCGTGCGGGAACTTGACCGGGTCGGCGACGAGGTTGCCGTTCGCGTCCCGGGACATCTTCATCCAGCAGTCGTCGACGGTGACGGTGTCGTAGCCCTTCGCCGCGAGCCCCGTGGTGACCAGGGCGTCGGCGTTGCGGACCATCACCGCCTCACTGACGTTGCACTCGTAGCGGGCCCAGTTGTTGAACCCCATCGGCGGCGTCGGCGCCAGGTTGTCGCCGTTGGGCGGTACGACGGCCGCCGACACCACGTCGATCGGAACGGCACCGGCTGGGGCGGCGGACAGGAGGGTGGCGGGTACGACGGCGGCGAGACAGACGGCCGCCGCCGTCGCGAGAGGTGTACGTAAGCGCATGGGTTCGTCCTTGTGGGTGGGCGGTGGACGTGCACTGAGCTGTTCAATGATGTTCGCTACCACCCTGTAACGCAACGCTTCGCGCATAGCCTGTTGATGAGCAGCGCACGATCGCCCAAACTCGCGAAGAGCCGTCAAGTTCAGGCCGCAGCCGGTTGGCGCACTAGAACCAGGCTGACCGGCTTGGTTTCCGGTGCACTGTCAGGTCTGGCCGCAGCGTGCTGTCCGTGGTAAAACAAGCTCATCAGCTCCTTTTGGTCTCTGAGGGAGAGCCGATGAGCACGCTCGATGTCGTACTCGCCGATCTGCGGGCGGAGAGCGCGGAGCTCGACGGGCTGGTCGCGGACCTCGACGACGCGGGCTGGGCGACGCCGACGCCGGCCGCGGGCTGGACGGTCGCGCACCAGATCGCGCACCTGGCCTGGACCGACCGGCAGGCGACGCTGGCGGTGACCGACCCGAACGCGTTCACGGCGCACGTACGGGAGGTGGCGGCGCGGGCGTTCCAGCTGGTCGACGAGGCCGCCGCCGAGGGTGCCGCGGCCCGGCCGGCCGAGCTGCTGGCCGGCTGGCGCGCCGATCGCGACCGGCTCGCCGGCGTCCTGGGGGCGGTGCCGGCCGGCCAGAAGATCGGCTGGTACGGGCCGCCGATGAGCGCCGCGTCGCTGGCGACGGCCCGGCTGATGGAGACGTGGGCGCACGGGCAGGACGTCGCCGACGCCCTCGGGGTACGACGCGAGCCGACGGCGCGACTGCGGCACGTCGCGCATCTGGCGGTCCGGACCCGGAACTTCGCGTACCTGCTGCACGACCTGACCCCGCCGCCGGCCGAGTTCCGCGTCGAGCTGACCGCCCCGGACGGCGAGCTGTGGACCTGGGGTCCCGAAGACGCGACCCAGCGGGTCACCGGATCGGCGTACGACTTCTGCCTGCTGGCCGCGCAACGCCTGCACCGCGACGACGCGGCGGTCAAGGCCGAGGGCGCGGAGGCCGACGTCTGGCTCGACATCATCCAGGCCTTCGCCGGCCCGTCCGGCAAGGGCCGCGAGCCCGGCGCGGAGCGACCGTGACGGACGCGGCACGGCGCCACCCGGTGCGGATCGGGAACGCGTCGGGGTTCTACGGGGACCGGTTCAGTGCGGTCGAGGAGATGCTGACCGGTGGGCCGCTGGACGTGCTGACCGGGGACTACCTGGCCGAGCTGACGATGCTGATCTTGGGGCGGGAGCGGCTCAAGGACCCGAGGCTGGGTTACGCGAAGACGTTCCTGAAGCAGCTCGAGACCGGACTCGGGCTGGCCCTCGACCGCGGCGTGAAGATCGTCAGCAATGCCGGCGGGCTCAACCCGGCCGGGCTGGCAGAGGCGATCGGCGAGCTCGCGGCCCGGCTGGGCCTGGCGCCCGAGATCACGTACGTCGAGGGTGACGACCTCATCGCCCGGGTGGACGAGCTCGGGCTGGGGACCCCGCTGACCGCCAACGCGTATCTCGGCGCGTGGGGCATCGCGGAGGCGCTGCGGGCCGGTGCCGACGTCGTCGTGACCGGGCGGGTCACCGACGCCTCGGTGATCGTCGGGCCGGCGGCGGCGCACCACGGGTGGGCGCGGGACGACTGGGACGCGCTGGCCGGGGCGGTGGCCGCCGGGCACGTGATCGAGTGCGGCTGCCAGGCGACCGGCGGGAACTTCTCGTTCTTCACCGAGGTCGCGGACCTGCGCCGGCCCGGGTTCCCGGTCGCCGAGATCGCGGCCGACGGCAGCAGCGTGATCACCAAGCCGGCCGGCACCGGCGGCGCGGTCACGGTCGACACGGTCACCGCGCAGCTGCTCTACGAGGTGACCGGGGCGCGGTATGCCGGACCCGACGTGACCGCGCGGCTGGACTCGGTGGTACTGGCTCAGGACGGACCGGACCGGGTGCGGCTGTCGGGCGTGCAGGGCGAGCCGCCGCCTGCGTCGTACAAGGTCTCTTTGAACAGCGTGGGCGGGTTCCGCAACGAGGTGACGTTCGTGCTCACCGGGCTGGACGTCGAGGCGAAGGCCGCGCTGGTGCGGGAGCAGCTGGCGTTCGAGCCGGCGCCGGCCGAGGTGACCTGGACGCTGGCGCGGCTCGACGCCGAGGACGCTGACACCGAGGAGCGGGCGAGCGCGCTGCTGCGGTGCGTGGTGAAGGACCCGGACCCGAAGAAGGTCGGGCGGGGGTTCTCGAACGCGGCGGTGGAGCTGGCGCTGGCGAGCTACCCGGGGTTCCACCTGACCGCGCCGCCGGGCGACGCCTCGCCGTACGGGGTGTTCACCGCGGGCTGGGTCCCGGCGGCCGAGGTGCCGCACACGGTGGTGCTGCCGGACGGGACGCGGCTCGCGGTCGAGCCCGCCGCGACGACGGCCGGCGTGGCCGAGGTGGACGAGCCGGCGTTGCCGGAGCCGCTGCCGGCCGGGCCGGCGCGGCGGGTGCCGCTCGGCCTGGTCGCGGGGGCACGCAGCGGCGACAAGGGCGGGGACGCGAACGTCGGGGTCTGGGTGCGGTCCGACGACGCCTGGCGCTGGCTGGCGCACGCGCTGACCGCCGGGGAGCTGAAGCGGTTGTTGCCCGAGGCAAGCGAGCTGCCGGTGCGGCGGTACCTGCTGCCGAACCTGCGGGCGGTGAACTTCGTCATCGAGGGGCTGCTTGGCGAGGGGGTCGCGTCGCAGGCGCGGTTCGACCCGCAGGCGAAGGCGGTCGGGGAGTGGCTGCGGTCGCGACATGTCGACATCCCGGAGGTGCTGCTGTGAGCGGACCGTTCGAGACCGAGGAGCGCCTGGCGCTGCGGGAGACCGTACGGCGGTTCATGGCCGCCGAGGTGCTGCCGCACCTGGACACCTGGGAGCGCGAGGGCGAGCTGCCGCGCGAGCTGCACAAGAAGGCCGCGGCCGCCGGGCTGCTCGGCACCGGCTTCCCGGAGGCGGCCGGCGGGGGTGGCGGCAACCTGCTCGACGAGCTCACCGTGGTCGAGGAGCTGCACTACGCGGGCGCGTCCGGAGGCCTGATCGCGTCGCTGATGACGTATGGCATCGCGACCCCGCACATCGTTGCCGCCGGCAACGCGGAGCTGATCGAGCGGTACGTGAAGCCGACCCTGGCCGGTGAGCTGATCGGGGCGCTGGCGATCACCGAGCCGGACGGCGGCTCCGACGTCGCCTCGTTGCGTACGACGGCCCGCCGTGACGGCGACGCGTATGTCGTCGACGGCGCGAAGACGTACATCACGTCAGGCTGCCGCGCCGACTTCGTCACCACCGCCGTGCGCACCGGCGGTGCGGGCGCGCACGGGATCTCGCTGCTGGTGATCGACAAGAACACGCCGGGCTGCACCGTCGGCCGCAAGCTGGACAAGATGGGCTGGCGGTGCTCGGACACCGCGGAGCTGTTCTTCGACAGCTGCCGGGTGCCGGTGGCGAACCTGGTCGGCGCGGAGCACACCGGCTTCGTCCAGATCGCGCGGAACTTCGTGAGCGAGCGGCTCACGCTCGCCGCGCAGGCCTATGCCGCGGCGCAACGCGCGCTCGACCTGACGGTCGAATGGTGCAGGGCGCGGGAGACCTTCGGCCGGCCGCTGATCTCGCGCCAGACCGTGCAGCACACCCTGGCCGAGATGGCCCGCCGCGTCGACGTGGCGCGGACTTACACCCGCGACGTCGCCGTCCGCGCGGCCGCCGGTGAGAACGTCATCACCCAAGTCTGCTTCGCCAAGAACACCGCCGTCGAGGCCGGCCAGTGGGTCGTCGACCAGGCGGTGCAGCTGCACGGCGGACTCGGCTACATGACCGGGTCCGAGGTCGAGCGTCAGTACCGCGACCTGAAGATCCTCGCCATCGGCGGCGGCACCACCGAGATCATGACCGGCCTCGCCGCCAAGACCCTGGGGTACACCTCATGACCCGCAACCCCCGCGGTGGGAGGTGCCGGGTGTGACGGTGTTGCGGAGCACGCTGGATGTGCGCGGCGAGGACTTCCAGGCCAATGCCGCGGCGATGCGGGCGAAGCTGGAGGCGCTCGAGGCGGAGCACGCGAAGGCCGTCGCGGGTGGCGGGGAGAAGTACGTGACCCGGCACCACAAGCGGGGCAAGCTGCTCGCGCGGGAGCGGATCGAGCTGCTGCTGGATCCCGGATCGCCGTTCCTGGAGCTGTCGCCGCTCGCCGGGTGGGGCAGCGACTTCACGGTCGGCGCGAGCCTGGTGACCGGGATCGGGGTCGTCGAAGGCGTCGAGTGCCTGATCACCGCGAACGACCCGACCGTCAAGGGCGGCGCCAGCAACCCGTGGACGCTGAAGAAGGCGCTGCGCGGCGACGAGATCGCGCGCGCCAACAGGCTCCCGGTGATCAGCCTGGTCGAGTCCGGCGGCGCGGACCTGCCGACACAGAAGGAGATCTTCATCCCCGGCGGAGCGATGTTCCGCAACCTGACCCGGCTGTCGGCCGAGGGGATCCCGACGATCGCGCTGGTGTTCGGCAACTCGACAGCGGGCGGGGCGTACATCCCGGGCATGAGCGACTACGTCGTGATGGTCGACCAGGGCGCGAAGGTGTTCCTGGCCGGGCCGCCGCTGGTGAAGATGGCGACCGGCGAGGAGGCCGACGACGAGGAGCTCGGCGGTGCCGCGATGCACGCCCGCGTCTCCGGTCTCGCGGACTACTTCGCCGTCCACGAGCCGGACGCGATCCGGATCGGACGGCGGATCGTGGCCCGGCTCAGCTGGACCAAGCAGGGCCCGGCGCCCAAGCCGTCGTACGACGAGCCCTTGTACGACGACGCCGGCCTGCTGGGCGTCGTACCGGGCGACCTGAGGATCCCGTTCGACCCGCGTGAGGTGGTCGCCCGGGTGGTGGACGGGTCGGACTTCGACGAGTTCAAGCCGCTGTACGGGGGCAGCCTCGCCACCGGGTGGGCGAGCGTGCACGGCTACCCGGTCGGGATCCTCGCCAATGCGCGCGGCGTGCTGTTCAGTGAGGAGTCGCAGAAGGCGGCGCAGTTCATCCAGCTCGCGAACCAGTCGTCGACGCCGCTGATCTTCCTGCACAACACCACCGGCTACATGGTCGGCAAGGAGTACGAGCAGCGCGGGATGATCAAGCACGGCGCGCAGATGATCAACGCGGTCTCGAACTCGAAGGTGCCGCACATCTCGATCCTGATGGGCGCGTCGTACGGCGCCGGGCACTACGGCATGTGCGGCCGGGCGTACGACCCGCGGTTCCTGTTCTCCTGGCCGTCGGCCAAGTCCGCGGTGATGGGCCCGCAGCAGCTCGCCGGCGTGCTGTCGATCGTGGCGCGCGCTACCGCCGCCTCAAGGGGGACGCCGTACGACGAGGAGGCCGACCAGCAGATGCGCGCCTACGTCGAGGGGCAGATCGAGGCCGAGTCGCTGCCGATGTTCCTGTCCGGGCGCCTGTACGACGACGGGGTGATCGACCCGCGCGACACCCGCACGGTGCTCGGGATGTGCCTGTCCTCGATCCACTCTGCGCCCGTCCAGGGCACCCGCTTCGACGGCGCCAACTTCGGCGTCTTCCGCATGTGAGGGGCTCGATGATCACGAATCTGCTGGTCGCGAACCGGGCCGAGATCGCGCGTCGGGTGTTCCGTACGTGCCGCGAGCTCGGGATCGGGTGTGTCGCGGTGCACTCGGACGCGGACGCCTCGGCGCCGTACGTCGCGGAGGCTGACGTGGCCGTCCGGCTGCCGGGGAACGCGCCGGGTGAGACCTACCTGCGGCCCGAGCTGTTGATCGAGGCGGCCCGGCGCGCCGGCGCCGATGCGGTGCACCCCGGCTACGGGTTCCTGTCGGAGAACCCGGAGTTCGCGAGGCAGGTGATCGACGCCGGGCTGACCTGGGTCGGGCCGCCGGTCGCCGCGATCGAGTCGATGGGTTCGAAGATCGAGTCCAAGCGGCTGATGGCGCAAGCAGGGGTACCCGTCCTGGAGCAGCTGGATCCCACGTGCCTTTCCGGGGCGCACATGCCTGTCCTGGTCAAGGCAGCGGCAGGAGGTGGCGGGCGCGGGATGCGCGTCGTACGACGGCTGGCCGATCTGGCGGGTGAGATCGAAGCGGCGCGGTCGGAGGCGGCGTCGGCGTTAGGGGACGGGACGGTGTTCTGCGAGCCGTACCTGGAGACCGGGCGGCCCACCGCGGTGCAGGTCATGGCCGCCCGGCACGGCACGCTGTGGGC
>WNFV01022782.1_pt1 | contig 11538 bp, 13 predicted proteins | sample 5400101 | NCBI WGS metagenome assembly WNFV01 (sample SAMN13153361, study PRJNA577476) | soil metagenome | isolation source: 115 cm soil or saprolite under grassland replicate 1 | place: USA:California | collected 2016-06-15
GAAAAGGGAGCTGATGCACCGTCACATGCTGAAGTCGAAGATTCACCGGGCCACGGTCACCGCCTGCGACCCGGACTACGTGGGCAGCGTCACCATCGACGCCGAGCTGATGCGCCAGGCTGACCTGCTGCCCAACGAGCAGGTCCACCTGTGGGACATCGAGAACGGGGCCCGGCTCGTCACCTACGCGATCGAGGGTCCGCCCGGTTCGGGGCAGGTGCAGGTCAACGGCGCCGCCGCCCGTCTCGTCAACCCGGGCGACAAGGTGATCGTCGTCTCGTACGGCAGCTACGGCGAGCAGGACCTCGACGCCTACTCGCCGATCGTCGTTCACGTCGCCGACAACAATCGAGTGGTCGGCGTGGACAGCAACCCCGAGGTCCTGCTGGCGGGATTCGGCGACCGATGGTTCGACGAGGTGCCGGGGTCGCTGGGCGCCGGCGGCGAATCGCTATCAGCGGGGAGCCTGCAGTGAACGATCGCCACGAGGTTCCGAACGCTCCCCCTGAGGAGCGCAGTCCGGTGACTGTCCCGAGGCTCGCCGAGATGAAGCGCTCGGGTGAGCCGATCGTGATGGTGACGGCCTACGACTACCCGTCGGCCGAGGTCGCCGAGGAGGCCGGCGTGGACGTCGTGCTCGTCGGCGATACCGCGGCGATGGTGGTGCTCGGATACGACTCGACCACTCCCGTGGGCATGGACGAGATGCTCACCATGGCCTCGGCGGTGCGGCGCGGCCTGCATACCCCGCTTCTTATCGGCGACATGCCGTTCGGCTCGTATGAGGCGTCGAACGAGGATGCGATCGCGAACGCGCAGCGCTTCGTCAAGGAGGCGGGGTGCGCGGCGGTCAAGCTGGAGCGCGGCGGCCCCTCGGTCGACAGGGCGCGCGCGATCGCCCGGTCGGGGATCCCGGTGATGGGCCACGTCGGGCTCACGCCCCAGACCGCCAGCGCGCTTGGCGGCTTCAAGGCCCAGGGGCGGGAGCCGGGCCGGCCACCGACGGCCAGGTGCTGGTCTTCCACGACCTGCTCGGGATCTACGGCGACCAGGTACCCCGCTTCGTGAAGCGCTACGCCGACCTGCGCGGCGAGATGGTGACCGGCATGCGCGCCTACGCCGAGGACGTCCGCCGGGGGCGCTTCCCTGCCGACGAGCACACCTACTCGATCGACCCCGCCGAGCTCGACGAGTTCAGGGACTACCTCAACCAGGAAAGCCTCGCCGGCTCCGCCTGGGACTGGTAGGCGTCCACCACCGCGCGTAACCCGGCGTTCCGGCCGGGGTACAATATCTTGTAACTATCCGCACGAAACCGCGTGCGGTCGACTTCGCGGAAAGCGAGGTGAGAAGCATGGAGACGCTGAAGTGGTTCGAGCCGGTCGCCCTGCTGCTGATGGTGATCGGCGCCCTGAGCTGGGGCATCCTCGGGCTGACCGACACGAACGTGCTCACCGAGATCTTCGGGACCGGCACGCTCACCGACGTCGTGTACGTGATCGTCGGGTTGGCCGGGCTCATCTACCTGCCGAGGCTGTTCGAGGCCTTCCATATCGGTCACGGCCCGCACCCGAGAGGGGTCTGACCGAGCAAGCGGGCATCAGGACCCTCCCCGAGCGGCGCCGGCTCCTCCCCCAGCGAGCCGGCGCCACGCGCGAGCCGGGCCACGTGGCCCGGCTCGCTCATCGGTGGGCCTGGCGAAGCTGCGGTAGTTTCAGTCCGTGGCGGTTACCACCGGGGAGCTGCGCCTGTCCACCGAGGGAGACGCCGACGTGATCGACATCACCGCTGGTGTGGAGCGCGTGGTCCGGTCGGCCGGGATCGGCGAGGGCGTGGTCACCGCGTTCGTGCGCGGCTCGACGGCCGCGATCACGACGATGGAGCACGAGCCCGGCGGGGTCCACGACCTGCGGGCGCTGCTCGACCGCCTCGTCCCGCAGCACGGCGACTACGAGCACAACCGGCTCAACCACGACACGAACTCCCACGCCCACCAGCGGGCCTCTTTGATCGGCGCCTCGGAGGCGGTCCCGGTGCTCGACGGGCGGCTGGCGCTCGGCACCTGGCAGCAGCTCGTCCTGATCGACTTCGACGATCGCGCGCGCGACCGGACCGTGGTCGTCCAGGTGGTCTCCTAGTGGGGGCCAACTAGCCCAGCTCCGTGCCGGAGGCGGGCCAGCCCTCCTCGCGCCGCCGCGCGCTGACCGCAGCGGCCGGCGTCGCGGCCGCGGCCGCGCTGGTCGCGGCGCTGGCGCTGTCCGGCGCCTTCTCCGGCGAGGAGAAGGACGAACCGCAAGCCACGGTCCCCGCACCGCCATCCACCGGGAATGGGGAGGGCGGCGAGCGCGGCGGCGGGCCTGCCGCGCCGCCTCGGATCGAGACGATTCGGGTGGGCGGCCGGCCCACCGCGCTCGCCGTCGGGGACGGCAGGGTGTGGGTCGCCGATCCGTTCTCGGCGCGCGCGTCGGCGGTCGAGACCGGCGGGGAAGGCCAGCCTCGGGTCACGTCGTTTTCGCTTGCGGGCCCGGCTTCCGCGGTGGCCGCCGGGTCTGGCGGGGTCTTCTACACGCTCCAGGAGCGAGAGGCGCTGGAGCGGCGAGATCCGCTCGATCCCGCCGCCCCCGGCGAGACGATTGATCTGGACGGATTCGCGTCCGCGGTCGAGACCGGGGAGGGGAGCGTCTGGGCGCTGGTCGAGAACGCGGTCGAGCGCGTCGACCCGGCCACCGGCGAGATCGGCGACGAGATCGCAGCCGGGGGGTTCGCGAGCGGCCTGGCCGTGGCCGACGGGGCGGTGTGGCTGGTCGCCGACAACCGCGAGGTGACCAAGATCGACGCGGGGTCAGGCGAGGCCGAGGGCGACTTCGTCGAGGTGCCCGACGCGGTCAGCGTGGCGACCGGCGAAGGGTCGGCGTGGGTACTCTCGGCCACCGGCGCGGTCACCCGGATCGACGCCGGCTCGCTCGCTGTGGTCGGCGATCCGTTGCTCGTGCGGGGCGCGCTCGACGTCGCCGTCGGCGAGGGCGCGGTCTGGGTCAGCTCGGCCGACGGCACCGTGACGCGGCTCGACCCCGCATCAGGCGAGGTCGTCGGCGATCCGCTGCCGGTCGGCGAAGAGCCGGACGCCGTCGCCGTGGGAGCGGGCGCCGTGTGGGTCGCTAACGCGGGCGATGGGACGCTGACCCGAATCGACCCGTAGCCCGGCTCACAGCCCCGGGTCGCCGCGTCCGGGTGGGCGGTCAGCTCCGCTTGAAGTCGATCTCGCGCAGCACCTTCGCCGGCGCGCCGGCGGCGATCACACCGCGCGGCAGGTCCTGCGTGACGACCGAGTTTGCGCCGATCACGCAGCGGTCGCCGATCTCGACCCCGCCGGTCACCACGCAGTTGACACCGAACCAGCAGTTCGAGCCGATCCGGACCGGCCCGCGGGCGACGAAGCCCTGCCGTGTTATCGGCTTGTCCGGGTCTTCGTAGGCGTGGTCGGAGTCGCCGACGAAACAGTTGTTGGCGAACATCACGTAGTCGCCGATCTCGACCCGCTCCATCGCCGCGAGCATCGTGTTGCGGTTCAGGAAGCACTCCTTCCCGATCTCGATCCGCGCCTCGGGGGCGAGGGTGAGCCAGCAGCCGGGCTCGAGCAGGGTCCCCTCCCCCACCACCAGCCTTCCCTGGTCGAGCGCCTCGAGCACCTCGCCCTCGACCGGGTAGCGGATGTATGCCCCGGCGCGCGCCATGTGGCGGTTGATGCGCAGCCTGCGCAGCCGCCTGCGGTTGCGTTCGTACCAGCGTCGCTTGACCCACCACAGTCGCCAGCCGCTCGACTCCGCCACTCCGCAAGGCTCTCAGACCGGGGGGCGTCCTTGCCTGCCGACGCGCAATCCGCTATGGATACCCTGCTCCGCAACTATTTTCGGGAGGTCGCATGACGACTCGCACCGTGCTCAAGGCACGTGGAATGTTCGCCTTCGGGGCGATCGCAGGAATGCTGCTCGTCGCAGGTTGCGGCGGAGACGGCGAGGAGGGCCCCACGCCGCTCGACCCGCAGGAGGTGATCTCCCAGTCCTCGCCTGGAGTGGTCGAGATCGTCGGCAAGTCCGGGGATGAGACTTTTGGCGGCAGTGGATTCATCTACGACGCCGGGCCACCGGTGCGACTCCTGACCAACTCCCACGTCATCGAGGGCCTGTCAGGGATCCAGGTCAAGGTCGGCGACCAGCTTCCGACCGTCGCGGGACGGGTCGTCGGCCAGGCGCCGTGCGACGACGTCGCTGTGGTCGAGCTGCCCTCTCCTCCGGCCGACGTCACGGCGCTGACGCTGGGCGACTCGGATGGCGTCGAGCGCGGAGCGCAGGTGACGGCACTCGGATACCCGGACCAGTTCCAGCGCTACAAGCAGCAGACCGTCAGCTCCACCGAGGGCGACGTCTCGAACCCGGATCTCGTCGGCAACGAGATCAGCCAGGACCTCCCGCAGTACCCGAACCTGATCGCGCACACCGCCGCGCTCAACCCGGGTAACAGCGGCGGGCCGCTGATGGACGAGTTCGGCGACGTCGTCGGGATCAACACCCTGACCGCCGCCGGCAAGGGCAACCAGGGCCAGTACTACTCGATCGACATCAACACGGCCAAGTCGCTGCTTCCGACCCTCGAGTCGGGCCAGGACAAGTCCTACGTCGGTTGGGGGGTCATCCCGCTCGAGCTGATACCTCTGGCCGTCCGGGCGCAGGACTACGTCGACACCTACGGGGTGGACCCGTCGCTGGCGAAGTCCTTCGCGCTGTACGACCAGAAGAACTTCGGCCCGGGCCTGTACGTGTACGGCACGGACAGCGGCTCGCCCGCCGACAAGAAGGTGTTCCCCGGCGACCTGATCACCGCGCTGAACGGCACGCACGTCCAGACGGTGAGCCAGGTCTGCAAGACGCTGCAGAGCAGCTCGCCCGGCGACACCATTCGCGTGAGCGGTGTGGCGCTGACGTCGACTCCGGACCTGTCCGACTCGGGTGACACGTTCACCGAGGAGGTCAAGCTCCCTGAGGAGCAGGTGCCGGCGACGTCGACCACGTCGACGACCACGACGCCGTAGTCGCGGGCCGATAGGCAGTTGGGCGAACGCCCCCTCGCGAGAGGGGGCGTTCGCATGCGTCCCGTAGAGTCCAGGGGCCCAAACCGAAAACCTGAAGGGGGAAGCGTTGGCGCTATTCGAGGTCGATCAGGCGAAGCAGGAGGAGTGGAAGCGGAAGTACCGTGAGGCGGTGGCGTCGAAGTTGGACGGCTCCGACGTGCTCGCGGTCGGTCCCTTCCAGCGCACCGGCCAGTACTTCCTCACCATCCCGCTGATCGGCCAGCTCATGGGGCTGATCCTGTACCTCGTGCACGCGGTGTTCCAGAAGCGGCGCTCGGGCGGACTACCGAGCAACTACCTGCTCGTCGTAACTGCCGACAAGGTCCACGCCTTCAAGTACCGCGGCTCGTACGGCGGCGTGAAGGTCAAGGACGAGGTCGCCGTCTGGAACCGCTCCGACCTGCGACTCGTCGACCGGCAGGATGGAGCATTGGCTACGACGCTCACCTTCGAGGCGACCGAGGACGGGGAGAGGGCGAGCTTCAAGGCCAACACGCCGAAGTTGAGCTCGAATCCGTGGAGCGCAGAGGTCGTCGAGCTGATCGAGGGGGGCGGCTCGCCGGCGTGAGCCCCGTCCACACGAAGGGACCGGGCGGCGGTTACTGGTACTACTACGCCCCGATCGCGCTGCTCGTGATCTTCGTCGCGCTCGTGTTCGCGTTCGGTCTCGTCGAGCTGCGTTAGCCTCGCAGCGCTACGCGGCTACCGGCTCGCGGGGCTTGCGGCCCTTGACCCGCGGCGCCTCGGGCTCGACCAGACCTGCCAGGAACCTGCCGGTGTAGGAGCCGGGAATCCCGGCGACGTGCTCGGGCGTGCCGGTCGCGACCACCTCGCCGCCGTGCTCGCCGCCCTCGGGGCCGAGGTCGATCAGGCTGTCGGCCGACTTGATCACGTCGAGGTTGTGCTCGATCACGACCACGGTGTTGCCGGCGTCGACGAGGCGGCCCAGGACCTCGAGAAGGCGCTGCACGTCGGCGAAGTGCAGCCCGGTCGTCGGCTCGTCGAGGATGTAGAGCGTGTCGCCGGTCGCGACCTTCGAAAGCTCGGTTGCGAGCTTGACGCGCTGCGCCTCGCCGCCCGACAACGTCGTCGCCGGCTGACCGAGACGGATGTAGTCGAGGCCGACATCGTGCAGCGTCTGGAGGCGGCGGTGGATCTTCGGGATGTGCGCGAAGAACTCGACCGCCTCCTCGACCGACATGTCGAGCACGTCGGCGATCGACTTGCCCTTGAAGCGAACCTCGAGCGTCTCGCGGTTGTAGCGACGCCCGTGGCACTGCTCGCACGGCACATAGACGTCTGGCAGGAAGTGCATCTCGATCTTGATCTGGCCGTCCCCGCTGCACACCTCGCAGCGCCCGCCCTTGACGTTGAAGCTGAAACGCCCCGGGGCGTAGCCGCGCGCCCGTGACTCGCGCGTCTTCGAGAACAGCTCGCGGATGTGGTCGAAGACTCCCGTGTAGGTGGCCGGATTCGACCGCGGCGTGCGCCCGATCGGCGACTGGTCGATGTTGATGATCTTGTCGATCTGATCGAGGCCCTCGATGCGGTGGTGCGTGCCCGGGCGCAGCCGGGCGCGATGCAGGCGGTTGGCGACGGCGCGGTAGAGGATCTCGTTGACGAGCGTCGACTTCCCCGATCGCCGTTCGGCACCCGCCTCTCGTCCGGTACCGGGATCTCGCGCTTGCCCGCCAGGTACTGGCCGGTCAGCGAGCTCGAGTCGGCGGCGATCGCCTTCGGAGGGCCCTCCGAGACCACGTGGCCGCCGTGCTCGCCCGCCCCCGGGCCGAGGTCGACGACGTGATCCGCGGAGCGGATCGTGCCCTCGTCGTGCTCGACCACGATCACGGTGTTGCCGAGGTCGCGTAGCCGGGCGAGCGTCGCGATCAGCTTGGCGTTGTCGCGCTGGTGGAGGCCGATCGAGGGTTCGTCGAGGATGTAGAGGACGCCGACGAGGCTCGAGCCGATCTGGGTCGCGAGGCGGATCCGCTGCGCCTCGCCGCCCGACAGCGTCGTGGCGGCGCGCTCCAGCGACAGGTAGCCGATCCCGACGCTGTCGAGGAAGCGCAGCCGCTCGGCGATCTCGCGGACGATCAGGCGCGCGATCGTGCGCTCTGTGTCGGTCAGCTCGAGGGCCTCGATCCACTCCAGCCCGGCGCGCGCCGACAGCTGCGTGAACTGGTGGATGTTGAGCCCGCCAACCGTGACTGCGAGGCTCTCGGGGCGAAGCCGCGCGCCCTCGCAGGCGGGGCAGGGCTGAAGCGCCATGCAGGACTCGATTCGCTCGCGCGTCTTGTCGGAGTCGGTGTTGCGGTAGCGGCGCTCGAGCTCGGCGAGGATGCCCCCGAAGCGCACCGTGTAGTAGCGGCGCCGCCCGTAGCGATTGCGGTAGGTGACATCGTGGCGCTCGTCGCCGGTGCCGTTGAGGATCACGTCGCGATCGCGCTTGCGCAGGTCCTGCCACGGCGTGTCGAGGTCGATCCCGCGGCTCTCGGCCACGGCCTCGAAGAGGCGCTGGTGGTAGCGCGAGGCGGAGCGCATGAAGGGCTGCAGGGCGCCCTCCGAGATCGAGAGCGTGGGGTCCGGGATCACCAACTCGGGGTCGACGACGCGCTGGAAGCCGAGCCCGTGGCAGCGCTCGCAGCAGCCGTGCGGCGAGTTGAAGGAGAAGATCCGCGGCTCGAGCTCGGGCATCGAGGTACCGCACTTCAGGCACGCGAAGCGCTCCGAGAAGATCAGCCTGCGCCCATCCCCGGAACCGTCCTCTCCCCCGCGGCCCAGCGCGCCGGGGCCCTGCGCGGCGAGCGTCCCGCCGAGCTCCGCCGGGCTCGCCCCATCGCCCGAGTCGACGAGCTCGACCTCGACCATCCCCTCCGCCAGGCCGGTAGCGGCCTCGACCGACTCGGCGAGCCGCTTGCGCAGGTCCTCCTTCATCACGAGGCGATCGACGACCACCGAGATGTCGTGCTTGTACTTCTTGTCGAGCTCGATGTCCTCGTCGAGCCGCCGCAGGTCGCCATCGATCACTGCCCGCGAGTAACCCTGCGCCCTGATCCCGTCGAGGAGCTTCGCGTACTCGCCCTTGCGCCCGCGCACGACCGGCGCCATGACCATGAAGCGCGTGCGGCCGGGCAGGGTCATCAGCCGATCGGTGATCTGCTCGATCGACTGACCGGCGATCGGGGCGCCGCACTTGTGGCAGTGGGGATGGCCGACGCGCGCCCACAGCAGCCTCAGGTAGTCGTAGATCTCGGTCACGGTGCCGACCGTCGACCGCGGGTTGCGCGACGTCGTCTTCTGGTCGATCGAGATCGCCGGCGAGAGGCCCTCGATCGAGTCGACGTCGGGCTTCTCCATCTGGCCGAGGAACTGGCGCGCGTATGCGGATAGCGACTCGACGTAGCGGCGCTGGCCCTCCGCGTAGATCGTGTCGAACGCGAGGCTCGACTTGCCCGAGCCCGACAGCCCGGTTATCACGATCAGGGCCTCCCTGGGCAAGGACAGATCGACGCCCTTGAGGTTGTGGGCGCGCGCACCCGAGATGACTATCTGGTCCGGAGCCGCCATCCGAACAAGTCTAGGGAGGGGTCCCGCCGTCTCCTGGCGGCGGGTCACGCCCTGCCGGAATAAGCTCGCAACGTGCCCCAACCGCCGCCGGCGAGCGCGATCTCCGAGCTCGTTCTCGAGGTCTCCGACCTCGACGCGGCGCGTGCGTTCTACCGCGACGTCCTCGGCTTCGAGGAGACGCTGTACGGCGAGGGTCGGGAGGGCCGCTACTGGTATCTGATCGGCGACTCGGCGCGCCTCGGGCTGTGGACGCCGCAGATCGGGCTGGCGGGCGGCCGTGGCGGGGCCCACGTCCACTTCGCCTTCCATGTGCCGCGCGAGACTCTCGACCCGCTGCTCGAGCGCCTGCGCGAGCGCGGCGCCGAGGTGGAGGGCCCGGTGCAGCTTGGCGCCGACCGCGCCATCTACGTCACCGATCCGGACGGAAACGTGGTCGAGTTCTGGACCCAGGACATGGCCGAGTACGCGACCGGAGCACGGGCCGGGGGCGGGCCGGGGACGTTCAGCCGACCGGGTTGATCTCAGCCGCGGCGGGCGGCTCTACGGCTTGGCGCGCGCGAGGACGTCGTCGAGCAGCTTGTCGGCGTTCTCGAGGTCGTAGTTGTCGTCGAGGTGGCGCTCGATCTCCTCGCGGGGCGCCCCCTCGAGCGCCATCTTCATCGCCACCAGACGGGCGGCCGCGACGTCGGCTTCCGCACCGCGCTCGCTGGCCGCCAAGCTTCCGCCGGCGTCCGCCTGGTCGCCGTTCGCCTCGGCGCTAGCCGCCTCGGTCGGGCCTCCTCCTCCGCGCAGCTGGGCGAGCAGGTCCTCGGTCGACGGGCTCCCCGCTCGCATCTCTGGCCCGGGCGGCCGCGGCTCGGGCACGACCGCAGGGCCCGGCTCGGGGCTGGGCGGCGGCTGAGGCTCGGGCGTCAGCGGCGGCTGAGGCTCGGGCTCGCGGGGCGGCTCCGGCTCGGGGATGCGCGGCGGCTCGGGCACGATCTCGGGCTCCGGCGCCTCAGTCTCCGAGACTGCCCTCGAGCGCACCTGGGACGCGATGTCCGCCCCAAGCTTGCCGACCGCCGAGCGCAGCTCGTCGGCCTGCTCGACGAGGCGATTGACCGCGCCCTGGGCCCGATCGACCTGCTCGCTCGCCTCCTCGCGGGCAGCCTTGACGATCCGCTCGGCCTCGCTGCGCGCCTCGGCCTCGATCTCGGCGGCCTTCTTTTCGGCGACTTCGATGATCTCGCCGACGCGGCCGGCCGCGGTCTGGGCCAGCGGTGTCGAGGAGCGCTCGGGTAGCGCGTCGGCGACGACCCGCAGATGCGCTTTGACGGCGTCGGGGTCATACCCGCGGCGCACTGTCGGGAAGTCGTCGCGAACGATGTCCTCGCGGTCCAGACTCACTCGCGGAGCGTAGCCGAGTCCCCCTCGGTGGGTCGCAGGTCCGCCTGCGCCGCTGCCCGGGGGGCGCCGTGGACGATTGCGGAGTTAGGCCCGATATACATGCAGAACACCGCAATCAACCCCGACAGCGCGGTTGCCGAGCTCGCGGCAATGCAGCACGGCGCCGTCAGCCGAGCGCAGCTTCTCTCGGCCGGGCTTACGCGCAGCGCAATCGCCACCCGGGTGAGGACGGAAAGGCTGCACCGGATCCACCGCGGCGTCTATTTGCTCGGACACCGTGCCGCCGCCGATGGCTGGAGAGAGATGGCGGCCGTCCTCGCCTGCGGGGACGGGGCGGCGATCAGCCACCTGAGTGCCGCCCAACGCTGGGCTCTTCTGCCGTTCCCATGCCGCAAACGCCCGATAGACGTGACGGTCCAGAGGGATCCCGGCGTCAGACCCGGCATCCGGCTGCACCGCGTCAAGAGCCTCGACCGTCGCGATGTCGGCAGCGTCAGGCGCATCCCGGTGACCAGACCAGCGCGGACGCTGCTCGACGTCGCGGGCTCATGTCCCCTTCGCCTCTTCGAGCAGGCCCTCGCCGAGGCCCAGGTGCGGCGGCTCGCCACCCGGCGTGACCTCGTCGCCGTCCTCGATCGCAATCGCGGGCGCCCAGGTACCGGGATCCTGCGAGCAGCGCTTGCTGCGGATGCGCTACCTGCCCTGACCCGCTCGCGGGCCGAGGAGCGCTTCCTCGAGCTCGTGCGGTCGGCCAGCCTGCCATCGCCCGAAACCAACGTCCGCCTGGGCCCTTACGAGGTCGACTTCCTGTGGCGCAAGCAGCGCCTCATCGTCGAGGTGGACGGGTTCCAGTTCCACGCCTCGCGGGCGGCGTTCGAGCGCGACCGCCGGCGTGACGCCGAGCTTCAGGCGCACGGGTTTCGGGTCATCCGGGTCACCTGGCGCCAGCTGGTCGGCGATCCGGACGCCACACTGTCGCGAACGGCGAGGGCGCTCGCGGCGCCGGGCCGGGCCTAGCCTTCCTCCTCCAGCCGCGACCGCTGGACCTTTCCCGTCGGATTCCTGGGGATCTCGGCCGTGAAGACGATGTCGCGGGGAACCTTGTAGCGGGCAAGGTTCGACTTGACGTGCGCTTTGAGGTCGTCGGGCGAGACGTCGTCCTCCTGCTTGACCACGAACGCGCGCAGGCGCTGGCCGAACTCCTCGTCGGGTACCCCGACCACGGCGACGTCGGCGACGCCCCGGTGCCGGGCGAGCACATCGGCCACCTCGGTGGCGAAGACGTTCTCCCCTCCGGAGACGATCATGTCGTCGTCGCGCCCCTCGATGAAGAGCCGCCCCCGCTCGTCAACGTGGCCGAGATCCCCGGTGCTCGTCATGCCATCGACGATCTCCTTGCTGCCCCCGTCGGCGTAGCCCTCGAAGACCATCGGTCCGCTCATGAAGACCCGACCGGT
>WNFV01008528.1_pt1 | contig 11536 bp, 6 predicted proteins | sample 5400101 | NCBI WGS metagenome assembly WNFV01 (sample SAMN13153361, study PRJNA577476) | soil metagenome | isolation source: 115 cm soil or saprolite under grassland replicate 1 | place: USA:California | collected 2016-06-15
CTACCCGGTTGTCCCGGCGCCAGTACTTCGCCACCCTGCACCACACGATGAACTCAATAAGTGAAGCGGTCACTGTAATCACAAGAACCAACGAGTAGTCCAGCACGTACATTCAATACTCGACCGGGCATGGCTTCTTACAGAACCGAGCGCGGTAGCGCCGGATGCTGGAGTCAACTTGGGTGATGACGGTAGACAATACAAGAGTTCACGGAAAAACTCATTTCTTTGCAAGGCGGCCGCATAAAGTTTATCCAATTTACGCTGGGGTGCATCCTGCTTAATATGGAAGTTGACCCCAGCATCCGGCGCTACCGCGCTCGGTTCTGTAAAGCAATCGACCTCCCTAACTCCAAACTGCTCCACTACCTTGCCATGTTATCTAGCAGCTAATGTCCATAGAAGGACACGCAACTCCCAAACGTGAGTCGTGGTGTCCGCTTCCGCTGGTTTCCATCTGATCAAGGTGTGAATCCTGCAAAGAGTTATAGTTAGCGAAGTGCAGCGGCCCAATGGAGACTCATCATATCTGTCGCCCGCTTAAGCGGGCTTGGAATTTTTAGGGGATGTCATCCACGGGCTACATTCGCTGCGTTCGCTTGCCCGTGGCTAGATTCTGCCGCCGCTCCGCGGCTCGTTGACGCCAAGCCGTCGATCCCGGAGCTTCTCCAACTCCCAGGGTGTTAGCCTGGGCTAAGTTATGAAACGCCTTCGGCGTAAGAGATTGCTCCTTCGCGTGCCACGGGTTTTGACACTGCTCGTGGTGCTGACTTCCTGTTCCCTTGGATCATAAGCTCGGCTGTACTACTATGTGCGCCCACTTTCTAGAAGAGCCCAGAGGCCAGAAGTCAGAGGTCACAGGCCAGAAGTCAGAGATCAGAAGTCAGAGGTCAGTCCAAACGAAATCTATCATCGTCACGATTTACGATTTACTAGTGACGTTCCGGAGGCACCCCCATGCTTGACAGGACCATCTCGCACTATCACATCACGTCGCAGCTCGGCGAGGGTGGGATGGGAGTCGTGTATGAAGCTGAAGACACCAACCTCGGCCGCCACGTTGCATTGAAGTTCCTGACACCGGCCATGGCCGGCGACGAGAATCTGCTGCAGCGCTTCCAACGAGAGGCGCGCGCGGCCTCGTCTCTCAATCATCCGAATATCTGCACGATCCACGGCATCGAGCAATTCGAGTCGGAGCATTTCATCGTCATGGAGTTACTGGACGGCGAGTCGCTCGCCGATCGCATTCGTCGCGGTCCGCTCGACATCGATTCAGTTCTCACGCTGGGCGTGCAGATAGTGGACGCCCTCGAGTCCGCGCACTCCAAAGGGATCGTGCATCGCGATCTGAAGCCCGCAAACATCTTCGTGACTTCACGCGGTCAGGCAAAGATCCTCGACTTCGGCCTTGCCAAGATGGCCAATATCGATCGCCTGGCGGTGGGCGCCAAGGCTGATTCCGAGCTGCCGACAGCAGTGCGCCCCAAGGACCTGACCGAAGCAGGCTCCACCCTGGGTACGGTGTCATACATGTCGCCCGAGCAGGCGCGGGGGCAGGTCACGGACGCGCGCACTGATCTCTTTTCCTTCGGCACGGTCCTCTATCAGATGGCGACCGGAGTCCTCCCTTTCCAGGGTGAGACATCCGCGGTCGTGTTCGAGTCCATTCTCAATCGAGATCCGGTGCCGGTGAATCAGCTCAATGCGTCGCTGCCGCAGGAGCTCAACCGGATCATTGGGCAGGCCCTGGAGAAGGACCGCGACTTGCGGTATCAGAGTGCCACTGATCTAAAGACAGCGCTCAAAAGATTGAAGCGCGATCTCGATTCGGGACGACATGCCGCTGATTCGAGTGGAATGCGCCGGGCTGCGTCAACGCTTCAGGACCACTCCATCGCCGTTCTCTACTTCGAGAATCTGAGCGGAATGAAAGAGGACGAGTACCTACGGGACGGCATCACCGAGGACATCACTACGGAGCTGTCAAAGATTAAGGGGTTGAAGACCTTCTCGCGGGCAATGGTGCTGGCTTATCGCGACAAATCAGTGACGGCCGGACAGGTTGGAAAAGAGCTCGGCGCGTCGTACGTGCTGGTAGGCAGTCTGCGTCGAGCGGGGGCGCGCCTGCGCATCAACGCTCAGCTCGTCGACGCCGCAACAGATTTTCCGCTCTGGTCGGAACGATACGACCGCGAGATGAAGGACGTGTTCGAAGTGCAGGATGAGATCGCGCAGAAGATCGCCGCCGCGTTGCGGATCACGCTCTCGCCGCAGGAGCAGCAGGCTCTCTCCGCAAAACCGACCGAGGACTTGCAGGCCTACGATCTCTATCTGAGGGGGAGAAATTATGCCCGTCGCGTCGGACGGCAGGATCTACAGTTTGCTCTTCAGATGTACGAGAACGCGGTCGCACTCGATCCGGGGTTCGCGCTCGCTCACGCCGCGCTGGCCAACGTCTGCGCCCAGTACTACTACCACTTCGAGCGCCAGCAGCACTGGATCGATCGGGCCACTGCCGCAACGCAGAAGGCGAGCGCGAATGGCCACGAAGCGCCCGAGATTCAGTGCGCCGAGGCGTGGGTGATTTTCGCCGAGGGGCGTTACGACGAGGCCGCGGACAAGATGCGGACGGCGCTCAGCCGGAATCCCGATCTCGATGGGGGCTACTACCTGCTGGGACGTGCGCTTTTCTCCGCCGGACGATATCAGGAAGTCGTGGACATCATGGAGGAGGCGCTGGCGCACGCCGGCGAGAACTACAACACGAGCATTCCGATTCACAACTCACTCGGGGCGCTGGGAAAGAAAGATGCGCTGAACAACTACGTTCATCGCGAGATCGCTATCTACGAGGAGCAAGTGAAGAAAGTGCCCGAGGACGCGCGCGCGCGCGTCCTGCTGGCTGGTGACTACGCCAGGCAGGGTCGGTTCGAAGAGGCCAAGCGGGAAGCGGACATGGGCATGGTCCTGCGTCCCGACGATTCAATGATTCTGTACAACGCCGCCTGCGTCTACTGCGCGATGAACAATGTCAGCGACGCGCTGATAGCGATCAGGAAGGCGTGGGAGTCGGGTTACCGCGATCCGATATGGACCCGCCAGGATCCAGACCTCGCACTGCTTCACGGCGATCCGGAGTTCGACCGACTCTACCCTCCGCCGAAGGCATGACGATTCGATCCGCAGATTTCGCAGATTGCGCAGATAACAGTCGGGAAGCCGCGTTCTCGTGCTGCGCCAAGACAGACAGCCATCCAAGGTATCTACAGTATCTGCGTAACCTGTGTAATCTGCGGAAAAACGCTTTGCCAGGAAACTAATGGTCACGAGACTGGTGCGTGTGGGCCGTCACAACGAGGCGATCGCGGAAATGAAGCGGGCAATGGAAGTGGAGTCGCTTTCTCTCCAGCAAGGCGCGAATTTCGCGGCGGTCTATATGTACGCCCGGCAGTTTGATCTTGCGGTCGGGCAAGCCAGGAAGACCTACGACCTCGACCCGAGTTTTGTCAGTGGGCAGAGTTGGCTTTGCCATACATACAATGCAAAAGGAATGTACACGGAATCGCTCTTAATTTCGGAGAAGTCTTTGCAGTCAAATCTGTTGGGCCTTGCCGCGGCCGGGTACACCTACGCGAAGTCCGGCCGCCCCCGGGAGGCCGAGGGAATTATCAATCGGATAAAGGAAGACGAGAAAACCCGATATGTCGGGATTTACTGGTTAGCGACAACGTATACCGCGCTTGGCGAGAAGGACGCGGCATTTGCAGAACTTGAAAAAACGTATCAGGCGCGTGATTGGTTTCTGCCGCGATTGAAAACTGACCCGTTCATGGATCCCCTTGCGCGGCGACCCGCGCTTTGCGGATCTAGTAAAGCGCATTGGTTTTCCTCAATAGGGGTAGGGAGAGACGATTGGTTTCGCTCCCCCTCCCTCCGAACCGGACAGGCGGTTCTCCCGCATCCGGCTCTCCAGTTGGTGGTTCACCTCCGAGAGGATTGACCACACTGCGCGCGGGCGGCAGACAAAGAGAACAGCCCCTGCGCAGCGAAGAATGCGTTAGGCCAACGGACATTGTCCGTACCGCGAGCACGGCCTTTGAGCTTCCGCCGTTGTCGCAGGATAGTGCGCAAGCGCATTCGTATCCATTGATCCAGCGGCTGGAATGCAGTTTTATGACTGTGCTTAAAGTAACCGAACCAGCCCATTAGCGTCTGGTTCACCGTCTTGATAGTTGTTCGCAGGCTGCTCCCATGAGTACGTCGCGTTTTGCTCCGAATCGTCGCTTTCAGTTTGGCCACGCTCTTTTGTCGTGGCCAGCGGTAGCCACGTTCAAAGTGATAGCCAAGAAAGTCGAAGCCACCACGTTGCGTGGCGTTAACGATGCGGGTCTTCTCCGGATGCAACCGCAGCCCGGCATTCGCCGTCCACTGTTGCACTTTTGCGAGTGCCGCTCGGGCCTTGGCTTCGCTGTGACAAAGAATGACGAAGTCATCTGCATAGCGCACCAGCTCGTACCCACTGCGGGCCACTTCGTGGTCCAGCGGGTCAAGATAGATGTTCGACAGCAGCGGACTAATCACCGCACCTTGCGGCGTTCCCGCCTCAGGCGTCCAATGAGCCATCCCTTCCATCACTTCTTGTTGCAGCATCGCCTCCACCAGTTCCAGCACTCGGCTGTCTGCCACTTTCTCCGCCACTCGCTCCAGCAGCTTTTGCTTCGGGATGGTGTCGAAGTAGCTCTGCAAATCAGCATCGACTACCCAGGTGTATCCTGCTTTGAGCAGGTGGTCCACACGACGCAGCGCATCTTTGCAGCCTCGCCTCGGACGAAACCCGTAGCTGTGCTCAGCGAAGTCTCGTTCGAAGATCGGCTCCAGCACGTTACACAGCGCCGTCTCAACCACTCGGTTACGCACCGTCGGAATGCCCAGCGGGCGCTTCTCGCTACTACCCGGCTTGGCGATCCACTTGCGCCGCACCGCTTGCGGACGATAACTGCCGTCCGCCAGTTGTTGCGACACTTTGCTCAGGTTCGTCTCCAAGTTAGCCTCGAACATTTCTATCGTCTGGTGGTCCACTCCCGCGGCTCCCTGGTTGGCTTTCACTTTCGCGAAGGCCACCCGCAGATTCCCCGGCTTGTAGACTTTGTCTATCAGACTGAACCAGATGCCCCCTTTCACCCCCACTTCGAGGGCGGTCAACATTCGTTCCGTCCAAACCGCTGGTTCAGTCCAAGCCCAGCGGGCTCGCACCTCTCCGACTTGTTTAGCTTCCAGCACTGGCGTCGGTCTTACTTCCATTGGTCAGGTCTTTACGTATCCACCTTCCTGCGCTCCCTTCGCTCCACTCCCGTTACGGAGCTTCATCGCTACTACGGGCGCTCTGACTCCTGCGCCGCCGGCTCTTCGGCTCTATTGAGCATGAACACCGTCTTGTCTCTCGCGCAGGTCTCCCTGATTCACGCGAGCAGCCTTTCTGACCATTCCGTCTCCAATCACCTGATGGACCCCTGTCATCGCTTTCGCACGCTACCCCTCAGCCCGACAGCTTTCCGTTTCCGGTTTAGGCTTCGCCACTGCTATGCAGGCTCGCCGATCACACCCGGCCGAATCGAGTTTGTTATCCTACGGACTGGTCGTTCACCTCCTGCTGCTCTCCACCTCGCCTCGCGGCGACGCAGTTGCAGTCGGTTACAGGCCGGAGAGCGTTTGCCTGAAGAGGACTTTCACCTCTCCGACCACTCGCGCTTTCAGGCGCACGTAGCGCAAACTGTTAGTTTGCGCCCGCTCGGTTGAAGTTGAGTCCAGGTTAAGAACGCACGCTGACACAGTTTGCGCTACAAGAATGAAACGCTGTCCCACATGCAACCGAGTTGAAAGTGACGATTCACTCGTATTCTGCCGCGTGGATGGCGCGGCACTCGTCAGCATCTCTTCCCAGCTCGGCAGCGAAGCAGAAACGGCTCAGCTTGGTTCTCCATCCACGGCGAGCGAGAGCGCCACAAACATTCTGCCGAGCACGACTGCTGCCGGGGTGAGCCGCGGTACCGCGCCGACCATAGCACTGCCTGCCCAACAGCCACGCAGCACGACGCGCGAACTAACAAAACCAAAGCGCCGCCGGGTCCTGATCGCGGGAATCCTATTAATCGCCGCGGTGTTTACTGTCGCCGCTTACTTCTACATCACTGGAAAAGAGAAGGCAGCCATTCAATCCATCGCCGTGATGCCGTTCGTCAATGAAAGCGGCAACGCCGACACGGAATATCTATCAGATGGAATGACCGAGACTTTGATCAGCAGTTTGTCACAGCTGCCGAATCTGTCAGTAAAGGCGAGAAGCACGGTTTTTTATTACAAAGGCAAAGAAACTTCACCCAAAAAGATCGGTGACGAACTGAATGTGCAAGCAGTTTTGCTCGGCAGAGTTGTCCAGCGCGGCAACGATATAAAGCTTAATCTCGAACTGGTCAATACAAGCACTCAAGATGTCATCTGGAGCGAGCAATACAACCGCAAACAATCAGATCTCTTAACGCTTCAAGGCGAGATCGCGCGTGATGTTTCAAGTAAGCTCAAAACGAAACTATCGGGCGCAGAGGTAGCGAAACTAACGAAGACTTACACTGCCAATCCAGCGGCTTACGAGCTTTATCTCAAAGGTAAATATTATGCGAACAGATATACAAAAGAAGGGCTCGGTCAGAGCATAGACTGTTTTAACCAGGCCATTGCAATCGACCCAAACTACAGCTCAGCTTACAGTGGTTTAGCTTACACCTACATACTGATGGATGATTGGTTCATGTCTCCCAACGAATCAGCTCCCAAGGCCAGAGAAGCCGCCAGGAAAGCATTGGAGATAAACGAAGCGGATGTTGATGCTCACGTTGTGTTGGGTCTGGTTGCTCACTGGTACGATTGGGATTGGTCAGTCGCGGAAAAGGAGTTGAAGCGTTCCCTCGAACTGAATCCAAGAAATTCTGAGTCCTACCTATATTACTCTTATTTGTTATCACCTATGGGTCGACCTGCCGAAGCCGAAGCGATCGCGCGCCAGGGTCTGCAAATTGATCCGCTATCGTCGGGAACAAACTTTGGCGTAGCTTCGGCTTTGGTCTTCAACCGCCGCTGGGATGAGGCAATAGTTCATCTGCGGAAGGCAATTGAGTTGGATCCAAATTATTGGTTCCATCATTCTTACTTAGGGCGGGCTTACGAGCAAAAGGGAATGATGACAGAGGCGCTCGCCGAGTTTAAGCTCGCCTTTGCATTGGATAACCAGCAATCAGAGAATTGGGCAGGTCTCGCACATGCCTATGCAGTATCCGGTAAGAGAGACGAAGCACAAAAGATGCTTAATGATCTGATCGGAAAATCGTCAGAAAACAGTTACGTCTCAGCCTACAGCGTCGCCGTTATTTATGCCGGGCTTGAAGACAAGGACAAAACTTTCTCGTGGCTTGAGCGAGCCTACTCGGATCGCTCGTATTATTTGCCGGTCTATCTGACAACCGATGCGCGGCTGGATCGCCTTCATTCGGACCCGCGATTCAAAGATTTAGTTCGGCGAATCGGCCTGCCACAATGAACTTAACCGGATGACGAAAGATTCCTCTGCGCAATCTCTTTGGCGAAGAGAAAATCTAAATCAACATCCCATTGATGAGAAAAAGAACTTGAATCAAGAGCTTTCCCCCGATTCAACCATTTCCCATTACCGCATCGTCTCGAAACTGGGTGCAGGTGGGATGGGCGCAGTTTATCGTGCATACGATTCACGTCGGTCGCTGTACGTTTTTAACAGGCAGCCGGTGCAAACACAGATCGACCAACTCGATGTTGCGAGCGACCGCCGTTCTCCCTGGAAAAGGAAAAACCTCCCTGTCCCTACCGAAAATATCGTCGTGAGTGATTTGCCTTAGACCAGAGCAGCAATTTGGCCAGGCGAACTGACAGACCTCGCGGGATGTGAAAGCGAGCTTCTTACTACTGGATTCCGCAGACCAATCTGCACGGGGAATCGACAACCGATACAATTCGAGCGCGGACCGATGCCCCGTTGAATTTCAGGTAGGCGGAGTCAGCACTATTGCTTTTCATTTCGCTCGCCAGAATAGCGCGAGTAACGAACGCCGAGCTTCCACACTCCGACGATGTCTCTGGTCGCCGTAATATTTACGGTCGGGTCGCCGTTGATCAGCAGCAGGTCAGCGCGTATTCCCGCGGCGATGCGCCCGCGGTCATGGAATCCGAAAGCGCGTGCTGGTTCCGAGGTTGCCGCCGCCAGGGCCTCGAGCGGAGTGAGGCCTGAAAGCACCAGCAGCTCCAACTCGTGGTGGAGGCTTAGACCGTGGACTAAGCTTGGTGCTGGGGCATCGGTCCCTGCGAGAATGGAAACCCCGGCGCGTCGAAGAGCAGAGACCGCTGCTACTGCATTCGCGAGTTTCAAGTCAGGACGAAAACCCGGCGGGAACTTCCTTTCGAGATTGGCTCTCATTGACGGCGTAATAAATGGACTCACTTTAGGGTCCGGCCACCAGGGTTTTGAGGAAGTTTCGGTCGCCGCTTCGACGACGCTCAGCGTCGGAATGACAAAGACGTGATGCTCGGCAGCAAATTTGGCGAAGCCGGGCTCGGGTACCGAATCCGCGAAGATGTGCGCCAGGCCATCAGCGCCGGCTGCTATCGCGTCGCGAGCCTCGCGCTGCGTCGTGACATGGACGACGACAAGTCTGTTGCGCCTATGAGCCGCGGCGACCACGTCTTCGAGTTGCTGCTTTGTCAAAGTAGGATATGCATGCTCGTAGATGATCTTGATGTAATCCCCGCCCTCCGCGATCCGGGCGTCGACGAATGCCTGCACATCATCACTTGGACCAAGAGTCGGGATCGGAGGTCCGCCCATTTGGGTCGGATGTCCGTGAGGAACGGTGATCACGGTGCCTGCGTTGCGCAAATCGGCCATGTCGTTAATTCCGTCGGCCATGATCTTGTTCCTTAACGCCAGGCTCGCATCGGAGCCCGACATTTCAAGTTCTGTAGTGACGCCGAAGTTCAAAGCATCACGGAGGAATTGTTCTTTCTGGTAAATACCGAGATGTATGTGCGCGTCGATGAGACCGGGTAAGAGTGTTTTACCCTTGCCATCGATTACCTCTACAAACGAAGGGATCGAAATATCCTCACCGATAGCGCGAACCATACCATTGCGAACCAGGACGTTCGTTCTCCGAATCAGATGCGAACCGTCAAACACGTCTACGTTACGAAAGACGAGTGGTTTCTCGGTCTGCTGAGCGGTGATGGAACCAAGTAACGCCCAGAGGACCAGAAGACTCGCGACGCCGGCCGTTAACGACCTCATTGTTTGTTCGAGCACTGCATGGATCGACTCTTTTCGCATTTCAGAATGGTGTGGCCATCAGGTAAGAAGACACGGCCGACTGCTGATTTCACGCCTGGATAGACAGTTTGTTTCATTAATCGCACAAGAATTTTACCCTCACTCCTGCAGCCGCCCGACACCATCGACGGTCAGAATCTTCGAGCGGGTAACTTTTGAAAGATAGAAAACGGCCAAAGGATAAGCGCTGCGGAGGTGCTATTGAACGGCGAGAGTTGTTAACAGTGCGTTTTTGTGCGTCTGCGTGCTCTAGGTAGGCAGCAACTGTAACTCATTGAAAAGATTGGCAGGCGCGTGGGGATTTGAACCCCCAGACCCCTGCCGTGTCAATCCACAGCCCGACGCCGCGTTAACGCGTAATCCGCTTTATTCAGCGTAGAAATCAATCATCGCGGCTAGAGAAGTCACTTTAGACGCTATGAACCGTATAACTCGTAGGCGCACCGTGGCAAAATCGTGGCAAATGGATCCGAACTTCAAAGCCACTCTTTCCAACGTCGCTATAGACATCTGTCTCCATTTGGCATAAAAAGCAGAGCCTATAGAAAACCCTTTCGGGTAAGGCCACTTTCACCACGCCAGTCCCAGATCTCCAGTGGCGAAGGAAAGGCGGCTTCTTGAACCCAAAGCATCATTCTTCGAGCCCGCTTGTGCGGAGCTGGGACTCACTTCGCCCCAGAAAGGATCAACTCCCATGATCATTCGCATGGTTCGTCTTTTCGTTTCAAAAGGAAGCTTCTTCACATTGCTGGCAGCAACCATCTTAATGCCAGTTTTGTCCGCTAAAGCGCAGTGTCCGCCGAACGTTTTGACTTCGGGCCTCCGGACACCGCTTGGCATAACGCACTCAAATCAAGACAACCTCGTCGTTTCGGAGAGCCGTACGTTGGGCGTATTGCATTCGGGTCGCATCTCCATCGTTGAACCCGACGGAACTCGCCGCACGCTCTTGGACGGCCTGCCTTCCGCACCGAACGATGTCGGAGAACCCTCTGGTCCGGCCGGCGTTTTTATACGTGGACGCACGCTGTACGTCGCCATCGGTAGTGGCGATACCTTCCTGGCAAATCAAACGCCTAATTCGAATAAGTCATCGCCAATCTTCAGCTCGGTTCTGGCCATCCACTTCAGCGCCAGCGTCGAGACGAAAACCTTGCAAGGCTTCTCGCTTCCGCTCTCTGCTCACCAGACGTTAGCCTCAGGCCAAAAGGTGAAGGTATCCAATACCGAGGGTGGCGAGCTCACCGTGGAGTTGATTGCTAATTTTCCGGATTTTACGATTGACCCCACGAGGCCCAGTGGTTTTCGAGGTGTGAATCCTTTTGACTTGGTTGTTGTTGGCGATCAGGTCTACGTCACGGACGGTGGCCAGAACTTGGTCTGGCAGGTTGACATTACGACGGGTACGTTTTCGACACTCGTCACTTTCCCCCAGATTGCGAACCCGATTCCTGGGTTCCCGGCGTTGACCGACGCAGTTCCAACGGGCATCGCGTACAACGACGGCCAGCTTTTGGTAACGCTCTTCACAGGCGTCCCGTTTCCGCCGGGTCAATCGAGAGTGGAGCAAGTTGATCCTCTTACGGGCAGCCACTCGACGTTTATCAGCGGGTTGAAGACGGCCATAGACATTGCTCCCATAAAAGAAGGCAGCGAGACTCATTATCTCGTGCTTCAGCATGCCTCAGTAGGACCCTTCTTCGGATCGCCGGGGCTTCTGCTGCACTTCGAAACACCAGCCGGTCCACCAACTGTCGTCTCCAACTGCTTGACGAGACCAACCTCAATGGTGGTGGACGAAAAAACTGGGTTGACTTACGTAACTGAACTCGCTGGTCGAATTATTGAGATATCGGGAGCGTTGTAGGAGCGTTTGGTCCAAGCGCCGCTTTTGAAAAGACCGACGAGCAGATACCGATGCAGTTTGCCTTTGCGCGGATTTTGCGGCATTTGCGAATCCGACATGATTTCTTAATCGCAAAGAACGCAAAGTCCGCGCGAATGGACGCAAAAATAAACCGGCTTCTTGTGCAAACTGCATTCGTGCCGGCGACGAGCAAACTTGAGAAACAACAAAGTCGCCAGAACACATATGGCGACTTGCTGTTTTATGGAATCGAGGAACTA
>WNFV01013293.1_pt1 | contig 11531 bp, 10 predicted proteins | sample 5400101 | NCBI WGS metagenome assembly WNFV01 (sample SAMN13153361, study PRJNA577476) | soil metagenome | isolation source: 115 cm soil or saprolite under grassland replicate 1 | place: USA:California | collected 2016-06-15
GGGTGAGGGAATCGGTTCTCCGGCGCTGGGCAAGGCTTGCAATTGCAGTCGTATTCGTCGCCGCAGTCGCCGCTTTTTTCGCGCTCGGCGGCGAGCATTACCTCGCGCTGGACACGATCAAGCAGAACCGCGATGCGCTGCTTGCTTTCACGGACGCGCATTACAGCCTCGCACTGGTGCTCGCGTTCGCGATCTATGCGACGGCGACCGCGCTGAGCCTGCCCAGCGGCACAGTGTTGTCGCTGACGTTCGGTTTCCTGTTCGGCCGCTGGGTCGCGACTGCAATCGTCGTCACCGCCGGCACGCTCGGCGCGACGATACTGTTTCTGGCCGCCCGCTATCTCTTCGGCACAGCGGTGCGCCGGCGCCTCGGCCCGCTGGGCGAGCGTATCAACGAGGGCTTCACCGAGAGCGGTTTCTACTGGCTGCTGTTTCTCCGGCTGATGCCGCTTTTTCCCTACTTTCTCGTCAATCTCGCGCCTGCCCTGACCGATATCCGCGTGCGCAGCTACGTCGCCGCGACATTCGTCGGCATCTTGCCGAGCACGTTGATCGTCACCAATCTCGGCCAAACCCTGGGCAGCCTCGAGTCGACGCGAGCCCTGCTCACGCCCGAGGCGTTGCTCGCCTTGAGTCTGCTCGGCGTGCTCGCCCTGTTGCCGGTACTGTTGCACTACTTCCGATCCAAACGCGTCTGACACGCGTATATGGGACTGCGTCCGTAGCGTTGCATTCGTTGCCTATGCCCAAGACCATGACCCCGAGCCTGCGTCGCTTCATCGTCGGTGCCGCCATCGGCCTGACCCTCGTGGCTTTTCTAGGCGTCGCCATCGGCTGATCCTTTGAGATGCAGCACCGGCAGGCCTCTATTTGCTATCCTTCGCGCTGACGTCGCGCACCCCGACGCGGCCGCCGCCGGATGAAGCCCAAGCTCCTCTTTCTGTTTCCCGACTGCTGGGACTGCTGTGCATTGCAGGCTGACGCCGCGTTGCGTGGCGAGTTCGAGGTGGTTGGCGAGGGCTTTGACCTGTTTCGCTTCCCGGAAAATGCGCAGATCCTCTGGTTCGACGTGCGGCGTTTCATCGATCGTCTCGTAAGGAGATACAGGCGTGCCGGCGTCGCCGGTGTCGTCAGCACGAACGAGCAATACGGCGCCCTGATTGCGGCGATGGTCGCACAGCGGCTCGGGCTTGCCGGAACCGACCCGGTGGCGGTCATCCGTGCCCAGCACAAGGCGCTCGCCCGCGAGCTGACCGCGGCCGCGCTGCCCGAGGCATCGCCGCGCTATTGCGTCTTTCCCTGGACCGTCGACGCCGCGGCCGCGGCGGCGTTGCCTTATCCGCTGTTCGTCAAGCCGGTCAAGGCGGCGTACTCGGTGCTCGCGCGGCGCGTGGATCGCGTCGAAGAGCTCACCCGCCATCTCGCGTTTCATCCTTGGGAGAAGCACATCATCCGGCGGCTGGTGAAGCCGTTCAACGATCTGATGCGCGATCTGCTTCCGGGCGACGAGGTCTGCAACGGGCACTATCTGATCGGAGAAGAGCCGCTCGACGGCGTGCAGGTCAACGTCGACGGCTACGTCGATCGCGGTGCCGCGCATTGCCTGGGTGTGGTCGATTCGGTCATGTATCCGGGCACGATCGCTTTCCAGCGCTTCGAATACCCGAGCCGCCTGCCGGAGAGCGCACAGCGCAATGTCGAGCGCGTGGCGTGCCGCGCGCTGGAGGCGATCGGCTTCGACCACGGCCTGTTCAACGTCGAGCTATTCTGGCGCCCCCGCGACGGCGCCATCACGATCATCGAGATCAACCCGCGGCTCGCCGCGCAGTTCGCCGACCTGTACGAAAAAGTCGACGGCACGAATCCGTATGGTGTTCTCGCCGACCTCGCGGTCGGCCGCGAACCGAGGTGGATTCGGCGCGCCGGTCGCTACGGCGCCGCCGCCAGCTTCGTGTTCCGCGAATTCGACGGTGCGATCAAGGTCGCGCCACGGCGCGCCGAGATCCGGTGGCTGCAGGGGAGAGAGCCCGACGCCTGCCTGCAGACTTTCATCAAGCGCGGCAATAGCCGCGGGCGCGAGATGAAATGGGTGGGTAGCTATCGCTACGCGACCGTCAATCTCGGCGGGCGCGATCGCGAGGACCTTTTCCGGCGCTACGACAGCGTCTGCGCCAACCTGGCGTTCGAACGCCCCGCAAGGCTCGCATTCGGAGGCACGCTCGACGCGCTGCGGCCCGAACGCTAGCCCTAGCGCTGCTCATTCCAGGAATTCAGCGAAGCAGACCGCGCGATCGGCGTCGTGATCAGCGGCGAACGCCTGTCCGGCGCGCAGGGGCCGCTAACGCCGGCCTGCGGGTGCCCGGCGCGGCTGCGGTCGCGAACTTAACGTCTCCCTTGCCGCGCCACCCGCGACGGCCAGCGCGGCCCATGCGCGCCGGCCAAGCTTTCGCTGCTGCCTCTCCTGCGCCGTAGCGATGCACGCGAACGTCTGCGGGTCGGCGTGAGGTTGCCGCGCGGCTCGCTGCAATCTGCCACGCAAATCGGCGACAATAAGCTTCCCGGCCCGGATTAGTTCGGGATTCGTTTTCCCCGAATCACGCGTCGGTCGTGGCGCAGGCGACCGAAGGGCCGAGCTTCTCCTTGGCGGCCGCGACCTGCGCGACGTCGGGCAGCGCGACGCCGTTCTTCGCCGCGGTTATTTCCGCGAGGATAGAGATCGCGATCTCGGGCGGCGTACGGCTGCCGATGTAGAGCCCGATCGGCCCGTGCAGACGAGCGATCTGCTCGCGCGTCAGGTCGAATTCCTCGAGCCGCTTGCGGCGCTTGGCATTGTTGGCCCGCGAGCCGAGCGCACCCACATAGAACGCCGGCGATTTCAATGCCTCCATGAGCGCGAGATCGTCGAGTTTGGGATCGTGCGTCAGCGCGACGACAGCGCAGCGTACGTCGAGCTTCATCAATGCCGGGAATGTCCCAGGTTTCTGTGTATTCCTCGCGCGGGTCGCAGACCGTGACCTGGTAATCCAGTCCTACCGCGATCTGGGCGAGATACTTGGACAGTTGCCCGGCGCCGATCACCAGCATCCGATAGCGCGGCCCATGCACCGTGGTCAACACCTGGCCATCGAAAGCGAGGCCGTCGGCTGCTCGCGCGGGCCCGAGCACAACTTCTGCGCTCTCGAGATCGAGTGTGCGCGCAACGAGATTACCTTGTTGAACGAGCTCGAGGAGCTCGCCGATGCGACTCTTGGGTGTGAGAGGCTCGAGCACGAGCTGGATCGTGCCGCCGCAGGGAAGTCCGAACTTGCGCGCATCTTCCGCAGAAACGCCGTAGGTGACCGTCTGCGGCCGCTTGACGTAAGCACCCTCGCGCCGCGAGCGCTCGACGATGTCATCCTCGATGCAGCCGCCCGATACCGAGCCGACGACGTGCCCGTCGTCCCGCACCGCGAGCAGCGCACCCGGAGGCCGCGGCGAGCTACCCCAGGTCTTGACCACCGTCACGAGCAGGACGCGCCTGTCGGCCGCCAGCCATTCGGCGCTCCTGCGCAGCACCTCGAGGTCGACGCTATCCATGGTAATCACTACTGAGCTCCGGGCGATATTGGTCGGACAAGGCGCCAGCGTGCTTGGTTCATTGCCATCCTACGCCGGGCGCGTCAGCCAATAGACGAAGATAGCTACGATGATCACGGTGGCAAGGGCGAGGCGCAACCACAGGGTTCGCGACGTCGGCCCGGGCTCGGCCGGCGCAACGATCGGTTCGGCCGCAGGTGCGCCGCCCAGGCGCTCGACAAAGCAGGCGAAAAAATCGTCGGCGAGCTTCGCGGCCGCGCCGTCGACAAGGCGCGACCCGATCTGTGCCAGCTTGCCGCCGACCTGTGCATTCACCTCGTATCCGATCCGCGTTCCAGAGCCGTCCGGCGTCAGCGCTACCTTGGCCTCGCCGCGTGCAAAGCCGGCCGCTCCACCCTGCCCTTCGAAGGTCATCTTGTACGAGGTTGGCGGGACGATGTCGGACAGAACGATGCGACCGCTGAACTTCGCCGAGACGGGACCGACGCGGGCCGTCATCGCGACCTTGAGCTCGGTGTCCGAAACCCGTTCGATCGACTCACAGCCGGGGATGCAGGCCTTGAGCGTTTCAGGGTCGTTCAGCGCCGCCCACGTTGTTTCTACGGGCACAGGTACAGTGCAGCTGCTCGTCAGTTCCATCCGCGACGTTTCCTCTGCATGCGACCCGGATCACGCGGCCCGGCGCGCGCGCTCGAAGCCGGACGTGCGCGCTATTCCGCGCGTGGCGTGCGGCTGTGCGAACGCCATTGCGAGCTGCTTCAGGCTCTCCAGATTATGCACCGGCAGCAACTCGTCGACATAGGGCAGCATCGCCCGTATGCCCGCCGGACGCGCCTCGAACTTTTCGTAGCGCAACAGCGGGTTGAGCCAGATCAGCCGCCGGCAGGACTTGGCGAGGCGCTCCATTTCGACGGCGAGGCCTTCGCCGACGTCGCTGTCGAGACCATCGCTGATCAGCAGCACGACCGCGCCCTGCGCGAGCAGCCGTCGCGACCAGCGCCGGTTGAATTCCCCGAGGCAGGCGCCGATGCGCGTGCCGCCGGCCCAGTCCGAGACCGCGGCGCTCACGCGCGCGAGCGCAACGTCGACGTCGCGGCGCTTGAGATGGCGCGTGATATTGGTCAGACGGGTGCCGAACAGCAGCGTGTGCACGCGGTCGCGGTCGTTCGTGATCGCATGCAGGAAGAACAGCAGCATGCGCGAATAGCGGTCCATCGATCCCGAGATATCGCAGAGCACGACCAGCGGCGGCCGGCGCCTGCGGCGCTCTCGCCACGCGAGCGGGACGACCGTCCCGCCCGCCGATGCCATTGCGCGCAGCGTCGCGCGCAGATCGACGGCCGATCCGCGGCTCGCAGCGACAGTACGGCGGATCGGCAACTCGGGCAGCGGCAGTCGCAGCCGTGCAATCATCGCCTTGACCTCGGAGAGCTCTGCTGCGGTCATCGTCTCGAAATCTTTGCTCTGCAGGACCTCGCGCGGCGAGAACGTGAACACCGCATCGACCGTGACTTCCTGCGGCTCCGCCTCTTGCTCCTCGACCCGCGGCGGCGCCAGTGCCTCCGCGAGCCGCGCGGAGAGCGGCGCTTCGGCATCGCGCGGCGTGCGCGTGTATACCTTGGGCAGCAAGAGCTGCATCATCCGCTCGAGCAGGCGCGGATTGCGCCAGTACAGCTCGAAGGCCTGATCGAACAGCGCCTGCTGTTCGTGTCGCTCGATCAATACCGATTCGAGCGCGGCGCGGAAATCCTCGCGCCGCTCGACGCCCACCGCCTGCACCGCTTCGAGTGCGACGATCACCTTCGCCGGCCCGACCGGCAGACCCGCCGCACGCAGTACGCGCGCGAAATGGAGGATGTTCTCGGCGAGTCTTGGTCCGTCGGCGGCCCGCGCCGCGAGCGGCTTCACGATCCGAGCTCGGCGGCGGCCTCGCGGCGCGCCTCGCCGACCAGTTGCGTCGCGACATCCGGCGTCACGGCGCCGATATCGTCCTGATACTTGAGCAGCGCGCCCAGGGTATTCGCGACCGTCTCCGGATCCAGCGCGATCTTGTCCAGCGCAACCAGGGCCTCCGCCCAGTCGAGCGTTTCGGCGATTCCGGGCGCCTTGAACAGATCCATCGCGCGCAATCGCTGCGTGAACGCGACCACCTCGCGCGACAGCCGGAGGTTGGCGCCGGGCACCTTGCGCCGGACGATCGCGAGCTCACGCGCAGCGTTCGGGTAGTCGACCCAGTGATAAAGGCAGCGCCGCTTGATCGCGTCGTGGATCTCGCGCGTGCGGTTGGAGGTGATGACGACAATCGGCGGCAAGGGCGCCACGATCGCGCCAAGCTCGGGGATCGTCACCTGATACTCGGCGAGCACTTCGAGCAGATACGCCTCGAAAGGTTCGTCGGTGCGATCGAGCTCGTCGATCAGCAGCACCGGCGCGGCGCCTCCTTGCGGCAAGAGCGCTTTCAGGATTGGACGCCGGATCAGGAAACGTTCGGTGAATATGTCGGTTGCCAGCGCCTCGCGGTCGACCTTGCCTTGCGCTTCGGCGAGCCGGATCTCGATCATCTGCCGCGGGTAATTCCATTCGTACACTGCCGACGCCGTGTCAAGCCCTTCGTAGCACTGCAGACGGATCAGCTCGCGGCCAAGCGCAGCCGCCAGCACCTTTGCGATCTCGGTCTTGCCCACGCCCGCCTCGCCTTCGAGGAATAGCGGCCGGCCCATGGTCAGGGCGAGAAATACGCTCGTCGCCAGGCGACGGTCGGCGAAGTAGTCGTGTTTCTCGAGGAGCAAGACGACGCTGTCGACGCTGGACGGAACTGCGACGGCGGACATGGGAACGCGGCTCGCGGATCGATTCGAGGGACCAGCGATTATAGCCTCAACGACGGGAAGGCCACGGCGGTGCGACCGCGTAATTGATCTGTATCAGAACGATGAAGGCAATGCTCCAATAGCTGTTGACGACACAGAGCGCGGCGCCGAAAGCGTACAGCGATTGCGCGATGATAATGCGCCGGCAGATGGCTGCCACGACGTCCGGCGCCGTGTCGTCCCGCGTGAGCTTCGCCCTGACGGCGTGGCGCCAGGTCCAGAGCAGCAGGAGCCCGAGCAACAGGATGTTGACCCAGTACACGATGAGCGCGACGCGGTACGCGATGTGTTCGGCGAGCAAAGCGGTCGAAAACGGCACCAGCGTTACCGCGCACAGAAACGCGATGTGGATCCACGCGAGATCCCGGTCGCTGCGTGCCAGACGATCGAGCTGAGCCTGCTGGCCCAGCCAGAAAATTCCCAAGGTCAGAAAGCTCATCAGATACGTGACCAGTCGCGGCGCAAGCGCGAGAAGCGCGGTGAGGAGGTCGTGCTCCGAGTGGATCGCATCGGCCGCGGGTGCGCGCAAGTCGAGCACGAGCAGCGTCATCGCCACCGCAAATACCCCGTCGCTCAGTGCCGCAAGCCGCTCGAGATTCTGGCCGGCAATACGGTTGTAGAGGGAGCGCACGACGAATTCGCACAGGACGGCGTTAATCGGGCTTGACGGTCGAAGCCCGACGCCGGCGCGACAAATACCAGGCCGCTGCCGCGGGCACGATGAAAATGAGCGCGTGAACGCCCAGCTCGAGCGGTACCCCATGGCCTTCCTCGACGCCGACCCAGAAATCGACGATGGTGATCGCGAGCCATATCCAGATAAAGAACCGTGCGCCGTCAGCGCCGCCGCTCTTGCCGCGCCGACGAAGCAGTTCAAAGACGACATCGAATGCCACCGCGAGCGCGAGGCCGATGACCGTCACCAGAAGAGTACGCATGGAGTATCTCCGACTGAAAGTTCATGCGATTATGTCGGTCGGGATGACAGCTTGTCCACGCCCATGCTTGTCATACGAGTGTACCGAACGCGAACGAAGTTCTCGCCGCAGCAACGTCGCTTCGCTCGCGGTCAAGTTCCAGGTGTCGCTCCCCGCCGTCGCCGATAGCGCGGCGCTATTGCCGCAAAGCGTGTCGACGGCATCGGGCATCCACGATCTGCTGTTCGTAACGACCAAGGCCGGCCACATCGTCGCGCTCGACGCGCAGACCGGTACGCAAAGAGTCGAAAGCTGCCGATCGCACGAAGACCGTGCGCTCGTCGTCCTTCGTACTCGGTACAAGGCACCTAGTCCAAAGCGCTGCGTTCCCTCGAACGGTAGGCGCAGTACCAAGTCCTTGGCTTACGCATTGGATACAAACTCTCGCGACCCTTGAGCCAGCAGGAGTGCGTACGCAGTGCGCAGCACCGGGTGCTAGAACGCGAAGTATGGCCCGGTTCCGCCGGGAGTTTGCTTCGTCTCGATTGCAATATAGACATTCCGGCCATAGAAAAATGGCAGCCCCCATGCGAACACCGACGGGTCACCAGCCGGCGCCGCTACATTGTTGAATGCATAGAAGCTCGGATTGGCCGCGAACAACTGTTCGGCGTTGGCAATGCTGAAAGTGGCCGCGCTCGCGTTATTGTTCGCTCCCTGCAGGGTCGCGGAGAGATTTTGCGTAGTCACCGGACAGTAAAAGCCTTTCGCCGTACCGGTGCACATCGGATAGAGACCGGTGCCGATGAAGAACACGTTGGACCCACTGTCGATGTAGCTGTTGGCGAAGCTCTGATTTTTGAAGACCGTGACGATATTGCCGGTGTTCGGATCCGTCGCCAGGATCGTCGCAGTGCCCATTCCGTTGTTCGTTTGGGTCCCGATCCCGAAGATGAGCGAGCCGGCGACGGTCGCCACACCTGCCGCTGCGATCGATGGAAACTCGACAATAACGCCGTTGTTGTCGCCGCTGAACAGTCCCACCGGGTTTTGCAATTGCTGGGAAACGGCGACCTGTGTCGGGCTGCAGCCGGACGGGGGACAGCCGTAATAAGTGCCGGGAATCAAAAATTGGGCGCAGCCGCGGCCGCAATCCTGCAGGAACACGCCGACGCCCAGGAGGCCGTTGGCGCCGAAGGTCTGCACCGTATTCTCGGGGGGCCCGGCGCTCGAGCAGCTTGACGGGATCGACGAGAACGCGGTGTCACCGATGATCTGCACCGGTAAGGAGTTCGCCTGTTCGCCCGCGATGCGCACGTCGGCTAGCTTCACCGGTCCCCAGCTGAACCCATCGGCGAACTGCGCGCACTCGACCAACGGATTGCCGTTCGCGTCGACCTGGTGCGGCAGTGAGAGCGCTGGCGAAAGCACCGACGAAATGAGACGTAAGCCGGACGAACCCGTGTCGACCTGAATGTGGTCGATGGTCTGGCAGTTCGTGCTGCTTCCCGGGGCGCAAACGGTAACGCTGGTGAAGGCGAGGTTTAATGTGCCTGCCGGCCCCGCGTCGACGCTGATGGGTTGGACGTTGTTGGTCGGAGGCGTGCTTTCGCCGCCGCCGCCGCCGCCGCAGCCTCCCAGCGACAACGCCAGCCCGAGCAGTGCAACGACCAGCTCTGAACGACGCATCGACATGCCCCTTATCTGACGGCGTCGGCGACGACGCCCTGGGGAAACGCCTCGGGGATGTACGCCCTGCCGACGAAAGCCCGCATGTGTCCGCTGGATTGCACGACCAGTCCAGGCTGCTCGATCAGTACGGGCCCGCGCGCTTTCCGCTTCGTGACGGCATCCACGTAACGGTCGAAATACGTCCCCAGGACCTGTCGCAAATCGGGCATCGATGGCCCTTGCCAGGCGACGCCAAAGACGGTCCCTGCCGGCGACACGTATTCGCGAACGACGGTGCCCGAAGGAACCTGAAGCTCGTGCACGGTATACGCTGCCAACCGCAGGACGCGCAGCGTGCCGCCAACCTGCAGCCGGTCGGCTTCCACGGTCGCCTCGCCTCCGCCTAGGGCCGCTCGCGCCGGCAATGCCGCAATGCCCGCGACTATGGCCCAGCCCACAAGCAACGCGATGCGCCACAGTGGCCGTCGGACGTAGGGATTCATAAGCCTGCCTCCCGGTATCGTTGCGCGCAGCGAGCCCGGCGTCCCGCCATCGACAGCGCGCTTCACTGGGCCGCGGAGCATCGGATTGGACGCCGCTTCGGCGTCGGCAGTTCCCCCGCGATTCGAACGCAGGCGCGGCGCAACGCAGTTGGTTACATCTCTACTGTCGCTTAGGCGGCCGCCGGAGAGACGGACCAAATGCGACCGCTTTTTCGCAACCTGGACGCCACATATGCTGAGCATATTCCGTATCGTTGGCGGCGATTATACCTACAGCATGGCACCGCCAAATTCCTGCATGTGGCGCACAGGGGGCGGCTAAGCTCGGCAGCAACTCGCAGTCGGTACGAACACAGACCCGACTCAATGAAAATCCCGCGACCGGGTGATCAGATTGCCGAGCAGCGCCGTCTGGTCGCGCAGGCGCGCGGCGATTATGTGCACGACTTCGCCTTCGCGCTCCAGCGTGCCGTACACGGTGAGCAGACTCGAGCGCAGCAGCTCCTTGCGTTGCCGTTCGGCAAGATCGCGCCAGACGATGACGTTGACCATGCCGGTCTCGTCCTCGAGCGTGACGAAGGTGACGCCGCTCGCGGTGCCGGGGCGCTGGCGACCGGTGACGAGCCCGGTGACGCGCGCAAGGCGCCCGTGTGGCAATGTCTTGAGCTCAGCCGCGGTGAACATGCGCTGGCGCTGCAGGCGCTCGCGCAACAGCGCTACGGGGTGCCGGCCGAGCGTGAGTCCCAGGTTCGCGTAGTCGGCGACGATGTTCTCGCCTTCGCTGGGTGCGGCGAGCAAGGGTTGCGCTTCCTCGATGGGCGCAGCGTCGAGCAGTGCCGGCATGCGTTCGACGCCGGCAACGTCCCAAAGCGCATGCCGGCGATGGCCGCTTAAGTCTGCAAGCGCTCCGGCCGCGGCCAGCGCCTGCATGTCGTGCGCATTGAGTTTCGCGCGTCGCGCGAGATCGCCTACGTCGGCAAAGCCTTGCGCGCGGCGTGCGGCCACGAGCCGTTCGCCGCCGGCTTGCGAGAGGCCTTTGACGAGGCAAAGGCCCAGGCGCAGCGATGGCCCCTCACCCCCGCCTTCTCCCAGCACATCTTCGAGAGTGCATTCCCATTCGCTCACGGTTGCATCGGCCGGCAGGATAACAACGCCGTGCCGGCGCAGATCCTGGGTGAGTTGCGACGGCGAATAAAAGCCCATCGGCTGCGAATTCAGGAGCGCGCAAGTGAACGCCGCCGGCTCGTAGCGCTTGAGCCACGACGAAACATAGACCAGGAGCGCGAAGCTCGCCGAATGCGATTCGGGAAAGCCGTATTCGCCGAAGCCGAGGATCTGCTGGTAGATCTGCCGCGCAAATTGTTCGTCGTAGCCGTTCTTGCGCATGCCTTCGATCAGCCGCTGCTCGAAGGGCTCGAGCCCGCCCTTGTGTTTCCACGCCGCCATCGAGCGGCGCAGCCGATCGGATTCGCCCGGCGTGAAGTCCGCCGCGACGACCGCGAGCTGCATCACCTGCTCCTGGAAGATCGGAACGCCCAACGTGCGCTGCAGGACGCTACGCACCGCGGCACTCGGGTAGGTGACCGGCTCCAGGCCCTGCCGGCGGCGCAAATACGGATGCACCATCCCACCCTGGATTGGACCCGGGCGCACGATCGCGACTTCGATCACCAGGTCGTAGTAGTTCTTCGGCTTCATCCGCGGCAGCATCGCCATCTGCGCCCGCGACTCGATCTGAAACACGCCGACGGTGTCGCCGTGGCCGATCATCTCGTACACGCCCGGATCTTCCGCAGGCACATCGGTTAGCCCGAACGGCCGGCCGTAGCGGACCGAGAGCAGATCGAGCGCACGGCGAATCGCGGAGAGCATGCCCAGCGCCAGCACGTCGACCTTGAGCAGACCCAGCGCATCGAGATCGTCCTTGTCCCATTCGATCACTGTGCGCTCAGGCATCGCCGCGTTTTCGACCGGCACCAGCTCTGACAGAGGTC
>WNFV01013135.1_pt1 | contig 11528 bp, 11 predicted proteins | sample 5400101 | NCBI WGS metagenome assembly WNFV01 (sample SAMN13153361, study PRJNA577476) | soil metagenome | isolation source: 115 cm soil or saprolite under grassland replicate 1 | place: USA:California | collected 2016-06-15
TATGCGCCGATACGTTCAGCCTTCAAATCGAAAATGTGGGCTTAGACGAAAGCGTCGGTGCCTACCGCCCCGCCCACCGCCTCTCCGACCCCAGTGCTGGTGATGCACACAGCGTGGCCATGACGACTAACGAAACACATGTTGAGGTATTCATACCGCACCTCCATCGTGCGATGTTGCACGTCGACCTCGACCGAGCGTGTTACTGTATGTCAACCGGCGCCCTCCTCGAGGGCGCCGTCACGCTTTAGCCTTTCAGTGCTTCCTTCGGCAAGTCACCTCCACGCTGCGCTCTACGCAATTCAAAACATCGAGGGACATTCTCGAGCCTGTTCTTGCCCGCTGACCGGAGCTCAGGCGCCGGCGAAGATGTTTTTCCTAATGGTGGCGTGGACGCCCCAATTGCCGTCCACGACCTGGGTGATGCCGAAGTCGACGGCGACCGACATCAAGGAGATCGCCTCGTTCTCACTCAGGCCCTTCGTCGTCATGAGGAAGGTGCGCATCTTCCGGAAGGCGTCTCTCATCGCGAGGTCGACCGAAGATTTGCTGTAGATATCGCTCTGCGCCTTGGGGCCCAGGTCGACGAGGTAGTTGGGGTAGGTGAAGCCGTGCAGCACCCATTCGTCCTGTGTTTCCAGGAGCGGATAGTTGAGTCCGGCGAGCGCCGTACCGGCCAGCGTGTTCTTCTTGCGGACGATGAGCTGAAAGGTCCCGGTGAGCGAGCATTCGATGGCCGTCCCGGCGAGCTCGGAGTCGCCCTGAGCCGCGTGCGAATCGCCGGCCGACAGGAGCGCACCCCTGACCGCCACCGGATAGTACATCGTGGCGCCTTTCCCGATCCGCCAGTCGTCAATGTTGCCGCCGACGTAGTTGGGTGGAATCGAGTCAACAATGTCCGCCTCAGCAGGGGCCAGGCCGAGGACGCCGAAATGGGGGCGGATGGGCACGCGGACATTCTTGAGGATTCCGTGGTTCTCCTTCACGGTCCCGTGGTCGACCGGCACGCCGGGGTAGTCGATGATCTTGTGCACGATGCCGGAGGGATCCGTCTGCGGGGTCCACTGGAAATTGTACACTGCCTGGGCCCAGTTCCGCTCGCCCGACGCATCAACCTCGTAGATCGTGATCACCTCGCGCGGCTTTGGCTCCGTCAAGAGATCTTTGTAGTGGAATCCCCACCACGCCGCGGCGTTGCTGCCGAAGCTCTTGCCCTTGTACTTGGGGTTCGCGCACGGGCGCGGGCGGGCATCGATGATGCGCACCTCGAGGATGTCGCCGGGCTCGGCTCCGCGCACGGACACAGGACCGGTGCAGATGTGAACGCCGAGACCCTCACCGGCTCCGCGGCCGAACAGCGTCGGCTGCATCGGTCCAGCACCCCGACGATCAACACCCTTGCGTTGTTTGTCCCAGTAGAAGACGCTCTCGGCGCCCGGATCACCCTGGATCATCCGCTCGGCGTCGTCGTTGGCGTGGTGCGTGAGAACCTCGATGGTGACGAAGTCGCCGGAGTCGACCTCCGCAAGTGGCTTGAGCAACTTGCTGAAGTATCCCCAGTGCACCGTCTTGTCGGTGGCCGGCACGTAATAGTGATTCGTGGTGCCGGGAACCATGCCTGGTTGCGCCTGGGCCAAAGGCACCGCGGCTTTTCCCAGCGACACCGCCGCACCGCCGGCCGCGAGCACGCCCTTGAGGAAGTCCCGGCGTCCGTCGCTTACAATGGGGTCGGCGTCATGGTTGACAGGGGAAACTGCTTCGCGCCCGTGTTCGGAGTCCGTCTCCATGGTCGATCCCCTCCTGAGAAGTTATGGTGAGGTACTCTCGGTGGCCGGCCCGCCAGTCTTCACATCCTCAGCCTCTTCATGCCGCTACGGAACTCTACCGATCTCCCCGATGTCTTCCGCCCACAGGGAAGGATGGGCTCGAGTGAACTCGGCCATCAGCTTCTGGCACCGGGGGTCCTGAAGCATTTCCACCGCCACCCCACGGCTGCGAAGCAGGTCTTCCTCGCCGCGGTTTTCACCGACCACTACGCATGGAAGACCATACAGGAGAATGGTGCCGCTGCGCATGGCACACGGTGAGAGCGTGGCGTAAATCGTGCCGTCGCGATAAATGCGCGCCGGCGTCGCTACCCCGCGATGACGATCCACTCTACCGTCTCAAGTCTGTCCGGCTGGCTTCCGGCCTCGCACGAGCGCCAGGCCTCGATGACCTGTGGGCCCCATCTCCACCGTCCCAAAACCTTGCTCGCGGAGCAGCTGGCGAAGGTGCTCGGCGTGGTCCCACCCCGTCCGGAGGCCCAGCACGCACAGGACATGGCCGAATCCCTCCCCGGGTGTCGCGCCGAAGTCGATGGCTACAAAGCGCCCACCCGGCTTGAGTACACGGCGGACCTCCGCGAGCCCCCGACGCTTCAGTCCATCGGGCAGATGGTGGAGCATCAGGCTGCTCAGCACCACGTCGAAGCAGTCATCCGGGTACGGAAGCGCCTCGATCGCCCCGACTTGGAAGCGCACCTCCACGCCTGCTCGCTCCGCATTCCGGCGAGCCAAGTCGACCATCTCGGGCGCCGGGTCTATCCCGCAAGCCTCGCTCGATGGCCCTGCGACAGTCCCGGCAAGGATGGTGAGCCGACCAGGTCCGCATCCCACGTCGAGGATCCGCTCGCCCGGCGCGATGGCGGCAAGCTCAACCATCTTTCGCCGAAGGGCAGACACCCGCCCTAAGGAGAGGATTGTCGTCCCAAGGTCGTAGAGACGAGCCCACCGAATGGTCTTCCCCTCGGTGTCGGCAGCCGCGCCCCCCCGATGATCACTCGGAGACATCGCCACTCAGCTCTTCTTCGCCGTCTGCACCATGAAGCCGCCGAGCTGCGGCGCGACCTTCGTACCCTTGCACTTGGGACACTTCGGTTTGATCCTCTCGCGCTCCGAGATGCTCATGGTGAGCTCGAACGGCTTACTGCACTTCAGGCAGAGGAACTCGTAGCGCGGCATGGACGCCTCCTCGTGGCTCCCGTCAGCTTGCGCTCGTGCAACAGCTCGCCGCACGCAGCGTACTGGAGTTGACCCGGCGGAGCCTGTCAACAAGAACGAGACAGTGGGTTGCTGGGTTTACGGTCGTGGCGGCGCCTCCTGTCTGGTGCCCACGTCGATGAGGTTCGAGGTCACGCTCTCATCTCCGTCTCCACCCGCTCCAGCCAGAACCGCATGTCCATCTCGCGGTACATCGCGGTCGCCGTGCCGAAATGCTCCTGCGCCTCCTGCCGCTTGCCTGTGCGCCGATAGAGTTTCGCGAGCCCGGTGTGGCAGTGGGCGACGAGCGGGCGCATGCCGAGCTCCTCGGCCAGGCCCAGGGCCTTGCGATAGTGCGCCTCCGCCGTATCGACCTCGACGCGGTCGGGATGGGCCGCGATGTCGCCGAGCAATCGCAGGAGCTGGCCCTCCACCCCCCGTTCCCCCCGCTGCCGAGCCGCCGCGAGCCCGTCCTGGGCGATCCGGGTGGCGTCCGCCAGGCGCCCGTCGAGGAGGTACGCCCCCCCGAGCGCCCCGACGCGGCCGGCCCACCCCGCCACCCTTACGGTCCGCCCGGCGAAGCCACGGGCGGCGTCCTCCATCATGGCGACCCCCTCGGCGCGGCGGCCGGTCCAGTGGTACGCCGCGCCCAGCGCCCAGGCAAAGGCGTGGAGCAGCAAGGGCACCTCTCTCGTCCGGCAGAGATCGAGGCCGCGCTCCAGCGGGGCCACGGCCCCGGCGAAGTCGCCCTGTTCGAGCTTGACGGTGCCGAGGCCGAGGAGAGGCCAGAGAAGCGAGAAGACGTGCCCCGCCTCCTCCGCGATGTGCATCGCCTCGCGGAGCCGCCCGAACGCCTCGGCGAACCGCCCGAGTTCCCCGAGCGCCCCGGCAAGGTAGTGCCGCACGAGCGAGCCCTGGATGGAGGCCTGACCGAATCGCTCCTGCGCCAGGTCCTCCGGGATCAGCGCGACCGCGGCCTCGCAGTGCCGGACGGCCTCGCGGCACTCGCCCCGCGACACGTACACCCGGCCAAGATACCCGTTGGCGACAACCTGGATGGCGACTTCCGCTTGCGCCTCGCCGATGGCCAGGGCGCGAAGGCCGACCTGGAGCGCCGCCCCGAAATCGCCGGCCTGCGCCAACTGGATCACCTTGTAGTTCAGCGCGCGGCCGAGGCGGCGCTGGTCGCCGACGGCCTCCGCGAGGGCTTCGGCCTCGTCGAGGAGGGTCCCCACCCGTCCCAAATCGCCGAGCGGGGTGAGCGCGGTGCGGAGGTCGAAGCGGATGTCGAGGGACTCGGCGATCGCGTCGGGATGCTCCGGCAGCCGCCGGAGCGCCTCGAGCGCCTGCCCGAAGGAGGTGGCCGCCTCGCGGTTGGCCGAGCGCAGGAAGACCTTGGCGCCGGCCTGGCGCAGGTAGCGCACCGCCTTGTCCCAGACCTCGCCCTGCCGCGCGTGCTGCGCCAGCCGCTCCACGTGCTCGACGAGGCGATCGGCGTGCAGGCGCTCGATGGCGGCCACCACTGCGGCGTGAAGATCGCGCCGGCGCTCCCCCAGGAGGCCTGCGTAGGCCACGTCGTGGGTCAGTGCGTGCTTGAAGGTGAATTCCAGGTCCGGGAAGAGCTGCGTCTCGTAGAGGAACTCCGCCTCCTGCAGGCGCGCCAGCCCCCGCCGCAGGGCCTCCTCCGGCTGCTCAGCGATCGCCGCCAGGAGCGCGTAGGGCACGTGCTTGCCGATCACCGACGCGGCCTCCAGGAGCCGCTTCTCCTCCGGCGGGAGCCGGTCGATCCGCGCCGCCAGGATCGCTTGCACGGAAGCCGGCACCTGCAGCGCCTCCACCGGCCGCGTCAGCCGGTATGCCCCGCGCTCCCCGGCCAGCGCCCCCGTCTCCACCAGCGTCCGCACCGTCTCCTCCAGGAAGAACGGGTTGCCCCGCTTCACCAGCGTCTGTGTCAGGGAGACCAGCCCGGGATTCGGCCCGAGCAGCGCCGCCAGCAGCTCCGCCGCGCTCTCGGCGGGCAGGCTGTCGAGCCGGAGCTGGGAGTACGCCGTCTTGCTCCCCCAGCGGTGCTCGTACTCGGGCCGGTAGTTGACCAGGAGCAGCAGGCGGGCGGAGCCCAGGCTCTCCACGAGGCTGTCGAGCAGGGCCTGGGTCTCGCCGTCGACCCAGTGCAGGTCCTCGAAGACCACCAGCAGCGGTTGCACCTGGCTCTCGCGCAGCAGCAGCCGCTTGACCGCGTCGAGCGTGCGCTGGCGGCGCTCGGGTGGGTCCAGGTTCTGCCAGCCTGCGTCCTCGACTGGCACGTCGAGGAGCGCGAGCAGCGGGGGCAGCAGGGGCTCGAGCGCGCGGTCCAGGCCCAGCACGCGCCCCAGCACCTTGGCGCGCATCTCGCGGTGGTCGTCCCGGTCGCCGATCTTGAAGTAGCCCTTGAGCAAGTCGATGACGGGCAGGTAGCTCGTGGCCTTGCCGTAGGAGACGGACGAGGCCTCCAGGATCAGCCAGTCCTGCACCCGATGGGAGTGGGTGAACTCATAGGTGAGCCGCGACTTGCCCACCCCGGCCTCGCCGACGATGGCGACCACCTGCCCCCGGCCCGCACCCGCCTGGCCGAGGACCCGGCGCAGGTGGCCGACCTCGGCGTCGCGCCCGACGAAGCGCGTGAGGCCCCGGAGCGCCGCGGCCTGCAAGCGCGTCCGCGCCGTTCCCGCTCCCGTCAATTCGTACACCTCCACGGGCTCGGCCAGGCCCTTCACGGGCACCGCGCCCCGCGTCTTCACCTCGATGTAGCCCTCGGCGAGCTGGAGCGTGGCGACGGTGAGCAGCGCGGTGCCGGGATCCGCCAATTGCTCCATCCGCGCCGCCAGGTGCGTCGTCTGGCCGACGGCGGTGTAGTCCATGTGCAGATCGCTGCCGATTGCGCGGACGACGACCTCGCCCGAGTTGAGCCCCACGCGGATCCGCACGGTCACCCCGTAGGATCGGAACACGCCCTCGGCGTACCGCGTCACGGATTCCTGCATCCGGAGCGCGGCGTAGCAGGCGCGCACGGCGTGATCCTCGTGGGCGAGGGGCGCGCCGAAGAGCGCCATGATGCCGTCGCCCATCACCTGGTTGACGGTGCCCTCGTAGCGATGCACCGCCTCCATCATGTGCTCGAGCACGGGGTCCAGGAGCTTCCGGGCCTCCTCGGGATCGCGATCGGCGAGCAGCTCCATCGACCCCTTGAGGTCGGCGAAGAGCACGGTGACCTGCTTGCGCTCGCCTTCGAGCGCGGCCTTCGAGGTGAGGATCTTCTCGGCAAGGTGCTTGGGGGTGTACGTCTCCGGGGCAGGCGAACCAACCGGGGCCGCCGTGCGAGCGGTGACCGCCTGGCCGCACTGGAGGCAGAAGCGGGCGCCCCCAGGTAGTTCTGCGCCGCAAGAGCCGCAGGTGAGCGCGAGGCGGGCTCCGCACCCCAGGCAGAACCTGGCGTGGGGCGGGTTGTCCTGCTGGCACCGGGGACACGTCATGCCGGCGCCTCCACGCAGCCTCGTCGGTCAAGGTCGGAACGGTGGGCCAAGAGTACCGGCCCGGGTCTCGCGTCGTCACGGACACCGCCGCGAGTTGCCGCGAATCCGGGAGTCGCGTCCGTCATTCGGGTCTTGGGTGGGTTGATCCACACCTCCACAGGGCAAGCCGGTGGATGGGGCAGGCCGGCGGGGAATCGTTCCGGATGCGTGGCGTAGGCCGTGGCAAGCACAATCGCTCGCGCCGCCACCCGCTGCTCGGCCAAGCCGTGATGCACGTCGGAGGGCGTCAGCAGCCCAAGGCCAGAATGATGATGCTCCGTGTTGTACCAAGGGAAGAAGACGTGGCAGTGGGCGCGGACGTCCTGGATCGCGCCGAACCGTTCCGGGAACGCCGGCCGGTACTTCAGCGTCTTGAACTGCGCTTCGGAGAAGGGGTTGTCGTTGGAGACGTGGGGGCGGCTATGCGTCTTGGTGATCCCCAGGTCGGCGAGCAGGAACGCGACGGGCTTCGAGGTCATCGCCGGCCCCCGGTTGGCATGAATCGTGAGCTGGTTCCGACCGATCCCCTGGCGGGCGCAGGTCTCGTGGATGAACCGCTCGGCCAGCTTCGCGCTCTCCCGGTGGGCCACCATCCAGCCGACGACGTACCGGCTGAAGACGTCGAGCATGACGTACAGGTAGAAGTAGGTCCACGTGGTCGGGCCGAGCAGCTTCGTGATGTCCCAGCTCCACAACTCGTTGGGCCGGCAGGCCAGCAGCTCGGGGGCGGCATAGGTGGGATGCCGGAGCTGATCCCGACGCTCGCGCACCTCCGCATGCTCGGCCAAAAGACGATACATTGTGCGTTCGGAGCAGAGATACGCGCCCTCGTCGAGCAGGGTGGCGTAGACCTCGGCGGGGGCCAGGTCCGCGAAGCGGGGCTCGTGCAACACGTCCAGCACCGTGGCCTGCTCCCCGACGCTGAGAGCGCGTGGCGACCGCGCCCGCGCCGGCAGGGCACGCTGGGGCCACCGCCGTCTGTAGTAGGTCGCCCGCGGCAGCCCGAGCGCGGCGCACGTGGGGGCGATGCCCAGCCGCGGTCCGATCTGGGTGACCGTCGCCATCAGGAGTTCTCGGTGGTCAGCGGCGTTCCCAGCAACGCCGCCATTTGTTTTTGCAGTTCGACCAGCGCCTCCGCCCGCTCGGCGCGCTGCTGCCAGCGCGTGCGCTCACGCTCCAGCTCGGTGATCCGCTTATCGCGGGGATCGGCTACCCGCCGCACCGGGCCGCGCTTCTTCGGCGCCCCGACCAGCTCCCCTCGCTCCCGCGCCGCGCGCCACGTCGTCAGATGGGAGGAGTACAACCCTTCCCGTCGCAGCAACGCCCCGACCGCGCCCGACGTCTTGCACGCGTCGGCCTCCCGGACGATCTTCCGCTTGTACTCCACCGTGAACCGCCGCCGGGTCGCCTTCGCCACGACCTCGATCGCCGGCCCACTCGCCGCCTGGTCCAATGCGCTCATCCCTCTCCAATCCTGACTCGCCCTCGACACTAAACTTCCAGGGGGTCACTGTCTCGTCCATATTGGCAGAGAGGGCTGTGTCAGGATCATGATGCAGTATCGGCTGCTGCCCCGGTAGACGTCGCGGAGCTTCGTGCTGAGGTCCTCGCCCCAGAGATCCGCCGCGTAGAAGTTATCGTAGAAGACCTTCACGCCAGCCAGCCGAAGACCTTCCGCCACCTTCTCCGCGAAGGGGCGATCTTCGCCGGCGAACGACAGGGCGACCTCGAACTCGTATTCCATCCCTTCCACTGTCGCACCGATGCTGCATCTCACGCTACCACCGAGCGCATCGCAGCGACTGCTTCGTCGGGGACGGCTGTTCCGTCAGTCCCCGGAGGACGGATCGCGAGCCGCGCCCCATAAGGTCCAAACGACAACCACATCGCAACCGGAGGCCGGGGCGATGCCGCCTGCCGCGACACGAAGCGAGCCCCATCAGCTACTTGCCTGAGCCGCACGGCGCGGCATCATCCTTGCCGTGCTCCTTCGCATGCGACCTCACGAGGACGACACACCGGATCCCGCGCTACACATTCTCGCCAACCCGGAGCTGGCCACCGCGATCGCCGTCGAGAGCGTCCCGGCGATCCTCGGGCGCCTCGAGCGGGCCAAGGCGGCGCTCTGGACTCGGCTGCTCACCGCGGCCTCTCCCCGGCCGGACGCTCAGGGTGCCCGCAGCCAGGACGAGCTCCTGACCGTACCGGAGGTCGCGAAGCGGCTCCGGTTCACCCGCGCCTACCTGTACGAGGCGGTCCGGCACGGGGATCTCGTCGCTGTGCGAAAGGGCAAGTACGTGCGCATTCGCCAGGCCGATCTTGATGCCTGGCTCGACGGGCCTTCAGCGATGGGCCTTGACCGGCACCGCGAGCCGCCCGATAGTGTGGGGTTCAAGGCACGCCGGAGTGCGCAACCTGTATCTCGCAGGTCACACGTGCCTTCGCGTCGCGAGGAGACAGCGAAGACGCGCGGGGCCGGCAGCGTCGGGACCCTGGCGGCGACGAGTCAAGGGACGGACAGCTAAAGCATGGCGTGCATCCGGAAGCGGCGGGGGAAGTACGTCGTGGACTACCGCGACGGCGGCGGCGCCCGTCGCTGGATCACCTGCAACACCCGACGCGACGCCGAGGACGTGCTGTCGGACCGGCTGCGGGAATCACGACAGCCCGTTCGGCCCGTCGTGGACTCCAGCATCACCGCGTCGGTCTACGCGGAACGATGGCTAGCGCAGGTTGGGACCACGCTGAAGCCTCGCACGGTGAAGACCTATCGGCACGCGCTCACCTTCCATCTCCTGCCGGTCCTCGGTCGCGTCAAGGTACGCCAGCTCCACCGAGGGCAGATCAAGGCGATCCTCACCGACAAGCTCAAGGGTGGGCTCTCGCGCGGGAGTGTACGCATCCTGCACGCCACGCTGCGCGCCATGCTCAACGGCGCCATCGATGATGGCGTGATCCTCGCCAATCCCGCGGTCAGGCTCGGCCGCAACTTGAAGCTCGTGCCCACGGCCACCACGCGTCAGGAGGACATCAAGGCCATGACCCGAGGGCAGCTCGGAGTTTTCCTGGCCGCCTCGACGCAGCCGGGGGCCACCGGCGAGGAGCGCCGGCATCATCCGCTCTTCCTCCTCTTGGCTCGCACGGGGCTGCGCCTTGGGGAAGCCTTCGGCCTTCAGTGGCCGGACATCGATTTCCAGGCGCGCGAGATTCGGGTTGCGCGAGCCTTCTCGGAAGGGCGGCTCGATACGCCCAAGAGCGGCCACGGCCGCACGGTGGACATGAGCCAGCAGCTCGCCGCCCGGCTCCACCGCCTGCTCGTGGAGCGGAAGGCGGAGACCCTCAGGCGCGGTTGGTCGGAGATGCCGCCCTGGGTCTTTTGCACGCGCACCGCGACGCCGCTCAACAAGGGCAACGTGCGCCGCGTCTTCGTCCGCGTCCTCACCCGCGCCAAGCTCCCCCTGCACTTCTCGCCGCACTCGCTCCGGCATACCTTCGCGAGCCTGTTGCTCCAGCAGGGCGAGAGTCCCGTCTACGTCCAGCGTCAGCTCGGCCACGCCTCGATCAAGCTGACGGTGGACACCTACGGCAAGTGGCTGCCGATGGGCAACAAGGCGGCGGTGGACCGGCTCGACGACGGAAGTGGTAGCAAAGTGGTAGCAAAACTGGTTCCGGCGTCGGAAGGCGTGTCAGAAGTGGCTGAAAAATCTGGTGAGCCGTCCGGGACTCGAACCCGGGACTCCCTGCTTAAAAGGCAGGTGCTCTACCAACTGAGCTAACGGCTCACGACCAAAAGTTTAGCATGGTTACACACCACTGCCCTCCGGCGGCTTTCTGTTTCGGACGTCTTTCGGACGGCCCTACGGTCCGACCGACGGCGCAAGTCCCATGTCCCGTTCTCTGTCCTCACCGCCGCCGCTCCAGCCACTTCGCCAACAGGGTACCATCCTTCCTCGTCAGGTTCGGAACGTACTGGTAGTAGCGCGTGACTAGCATCGTCAATGTCGTGTGGCCGAGCATCTTCGCCACCCAGCCGGGATCCTCGCCGGCGGCCAGCGCGTGGGTCGCGAACGTGTGCCGGGTGTTGTAGAAATCGCGTTGCCGAAGTTTCGCTTGAGCGAGCGTTGTGTACCAGACCCGCCGCCGGACGTTATTGACGTTGATGTGCTGTCCGCGGACATTCGGGAAGACCAGCTCGCTCCCACCGGCAACCACGCGCTGCGCTTCAGCGCCTCGCGCACCGGAGGCAGCAGATCGACTTCGCGATGAGAGCCCCGAGTCTTGAGCTCGGTTCGCTGGCCCTGGCGCCAGCCTTCGCGAACAACGATCTTGTTTCGCGCCCAGTCGATCGCCTCGTCTTTCATGGGGATCTGCTCTGACGGCCGCAGGCCCGTGCCGAACGCCACAAGGAAATAGGGCTTCCAGCGAGGCGGGAGCGCCTTGATAAACCGGTCTTTCTCCTCAAAGCTCACCCACGCAAGCAGCAATGGACCGCTCCCCCAGATGAGGAGAGTGAAGAACCACGCCTGCAGGTATGCCTGCAATGGGCACCCGGACCGTAGCAAGGCGCACTGGGTGCGGATGAACCCGCTGAGCACTCGCGGATAGCTCTTCTGGTCGAGTCGCTCGCCGTCCTGGAAGAACGCCGGAAGGTCGTTGAGCGTGCTCCACAGGCGTTGCATGGACAAGTGCAAGTAGCCGTACAGGGTGAGCACCACGAGAGGCGCGACCAGGAAAAACTCGGCGGTCGGGATTAGGGGTACCCAGAATCGGGAGCGGCGACGAGGCGGAATCGCTCACGACGTGCGCGTCAGTTGTCGTCGCGATGGTCAGCCAGGTGTATATGCCCGCAAGAAGCAGCGAGAGGAAAATCTGCTGGCAGCTTCCAAAGGTGTCCTCGACACGAGCCATCCGCGGCAGGAGACGAAACGTGTCGGGCAGGCGAGTCCCCGCCAGGTTCGCC
>WNFV01020766.1_pt1 | contig 11526 bp, 10 predicted proteins | sample 5400101 | NCBI WGS metagenome assembly WNFV01 (sample SAMN13153361, study PRJNA577476) | soil metagenome | isolation source: 115 cm soil or saprolite under grassland replicate 1 | place: USA:California | collected 2016-06-15
CTCCAGGCTGGTCGAAAGCGGCAAGATAATAATCATCCCGTCGATCCGCCGGCTGCGCTGCAATGAGTCGATCGTCTCCTGCTGGGAGGTCATTTTGGCGCACCCCAGCAGCATATAGCGCCCTTGCGCCTGCAATGCCTGCGCGGTGCCATCAACGATCTGAGCAAAGAATGGGCTGGCGATCGAATGCGTGATCACCCCGATAATGTCGGCGCGATTGCGCGAAAGCCCGACTGCCTGGGCGTTCGGGTGATAATCGAGCTCGGTGATCGCCGCACGCACCAGCGCACGCGTTGAAGTCGCAACCATCGGATGGTTGTTGATCACACGCGAGACTGTCTGGTACGAGACGCCAGCCCGTTGCGCGACTTCACGAATGGTAGCCCGCCGCATCGCAGTCCTCAGATGAGGTCGATAGATCAGCGCGATCTACCGCTTACCGCCATTGCCAATATAGTCGCTAGAAGATGTGAACGGTCACAGTATACCACGACTGGCCGACTTGTCAATATCTGGTTACAAAAGGCATTTATTCGATCGGCAGCAGCACCAGCCGCCGAAACGTGGTGCGTGGGAAGCCAGAAGGGCTGGATCGGCCCGATATCAATAGCCAGACGGTATAGGCTTCCTCGGAAGAGAAAAGCGAGTCGGTCGAGCAAGGTACAGCGACGGACGGCTTGCGCCCACCATAAGGCGGGCAGTTCGGCCGCTTTGTAACATACGCGACAAGATGGGTATTCCCCAACACGAGATCGATATTCGGCGGTGCGACTGCGCGGCGTTGAATCACCGCCGCGATCAGAAAGCAGGAACTCAAGAGTACCATGCATATGGCGCTTGTCAAAGCGCATCCGAGTTTCCAGCGTGGTCGCGTAACCATAAAATATGTCCCTGATTCACATTCGCCAGAAAATCTCCTCGGATTTAACAAAAGCTTCAATATAGGCTTTTTCCTCAGGAAGCGCCTCCAGTGGGGCGGTGTAGACCTGAAGTACCTTGAGCTTCGCAAGCGCCTGGGTGTGTGTCATGGGGTGGCGGACGGGCGGGGGCCAGGCTACCCCGCCAGGCACCTGCGTTCCGTTCACCGTATGAGTCTCAAACGGCGCGTCTGGCGTCAGCTGGCTAGGCCAGGGCCAGTCGCTGAGATTGCCGCTATGAATGAGGTAGGTGTAAAGCTCGCCCCGCCACCTCATACCGTTGGCCGCGTCACGCACAAACCAGAACGCAGCTTGATGATCGGCATGCGTGTCCGCATCGTCGGTGACATAGATCTGGCTTGGCTGTAGCGCCCGTATCAACTCGGTGACGTCGTCCAGCACTGCTTGTCGTCGATATGGCGCAGGCGTGCCATGAGCGCGCGTGTGATAGTCTTGGGCGATCAGGCTGTAGGTCTGGTTTTTCTGGGTAAAAGGCTGTGTGATCACGGTGTCGCTCGTTGCCTGATAGATCCGATCCAGGCCGGCGTCCGGATAGCTGAGGAAGGTCACATCTGCTGGCGAAAGGCCCAGTGTCGCAGTAGCCGTGAGAACCTCCTGTTGCCGTACACGGCCCAACTCCAGGTAGTCGTGCGCAACGAGCGATTCGGGAGCTTTCTTGAGTACTGCCGAGGCGGCGATAGGGAATCCATCGCCGTTGGTGAAGAGCACGACATGCACGCGTTTGCCCGCGCGCACGGCCTGCAGGATGATCCACGCACATCCCAACGATTCGTCGTCCGGATGGGGGGCGAAGACGAGGATATCGGCGGGCTTCGCATCCTCCGCGCGTGGCATGGTCGCTTCTGTCCGATCAAGGGTCAGCGCTGTCATACCTGGATCTCCTCATACACGAATCCACAAGGTGCCGCAGCCACCGATTATACCACCGGGCTCATTGCGGCGTTCTTGTGCGGCTATTGTGCGCTCCAAGGCGTATTGTCAAGCGCATGGGTCGGAGCAGAGGGGTCAAATTGCCCGGATGGCCAACCGGGTGTAGGATGCGGCCTACCCTACTGAAATGAAAGACAGTATGTTCCCATGTACAAACGACTGCTCCCGCCAAGACTGTTCTACTTCTGCTGGTTCGCGGCGCTGGGTTTTTATATACCGTACATCGGCTTGTACTATCGCGCTGCCGGGCTCGATCTGGCCCAGATCGGGCTGCTGGTCGCACTGCCGGGCCTACTCCAGATCATTGCGACACCGCTCTGGGGGCTTGTGGCCGATGGGCTCCAGATCCACCGAGTGCTGCTGCCGCTGGCCGTCGCAGGCACGCTGCTGCCGGTGCTGCTGGCTGGGCGAACGGGCAGCTTCGAGCTGCTGCTGGGACTGGTAGCGATTCTGGCGCTGTTTACCGCTCCCGTGACACCGCTGGCCGATAGCGCGACGCTAGCGTTGCTGGGCGATCAGCGCTCGCGCTACGGTGCTCTGCGCGTGTGGGGTGCTGTCGGCTGGGGGTTAAGCACATTGGCAGCTGGGGCCTTGGTCCAGCGGCTCGGGCTGGCAATCGTCTTTCCGAGCTACGCGCTGATCGGCGCGCTAGCGGTGTTGGTCGCCGTATTATTGCCACGCGCCAGCCTACCGCAGGTTGATCTGCGATCCGCCGCCCTGACGATGGCGCGCGACGTACGTTGGGCGCGCTTCCTGGGATGCATCTTCCTGATCGGCTGCTGCAACGCGATGATCAATGGCTTTCTCTCGCTCTATTTGCAGGATCTGGGCGCCGGCGGGGAACAGATCGGCCTGGCGATCGCGATCGCCAGCATCAGCGAGCTGCCGGTGCTGGTGTTCGCACCACTGGTGCTGCGGCGCTGGGGCGCGCGCCCGCTGCTGATCTGCGCCGGGCTGCTGTATGCCTTGCGCGCGGGCATCTATGTAGTGGCGCCGAGCCTGGGCTGGGCGCTGGCCGCCCAGGTGCTGCACGGCCCGTGCTTCGCCGCGCTCTGGACCGGCGGCGTGGATGAGGCGCAACGACTGGCGCCGAAAGGCATGGAGGTCACCGCCCAGAGCCTATTCGGCACCATGTTCTTCGGCGTGGCCACCGCGATCGCCAGTGTGGTCGCCGGCTGGATCTACCGCGACCTAGGCTCCGGCGCGCTCTTCAGCATCGGCAGCCTGGTCGCGCTACTTGGCGCGCTGGGCATGCTTGCCGGCCGCCGGCGTGGGGATATGGCCACCGAGGCAATTGTGAGCGAGACACAGCGTTCAGGAATGTAGTAAAATAGCTTGGGCTTACGCAAGCACACGAATTTTGACTTTTGGTGTGTTCTTTTTCGCCATGCAGGGCGAAAAAAGTACCATGCTGCCGTTCGCCCTGAGCTTGCCCGCCTTGAGGCTCCCCTGAGCCGGTCGAAGGGCGTGTCGCAGGGTCGAAGGGCCTGCGAAAATGGCATTCCGCGTGCGTTCTATCATAGCAATAAGTTGACTTTGAAGTAGACATGTCACCGAACAACTCGTGCCCTCGTCATGCATACGCAGAATACCTTCTTCGAGGAACTAACGCCAATGATGGTCAACTTCGCCACACTCTCCCGCTTCCAGGAATCGCGCCGCAAAGCGCTGCTGGCGGCGATTCTGGATAGCATCCGCCGCCAGCCAAGTGAGATGTTGGCCTTCGAAGCCGTGCGTACCTGCCTCAATATCCGCGGCCAGGTCGCGCTCGGCCACCAGATCGTGCCGGTCAAGCATATCATCGGCAGCGAGGGCCGCTACAGCGATTTCGACCGGCGCTTTCTGCCGCTCAACGAAGCGGTCGAAGATCGCTGGCGCAGCATCGAGCGCGCAATGAATCGATCGATCGACCTGCCGCCAGTCGATCTGTGGAAGATCAGCGATGTCTACTTCGTGCGCGATGGCAACCATCGTGTCTCGGTGGCGCGCCGAGTGGGCCAGTGGCATATCGATGCCTTCGTGACCGAGCTGCTGGTGGACGTGCCGCTGACCCCCGATCTTTCGGTGCGAACGCTGCTGTTCGCGGAAGAGTATAGCGATTTCCTCGAATGGACCAACCTGCATGCGCTGCGCCCGGCGCAGCGGATTGAGTTCAGCGAGCTGGGTGGCTATCTCGAACTTGTACGGCATATCAACGCCTACCGCTACAGCCTTGGCCAGCAGCTTGGCCGCACAATCGATCGCGACGAAGCAGTCGCCGGCTGGTACGACATGGTCTACATGCCGATCGTACAGGTGATCCGCGAGCAGCATGCGCTCAGGCGCTTCCCAGGCCGCAGCGAGGCCGATCTCTACCGCTGGGTGATGGATAACCGCGCGGCGATCGGCGAACATGCCGATCAGACGCCGGAGGCTACCGCCAGCGCAGATGTTACGGCGCTTGGGCAAGCCAGCTGGGCCGACTCAATCGCGGCCGCGCTACGCGCGGCGTTGCAGAATATTGGGGAGCGGCTGGCGTAAAGGCGCGCCACGTGGGTCGCCTACGCCGCGCACATGCGACGTGTGCCGTGCTCGTGCATTCCAAAGTGGTTCGCCGACGCGGCGCGCGGCCTATGGAAGCGCAGCCGGCTCTAGCGCGTCGGCGATTGCCTGCTCCATGGTCATTGCTCGTCCCGCCGTCCACGCCGCCGCGAATGCTTGAGCGCCCAGTTGCGTGCGCGCGACGGCGGCGTTGCGGTCATATTCTGTCCGATCCCCAGGCTCCACTACCTGGCCCATGGCGTCGAATAGAGCATCCGCCGCCCCGAACAGCCGCGCTGAATGCTCCGGCTGCCCCTTGGCTGCGGCCACACCTGCCATTCCTGCCAGGTTCATCGCAATACCATATCGAAACCGTAACTCCTCACTCAGGGTCAGCCCGTCCGCGAAGCACACCGCTGCCCGCCGCTCGTCACGTTGATGGAGCACGGCGCCCCCCAGATTATGCAGAGTGAGCGCGGGAGAAACACTGACACTGCTGGGAACGGCATCCGACTCGATCCTGGAAGGTGTGAAGATCATCACAGCTTCAAGGCCACATCCTATAGTATAATTGCATTGCCAGGCGAACAAAGCCCAGCGACCCAGTTCGCCAGCGGCGCAGATTAATACCTGAGAACATCGGGGGAGAAGCGATGCGACAACATCTACGGATAATTATTCTGCTCGGGCTGCTGCTGAGCGCCTGTGGTGGCGCGCCGCCTGAGCAGCCGGCCACAGCGCCTGCCCAGGCGGCCTCAACCAGCGCGCCCGCGCCGACGACGGAAGCAGCATCCGCCGCGCCAACCGCCGAGCTGTTCCGCGCCGAACCGACCGCGCCGATCGAACTATCACCGACCAGCACGCCCGCGCAAGCTGCATCGATAGCCACTGCCGCGCCAACAGAAGTAATCGCACCAACAGCGCGGCCCGCTGCGCGGGAAGAGCTAGCTCAGCCCGGCGAGCCGACCCGAATTGTGATCGACGCCGTTGGCATGTGCAACAGTGGTGCTCTACGATCAAGCTGGAAATGCACACAACTATGTGGTCAAGCAGCAGGTCTGGGTGCTACCCAGCGAGGTCGAATACATCTTACCCAAGAATAAAGAGATGATCACGCTAGTCTCCTGCATTGGCGACAAGGTGATCAATAACGGTGAGGTGGTGGACGAAAGTCACCGGCTGATAACGATCGCCGAGCCGGCCGGCTGACAAGATGACAAGATGAGGGGGTGACAAGGTGACCTTTTTGTTGAGAATGATCATCTTGTCATCTTGTCATCTTGTCATGCCTTGCCCAGTTCGCCGCGCTGCCAGCGGATATTACCGCGCAGCAACAGATTCGAGGAGCGCAGCTTGTAGGCCAGATCCTGCGCCAGATTGCGGATGACAATATAGCCGATCCGCGGGTCTGCATCGCACAGCTCGCGAAAATCCGGCTCGCGGATCACGATCAGCGTCGCGGCGTCAACCGCTACCACCGTGGCCGAGCGCGCGGCGCTGTTGAGCAGGATCATCTCCCCAAAGCACTGGCCGGCGTACAGCATGTTGATCGTCGAAGGCGCGACCGATCCATCCGCTGCGCGCGTATTGATCATCACCCGCACGCTCCCCTCATGGATGATGTACAGCTCATCGCCGCCATCGCCCTCGTTGAAGATCGTCCGGTCGGCTGGCACGCGCACAGCCTTACACAAGTCAGCGACTTTCAGCAACTCTTCGTCGATCAAGCCGGCGAATATCTCGACTCGCCGCAGGTTATCGATCACTCTCGTGCTGGTCATGATCGCCCCCGTTGTTCTATTGGCTAGATTGTTCGTTTTAGGTAGAACTTACGCAAAAGGCAGCTTTCGCCTGCGGCAGCACGGTACATTACATTTTTGTATCTTATTTTTCACCCGGCGGGTGAAAAATAAGATACAAGAAGCAAAATCGATAGAATGCGTAAGTCCCATTAGTATAGCATACTCCGCCCCTGACAAGGTGACAAGATGACAAAATAAAAGACGATGTCATCCTGTCATCTTGTCACCTTGTCATCATGTCCGCCCTTCTTGCCGAGTGGGACGAGCCGTTCGCGCAGGGCCAGGAGCGCGGCCTGAGTACGATCTTGCAGATGTAGCTTCGAGAGAATGTTGCTTACATGCGTTTTGACAGTTCGCTCGCCGATGCTCAGCTGCTCGGCGATCTCGGCGTTGCTCAGGCCGCGCGCGATGCAGGCCAACACCTCGCGCTCACGATCGGTCAGCTCATCCAGCGGCGAGCTGCGCGCGCCGGATAGCTCGTGCATCAGCCGCGCGGCGACGGTTGGGTGCAGCGTGGCCTCGCCGCGCCGGGCCGATCGGATCGCCCGCACCAACTCTTCGTGGCCGATCTCTTTCAGCAGGTACGAGAGCGCGCCGGCCTTGATCGCCGGAAAGATCCGCTCGTCCTCGCTGTAGCTGGTCAGCACAATCACTTGCGTGCTTGGGCTGGCGACCTTGACTCGGCGGGTGGCCTCAATGCCATCCATCCCTGGCATCACCAGATCCATCAGCACAACATCCGGCAGCAGCCGTGTCGCTAAATCGACACCCTCTGCCCCGCTGCCGGCCTCGCCCACCACCTCGATCTCATCATATGTCTCCAGCAGCGCGCTCAACCCCTGGCGGACAACGATGTGATCATCGACTAGCAACACACGGATCGTTTCAGCAGCCATGGCTTTCTCCTGACAAGTTGATAGGGTGACAATGGTGAAGAAGTCTGTCACCTTGCCATCTTGTCACCCTGTCACTTCGTGATCTTATCAGATGTGGGCAGCCGCACCGTAATCACCGTCCCGCGCCCCGGCGTGCTGTCGATCGATAGCGTGCCGCCCAGCGCGCCGGCACGTTCGGCCATGCTCTCTAGACCGATCGAGCCCGCGCCCCGCGGCGCCCGGCAATCGAAGCCATGGCCCCGATCACTGACAGTAAGATCGACATGGTCATCAGCACAGCAAAGCGCGACCTGTGCCGCGCGCTCGCCGCTATGCCGCGCGACATTCGCCAGCGCCTCCTGAACGATCCTGAACAGCGCCTGCTCGTGTTCCAACGGCAGCCGCCGCTCGCCACTGATGCTCAGATCGATGCGCATTCCCTGGCGCTCTGTGGCTGCTGCCGCCAAGTCGCGCAGTGCCGGCCCGAGCCCGCGATCGTCGAGCGCGGCTGGGCGCAGGGCGAAGATCAGGCTGCGGGTCTCCTGTAGCGCGCGCTGGGCGGTGGCCTGTATCTCCTCCACATGCGCTGTAGCCGCCGCTGGTTTCTTGTCGATCACGCGGCGCGCGGCAGCTGCCAGCATCGACAGACTAAATAGCTCCTGGCTGATGCTGTCGTGCAAGTCGCGCGCCAGCCGGTTGCGCTCTTCGATGGTGGCGAGCTGGGTCGCGCGCTCGGCTAGCTGCGCGTTCTGATCGGCCAGCAGCCGTAGTACGCGCAGGTTCTCGCCTAGCTGATCGGCCATGAGATTGAACTGGCGACCGAGCTGGCCGATCTCGTCGACCGAGCGATCATCGACACGCCACGACAGATCGCCGGCGGCCAGCGCGGCATTAGCCTCAGTCAGGCGCACCAGACGGCGGCTGAAACCACGGCCGGCGAACCAGCCATAAACGAGTCCGATTAGGCTGCTGACGATCAGCACCGGCACGATAAACAAGAGCATCGAGAGCGCGATGCTGCCGAGAATATCACTCAGCGGAAGTGTTTCGGATCGTGTGAACACCGCGCCGAGCACATTCTGATCGCGACTCAGCACTGGAGCTACGGCAACGAGCTCACTCGACCCAGCCCAGCCCGCCAGCTGCCCGGTCTCGGTAATGCCGCTCAGTGCTCGGGCAGGGAACAACCAGACATCGGGCGGCTCAAGATCGATCAGCCGCTTGCCGGCCGGATGGCCCACCGATGGTATTGCGGCCAGCACGCGGCCATCGCGGTCGACCAGCACCGTAATGATATCCGCGCTGGTGGTTCCAAGATTGATTCGGCCGGGAGCGCTTGTGTCATCCAGTCCTTCCGGCTGCTGCGCCTCCTGCGCCAGGAGGGTTTTGAGATGCGCAGATAGCAGTTTTTCACGGCCCTGCGCTTCCTCATAATCTGGGCGCAGCGCCGAGGCGAAGCGATTTGTGCGATCTGCAAAAGCGTTGGGCAGCACACGTGAGTTAAACAAGAGCAGCAGCCCGGCCATAACGATCAGCGCACCAAGCAACGCAATCATCAGCGCCACCAGCACATACGAGCCGGCAAGCTTCCAGCGGATGGTTCCAAAGTGGTGGCGTAGGGTATTCAACATCATTCTATTATCGCACGACCTGAGCGCCGGTAGATCGGAATCAAGTGTGAGTACACCCCTGTGAAAAGATCCGATCGATCTCCATCGAAAGTCGGATATGAAGGCATTGGGGAGGTCTGGAGGGGCCTTCGGCCCCTCCAGACCTCCCCGCCAAACGCTTCGAGCTACTCAGGTAACTCGAGGCATTCGTTCGTGGCACAGTTGTAATCTACGTAGCTTGGTCGTACATCTCGATCCGGACTACAATTGAGAGCGGTTTTACTGAAACAACGCACAGGAGAAATCACAATGCAGAACTACTTCGTATCCGACGACGCTCCCGGCGATGATTGCCCCGATCACGGCCCCTATGCCGATGACGATTGCCCGAAGTGTTAATGCCATCGGCCTTATGCAAGCGCACGGATTTTGCTTTCTGTATATTCTTTTTTCACCCCGCCGGGTGAAAAAAGAATATACAGAGATATAACTGGCGCAGGCGAAAGATACCTTGTGCGTCAATCCCACGCTATAAGAAAAATCCCAGCAACAACACCGGCCGAAGCAGCTGCTTCGGCCGGTGTTGTTGTACGGGGTGCTTCGCGCAGGATACGACAGCAACACCTAGCCGTGCTCGGCATCAATCAGCGCATCAAGCGGCCGCCCGAACACGATTCGAAAGCCGAGGTGGTAGCGCCAGTAGCTCATCGGCAGGCGGCTGCGATAGGTGCAGCGCGCATGCGTTGGGGTCGAAGCGCATGAGGAGCCGCGCAGCGTGTAGCTGCCAGGCTCGCTGAAAAGCAGCCCCGCGCCGCGATAGCTGGCGTAGGTGCTGGCGGTCCATTCCCAGACATTGCCGATGCAGTCGTGCAGGCCGTATGCGCTTGTGCCATCGGGATAACAGCCAACCGGCGCGGTCAACCAGTCGCCGCGGCCATCGCCGGTGTTGGCGCGCGTGCTGGACCAGTCATCACCCCACGGGTAGCGCTGCTTAGCTTGCCGGCGCGGATCCCAGCTGGCGGCCTTCTCCCACTCGGACTCCAGCGGCAAGCGCACAACATGGCCGATCGGTAGCCGGTCGGCGCGGTCGAGCCGCTCAGTCAGCCACGCACAGTAGTCCATGGCGTCCTGCCAGGTCACACCCACGACCGGCCCGGATGGGTTGTTGAGACGCAAACTGTACCAATAGCGCGGCACTGCATGCCATGGGCGGGCCGCCAGAAACGCGGCGTACTCCTGGCTCGTGACAGGATAGACGCCAATGGCAAAATCGGGCAGATCGACCCACTGCTCTGGCCCCTCATCATCATAGCCATCCGGTGTGCCCATAAGAAACCGACCTGCCGCGACATCAACCAGTGGCGGCAGTAGCCCGGCGAAGCGGGTATCCCCCAGCCGCCCGAGCAACCTGCCGGCTTGAATACGCTCGGCTACGGCAGCGACAGGCGCCTCCATGAGCGCAATCAAACGCAGCCGCACCTCTTCGCGTAGCGCGCGATCCGGGCGCGTGCGATCGCTCAGTTCGTCGAGGCACTCCGCCGCGAGCAAGATATCATCGTTCGGCGTGCTCGGATCGCCATCCCGCGGATGGAGCAACAAGCGCACTAGCAGGCGCGCGATATGCGGCGCGGAACCCTGACCGATCTCGCGAATCGCGTGCAACAGCGTCTCGCGCCAGTGCGAAGCGCGCCGCAGCGCATACGCGCGAGCGACGAAATCGGGCGTCGCCGCAAACGCGCGGCCCGCAAGATATTCGCGCAGTTGGCGCTGCGGCATGGCATACGCATTATACCCAAGCTGGATCAACAGCCCATGCTGACGGCACCAACCAAGCAACCCCACGCCGCCGATCGCATCTACGCGCTGCGATTCTTCGCCAATACGGTGCTGGTCGATCCCCAGGCCGGCCAGACCTTGCGCAAGCAGCGCCTCGATCTTGGCCGCGCTGAGTGTAGCTGGCTGATCGCTGTCGGCGCCAATAGATGACTGGAATGCCAGCGCCATCGGTTCAAGCAATGCTAGCCGCCGATCTGGACTCTGCACACCTGACCTCCGGCCATCACCCCCGCCGTTCAGCAGCACATCAGCCAGGCGTTGCAGCACCACCGCGCGATCAGCAGGCAATCGCCGGCGCTCGGCGTGGGCAAGGATGCAGAGTGCCAGCGTCAGTGGCGTTCGCGCCAGCTCCTTCAGGCGTTCGTCATCGTGCAGCGCGCCCTGGAGCATCGCGATCCGTTTCGTAATATCCTCGGGCAACAGCAGACCCGCGCGATCGGCAACCATGGCATACCAGCGCGCAACCATCGCATCCACCAGTGGTCGATCGAGTGCGGGCAGCTGATAGCGCGCGAAGCTAGATAGCGGTGCCAGCAGGCCGGCGTGCGCATTCCGGCAAGCAATCACGAAACTATTATCGGGATAGCGTACGACGAAACGGCCCAGCGCCGCAAGGAAAGCGTGTTGACTGGCCGTCGAAGGCAGATCGTCCAGGCCGTCGATCAGCACCAGGCAACCACCCTGCTCGAACAGTTGCTGGATCGTCGGCACCAGCGCCTGAAGATTGCTATAGGTAAGCCATTCCTCGATCGCGCTCCAAAATGCTGAGAGTGTCGGCAAGCGTTGCTCATCGAGCGCGGCATTTCCAAGGCTGGGCGCGGCGTCGATCTCGTGCGCGGGCAGCAGGATCGGCAAGGGCAGCGGGTCAGACCAGCCTGCTACCAGCTCGGCTTCGGCGGAATCGCCGGTGGCGCGCGCGGCGCAGGCCAGCGCGAGCGCGTGCAGGCAGGTCGTCTTGCCACTGCCCGGCGCGCCCTCCAGCAGCACCCGCGCGCGACCAGCGCCCAGCAAATCG
>WNFV01011533.1_pt1 | contig 11525 bp, 15 predicted proteins | sample 5400101 | NCBI WGS metagenome assembly WNFV01 (sample SAMN13153361, study PRJNA577476) | soil metagenome | isolation source: 115 cm soil or saprolite under grassland replicate 1 | place: USA:California | collected 2016-06-15
GCTGCGGGCGGGGTTCGGACTGGTCGAGCTGCCGCCCGTCGCGGTGGGGCTCGTGGCGGCAGCGCTGGCGGCCTGGCTGCTCCTGGTACGCTGGCTGTGGCGCACCCGCGCGATCGACCGCTTCATCGGCCGCGCCTAGTGCAATTCCAAGCAAGGTTGTAGGGCATGTGGTATAGTGTTACTCATGCAAGCACCATTATTTCTCCGACCGCTCGGCGCCGACCAGCGTATCGCCTTGGAAGCCGGTCTTCGCTCCTCCTCCGGCTTTACCTCTCGCCGCTGCCAGATGCTGCTCGAGAGCGCCGACGGAGTGCATACCACCGCGATTGCCCGCACGTTGCGCTGCAACGACCAAACTGTCCGCAACGCCATTCACGATTTTGCGCAGCGCGGACTGGCCGCCTTGCAGCCCAAATCATCGCGTCCGCACACCACCCCAGCCGTGTTCAGCGAGCGAGGCCACGAGCAGTTGCGCGCGCTGCTGCACCAAAGCCCGCGCGCCTTCGGCAAGAACACCAGCATCTGGACTCTCGAACTGGCTGCCGAAGTCAGTTTTGCTCAAGGCATCACGAAGCGCAAGGTCAGCGACGAAACCATCCGCACGGCTCTCAAGCAGTTGAAGGTCTCCTGGAAGCGCGCCAAACACTGGATCACCAGTCCCGATCCCGACTATCTCAGGAAAAAAAACGGCGCGACCGCCTAATCCGGCTGGCGACCAATCACCCGACCTGGGCGCTCGGCTTCGCCGATGAAGTCTGGTGGAGCCGACTGGCCCAACCAGATCAGCATCGCTGGAGCGACGCCGACGCTCTTGCACACCTCCAGGAACTCGAACGAGCCAAGGATGACAGCGATCCCAAGGCGCTGGCCTGCTATGGGCTGCTGCTGCGCCGCCGACCGCAGCAGGTCGACCAGATGCTGCTGCGCTTTGTCTGTGGGCGGCCAGTCAGTGCGGTCACGATCGACTTTCTGGCGTGGTCGTGCCAGCGGCTGGCAGCGCAGGGCATCAACGGCTTGTTGCTGATCTGGGACAACGCCTCGTGGCACAAGAGTCAGCAGGTTCGTTCCTGGATTGGGCTGCACAATCGCACCGTCAAGCAGAGTCGAGTGGGCGTACGGATCGTGGTATGCTTGTTGCCCAGCAAGAGCCCCTGGCTCAACCCAATTGAACCCAAGTGGGTGCATGGCAAACGAGCGGTCTCGGAGCCCGATCGGCTGTTGAGTGCCGACGAGCTGGAGTCGCGCGTCTACGCCTATTATGGATGTACGCCCGAAGCTCATTTGACCATGCCCGAAAAGGTTGCTTGATTATGCACTAGGGGCTACCGTGTCCTTGCACGAATCCATCGGACGGATTTCGGACTCGATTGATCGCCCCGATTATGATCAGACTGCTTCCGCGCTCCGCGCCCAGCTCAGCGAGGAGGCCTTCGCGGCTGCATGGGCGGCCGGGCGCGCGATGACACTCGAACAGGCCATCGCCGATGCGTTAGGAGCAGATGCTGGCCTCACTGGGATATGACCATATGGACCAGGAATAGGTTGAAGGGTGCGGCCGAGCGCCGCAATCTGACAATCGCCTTCCGGCGCACAAAGGACAACACGATTGTGTTCACCCGGGGGGAGCCGGAGGCCGCGCCGTAGGCGCCGGAGGAGCGCAGCGAAGCTGCGGTATAGTGACGTTTGCTCCTCCACGTCACTACGTAGCAGCGGACGCCGCTGCAACAACGCCAGGCGTTGTCATTGGCGCATCAAGAAAAGCAAGTATCATTGGGTTCAACCGATCCGCCGCTTTCTGAAAGGTCTCATGACCGGTTCCAGGAAGAATACACAATTGTGCCTGTGGGAGTGATTCGAACAGCTCTATGGTATGCTCTAAGGTAATTGCGTCGCGATCTCCAGCGACGACAAGCACATGCGCTTGGATCGCAGCGAGATCTGATTGCTCCAAGATCACCGGTGTGATAATCATATTCACGATTTTTGCAACAACAATTGGCCAATGATCTGATCCGTCTGGGGATGTCTGCTCGTACGCCGCTCGTAAGCCGCTGAAGTCTTTCGCAATTTGGTCAGACGGCGTTTCGCGAAAATACGTGAGCGTCTCAGCCTTCAAACCCTCGGCTCGAATGTTAGCACCAGATATCACAAGGCGGCGTACGAGTGTTGGGTGCCGCCGGGCCAGAATAAGCGATAATATGCCTCCATCACTCCAGCCGACAAAGTCCGCATTGGTGATGTTGAGTTGGCGTAGTAACGCTGCGGTGTCTTCCGCCATTTGCATATAACTAAAAGGGCCTTCTATATCGGCGGAATGTCCATGCCCAACCTGTTCGATGGCAATCACGTGATGTTGTTCTGCGAAAGGAGCAATCTGCTTTTCAAATGAGAGATGAATTGTATGAAGCCCACCATGAAGCAGCACGATAGGACGGCCATCCCCAAATTGCTCGTAGTAAATGGGATGCCCGTTTACCGTGGCATAGTTGCCCATAGACATTTTTACCTCCGAATGTTGTCTGACACGCTCAATGCCCGCCCAACGGATTGCGCACCAGCCGCCTCGCGCTGCCCAGAATCATGGTCAAAGAGCACCGATCTTGCTCGCCGCCAAGCGGCACCCGCTGCAACCCCTTGTTCGGTGGCCTCACACTTTTAGCGCATCGCCTTCGGTTATCCCGCAGAAGTCCGCGCTACTGGCAGATATGCTACTGGGGCACGACCTGCGTGAGCAGCAGCACCTCACCGGGCTTGGCCCACCATGCGGGGTCTTGCATTCTACTTATCGCCTCACTAAAATAGGGAGCCTCGGAATGGGCCTTCGATGCCGCCTGATCGCGGTAACGCTCGACCCACAGATACGTGTGCGGTTCGGTAGGGTGCTTGGTCAGCACATACAGCAGCGTGCCGGGTTCGTTCGCGTGCACCTTCGTCGCGAAGGAGGCGGCGAAATCAAGGAACTCCTGCTCATGCTCGGGGTTGAGCGTCATCGTGACGAGTGCGGTCACCACATCCGCGTTGCCGTGAGCGTTTGTCGATCCTGACTCTGCCATGTATCCCTCCTTGGCCTTGTTCTCCTCAGTAGACATCGCGGCCTCCTTTACTGATACCAATAACGACCGGCTACACAGGATGTGCAGTTCGGTAGAAGACGACTAAGCAACGACTACATGCTAGGTCAGCGCAGCACGTCCTTGCTCGAGCCAGCGCCTACATTCGGACGTTAAGACCCGAGACGCCGTCTGCTCGTAGAGTAGCAGTTCCTCGGGTACGAGCACATCGCTCCATCGGCCATTTGTGCCTTTGAAGAAGAACGTCTTCGCTCCACCGTGCCAGCTCTGCTCCATGCCAGGACTTGTCTTTTCTGCTTCGCTTCGCATTGATGCCAGACTCACGGCTTCGAGAAGTGCGGGAAGCGCCTCGCCGGGAATCTCGATATTGAGAAAGGTTGCAATGCGACCGATCTCCCCAGCAAGATCGGCCAACAAGTCGTTATAGTGGACAAAGAAAATGTTGTCCAGATGGCGATAGTTCCACCACGTTTGGGTGTGATGCAGGTTGCCCCAATAGGGGTAGCCTTCGCTTTCCCACGCGAACCAGCCATGCGTGATCCACTCCCGCCAAAAGGCATAGATATCCTGCGCGCAGACCGGAAAAGGGGCACCGACCCGATCGGGGATGTCGTTGATGAAGGCATAGAACCCCACGGTATGATTCGCATAGTGATTCCACAACGACATGAAGACATCGCGCGGGTCGCGCCCGACCACAATGTATTTAACCTGGGGATAGAAGGGTAACCCGTCCAATGGCAGGTGCGTTTTGATAAAGCGCCGATGCTGCTGGGCTTCCGCTTGCGTTATCCGCTCATCGGGCGGTTCAAAGCGTGCCTCGATCCAGAGGTCATCAAACGGCGGCACCGCTTGACCCAGGAGGATGAGTTGCCGCACGATGCCCAGTGTCCAGGTTGTGCCCGATTTGTACGCAGTGGCGACGATGATGTCATCCGCGCGGGGTATATAGTGATTCCAGCGGGTGCTATCCAACGTATGATTTTGGTAGGTATGGAGAACGGTGGGAAGTGGATTCGACACGGTTCCTCCTCTTCCGCATTTGGGGATCGCTGTTGCGCTTCAAGTGTACACCCGAGGTCAATGAAAACCACGGCGGCCGATGCTTTCCCATCGTCACTACACGGGGTTAGGCATCACTGTTTGCCAGCGTTTGGAGCACAAACGTACACCGCTCGGCAACCGAAACCTTGGGTACCTCGATGAGCTGATACCGGTCGAGCCGACGGTACCACTCCAGCGTGATGCTGTTGACCCATTCAGCGTGCTCGAACGTGTGGTCGCGTTCGGCATCGTTCACGTAGATCTCCCTCCACGGGGGCAAGAGGAAGACCTTGGGACAGTAGTGGTACGTCGAGAGCCACATGTTCAAATCGCTCTCATTCAGGGGGGTGAGGTGATCGAGCCCGCAAAGAGAATCGAGGACGCTTCGATCAAAGAAGACGTGGCCTGGGGTCGCAGCGTGCTGCACAAAGTGCTCGATGTCCATGTGCAGCGTTTCGTGTGTGAACGCATCCGCATCCGGTCGCGGACTCAGCCCGCGCTTAAGACGGTCTTGGATGATGGTGCGCGCGCTATCGCCGATGATGGTGTAGCCGCGAGCCTGCAACGCAAGCAAGAGCGTGGTCTTCCCTGCGCTGGGGCCGCCGGTGATGATTATTCGTGACATGCGAAACTACCTTCGTGGGTGCTTACGACACCTCACATATAAATGGATGAATCAGATTTACCAAGCATGGGATTGATGGGACAGAGGATCATCGGGGTGGTGCTTCCAGTATACACTCGGAGTCAATGAGAAGGATAGCGAGGAGATGGCAGCTGAGCGCATAATCGAGAGGCCGCTCCCTAGAGAGACGCGGCCAATAAAAGCTAGGGCTCGGGAGAACCATAGCAGGAAGAAGTACATCGCCCTCTTTCTCTGGCCATCGTTATCAATTCCAGTACGCAAAAGAGAGAATGGCCCGGCAAACGGAGGTACCACTACCTCATTGCCAGGCCATTCCCGATGCTTTCTTGATTATCGCTATCGAGCCGCTATCTCAACTGCGCCACCAGCGCTGGATACCGGGCAATTCTACCCGTAGGTCGGGTGCTGTGGCCAACCTGTCGGAGAATCCTCCCAATCTTCCTGTCGTCCGTAGGGGGTCATATCGAGCAGTCGATAGGAGTCGGTCAGCGATTCGGTACCACGATTGTAGGTCGAGTACGTATGAAAGATATCATCATCAATACGGAAAAAGACACTCAACCCATGCGTTTCGCCCTTATCCGTCGTTACCTGAAAGTCATAGTTGAAATCGCTACCAAACGACGAATACCACGGACGATCCCAGCCCTTGCGCGTCTTATACGCTTGGAGCTTCTCTAATGGAGCACGCGAGATCAGCACAAACTGCGTATCACGCGCTGGCAGCATCGACAAATCCGCCAACTCGTTCACATAGCCGGTACAGCCGTCACACCCGTTCTCCCACGCGGGGTCAAACATGAAATGATACACGATCAGTTGGTGATGACCGTCGAACAAATCGTAGAGGCTCCGCTTTCCTTCGGGGCCGTCAAACATGTAGGTCTTTTCGAGCTTGACCATCGGCAGTCTGCGGCGCTCAGCACTGACCCGGTCGTAGTGTTTCGTGAGTTCTTTCTCGTGCGCAAGGAGCGTTTTCCGAGCTGCCAGCCACGCATCGCGTGTTGCAATATTAGGATGTGCAAGATCTTGAGTCGTCATGTTTCACTCCTCTCCTAACATAGAGATGACCTCTACTGAGCGGTATCCTACCACGAAGGTGTGACATGTACCGCCGCAGGCGAAAGATGTGCCGCATATCCGTGTCGGTATAATGACCTGTCGCAAGTTCTGCAATATCAATGCCGTGGGCAGTACCGGCGATAGGAGGACGATAGAATTACGGCTTATCAAAGCCCAAACCGCGCTCTCTGAGAGAAACATACTTGCTCGGCGATACGATCATGCTGTCGAGCAATTCAATATCAAATATCGTTCCTGCCCGCCTCAGTTCCCCTGTAATAAGAACGTCCTCTGGACTTGGCGTACAGTCCCCTGAGGGGTGTTGATGAGCTACGATGACCGCTACACTGTTCAACCGTACTGGCTCCCGAAAGACCTCTCCAGGTCGTACTATGGCACTATTCACGTTCCCTTTATAAACTGTATGAATTTTCTGAACCCGGTTCTTGGTATTTAGGCAGATAATGCATAGCTGTTCCTGACACTCGTGACCCATGCTCACCTGAAGAAAAGAAGCTATATCAGAAGGTGAGCGCACCTGGTCGCGGTCGATCGGCTTAAGGACAGTGGCCAGAAGGGACAGCAGCCAAGAAATCTCCTCAGGTATATCCCCGGTTCTCAGCGTATCCTCTAACCGCTCGTGGTCGCTGGCCAGCTGGCGAAGCTATGGATAGAATCGAGGTGGTTGGATGTGGGGTAGCTTACTCTCGCGCGGAGAACCACCGCGCGGAGAACCACGCCGTAACAGCGGGAGAAGTAAAAAGATTGCAAAGTGGTCTTGAAGGCAATTCCCGAACGCACCTGGCCATAACGATGCGGTTGCATGAGCGGCCGTTCGTGGGTGTACATGCCAAGGCGGCGGGTGCGTCTCCAAAACGCGCTGGGTGGGTTCAATTCCTACGACACTCGCTGGAGCAGTGGCCAAATAGTCGTGTTCCTGTACGCCGATCACAATAATCAGGGAGGGTGAAACACCTATTCATCCCTGAGACCTGACGTGAGGCTGAACAACAGCGGCAACGCTGAAGCGATGGTGGTAAAACAAAGCAGGAACAATCTGCTGGTCGATTGAATCGGTAGGCACAAGAAAATAAGGCAGGCTATATTCCTTCGGGGATGAGTGCTTTTTGGCTTCGGCCAGCTGACACAATGGGGTAGTGGTCTCCATTACCACTATTCAGCGGATGTAGGGATAGCGCTGGACTTCGCACCATCTGATTGACAAAGCGTCCGACTGGCTGCGGGTCGAAATCCCACCTACCTCACGCATGATGGAGTGCGATGCGCCAATCTAAGACAGGACGCATAATCGCCATAAGTGCCAGTATCTGCCTGCTGCTCGCGCTTGGCTGCGGCATGCTCGGTTTGGCAGTTCAACAGGGAGCAGTTACCCCGCCGGATATCAACGTACAATTTGGGCCGCTTGTTATCACCACGCTTGGCCCACGTTCGTTTAATTGTCCCTTACAGAATGGCCCGAGTATGAATATATGCGACGGGCTAAGGATCGTACCTCGGCTAGCCGCCTATCGGATATGGCTCCTTTGGGACGCGCCTGGACGTGGTACAGAGTCCGTGCACACACTCGCCGAATGGACAGTACCGGTGCGACAATAAGCCACCCACTGGGATAGCGTATAATACGCTACGCTCCAACAGTCCGCTCCTGTAAGACCTCAGCCGTTCCATGATGTACTACATCGACTTCATACAAGTAATCGAAATAGCGATGCTGGCACGGCTGGCAGATAGCATAGGAGTCATGCTCGATGGGATGCGCTAGTGGCCCAAGGTCGCAGTGACACCAAGAGCAGATCCGGCGAAAGTTGGCAGGCCGAGGCGGGAACGAGACAACGGTTGCGGGCATTGTCGTTTCCTTCGAGGAGTACGGGCAAAACGGGGCCAGCAGAGACACACGTTGTCTTCTTATTAAGAACGCCGCTTGGTATATGAAGGATACGTCATCTCACCAAGTGAATGCGTCTGTTGGTCGTAGCGTAGATAGTAGAGTGACCAGCCTGCGGTCTGCTGAGGTCGCCATGGAGAGTATCGTCTGTGGGAACTGTGGAGCCTCTTGGCTCGCGCCGGATATGCTGACGCAAGCGCTCCAGAGCAGTATCGCTGCGTGGGCTCGGGCTCGAAATAACGTCCTGGCCATACAGAACATTCGCGCCAACTCCTCGCTCAGCTTCCGTGATGCTCAAGCGATCGTTCTCCATATAACCCAAGAGCCTGGAACCTGTCACGAATGTTCCTATCCGCTCACCGGAGAACCTACTGACCACTGTCCGTTCTGCCAGGCGGTCAATTATGATTGGTAGCCATTTGCCCATGTTGACGCTCGTGATAGAATAGCCGTATACAGCTTGAAGCATCCACTCCATTGCACTTTCCCTACCTCCCAGTTCATCCCAGTCCGCGTGGCTGTTCCACTGCCGCTGTATCAGTGCGTATACGCCACGAGGGGTACGGGTATGGACATTATCCTGTTGGATGATTCAGGCCGCGTCGCGCTGTCGGCAGACATTGATGATTGGGTAGTGATTGAGGCGGCGGGGATTGATGTCGTCATCGACCTCGATGGCGATCTGGATCTTGGCGTCCCGACAGTACCCAATCAGCTACTCTACATCTACTTCCCGATCGAAGATGACGAGTTGCCCGACCTCGACAAGCTGCATGCAGTGGCCAAACTCGGTGCCACGCTCGTGACTCAGGGCCACAAGGTGCTTACTCATTGCGCGATGGGGTATAATCGGTCGGCGTTAATCGTCGGGCTCATCCTCATGAATCTGGGGATAACCGGCGAAGAAGCGGTCGTGTTGTTGCGGCGTAAACGCGTGGGGGCGCTCTTCAATCCGAATTTTGCCACCTATCTCTACACGTGCGTGCTGGCCCCATAGCCTAGCCCATTAGGGCGACCTGCTATAATCAGGATGTCTGGATAGTTGGCTTCCACTCTCCCTGCACTGTCAGGTAAAGTACGGATACACCATGCGGAGTTTCCCCGCTACCGGCTCCCCGCCGTACTGTTACACTGGTAGTTGCGTCTCCCGTTTGCTCATGAGATTGAGTTTGAGTTATTCAACGATAGAAGGAGGCTCACGATGTCCGACTCCATGACGACGGCATTCCATCGGGCGATTGAAGTCTAGAACACTGGTAACCTGGATTTGGTGGACGAAGCGTTCGCTGACAACAGCCTCTATCATGTCCCTCCGTTCCCCGATCTCGTCGGCCGTGAGGCCCAGAAACAGTTCATTGCTGCTTCCTCGCCGGCTTCCCTGACTTCCACGTCGCGGTTGACGAAGACATCACCATGGGCACGACCTCGGCGCATCGATGGCACGCTGAAGGAACCTATACGGGGCAATCGCCGATGCTGCCCGGGCCACCGAGCGGCAAGCATGCGACGGCAGAGGGATGCTTGATCCTCCATTGGCGGGATGGCAAAGTCGCCGAAACCTGGCACTTTGGAGACTGGCTGGGCTGGTTGCAGCGCATTGGCGTTATTCCGCTGAAGAGGTCGGTCTCAAATACCTCCGATCAAGGCCATCGCGTGTTTGATTCCCTGCTGGATGCTGTCCGCCGCTGGTATGTCTGTGACCTAATACGTGATTGTGTTGTTCCGGTATTGTATCCAGTTGACCTAATACGTGATTGTGTTGTTCCGGTATTGTATCCAGTAGAGACAATCAACTGCGTATCATCACCTTCTCTGCTCGCCTTCGACTCGCAGTGTAACACTGTATTGATCAGCACGGGAGCGCCGCCTTGAGGCGCTCCAGCATTTGCTTCGCGACCCCATCCTCCGGCGAGAAGTAGACCTCCACCTGCGTGGTTCCCAGGCACACCTGGAGATATGGCGTCGCGCTGCGCTTGCTCGTAACGAAGCGTCGGCCGAACATCTGCTCGAACTCGTTCGTGTAGTCGGCGGCGAGCTGCCGGCTGACGAAGCGCAGCATGTTATTATTGTTACGCCATGTATCGTTGGTTCTCGAATAGCTACAACAAAATCGTGCTACGGATTCCGCTGACGCGCTACGCCTCTTCGCGGTAATGCATCACATTCGCCTTCATCGAACGTTTGGCACGTACGACGCGGGTGGTCACACATCCGTGAGGCTAGCATGTTCTCCTAAGGCATAGGCGATCGCCTCCTCCAGAGGTAGCACTCGCCCGGCTGCCCACGCCGCCGCGAAGGTCGCTTCGTCGAGCTGGGCACGGACGACCGCAACGTTGCGCTCGTAGTCACCACGCTCGACCGGTTGCAAGGATCCGTTGTTCGCGGCACACCACGCCGCCATCGCACCAAAGAGGCGCGCCGCGCGCCGCGGCTGCCGCCGCACCACGGCAACACCGCCCAATGCCGCGAGGATATGTGGGATGCCCTCATTATCAGCGCCGAGCGCCTGGGCCAGGGCGAAACCTTCTTTGTACAGCGCTGCGGCTCGCTGATCGTCGCCCTGATGGAGCGCCAGGTGGCCCAGATTATTGAGGACGACAGCGATACCATATTTGCTGCCGACTTCCCGGAACAGTGTCAACGCTTCTTCGTAATGACTGGTCGCCGCGCGATCATCGCCCGCCCGCCGCTCTATTAACCCAAGCGTGTTCAATCGAAAAGCGATACTGAGGGTGTCCCCCATTTCACGGAAGAGCGCCAGGCTTTCTTCGACCAGTGCGCGCTCCACCGCGACATCCGTCAGGCCACCGGACGCAAGCGTCATGAAGCCAAGCGTCGACGCGATACCAGGACGATCATCCAGCGCGCGGAACAGAGCCAGGCTCTCCGCGAACAGAGCACCCGCCATAGCCTGATTGCCACTACGCTTGGACAGGTGTCCCAGAAGTCTGAGGGCATGCGCAATGCCTGCCTGGTTGCCCGCCTCACGAGCGAGCGTCAAGCTCTCCTCGGCCATTGCCGTCGCCAGGGCATAATCACTCTGGGATATGGCGAGATGGGTCGCTTCCTGCAGGGCTGCCGCCCGAACAACTTCCGGTACGCCGGTCGCCGCACGGGCGAGCAGCGAAGCCAGGCGGGCGCGCCCTTCGGTCAGATAGCCGCGCACGTCCCAGAACCGCGACACCGCCACACATAAACGCAAGCCGCGCTCGATTTCCCCGCCTGCGATGCACCAGTCCAGAACCGCCCGTAGGTTGTCGTGCTCGGCTTCCAGCCGGTCTAGCCACTGCTTCTGTTGTGGCCCATGCAACTCCGGCCTGGCTGCCTCCGCCCACGCCAGATAGTACGTCGCGTGTCGGCGCCGTGTCCTTTCCAGCTCACCGGTTGCCGAGAGCCGCTCCAGGGCGTATTCGCGGATCGTCTCCAGCATTGCACATCGCGGCTCGCCCTTCATGCCTTCATGCTGGCGCAGCAGGCTTTTGTCGAGCAACGAGGCGATGCCATCAATCACGTCGATCGGCAGATCGTTATCCGCATTACAGACTGCTGCTGCTGCTTCCAGCACCCAGCCGCCGACAAACACCCCTAACCGCGCCAATAGTGTCTGCTCGCCCGCATCCAACAGCTGGTAGCTCCAGTCGATCGTGTTGCGCAGGGTCTGTTGGCGGGCCGGCTGGTCGCGCGCGCCACCGGTCAGCATCTTAAGCGGGCTGCGCAGGCGCGCCAGCAGCCCCTCCGGCGGGAACAGCCGCACCCGCGCCGCCGCCAGCTCGATCGCCAGAGGCAGACCATCGAG
>WNFV01020736.1_pt1 | contig 11525 bp, 10 predicted proteins | sample 5400101 | NCBI WGS metagenome assembly WNFV01 (sample SAMN13153361, study PRJNA577476) | soil metagenome | isolation source: 115 cm soil or saprolite under grassland replicate 1 | place: USA:California | collected 2016-06-15
ATCTGTGATCTCGCTATGAAGTAGGAAACGGAAGCATGCAGCATTGTACAGAACTTCCGCTCGTGAAACGTCCCGCTGGGCAGGCCCATAGCAGTTCCGCCAGGCAGCTCGTCGTTCCGCACCCGCTCGACTTCGACTGGCGCTTTACGCGCCCCACTGTCGGCTTGATCTGGGAAACGATCGCTGAGCTCGCCAACCCGAAGAGCGGAGTCGCGCTGCTCGGAACGCCCACATTGGCATCAGCCAAGCGACAGACCAATCTCGGCGCGGTCACGCTCTTCGAGCGGAACCCGAACCACTACCGATCACTCTCCGACGGGATGACGTTCGCGTGCTGCGATGTCCTGCGAGATCCCATTGCGGCGGGAACCAACAGCGTCGTGGTTGCCGATCCGCCCTGGTATGAGGCCGAAACGATCGGGTTCCTCTGGACGGCGTCAACGTTGGCCGGAAGTGGAGCCCATGTCTTGCTCAGCTTGCCGCCGCTCGAAACCCGTCCTGGCATTCCTGAGGAGCGAGAGCGCATCACGACAGCTGCCGCAGGGTTCGGTCTCGAACTCGTCCGAGTGACCGAGGGGGTGCTAGGATATCGCACCCCGTTCTTCGAGGCGAATGCGATGGAAGCGGCCGGCGCGTCCATGCCGCCGGATTGGCGAGTCGGAGATCTCGCGGTGTTCCGGCGAACCGACGCCGTGGGCGGTCTTCGGCCAGTCCTGGAGTCTGAACCCGACTGGGTGGAGCGTTCGATGGATCTGACGCGGTTCAAGCTGCGGGAAGCGACGACGACCGGGTTCGCTTCACCGGTCCTGATATCTATCGTCCCTAACGATGTGCTGCCGTCTGTGAGTCGGCGCGATCCCCGCCGGACGGGCGCGAGCGTCTGGACCTCCGGGAACCGTATCTTCGGATGCGAAGGCACGGGAACCCTGGCTACTGTCATCGACGGCATGAATGCGGGCGAACCGCCCGAAATTACCGTCGGCATGCAGCTCGGCCGGGCCTTGAAGAGCAGTGAGACGATGCTGATCGAAAGTGCAGTGCAGCAAGTGCGAAATGTAGTCAAATGGGAGAGTGTTGAGTTTCGACGCAACAACACCAACAGCGGGCTCTCGAGACTGGGTCCACTCCGTCATCGACCAACTACGCTCGAACGCGCAGGGTGACCCGGAGTGGGGCAAGATCATCGAGGACTGCACCAGCCCCGGCCCCAACGGGAAATCACTCCACCTTGCCGTCTTCACCGAACCGTTTCTGACCTTCTTGATGGCCGGAAAGAAAACGGTCGAATCACGGTTCTCCCTGAATGGCTGCGCACCCTACGATCAGGTGGCGCCGGGGGACGTCGTGTTGTTGAAGCGCTCCGGCGATGAGATCGTGGGCCTTGCTCACGTGAGTTGCGTACAGCACTTGACACGACGAACGGACTGGCAGGAGCTCCGCGCGCAGTATCAACAACAGCTCTGCGCCACCGACGACAACTTCTGGGCGGACGTCAAGGACGCCGACTACGCGTCGCTCATGTGGTTCGACATGATCCGCTCCCTGCCCTCGATCGAGTGCGAAAAGCGGGACCGACGAGGCTGGGTCGTCGTCAAGCACGCGACCGAGCAGCTTTCCCTATTCGAATAACTATGAATCCGATCATCGCCTTTGCCGGGAGAATGGGCGCAGGAAAGTCGTCCGTCTCCGCACCACTCGCTGCAGATCTGAGGTGGAAGTTCGCCAGCTTCGGAGCTTTCGTCCGGAAGACCGCGGGCGAGCGCGGTATGGACACCTCACGGGAGTCGCTCCAAGCCGTGGGCGCTGAACTGGAAGCCAACGATGCCGTGCTGTTCTGCCGATCGGTGCTCGACGAAGCCGGATGGAGTGCTGGCGAATCTGCCGTGGTTGAAGGCATCCGCCACGTCCGTATCCTTAATACCCTCAAGAGTCTCGTGGCACTGCAACCAGTATTCCTGGTGTATCTTGAAGCCCCTGAAGAGCTGCGCCGCACGCGCCTTCAGGAGCGGGGCGCGCAGGAGGCTCACTACCTAACGAGAGCGGAAACGCACTCAACCGAACGGGACGTCATTGCCGAACTCCCGCAGTTGGCGGATCTCGTGCTCTCCACGGAAGGCGCTGCTGTCGCCGACTTGGTCCAACAGATCAAAGCGAGCGTACGGCAGAACGCCTCCTAGCGTCCACGAGCGACTCCTCTATGAGAATCGGCGATACGCTCTTCTTCTCTCCCAACTATCCGTTCCGACATCTCGACTTCACCAACCCCGACCAGATCGCCCTCGCGTTCCAGGACAGAGTCGACGGGTTCTACCTCATACCGGCAGGGCGGTTGATCGCCAGCAAAGACGCATTTGCCGCCGGACTTATCATCTTCGCCGGAGTCGAATTTCTCGCACGGGCGAGTTCGGAGAGCGAGCCGAGCCAATGGCTGGCCGGCAACCTCCATATCGACGCTGCCCTAACAGCGAAGATGTGGGAGTATTTCCGCCATGGCCTGTCACACGAAGGCCGGGTCAAGGGGTTAGCGCAATTCTCGTTCGAGACTGGTAGCGCGCTCGTCGAAATCGATGGCCTCATCGTGATCAATCCACACCATCTCTTGCAGGGAGTGAGAAAAGCGTTTCAGGAACGGTGAGCTCGGTTCGATGCCAACCGAAAGAAGCTCCTGGCATCCCGTTTGGCACATCATTTTGAACGTGAGGCCCGAGCGGTGAGATCCTGACACGCAGCGAGAGACACCACCTCGCGTGTGTTCTATTTGTGCTCGATTGGCGCAATCCGTTACCGCGCGGGCAGTCGCCAAAAGCTAGAGCGATACGAGCCGACAGGCGAGAAACACGCGTTACCGACATTTGCTGGCTGTACAGCCCCTTAGATCCCTCCTGACGGCGTAGGGTGGACCGACACCAGCGCAGACGTCCAACCCAGGATCACTCGCCCCTTCGCGACCAGCGGCGGGTAATGCGTCTTTCGCCAATGCGTTCGGCGACCGCCTGACCGGCAGGCAGTGTGTTCGCAGGCTGGCGCAGTCCGCGGCGCGGCAGGCTGGTGGCGGCGGCTTGAACGGTCTATACTAGTTCAGACGCCATCTTTACACAGTGGATCGAGTATGGTACATCGAGTCGAGACTGGGCGATTCTACGGCAGCAGTCGGCGTAAGCGCTGCCTGGATGGCTTGATACTTGCCGATGTGTTGTATCCACCGAAGACCTCCCTGCCGCGCCACGTCCACGATCGCGCCTATTTCTGTTTGATACATCAGGGCAACTACACTGAGCGCTATTTCCGAAGGAGACGCATCTGCGAGCCGGCCATGCTCGTTTTTCATCCACCCGGCGAGCATCATAGTGAAACATTCGGCGACAGTCCGGTTGAGTCTTTTAACGTTGAGATCGGCCCCGCCTGGGTAGATCGCATATACGAAGTGGGCGGACGGCTAGATCAACCTGCTGAGTTCCGTGGCGGCGAGGTGGCAGCACTGGGTCGACGGCTCTTTCGTGAGTTCAGGCGCAACGACGCAGACTCAGTTGTTGCCATCGAGTCCATCGTTCTGGAAATCCTCGTCAGCTGCGGTCGTGCACTGATACCACCGGGTTCGGACGAACCCAATTGGCTCAGGGAAGCTCGCGACCTCCTGGACGCGGATGCGCGTGAGGCTCTATCGCTTCGGAGTGTGGCGAGACAAGTCGGTATTCATCCTGTTCACCTCGCGGCTATGTTTCGTCGTTTTCACGGCTGTTCTGTTGGCGAATATGTCAGGCTGCGCCGGTTCGATCGGGCGCGCCGAATGGTCGCAGACACAGGTTACTCCTTAGCTCAGGTGGCGCTGGATTCCGGTTTTGCAGATCAAAGCCACCTCACCCGGACCTTCAGACAATTCGCCGGGATGACACCTTTGCAGTATCGGACCTTTCAACGGTTCAAGACGAGATCGCTGACCCAGCGGACAATATCGTCATAGATGAAGAACTGGGTTGTACTGCCTTTGCTCCTGGCTGGAATCGCCTTTGGCCAGGAAACGCCTCGACCGAACGGCAACACCGGAAGCGTGGATGTGGTGATCGATGGGCCCACCCGGGGTGAGGCGATTGACCGGATACTGAAGGCCCTTGGCGACTTCTATGTCTTTCCCGAAGCCGCTCGAAAGATGACACAAGCCATCCGTGAGCGCGAGCAGCGAAAAGAGTACGATTCCATCACAAGCGGGAAACAGCTTGCGCAGACTCTGACGAAGCACCTTCAGGAAGTGAGCCGTGATAAGCACGTGCGCGTGGCGGTAGTCGCCGGTCCTCAGGCCCAACCCCGCGACCGGCAGCCGCCCGTGGAGGAACTGGAGCAGCAGCGCGTCGAGCTAGCCCGCACAAACTTTGGATTCGAGCGGGTGGAGCGCCTGGCCGGCAACATCGGCTACGTAGACCTAAGGGTTTTCCACCGGCCAGGACTCATGGGTGAGACGGCGGCAGCGGCCATGAATTTTCTAGCGCACACAGACGCATTGATCGTCGATTTACGACAGAACACAGGCGGGGATCCTGCTGCGGTTGCTCTGATTTCAAGCTACCTGTTCGGTCCTGAACCCGTCCACTTGAACGACATTTACTGGCGCCCATCCAACGAGACGCGCCAGTGGTGGACGCTGCCGTACGTACCTGGCAAGCGCCTGGCGGATCGCGACGTCTATGTTCTCACGAGCCGACTTACGTTCTCGGCGGGAGAGGAGTTCGCCTACAATCTGAAAAGCCTGAAGCGAGCTACGATCGTTGGCGAGTCCACTGCAGGCGGCGCACATCCAGGCGGCCCCCAGCGAGTGCACGATCATTTCGTGGTTTTCGTCCCGATGGGGCGTGCGATCAACCCCGTCACGAAGTCAAACTGGGAGGGAACGGGGGTTGAACCCGACTTTAAGGTAGCTGCTGACCAGGCACTGAAGACAGCGCATTTGATTGCACTGGAAAAGGCTGCTTCTAAGGGTTCCGGGGATAAGGGAGTCGCTATGCCAGCCGATTCCGTAAGCGCACACCGTCTTCGAGGAGAAATCACGGCCGCGATCCAGGTGCTGAAAAAGGAACTAGGCGATGCACAAGAACAGCGGTAACCTTACCGGAAGGGAACCCAGAACTTCCAATGTGAGGTTCACCGGAACCGGACCAGTTCGTCGAACTGTTTCAACGGAACCGTCCCAGCAGGAGGATCAATGACCAGAGAGAGACTGACGCGTACCCAGTTCCTAATGACTGGCAGTGGATGGTTGATCGGCAGCATTGCGGTTCCCTCTTCATCTTTGGCTCAAGCGCCAACGGATCCCGGGCCGGCGTACCGATCGGGGAGACGCAGCCTCTTTCAGCTTACCCCGCCTCCAGGCAAACCACTGCAGGCCGGTATCGTTGACACTGGTATCGAAGCAACCGCGCGCCGTGCAGAGCGGGTTTTGAGCTACAGTGCGGATGCATCCAAGTTTGCGCAAGGAGAACTGGTCCTCGGCTGTGAGTATGGACGGATCGAGATCATGGACTCGGACGACAAGCAGATTAGACTTCAGGTTCGCCAGGAGGCGAACACGGCCAAGGCCATTGAAGACACGCGCATTCGAGTTCATCTCACGTCAGATGCAGGAGTCTTACGAGTAATGGCATGGAATGAGACTCAAGGATTTGGTGCCGCGGTCGCGCCATGTAACGTGAATATCCGACTGCAAGTACCGGGCTCAGGGTTATATAAGATTGATGCAACCGCTAATCACGGCTGTGTAGGCGTACACCGCCTAAAACTCGCAGGCTGCAAACTCCGCGGCCCGGTTGGAGTGAAGGTTCCACTGATCAAAGGCTATCAGGGCGGCCATGATTTGGATGACGTTGTTGTGAGTGGCGACCTGGACTTGGCTACAGATGCACCTCAGGGCTTCGGTGATGCGTGGATTCATGGTACGATGCGGGTGGCCTCATCCTGCAATGTTATGGCGCGAACTAACGAGGGCCATATTCGGCTATCTTTCTCCTCGGATTCGCCAACGGGCGTCGACGTTACCGGGCGTTCTGACGAAGGGAAAGTAACCTTCATTGGATTTGACGCAAATGGAAAGCCGCCGACGACGAAATCTGGGGCAGACTTAAGTTTCCGGAGCGAAGAGTTTGAGAGCAAGCCTATTCGGGTTGTTGCAAAAGCAAATAGCTCTAGAAGCGACGTCACGATTGTCGCCCCGCTCTAGCGCGATCAGCAGCTAGCGCAGTCAATGTGCGGCGAGTCTCCAGGAACGAAGCATCTGATCTCGGGCAGGATGTGAGGATGCCGCTAAACGACGGCCCGATGACGCGTTCCCGGCAGACGGCATGTGTTCCCTAACCCTAAAACTGGCACCGATCACCCGCGAAAAACGGCGTAGTGTAGATCGGAGGTCGGCCAAAAGGCCAGATTGCGGGTTCCTCCGGACATTGGGCTTCTGCCTCTCGCGGCGCACGTTCATTAGACCCCTCGGTCACGATCGGCGTGACCGTCGGTTCTTCGGCCCGTATGGAGGAGGATGTCCGCATCGGGTCTGACGCTCACCGTGTCCCCGATACCCTTTCTCAGGCGACCCGGAATCCAGAGCACCCGCCAATTTACGGGCGCTGTTGCCGTTTTCGGAACTCGGCGTCCCAAGATCGGACAGGTGTTAATTCAGGTTGCCTCGCGCTTGCTGCATCCCTTGTGATTGCAGTAATTTAAGGTCAGGCGGAGAGTGGAACGAGCGGTGCTTTTAAACTTGTGCTCGCTACCAAGGAGATACGAAATGGCGACCTTAATGCAGGACTTGCGCTATGGGATTCGTATGCTGCTCAAGAGCCCAGGCTTCACCGCCGTGGCTATCTTGACCCTCGCTTTCGGCATCGGTGCCAACACCGCCATTTTCAGCGTACTCGACGCGGTCCTGCTACGCCCCCTTCCATACAGGAACCCTGACCGCCTCGTTATGTTGTGGACGGCTGACCCCAGGCGGAACATACATGAAGAAGGCACGTCCTACCCAACTTTTGAGGACTGGAGAAAACAGAGCCAAGCGTTTGAAGACATGGCGATTTGCAGTCGTGGCAATCCCGTGACGCTAACAAACGGCAGCGAACCGGAGCGGATTCATGCGGAACTCGTATCCGCAAACCTGTTCTCTCTTTTGGGCACAGCGCCGGTTCTCGGTCGAACCTTCTCCTCCGCTGACGAGCAACGCCGCGAACGAGTGGTGGTGTTGAGTCACCGGCTGTGGGCACATCGGTTCGGGTCCTCCCCAGATGCCGTCGGCAAGACTCTGGAGATCAATGGCGAGACCTCACAAGTAATCGGTGTCATGCCGGCGGCCTTCTACTTTCCAAATAAAGACACCCAACTATGGCAACCAGCCACTCTGGATCCCACGTGGGACCGCAATCTTGCCAGACGATTTACGGACTGGTGGACTGTAGTAGGGCGGCTCAAACCAGGCGTTACTTTGGCGCAGGCGCAAGCGGAAATGAGTGCCATCGGCGACCGTCTCACACGTGCGTACCCTTCGAACGATTCCGATTTCCTCGGTTTCGGCGTCAACGTTGTCCCTGTGCTCGTTCAAGTCACCGGAAAACACATGCGCTTTGCTCTTTCCGTGTTATTTACTGCCGTCGTGCTCGTGTTGCTGATCGCTTGCGTCAATGTGGCTAACCTGATCTTGGCTCGTGGGGCGGCACGAGAGCGGGAGTTTGCCCTCCGAATGGCGCTTGGAGCAGGCAGAGCCCGCCTCGTTCGACAACTTCTCACCGAAAGCGCCGTTCTATCTCTGCTATCTGGGCTGCTCGGGACCGCTCTCGCCTGGGCAGGGGTTCGTGCCTTAGTAGCCTTCGGTCCGCGAAACATTCCGCGCCTGGATGAAGTGGGCGCCGATGCCAGAGTGCTCGCTTTCACCTTGAGCATCTCGCTGCTTAGCGCAGTCCTCTTCGGGCTCGTGCCGGCGTGGAAAGTTTCGAGGAGCGATCCCAACGAATCCTTGAAGGAGGGAGGAAGGGATGGGCTGGCGGGAATCAGGAGTCGCAGAACACGCGAGCTGCTCGTCATCGCGGAGCTTGCCTTGGCCGTGGTGCTGTTGTCGGCATCCGGCCTGCTGGTCCGGAGCTTCCTTGCCGTCCGAGCGGTTGACCCCGGCTTTCGGCCAGAGCGCGTTCTGACGATTAAGCTCCTGGCGCCCCAGTTAAAGGCGGCAGCTCCTCGGGATGCTTTTTACCGGGAGGTGATCGAGCGTATCGGAGGCCTTCCCGGCGTTCAGTCGGTCGGCGCCATTAGTGACTTTTTCATCGCGAGAAACCCTGACCTGACTATTACAGTCGAAGGAGCCTCACCGCTGGCTGCTGCTGGGAGGGCGAAGGAGCAGCTCATTCGGGACGGAGTCAGCCCTGGCTTTTTTCAGGCTGTCGGTGTGCCGCTGAGAAAGGGAAGGTATCTCACTGATCAAGATCGTCAGGGAGTGGCGATCATCAACGAAACGATGGCACGGCGGTTTTGGCCCGGAGAAGACTCGATTGGGAAAAGATTCAAGTTTGGAGATGCGCAAGGGCCTGGTCGTTGGGTTTCGGTGGTTGGTGTCGTCGGAGATATGCGGCGTCAAAGCTTAGAGAAGCAGGCCGTATCGGAATTATTCGAGCCGGCATGGTGGCCGAGAATGGACCTTCTGGTACGAACTGCATCCGACCCTTTGAAAGTCGCGGCCGCTATACGCTCACAGATCCATTCCATTGACAAAACGGTGCCTCTACTTGAAGTGTCGACTTTGGAGGACCAGCTTCAAGAGTTCGCCTCGGAACGGCGCTTTCAAACCCTACTGTTGGCCCTGTTTTCTGCGATTGCCCTCGCACTGGCCGCGATCGGGACGTACGGCCTGATGCAGTATTCGGTGGCGCAACGTACTCGCGAGATCGGAATACGGATAGCGCTGGGCGCTAGACGATCCGACGTACTGGCTATGGTGGGTAGACAGGGGTTGACGTTGGCGTTGATCGGTGTGGGGCTCGGCTCGCTAGGTGCCATGTGGGTTACGCCAATCCTGCGCAGTTTACTCTACGGAGTAAGCCCCACTGATATGGTAAGCTTGGCTTCCGCTCCGCTGGTGCTGATCGCGATGACACTGTTGGCATGTTACTTCCCAGCGCGCCGCGCTATCCGCGTCGACCCCATGGTAGCGCTGCGTCACGAATGAGCCACGTCGCCTGGTGAGTCAACAGAGCCACTTTTCCAGCTATTACCAGACACCGAAGTGCGTCTCCCGATCAAACTGAGGGAGACGGCGCTCATTTCGCCGGAGCCACATCGTGGGGTAGTCGGCTTCCCCGGAGGTCAAACCTCTCCGGAAGGTCGCTTGACTGAAATCTACGCGCTGTCCGTACAAGCGCCCGTCGGCAGTGCGGAAATGCGCAGGCCCGCCGAAAGATCCTGCCTGACGGCGTAGTAGCTATCGATTCGGCCGGCCGTCACCGGCCGATCACGCGCCCCCTTGGCGACAAGGGCAGATCTATCGCGCGCGGGGGGTGGATTCGGACCACTGACCGAGCCAAAGACCGAGTTGACAAACCGTCAACTTGGATCGTAAACACCACGCCGTCAGAACGAAGTAATGCCGGCGGAGACTGCCCCAAGCCGCGATTCGACCCCGCGCCAAAGCAGAAAAACTCCAACCACGAGCAGGGCCAGAGATCCCACAGTGAGAACGGCCAGGTCTTTGTCTGGTGTGACGGATTCCTTCATGTATTTGAACGCATACTGTCCCCAGTTGTTCGATGCGCCGTGAGCGATGGCCACCAGCCAGATGCTATTCGTCCGCAGCCACAGCCAGCCGAGGATCAAGCCCGCAGCCATGGCGCCGAGTGGTATGGTCAGGGCAAGCTTCATCGGGGACACGCCATCGATGTGCTGGATACCCGATAGCTGGAATGGCACGTGCCAAAGTGCCCAAATAATTGAGGTGATCACCACGGCGCGGCGAGCGCCAATCCGATCTACGAGTCGCGGGAGCAACCATGCTCGCCAACCAAGCTCCTCGAAAAACGCAAGGAAGGACACGATTGCCAGCCCAACAATGGCATTAAGCGCAATGTGGCCCACAAGTCCTTGGATCGTCAGCGCGCCCCACCCCCGTGACACCGGTGTGTGGTACAGGCCGTCGGCCTCAGGCGTCAGCCAGTTCTGCCAGTGCACTCCGCCTTGGAGCGTCACCATCATGGGCAGCATCGCCGCGTGCAGCACGCCGGGAATCAGAAAGAGCGCCACCGGAAGGTACGTCAGCGGAAAGTAATCCCAATGTACGCGCGGAGCTTCATTCATGGCTGCCCTTGCGATCAGTACCGCAACAGCCGGCAGGAACATGGAGAGGTACGCCAGCCCAATGAGCGCACTCTCGTGTCCGCCGGTAAGCCCGACGACAAGACTCAGAGCGATCGACAGCGCGTAGGCCGTCGCGACGAAAACGAGAATCACATTCATGTGTGTTTCTTCTTCATATTGCACTGGTACCGCACGGCGCCGAACTCCCGATTAGTAATATGCCACCTGCCTGATCTGATGTGCCCGTTCAGCTCAGCAGAACAGCGAGACTACCCCTGCGGGCGATCAGGAGCACCGTTCGATCCTGAGTAGTCGTCAAGTGGCGCGAATCCAGTGTGTCGCGAATCCAGTGGCGTGAGCGGCCTGAGCGATCGGACGCGTCCTTCGAGAGTTACGCAAAGGTGTCTACGCCGCGTTCCCAGGCCGGCACTGCCCATGGTTGGAATTGCGCGCCGTTCCGGTCTACAATCGCAGTTGCTTCGCGCGCAGGCGCCTTCGTATGAGCGTTTTCAACCATAGCGTTTTCGAAAACATCCGCACCCGGGCAATCGTGCTTTACCGCGGCTGCCTGTTGTTGATTCCTCCCGGCAGCGCCGGTCCGGAAGCGGCGTGGGGGTTGCCGGGCGGCGGCTTGCGGCCGCACGAGTCGCTGGCTGAATGTGCCCGCCGTGAGGTCTTGGAGGAGACCGGCATTGTGGTGCGCATCGGCCGCGTCGTGTTCCTCCGCGAGTGGGTGGTCCCTAAGTATGTTCAATCCACGGCTCCGGACCCCGACACCCGCGGCTACGGCTACGGGCTTGAGGTCTTCCACTACGCTAGCCCGGAGGAGCCGCCGCCGGCGCCGCGTCCCGAGCAACCCGGAGCTCCTGTCCCCAGATGGATCCGGCTCGCCGATGTTCCCTCGTTGCCGCTCTGGCCAAAGGAACTCAAGGTCTTGTGCCAACGTCTCCAGGACGGTCGCGCCCCCGAAGGGACGGTCTCGGTCCTGGGGCTAAACGAGGGTCCGCTGGCAAGGCCGGAGTACGACCCATTTGATGAACTAAGCCGGATGTGACGGCGGGTCACCCGATTTGGCGCGGGGTTGAGGCCCGGTTATCGACGTGATTGTCGCCCTGTGGATACGCTTTCGCGAGACGGTCATCACGCGCCAGCGGTCGCCTGCAATAGAGCGATCGGAGCCACTTGGCCGTGTAAACGCCCGTTGCTGACATTTGTTG
>WNFV01008544.1_pt1 | contig 11524 bp, 11 predicted proteins | sample 5400101 | NCBI WGS metagenome assembly WNFV01 (sample SAMN13153361, study PRJNA577476) | soil metagenome | isolation source: 115 cm soil or saprolite under grassland replicate 1 | place: USA:California | collected 2016-06-15
CAATCTGCGGCAAGACGTCGAGCCACCGCTGCCGAAGATCCGCTGCTGACCGCACCGATCAACGCTACCGGCACGCTCCGGTCGTCAGACACCCGCCCGATCGTAGTTCGGGCGAAGGGTCCGCTTACCTGCATTCAGGTTGATGTCAAGAGGTTCGGGGTGGCCGCGGCGGATGTGGTGGTGGCGGGTTCAGGCGTAGTCCAGTGTCTGGCCTGCTGCCGGGAGTAGGCCAGGTGGGATCAGAGGCGGTGAGCGTCGGCGCGGTGGTGGGTGCCTCCTGGTGCTCGGCGGGTTCGATGGTCAAGTCGACGTGGCGGGTGTGGGCGGGGGCAGCCAGGCTTACCTATGGCCTTCAGGCACGGGGGGTGCTGATGTGCCTGCGACATGATGATTGATTGGGTGACCTCCCGCCCGCGGGGGTGCGGCCGCTCAGTCTCATAGGGCCGTCCGCGGCGCCCGGTCGGGGCCCGGGCGGTGGCGCGGTCTGACAGCGGACTGGCAGGAGCTGGCCGCGATTGGTGACCCCATCGCGATGACGGCTGACCGATCCGCACACACCCGACCTCAACGAGCGACCACCGTGGATGGTTGGTGCGTTCCGATGATGGTGAAGGCGCCGTCGCCGAGACCGGTGAGGATGTGTGCTGCTTGGCGGACGATGCGCCGGGCCTGGGACAGCGCGGCCCGGTTGCCGTCGTAGCGTTGGCGTACCGAGTCGTAATAGGCGTGGGTCGGTGCCCTGTCTCGCGCGGAGGGTTTGGCCGCCTCGAACAGCAGCCAGCGCAGCACCTGCGGTCCCTGCCTCGACAGTCTGCCGGGGCTGCGCTTGCTGTCGGAGGAGCGCACGGTGATGTCCAGGCCGACGAACCTTACCGCCTTGCGCGAGGACGAGAACCGGTTCGCACCGCCGAGCCAGGCCACCAGCGCCAGACTGGTCATCGGTCCGACTCCGTAGATGGCCTCCGTCAGCGCCCGGGCTCCGGCCACGTGTCGGGCCGTGGCCACGATGCGCCGGCGCAGCCGGTCCAGGTGCTCGTCCAGAACCTCCATCACCGACAGCGCGGTGTTCACCTGCAGCCGGCCCATCGGCGAGAGTTGCTCCTCCACGATGTGGTCGAGGCGGGCTCGGGAACCGCGCACGACCCCGGCCACACCCAACGACGTGGTGCCCTGGTGAAAGCAGGTCGCGTGGACGCGCTGCGCCCATCCGGTGTGCTCGACCCGCAGGTCGCTGTAGAGCTCAAGCACAGCGCGCCACTCCAGCACCTGCTCCGGCGGGATGTAGCACTCCGGCAGCCGGCCGGCGTCGAGGAGCTCCCGCAGGTGCTTCGCGTCCGCCTTATCCGTCTTGGCCCGCCGCTTGGGTCCGCGCAGCGCGGCGGTGTCGGCCGGCTCGGCCAGATGCGCCTGCACCCCGACCTTGCGCATCTCGTCCACCACGTACCGCCACCCCGTGCACCCCTCCAACGCGAACGCCACCGCAACGCTCGTGTCGAAGCGGGTCAGCCAGCCGGCCAGGCGCTCCCGGTCGGCCGGGGCGATACGGCCCCGCTCCTGCTTGCCCGTCTCCGTCTCGACGTAGTCGAACGTCAGCTGGTTCCGGTGGATGTCCAAGCCACCTACGATTGACATCGCGGGACCTCCTCAAGCTCCGTGACCATCGATGTCCAACGCACCGAGAGCCCAACTCTCGTCAATGCGCCTGAGCTGAGGAGGCCCCCGCGAAACCGCGGCCGTCAAGACCCGGGGAAGCGTCCGAGCGCCTCCGCAACGCCACGGCCACGCCGAACGAAGCCGATGCATGTCATCTCATCGGCTTGGCGTGCGGCGTAGGGCGGGCAGCGCCGGCGGCAGGGTGGACGACGACCACCACCAGCCGGGGAAGTTGCGCTGCCCGCGGTACGACAGGAACGACCGGACCGGCGCCACCTCCTCGAACCGCATGCTCCAGCACTGCGCCAACGGACCACGCCGCACCACGCCATCAGCGCCGACGAACTCAACGTCGACCGTGGCCCCGGCAAGCCGGGTGTCCTGTCTCATTTGAATTGGCCTGAGACCGACGCGGTCACCTGCGGCGGGACAAATTGAGTGAGACGTGATCATTCCCGCGTCTCACCGAGTCTGGTCCGACGGTCCGGTTCTCTCCCGCCCGTCTCAGTGCGTCTGGTCCGTGAGCCAGCAACACTCGTCGTTGTTCGTGCCGCCGAGAGTTGAGACACGGCCAGGTCGGGTACCCGTTCGGTGAATGTTCAGACCAAGGACGATGAGTTTCAGGGCGCTGTCTCGTCTCAGCTAGTGACTGGAAGGAGCGGGAATGCAGATCAAGGTCAACGGTGTCGAGTTGTGCGTGGAAACCTTCGGCGACCCGGCGGATCCGCCGGTGCTGTTGGTCGGTGTCACGATGCTGAGCTGGCCGGACGGGCTGTGCGCGGCGATGGCCGGGCGCTATGTGGTGCGCTACGACCTGCGCGACGCCGGCCAGTCAACGTTCGTCGATCCGGACGCACCCACCTACGGCCTGCGTGACCTGGTGACCGACGCGTCTGAGCTGTTGGCGGCGCTGGATCTGGGGCGTACGCACGTGGTCGGGATGGGCGTCGGCGGGTTCATCGCGCAGCTGCTCGCGCTCGACCATCCCGACCAGGTCGCGTCGCTGACGCTGATCTCCACCTGTCCGATCGCGCCCGGTCCGGTCGATTCCGACCTGCCCGACCACGCGCCGGAGGTGATGGAGCAGCTGTTCGGGCGTCCGAAGCCGGACTGGACCGATCGGAACAGCGTGATCGACTACATGACAGGTTTCGCGCGGCTGATGTCCGGGTCGAGAGGATTCGACGAGCAGGACGTGCGGGCGGCTGCCGGGTCGGTCTTCGACCGAGCCGGACGAACGGCAAAGGCGCAGCGTGCAAGCCACCTCGGCAGCATGTTCGCGGCCATCGACTGCCGGCCACGCTGGCGCGAGCGGCTCGGCCAGATCACCGCCCCGACCCTGGTGCTGCACGGCGATGAGGATCCGTTCTTCCCGCACGGGAACGGGCTGACACTCGCCGCCGAGATTCCCGGCGCCACGCTGTTCACACTGCCCGGCATCGGCCAGGGTCTGCCGCGCGTGACGTGGCCTGCCGTTGTGGACGCCCTGTTGCGCCACACCTCTTGACCCACCGCTGTGGCCCCACGATGGAGCAGGCGAAGCTCAACCGAGACTCACCGCTTGAGGAATTACCTCAGCCCAACCCCCGGGGGAATCTATTCATGAGCGGCGTCACCATCGTCTCGGGGAATCTGGTCTGGCCCGCGCGGATCCGGCCTTCTTCGGTGAGACGCAGGCCGGGTTGGTTGAGACCGGACACTCGTTCAGATGGTTGAGCTTTGGCACGGTGCCGGCGCGTTTGTAGGTTCTCAACGGAAATGCCGGCGCTCACGACGCTGACCTGGGCCTCGTTCGGATTTCTCACCGGTTTGTCGGCCGATTGTCCTCACCAAGATGTCATTTTCTCTCGGAACCGTGTCACCAAGGGCGAAAGTTGATCTCCAGCTGCCTTGATGGCGGCGGGGTTGAGGTCCGTGCCGGTGTCCCGTTAGGCGCGCCGTCGTTTCTACCCGGGACAACGCCGAGGATCTCTGTGGCTGACTCACGCAGTGACGTTCACGTACCGTGATCTCGGTCCATCAACCGGTTCAAGGGAGTTGCGATGTCCGCATCGAAGGTCGTCCTCATCACTGGTACCTCATCGGGAATAGGACTGGCCACCGCGGTGGCCGCCGCACGGTCCGGCTGGCACACCGTCGCCACGCTACGCGACACCTCGCGTGCTGACGCCCTGCGTGCGGCGGCTTCGGAAGCTGGCGTCGCTGACAAGATCCAAATTCGGCAACTCGATGTCACGGACCCGACTTCGGTTGCCGCCTCCGTTGACGGCGTACTCGCCGAGCATGGCCGACTCGACGCGGTGATCAACAATGCCGGCGCCGGTCATGTCGGCACGATCGAACAAGAGTCCATCGCTGACGTCCGCGACGTCATGGAGCTGAACTTCTTCGGGGTGGTGCAGGTCACCCGCGCCGCCCTTCCCCACCTGCGGGCGTCGACCGGCCGGCTGGTAACCGTCACCAGCGTCGGGGGCGTCGTCGGGCAGCCATTCACGCCGAACCGGATTGGGAGGCCGTCTGGGTCCAGGCGTCGACCCGGTCGGTGACTTTGTCGGCGAAGTCCGCCAGCACCGCTTCACGGCGCGGGATCCGGGCGAGCGCCGCGTCGTAGCGCCGCGCGGCCCGGCGTAGGTTGCGCGCGACGTTCGTCGCGATGCCCAGCAGCCACGGGCGCAGCGACCAGTCGGCGTCGGCGGCCAGCCGATCGCGCAGCCGCCACGCCTCGAGGAAGGTCAGGGACACCACGCCCTCGGCCACCGGCCAGGCGCCGGTCAGCCGGAAGGCGTGGTTGTACACCGACCGGGCGTGCTCGTCGAACAGCTCGCCGAACGCGTCCGGATCCCCGGCCCGGATCCGGGCCCGCATGCTCATCCCCACACTGCTGTCACTGTCCGGCCGGGCGACGCGGTTCCCCACCGGTACCACCGGCCCGCGGTCGGTGAACAGGCGCACCACACCCACTAGATCATCGCCGCGCAGCACCAGGTAGGTAGGCCGACCAGAGCCACGGAGACCGTCTGCTGTTCGGAGTGCTGCGTCAATCGAGCGATTTGAGGATCTGGCCGAGCCCTTTGACGAGGCACATGGGCCGGTAGCCCTGGCCTTCCAACGCGTGGAACATCTTTTCTAGCCGACGCCGCCGATGACGGCGCGGGCCTGGGCGGCGGCGGAGGTGTAGAAGGCCGCGATCGCATCCGGGATGGCGATCACCTCGTCACCCGGGTGCCACCCGACCTCGTCGACCAGCCCGGCCGCGATCCGCCCGACCTCCTCCGTCGTGAGCAGGAAGCCCGGCCCGTAGCCGAGGTCGAAAGCCACCTCCGTGCCGGTGCCGTGCAGCGCCGCATTCATCCACGGGTACCGCTCCGGCTGCTCCTGGACGGATTCGCCCAGATCCAGATAGTCCTCCATGAGGAGGTCGTCCTGCCGGTCCGGCGCGGCCACCGCCTCGTCGCGCCACACCTGGCGGAACAGCTCCGGCTCGCGCTCGATGCGCGCGGCGAACTCGGGCGGCGCCTTCAGCAGGTACAACGTCATGCTCATGGCGACGCCGCGTTACAGACGCCGATCCCGCGCACCGCGGTCTCCCTCCCCGTTGACCAACCCGGCCGGCGACGACGCTATCACCCGGGAGCCACGACGCGTTGGCCCCGAGAGGTGGCGCTGCGGCACGCCGCCTGGGCCGAGTTGAGCCGATGAGGCGGTCTCAGGCGACGCCGCGGTCGAACTCCCAGCGCTGGTAGACGAGGTGACCCGAGTCCGCCGGGAGGGCCAGCGCGGCACCGACCGCGATGGCCCAACCGCGGGTCGTCGCGCGCCAGGCGTCGGCGATGACCGAAGCGTCGACCGGCTGGACGCATACGTGCAGGACACGATCGAAGACGAGTGCTACGAACGCCCGACGATGTCGAACTCGGCGTTGAGGTAGCGGCCGACGATCCCGCGCGGGCCGACGTGGTGGGCGTACCGGTCGATGCGGGCCCGCGCCCGGAAGCGGCAGCCGTCGGGCTCGGCGGTGCCGGAGTGCACCTCCAGCGTCACCGGTGCGGTGAGGCCGTGCACGGTCAGCCGGCCATGCAGCAGCCAGCGGTCACCGTCGCGGACCAACCGGTCGGACTCGAAGACCAGATCCGGGTACCGCTCGGCGTGCAGGAACCGTTTCGACCGGATGTCCTTGTCCCGGCGGGGCTTGTCGGTGGTGAAGCTGGCCGCGTCGATCCGGGCGGTGACCGTGCACTTCGCTGGGTCGTCGGCGAGTGTGACGGTCCCGCTTCGGATGGCGAAGGTACCGGCGACCGGGCCGAGCCCGAACATGTGTGCGGTGGTGAAGCCGATCCGGCTGGCCGCGGTGTCGATGGTGTAGGTGCCGGTGGCGATGCCGGCGCCGGTCGTGCTGGTCATGACGGTGCTCCTTCGGTGATGTGGTGGATGTCGACCCGGTCCGGGCCGGTGAGCAGCGCCGGGTCTTCGCCCGGCAGCAGGGTGGTGGAGTTGACCGCGACCGCGGCGGCCTCCAGCGTGGGCAGGTCGACGGCGAGGTTGATCGCGCAACTGGCCGCGTCGCGGTCCCGCCAGAGCACCAGGATGCGGACGAGTCCGGGTACGCCGGCCAGCGCCGGCCCGATCCGTTCGCGGAAGCCGAAGCGGGCGGCGGCGACGCGGGCCGGGCTCAGTGGACCGTCGAACCAGGCGGCCGCGGCGGCGGCCGGCCGGCGACCGGCGGCGGTACCGGGCAGGTCCTCCTCGACCGCGTAGGCCGCCGGGTCGGTGGTTTCGGTCCAGAGCGCAAGGGTGGTGGCCCGGTCGTCGCCGAGCCGGCGCAGCGGGTACGCCTCGACGAGCGCCGGGGTGGCGGTCAGCTCGGCGGGGCCGCGGGTGTCGAAGGTGGCGTACATGCCCGCCACCATCGCCGGTCGGCCGGGGGTACGGCATCGGCGGTGCCACGCAGATCCAGTACGCGGATTTTCCGCGTAGGCGCCTACGTGGCCAGGAACCACCCGGCCACCTGGGTGCGGTTGGCCAGTCCGAGCTTGGTCAGCAGGTTGCGTACATGCGTCTCGACGGTGCGCTCGGACAGGAACAGCCGCTCGGCGATGGCGCGGTTGGAGTGGCCGTCGGCGACCAGCGCGGCGATCTCCCGTTCCCGAGCGGTCAGCGGGTCGCCGTCGCGGCCGCCGGTGATCCGGCGTACGACCGCCTCCCCACGCTGCACCAGCGGCGCCATGCCGAAGTGGCGGCCACCCCGTACCGCCGCCTGGGCCACCGCGAGCGCTCGGTCCCGGTCACCGGGAGCGCCCCTGTCCAGCAGCACCCGGGCGTGCTCGACCTGGGCGAGGGCGGCGTCGCCGTGCGAGCCGATCCGCTGCTCCTGCGCAACCGCCGCGGCCAGGTGCCGCTCCCCGGCGTCGTGGTCCCCGATGGCCGCGGCCATCAGACCCAGTGGCCGGGCGACGCTGCCGTGGCAGCTCGTCGCCGAGTTGACGTAGTGCCCCTCGTACGGCAGGAGCCGCCCGTAGCAGTCCGCCGCCGTCGCGGTGTCGCCCAGCCGCGCCGCCAGCTCGCCGCCCAGCGCCATCGTGGCCAGCCACCGGGAGTCGACCGGGTGGTCGGCCAGGCGCGGACGGGCGTTGTCCAGCAGCGCGGTGGCCTCCGCCCGGTCACCGGCGGCCAGGCACAGCAGCCCCAGCTGGACCACGCCGATCGGAAGGATCATCGCGAACCGCCGCCAGGCCAGGATCTCCTGGTACTCCTCCGGCAGGACGCCGACCCGCAGCATCAGCTCGGCCATTACCGGGTGGAACAGTCCCACCGCGACGTAGTCCTGCATCGTGCCCGCCGTGTCGCGGGCCGCCCGCGCGTACCGCTCGGCGCCGGGGTACTGGGCGGCGATCATCGCGCGGGCCGTCCGCGCGCGCAGCAGGTGCCAGCGGGCCATCGGCCAGCCCAGCCGCTCGACCAGGGCGGACAGCTCGACGATCTCGGTGTCCAGCGCGTCGATCGCGCCGATCTCCAGGCACGCCTCGATCCGCCACACGTAGCTCCACAGCGCCGCGTCCATCCGGCCGGTCCCGGTGGCGACGGTGCGCAGCCGGGTACCGGCGGCCAACCGGTCGGCCACCCCGTCCGGCCCGGGGCGCACGTCGTGCCAGGCGTGCAGCGCGAGCGCAAGCGCGTCCGGGTCGCCGCTGCGCTCGGCCATCGGCATGGCGCGCCGGCTCAGCTCGCCCGCCTCAGCGAACCGGTCGATCGCGGCGAGCGCGTACGCGTGCTGGGCCAGCACGAGCGCGTGCCGTGCGCTGTCCTCGTCGCCGAGCAGCGCGCGGGCGCGGGTACACAGGGCGATGACCGGTTCGCTGACCGCGCCGCCGACACCGCGGACCACGACCGCCGCCGCGACCGCCAGGTCGGGCAGCCCGAGCCGCTCGGCGATCCCCGCCACCTCGGCGCAGCGCTCCAGCGCCTGCGCGAACTGGCCGGCCCGGTACGCGCTGTCGGCCGCTGCCAGCAGCAGCTCGGCCCGGGGCCGGGCCGCGTCGAGCAGCGTCGCCGCCTGCTCGTACCAGCGGGCAGCGTCGACGAACGCCAGCTGGTCGGCCGCCTCGACCGCCGCGGCCCGGCACGCTTCGGCAGCGGTACCGCGACCCGCCTGGTCGACGGCGGACCGTACCCGGTGCCAGGCCAGCCCGGCCGCCGCGTGCTCCGTCGCCTCCATCGCGTCGGCCACCCGCCGGTGCCAACCGACCCGCTCGGTCCGGGACAGCTCCTCGTACCGGGCCTGGCGGAGCAATTCGTGAGAGAAGCGCAACCGGCCCGGTTGCCCGGGGTCCTCGACCAGTACCCCGGCCGTGACCGCCTCGGCCACCAGCGCCGGTACCGCCGCCCGCCGCTCCGGGTCGACGGCGGCGCTCAGCAGAACCACGTCGATCTCGGCTCCGATCGTGCTCGCCACCCCGAGCAGGTCCCGCACGGCGGGCTCGAGGCGAGCCATCCGGCGCATAGCCACCCGGCGCAGCTGCGCGGGTACCGGCACGTCCCCGGCCGGCCCCGCCAGCCGCCCCTCGGTAGCCAGCAGCCGGACCAGCTCCCGGACGAACAGCGGGTTACCGCCGCTGAGCCGGTGCAGGTATGCCGGCCACGACGGGTGCAACTCGCCACCGGCGAGCGCGACCGCGCTCGCCCCGACGTCCGCCTCGGTGAACGGGCCAAGCCGGATCACGTGGGCACCGGCCAGATCACCCAGGTCGGCGTCAGACCCCTCATGCGCGGGTCGCACCGTACACACGAGCAGGATCGACGCGTCCGCGACCTCACGGCAGACGTGGCGCAGCAGCGCCAAGGACGCCTCGTCCGCCGACTGGACGTCCTCGATCAACAGCACCAGCCCGGCCGGCTCGGCCGCGGCGGCCAGCGCCCGGCAGATACGGTCGCCGATCCGGAACCGGACCGCCGCGGTCGCCTCGGCGGCCCGGTCACCGCCGCCCGCGTCGGCTTCGAGCAGGTCCGGCGACAGGCCGATCCCGGGCGCGGACAGCGCTCGCCGCCATGGCCAGTACGCGGGCGCGCCATCGTCGGGGACCGCGCGCCCGACCAGCACCGGTACCCCCGCCCCTCGGGCCTGCTCGACCAGCGCGTCGGCGACCGTGGTCTTACCGATGCCCGCCTCACCGGTCAGCAGCACCACCGAGCCCGTACCGGCCCGCGCGGCGGCGAGGAGCCCGTCCAACTCGGCAAGCACCCGCTCACGCCCCACCACGGGAGCCCCCATGCCGGTTATTGTGCCGTCCCAGCTGGCCGGGCAGCCAACGGCGCGGCGCACGGCCGCTTCCGCGATTCATTGGCCGCACAAAGGTATGCCCCGGGCGGCGGCATGGTTCGCCGGCGAACCAACCCGCCTGCGGCGCGAGCACGCGGCCGCGATAGTACTCCAGCCGCACGTTCAGCGACCATCCAGTCGTACAGCCGTGGTCCATTGACCCCGTCGCCGCAGCTGCGCCGCTTCCACGCGGCGATGGGTGCCCGGGCGCTGGAGTACCAACCTCGGTCTTTCGCTAATTGTTGATCAAGGTGTGGGTCGCGGGGTCGCGCGGGCTTGTTGGTGGCGTCCGCCGGTGGGCATGGCGGTGGGCCGGCGCGGTGGCCGGTTTCCTCCGTGGGATGGCTGCTGGGCGACTGGCTGGACACCCACCGCCGGCTGTGCGACACCGAGCAGCGGATGACCACCGTCCTCGACCAGCTCCAGCTGACCGAGCTGGTCACCTCGATCACCGGCCTGTCCGCGATCGGGGCGGCCGCGATCCTGGCCGAGACCGGCGACCCGCACCGGTTCGCCACCGCCCGGGGGCGTTGGTCAAGCACGCCGGCCTGGCACCACGGGAGAAGCTGTCCGGCACGTTCGTCGGCCGCACCAAACTGACCGGGCAAGGCCGCCCGAGCCTGCGGCTTGCGGCCTGGCGGGCCGTGTGGGGCGCACAACGCACGAACCCGGTCTACGCCGCCCGGTTCGCCCACCTCACCACAAGAGACCAGAACAAACTCACCGCCACACAGGCCCAGGCCGTCATTGCCGCGGCCGTGACGGCCTCGGGCACGCCCGCACCGACCTGCTCAACCGCATCCACAAGCTGCTGCTCGAGCTGCTGCCCGGCGGGGCGAAGAAGTTCCTGTCCGCCGGCCAAGCCCGGGCGATGCTGAACACAATCCGGCCGCGTGACCTCGTCGGGCGCACCCGCCGCCGGCTGACCTCCGAGCTGATCAGCGAGCTCGTCGGATTGGATAGGAAGATCAAAGCGGCGAACAAGGAGCTCACTGAGTTGGTCGCCTCGACCGGCAGCAGTCGGCAGGACCTTAACGGCATCGGCCCATCCGGCGCCGCCCGACTGATCGGCGACGTCGGCGACATCCACCGCTTCGCCAGCCGCAGTCACTTCGCGTCCTGGAACGGCACCGCACCCCTGGACGCCTCCTCCGGCGACCAGCAACGCCACCGGCTGTCCAGGGCCGGGAACCGGCGCATCAACCGCGTGCTGCACATCATGGCGGTCGTCCAACTGCGCCACGACACCCCCGGCCGTGCCCACCACCGCCGCAGGATCGCCGAGGGCAAGACCCCGATGGAAGCCATACGCGCCCTCAAACGACGCCCGTCGACGTGGTCTACCGGCGGATGTTCCGCGACGCGAAGAGCGCCGCAGGGACGGGCCCGGGAGGACAAGCGGGGGCGACTCTGCAATCCAGCGCGGCTGACCCAAACCCCCAGGTCAACACTTCGGAACAGTCACTTCCCGGACCCGCCGAGCCTCAGCCTAGAACACAACATCCCGACGCCGCTTGACAAAGAGGGGAGCCAGTTGAGTGCGCGCCTCTCACCCGAAGCGCGCCGGGGCACACCAGACGCGTCGGCGCTGATCCACACTCTCACCAGGGCGCGGTCGGCGGCAAAGTAGTGCGTCCTTACTCGCGCCGACTGCCCTTCCCCTCCTCCGTGGCAACATCCAGCTGTGGCCTGGACATCCACATAGCGGGAATGTCGGGCGGCGATACTGGGAGGGTGGGTGCGGACGGAAGGGCGAGCGGGACCCCGCCGGGTCGGCCCCTGGTCGGTCGCGTCGCGGAGCGGGCGATTCTGGCCGGCTGTCTGCGCTCGACGCTCGACGGCCAGCGGCAGGTGGTGCTGGTCGCGGGCGAGCCGGGCGCGGGCAAGACGCGTCTTGCAGAGGAGACCGTCGACCAGGCTCGTGAGCTGGGGCTGGCCTGCGCCGTTGGCCGGGCTAGCGAAGATGAGGGCAGCCCGCCGTACTGGCCGTTCCTTCAGGTCTTCCGTGGGCTCCCCGGTCGGCCGACGGCGGAGCTGTACGACGGGCTGGCCGGATCG
>WNFV01011164.1_pt1 | contig 11524 bp, 9 predicted proteins | sample 5400101 | NCBI WGS metagenome assembly WNFV01 (sample SAMN13153361, study PRJNA577476) | soil metagenome | isolation source: 115 cm soil or saprolite under grassland replicate 1 | place: USA:California | collected 2016-06-15
GGGCGGTTCCTGCCGTTCTCCAGCGGCCTCGCGCTCGAGGACGTGCCGGCGGCGGGTGTGGAGCTGCTGGCGCCGTGGGCCGGCGGGCTGACACTGGCCGGGTACGCCGCCTTGTTCGCGGCGGTCGCGGTGTCGACTACGGTTGGGCGCGATGTCTCCTAGACGTGCTCGAGCGGTGCGTGGCCGGGTCGGTGACGACCCGGCCACGGCGCTGCGCGAGCTCCTGGTCGACTCGGCGGAGAAGCTGCTCGCCGAACGCCAGGTCTCGTCGATCACCACCCGCGACATCGCCCGCGCCGCCGGAGTGTCGGACGGGGTGCTCTACAACTACTTCGCGAACAAGAACGACCTGCTGGTCGCCGCGCTGGTGCGCCGGTACGCCGGGCTGGTGAGCGGCTTCGACGCCGACCTGCCGGTGCCCGGCAGCGCCACCGTCGAGGAGAACCTGGTCGGCTACGCGCGGGCGGTGCTCGACCTGGTCGCGCAGACGCTGCCGATCGCGGCCGGGCTGATGACCGAGCCCGCGCTGCTGCAGCGGTTCATCGACGAGATCCACACCCAGCCGTTCGGGCCGCAGCGGCTGCACCAGCCGATCGCCGACTACCTGACCGCCGAGCAGCGGCTGGGCCGCCTGGGCGAGGTCGACGTCGAGGCCGTGATCACGCTGATCATGGGCCCGGCCCTCATGATGGGCTTCACCGAGCTGGTCGCCGGCACGCCCCGCGAGACCCTGGCCGCGGGACTGCCCGCCGTCGTCCGCACACTGGTCACCGGCCTGCGCCCGGCTACCTGATGAACAGCGGCATGATCGGCTGGACGAGGTCGATCAGGCGGTCGAGCGGGACCGGGGCCGGCGGGTCGGACAGGGCCGAGACGCGGACCACGCTGGGACCCTGCTTGAACACCAGCAGGCCCTCGGCCGGCAGGTAGTAACCCTTCTGGCCGATCGGTGCCGGTGCCGGGCGCGGGTCGCGGCGCGCCTCCGGGATCGGGTTCGCGGTGCGGATCGCGGACTCCACGATCGCCACGGTGCGGGTCTCGGTGCCCCAGATGCAGGTCAGCGTGCCGCGCACCCGGTAGTCGCGGCGCAGCGAGGCCGGTCCGCCCAGGAACTGCTCGGCGACTGCCCCGGACGGCTGGCAGGTGGCGTCGGTGAGCCACCGGGTGCGGGCCACCTTCGCGACCAGCGGCGCCACCGCCCCGGTGAGCGCGGCGGCTTCGGCGCGGGTGAGGTCGTCATCCGCGGTGATGCGCACCGCGCGCCCGCCGGCGACGAACGCGATGCCCTGCCGGCCCAGCTGGGCGTCGTACCCGATGTCCGGGGCGGGCTGCGGCGGCGAGCCGAGGGTGCCGGCCAGCCGTGGCACCGACGTCGGCTGCGCGGGCAGCACCGAGACGCCGACCTCGAGGGTGCGGGTCGAGGTGGTGCGGGCGGTGCCGGTCCGGGTCTGCACGATCGCGCAGACGTCCAGACTGGGCACCCCGCCGTCGTTCCACGAGTACGGGCGCGCCGTGAGGGTGCCGCCGAGCCCGGGGGCCAGCGCCGCCAGGTCGACGGCGCCGCACACGCTCGGCGGGCCCATACCGGCCAGGCCGTCGCGGTCCGGGGGTCCCGACGGCGCGACGGCGGTGGCCGCCGGCACGGGCGCGGGCGCGGGGGAGGCGGAGGGACGGGCAGCCTCGCCACCGGCCGAGCAGCTCGCGACGAGCACGAGACAGTACGCGGCCGTAAGCCCCCGGACCACTCCCATGCCTTCCATGGTCCGGCACGGGGACGCGCGGTGCCGGGAATCGTCACCCGATGGTGACCCGGTCGACTACGATCGCGTCGCCATGCTTAACAGATTCCGGCAGTTCTGGACCAAGTTCATCGCACCCGTCGCCAACCTGCTGCTCCGGCTCGGCGTCAGCCCCGACGTCGTCACGCTGGTCGGCACCATCGGCGTCAGCGCCGGCGCGCTGGTGTTCTTCCCGCGCGGCGAGCTGTGGATCGGCGTCGTGGTCATCACGGCGTTCGTCTTCTCCGACATGATCGACGGGTACATGGCCCGGACGGCCGGCACCTCGTCGAAGTGGGGGTCGTACCTCGACTCGACGCTGGACCGGCTCGGTGACGGCGCCGTCTTCGGCGGCCTGGTGCTGTACTACGCCGGCCCTGGCGACTCGACCCTGATGGCCGGGGTGACGCTGTGGGCGCTGGTGATGGGTGCCACGACGTCGTACGCGCGGGCGAAGGCGGAGAGCCTCGGCCTGACCGCGAGCGGCGGCCTGGCCGAGCGCGCGGACCGGCTTGTCGCGGTCCTCATGACGGCGTTCTGGTCCGACGTGCTGGACCTGCCGTGGCTGCTGGAAGCGGTGTTGTGGCTGCTCGCGGCCGCGAGCACGATCACCGTGGCGCAGCGCTCCCTGTCGGTCCGTCGCCAGGTCCGCGCGGACGGCCAGCCGGTGCCGCCTGCCGGCGCGCCCCAGCCGGACGCGTCCCAGCCGGACGCTTCCCAGCCGGACGCTTCCCAGCAAGGCGCGGCGCGGCCGGACGCGCGGCCGCCGGCGTCCGAGTCCTGAGCCGTGCTCGGCCGACACCCCGGCGACCTGCTGTTCGCGGCCGGCTGGAGCGTGGTCCGCACGTTGCCCGAACCGGTGGTGACCCGGGTCTTCGGCGCGATCGCCGGTTTGACGGTACGCCGCGACGGTCACGGGGTACGACGTCTGCGCGGCAACCTCGCCGTGGTCCGGCCGGATCTCGCGGCCGGCGAGCTGGACGCGCTGGTGCGGGCCGGGATGCGGTCGTACCTGCGGTACTGGCAGGAGGCGTTCCGGCTGCCGGACTGGGACGACGCCCGGATCACCGGCCGGGTCCGGACCGTGAACGAGTCGATCCTGCGCGACTGCTTCGCCGCCGGCCGTGGCGTGGTGTGCGCGCTGCCGCACCTGGCGAACTACGATCACGCCGGCGCCTGGGCCGGGCGGACCGGGATGCCGGTGACGACGGTGGCGGAGCGGCTCGAGCCGGACTCGGTGTTCGACCGGTTCGTTGCCTACCGCAAGCGTCTCGGGATGACCGTGCTGCCGCTGACCGGCGGCGACGAGGACGTCTTCGACGTGCTCGCTCGTCGGCTGCGCGATGGCGGCTTCGTCTGCCTGGTCGCGGACCGGGACCTGTCCGAGCGCGGTGTCGAGGTGCACTTCTTCGGCCGCACCGCCAAGATGCCCGCCGGTCCGGCGCTGCTCAGTCTGCGCACCGGCGCCCCGCTCGTCCCGGCGACCCTCCACTACGACGGCCCCGACCTGGTCATCACCTTCCACCCGGTCGTCGAACCGTCGTCGGCCCGCACGATGACCCAGCGCTGCGCCGACGCCTTCGCCGAAGGCATCGCCGCCCACCCCGAGGACTGGCACATGCTCCAACGCATCTTCCTCGACTGACACCACCCCCTTCATTGGGCTCTTCTGACCCGGCGTGTCGCCGTTCATCGGGCCCTTCTGACCAGTGAGTGGAATCGCCCGGCGCGGCAACGGGCGGCGCAACGCGGAGAGGGCGTCACTCCGCTGATCTTGACCGCGCTACACGGCAGAGCGTGCCGGGACGTCCGTACCCCTTGATGCGGCAGTGAACAGGCAGCGTCATGGTCAACGACCCGACGAGGTGTTCACGCGCACGACGTCGTGTTCAGGGCTCGGCCGGATGATCCGAAGGGCCCGATGAGCGGCGACACGCCGGGTCACAAGGGCCCGATGAGTGGAAGAGTTGCGGAGGTGAGGGTCGGCTTGGTTTGTCCGTACTCGCTGGGGACGCCGGGCGGGGTGCAGAACCATGTGCGGGATCTGGCGGAAGAGCTGATCGGGCGCGGGCACGACGTGTCGGTGCTGGTGCCGGTGGATGACGAGACGGCGGCTCCGTCGTACGTGGTGTCGGCGGGGCGCGCGGTGGGGGTGCCGTACAACGGGTCGGTGGCGCGGGTGACGTTCGGGCCGCGGACGGCGGCCCGGGTGCGGGCCTGGCTGCACGACGGGCGGTTCGACGTGGTGCACGTGCACGAGCCGACGACGCCGAGCGCGTCGCTGCTGGCGCTCTGGTACGGGACCGGGCCGTTCGTCGCGACCTTCCACACCTGGCAGGTGCGGTCCCGGGCGATGAGCGCCGCGGCGGGACTGCTGCGTCCGGCGCTGGAGAAGATCGACGCCCGCATCGCGGTGTCGGAGACCGCCCGCTCGATGATGGTGCAGCACGTCGGCGGCGAGGCGGTGGTGATCCCGAACGGCCTGTACGTCGACCGGCTGGCCGCCGGCCGGGTCCGGCCCGAGTGGCGCGGCGCGGTCAGCTTCCTGGGCCGGATCGACGAACCGCGCAAGGGTCTCGGCGTGCTCCTGTCTGCGGTACCGGAGATCGCCGCGCGCAGGCCGGACGTCCCGGTGCTGGTCGCCGGGACAGGCGACACGGCGGAGGCGCGGCGCGGGCTGCAGGGGGAGCACCGCGACCGGGTCCGGTTCCTCGGCGCGATCGACGACGCGGCCAAGGCGGACCTGCTCGCGTCCTCTGCGCTCTATGTCGCGCCGCACCTCGGCGGCGAGAGCTTCGGGATCGTGCTTGCCGAGGCGATGGCCGCGGGCGCGCCGGTGCTCGCCAGCGACCTGCCGGCGTTCCGCCAGGTCCTCGACGACGGCAAGGCGGGCGTGCTGTTCGAGCCCGGTGACGCGGCCGCCCTCGCCCGCGAGACCCTCGCGCTGCTGGCCGACGCCGATCGTCGTACGGCGTTGTCGGAGGCCGGCCGGGACGCGGTCCGGCGCTACGACTGGGCGCGCGTCACCGACGAGATCCTCGCCGTCTACGACCTCGTCCGCTGAACTCCGCTCGGTAGTTCGGGAGTTCCGCACCCTGATTTCGCATAGCTACGCTCCCCGTAAGGCCGAGCAGGACTCCCCGGCCGGCGATCAGTCCGGCTTGGCCGCTGCCACCACCTTCTGGGCGATCTGGTCCGGCATCGGCTCGTAGCGGGCGAAGCTGCGGGTGAAGGAGGCCGAACCGTGGGACAGCGAGCGCAGGTCGATGGCGTACCGGGTGATCTCGATCTGTGGCACGTCGGCGCGCACCAGGGTGCGGTCGTCGCCGACCTTGTCGGTGCCGAGCAGCCGGCCGCGCCGGCTGGACAGGTCGCTCATCACGGTCCCGACCAGATCATCCGGCACCAGCACCGAGACCAGGTCGACGGGCTCCAGCATGTTGACCTTCGTCCCGGCCGCGGCCTCCCGCAGTGCGAGCGCGCCGGCGGTCTGGAACGCCATGTCCGAGGAGTCCACGCTGTGCGCCTTGCCGTCGAACAGCGTCACCCGGACGTCCACCAACGGGTAGCCGGCGTGCACACCCTTCTCCATCTGGGCGCGGACCCCCTTCTCCACGCTCGGGATGAACTGCCGCGGCACCGCGCCGCCGACGACCTTGTCGACGAACTCGAACCCGGAGCCCTCCGGCAGCGGCTCGACCTCGATGTCGCAGACCGCGTACTGGCCGTGCCCGCCGGACTGCTTGACGTGCCGGCCGTGGCCCTTCGCCGTACCCCCGAAGGTCTCGCGCAGCGGCACCCGCAGCTCGATGGTGTCCACGGTCACGCCGTACCGGCTCTTCAGCGCGTCCAGCACCACGTCGGAGTGCGCCTCGCCCATGCACCACAGCACGATCTGGTGGGTCTCGGCGTTGTGCTCGATCCGCAGCGTCGGGTCCTCGGCCGCGAGCCGCTGCAGGCCCTGGGACAGCTTGTCCTCGTCGGCCTTCGCATGTGCCTGTACGGCGACCGGCAGCAGCGGTTCGGGCATCGTCCACGGCTTCAGTACCAGCGGGTTGCCCTTGTCCGACAGCGTGTCACCGGTCTCCGCGCGGCTCAGCCGGCCGACCGCGCACAGGTCGCCGGCGATGACGGCGGACGACGGGCGCTGGTGCTTGCCGAGCGGGATCGACAGGGCGCCGACCCGCTCGTCCTCGTCATGGTCCTCGTGGCTGCTCTCGGCGCCGAAGAACGACGAGAAGTGCCCGGACACGTGCACGGTCTGGTCGGGCTCGATGGTGCCGGAGAAGACCCGCACCAGGCTGACCCGGCCGACGTACGGGTCCGAGGTCGTCTTGACCACCTCGGCCACCAGCGTGCCCTTCGGGTCGCAGGTGATCGCCGGCGCCGACGCGCCCGCGGGGGTGAACACCTCGGGCAGCGGATGCTCCAGCGGCGACGGGAACGCGCTGGTCGCGATCTCCAGCAGCTCGGCGGTGCCGACACCGGTCGACGAGCACACCGGCACCACCGGGAAGAACGACGCCCGCGCCACCGCGCGCTCCAGGTCGTCGACCAGGACGGCCTGGTCGATCTCCTCGCCGCCGAGGTACCGGTCCATCAGGGACTCGTCCTCGGACTCCTCGATCACGCCCTCGATCAGGGTGCCGCGCTGCTCGGCCAGCCGGTCGGCGTACGCCGGGTCGGGGTCGGACTCGGTCCGCTTGCCCCCGTCGTACGTGAACTGCTTCTGCGAGAGCAGCCCGACCAGCCCGGTGATCCCGTCGCCACCCGAGACGGGGAGGTAGAGGGGCAGCACCTTGTCGCCGAAGGCGGCCTGCGCCTGCGCGAGCACGTTGTCGTAGTTCGCCCGGGCGTGGTCCAGCTTGGTCACGACGACGGCGCGCGGCATGCCGACCTCGGCGCACTCGTGCCACAGGTGCCGGGTGGGTTCGTCGACGCCCTCGTTCGCGGCGATCACGAACATCGCGCAGTCAGCGGCCCGCAGGCCGGCGCGCAACTCACCGACGAAGTCGAGGTACCCGGGGGTGTCGATCAGGTTGACCTTGACGCCGGCGTGCACCAGAGGTGCGAGCGCCAGACCGATGGAGCGCTGCTGCCGGACCTCGGCCTCGTCGAAGTCACTGACGGTCGTCCCGTCGACGACGGAGCCGGGTCTGACGAGGACGCCTGCGGCGACGAGCAGCGCCTCGACCAGGGTTGTCTTACCGGAGCCGGCCGGCCCGACCAGCACCACGTTGCGGATCGCCTCGGGCCGGTCGGCGGCTGGTGCAGCGCCCGCGGCCCCGGGGGAAGTGGTCGTCTTCTCTGCCATGACGGTTTTCCCTTCTCGTGGGGCAACCTTTCCCCTGCCCGGCGCCGAACACAAGGGGAGTACGCCACTGGCGTGTCGGCTGCCGTCAAACTGGTCGTCATCTGACGGGACAGTGCTGTTCGGGGTGCACGGAGGTGGGCGGTGGAGTGGTGGTGGTACGCCGCGGCGGTCGCGGTGCTCGCCGTGCTGCTCGCGTTCTACGCCAGCTGGACCGCCGGCCGGATCGACCGCCTGCACCACCGGGTCGCAACCGCCCGGGCGGCCCTGGACGCGGAGCTCGCGGCGCGGTCGGCGCTGGTCTCGGAGCTGGCAGGCAGCGGTGCCCTCGACCCGGCGTCGTCACTGCTGCTGGTCGACGCCGCGCATCGCGCCCGCACCGCCCCGCCGGACGAACGCGAGCAGCGCGAGTCCGCACTCACCCGCGCCCTCGACGCGATCACCCCGATCGAGACCGAACCGTGGCAGGCGGACCTGGCGGCGTCGGCCCGGCGGGTCCAGATGGCCCGCCGGTTCCACAACGACATCGTCGCGTCCACCCGGGACCTGCGGCACCGCCGCCTGGTCCGCTGGCTCCACCTCGCCGGCCACGCCGCCATGCCGGCCACCATCGAGCTCGACGACGGCAGCTGACCGAAGCCCGTGACGACTATTTGGCGTCGGCGTAGCAGTCGACGGTGGCGGCGTTGAAGGGGAAGTGCACCGGGGTGTCGCCGAAGGCGATCCGGCCGGCCAGGTCGCCGGCGGACGCGATGGCCTCGACGACGGTGCCGGCCTCGGCGGCGGGGCAGTGGACGATCACCTCGTCGTGCTGGAAGAAGACGAGCTCGGCGGCCAGGCCGGACAGCTGCTGCCGCAGCGCGGCGAGCATCAGCAGGGCCCAGTCCATGGCTGAGCCCTGTACGACGAAGTTGCGGGTGAACCGGCCGCGGGCGCGGGCGTCGGACGACGAGTAGCCGAGCGCATACCGGCCCGGCCGGCTGTCGTCGTCGTACGGCTCATCACCGCCACCGCCGCCGCCCTCGTAGGACGCCTCGTCGGCGCTCGCCGAGCGCGCCGGCGGGCAGGTCCGGCCGAGCCAGGTGCGGACCAGCCTGCCCTCCTCACCGGCCCGGGCGGCCTCGTCGACGTAGGCCACCGCCTTCGGGAACCGGCGCCGCAGCGCGGCCAGGTTGTCCAGCCCGTCACCGGAGGTCTGGCCGTAGATCGCACCCAGCACGGCGAGCTTCGCCCGGCCCCGGTCCCCGGAGAACGCGCGGTCCGACACCGCGGCGTACAGGTCGCTCGGCTGTCCCGCGACCTCCATCAGTCCCGGGTCCGGCGAGATCGCGGCCAGCACCCGCGGCTCCAGCTGGCTCGCGTCCGCGACCACCAGCCGCCAGCCCGGATCCGCGACCACGGCCCGCCGGATCACCTTCGGGATCTGCAGCGCGCCACCGCCGTTCGTCACCCACCGCCCGGTCGCGGTGCCGCCGGGCAGGTAGCCCGGCCGGAACCGCCCGTCGTGCACCCAGTCGCGCAGCCAGGCCCAGCCGTTCGCGGTGTGGATCCGGTACAGCCGCCGGTACTCCAGCAGCGGCGGCACCGCCGGGTGGTCCAGGTGCTCCAGCTCCCACCGGCGGCTGGACCGCACCTTGATCCCGGCCTGCGCGAACGCCTTCACCACGTCGGCGGGCCGGTCCGGCCGCACCCGCCGCCCGAACGCCTCCGACACCTGGTCGGCGAGCTCCACGAGCCGGCGCGGCTCACCGCCGCCCGGGAACCGCTCGCCGAGCAGCTCGTCGAGCAGCGCCCCGTGCACGTCGGCCCGCCACGGCAGCCCGGCCGCGTCCATCTCCGCCGCGACCATCATCCCCGCCGACTCCGCCGAGGTCAGCAGCCGCATCCGGTCCGGCCGTTCCGCCGCGTCGTGCCGCCGCTGCTGCGCGGCGTACACCTCGAGCAGTGCCTCGAACGGCAGTGCCGGCCCGCCCACCTCGAACAGTGACGTCTGCGCGCCGGGCTCGGCCGCCCGCAGCGGGGGATCGGGCGGCACCGGCAGGTTCCACAGCCGCGCCCACGCCGCGGCCGCCGAGCGCGGCTCACCGAGCCGCCCCTCATGCCCGAGTAGCAGCCCCTCGGCGTCCTCGACGTCGTAGCACCGCTCCACCCGCACCCCGGCTGCGAGCAGCCGCGGATAGACCTCCGGCGTCGACCGCCACACCCACCGCGTCACCCCGGGCCGCGACCGCACCGCCTCGACGAGGTCACGCTCGCGCAGCACCGGTCCGGCGGGCCGGGCGTCCGGCCCGAGCGCGACGAGCTCCGCCCCGCCGCGGTCGTCCGGCGCCACCGCCCACCGGTCGCTCATGACCGCCGAGTCTCGCACCCCACACCGACACTCTTGTACGACGAACCCCGCGCCGGTCTGCGCGGTGAGCACGGCACCGACCGCACGGTGCACAGGGTGCGACGCGAACTTCCAATGATCGGGCCCTTCTGACCCGGCGTGTCGCCGTTCGTCGGGCCGTTGTGACCATGGCCGCGGGCGGGCGCGTACAAGAACTCGTGAGTGTGGACTCCTCGGTGGGGCGTTGAACACGAAATTGCCTGTGCAGGGCCCCGGTGGCGCCGATGCGGCGTGGTCATACGGGCCCGACGAACGACGACACGCCGCGTCACAAGGGCCCGATGAGTGAGCAGTCGGCGATCAGTCCAGTGGTGGCAGACTGGACTTATGTGGCGGATCGAGGACCTGGACCCGGCGGACGGTACCAAGACCGAGCAGGTCGAGGGCCTGGTGCTGCGCGCCATCGATCGCGGCGAGCTCACGATCGGCTCCCGGCTGCCGTCCGAACGCGTCCTGGCCGATCGTCTCGGCCTCAGCCGGGTCACCGTCGTCCGCGCCCTGGACCACCTGCGCGCCGCCGGGGTGGTCAGCACCAAACGTGGCGCCGGCACCCAGGTGCTGCCGATCGACCGGCTGCTCGACCCCATCGCACCCGCCTCGACCGGGACGGCCGGCGGCCGGGCACTGCGCGACGAGCCGGTGCTCGACCTGCGGTTCGCGACCACCGCCGCGCCGCACGACGTCGCCCAGGCCTGCGAGCAGCTCGTCGGCACCACCCTCGGCGACGCGATGGGCGGTGACGGCCCGCCGCCTGGCGGCTCGATCGTGCTGCGGACCGCTATCGCCGAGCGCCTCACCGCACAGGGAGTCGCCACCAGCGCCGACCACCTGACCCTCACGGTCGGCGCCGCCGCCGGGCTGACCGCGGCGCTGTCCGGCCTCGACCTCGGCCCGGGGGTGGCGATCACCGAGGCCCCGACGTACCCGGCCGCGTTCGACATCCTGCGCCGCCACCAGCTCGACGTCGTCGGCTGGCCGGCCGGTGCCGGCGGCTGGGACCCGGACCAGCTCGCGCACGTGTGCCGCCGCCTCAAACCAAAGGTCGTCTACCTGCAGGCCGACAACCACAACCCGACCGGGCTCAGCCTGCCGGGCGAGCGTCGTACCGCCGTGGTCGACGTCGTACGGCGAAGTGGCGCGGTGCTGATCAGCGACGAGACGCTGCGGCCACTGTGGCTGGACGCCGGCGAGCAGCCGGAGCCGCTCAGCCGGTTCCCGCGCACGGTCGGGATCGGGTCGCTGAGCAAGACCGTCTGGGGCGGCCTGCGGGTCGGCTGGGTACGCACCGGGCGGCAGCTGCGGCGCCGGATCAACGCGTCCGGTCAGCTGAGCATCACCTCCCCGAGCGCGCTGGACGACCTGCTCGCGCAGGCGATCCTGGGCCGGCTGGACCGGATCGTGGCCCGCCGCCGGGCCCGGCTGCGTACCAACCTGGCCGCTCTGCAGAGCGGTCTGGCCCGGCTCGACGGGGTCGCGTGGGAGCCGCCGACGGGCGGCATGACGCTGTGGCTGGAGCTGACCGAGCACCACCCGCGACGGGTGCTGGCGACGGCCCGCGCGGCCGGGCTGCTGCTCGGCTCGGGCGACCTTTTCTCGCCCGGTGGGGCGGACCGGCGGCACCTGCGGATCCCGTTCACGGCGGCCCCGGACGCGATGGCCCAGGTGGTACGACGCCTGGAGCGCGCGCTCGCCGACGCCGGATCAGTCCAGTAGGGCCGAAGTGGACTGATAGGAGGCCGTGAAGCGCCCCTACGCTGGGCATTGCCCGGCCGGACCCCGGGCACCCCAGGAACGAGGAGGACCCACGTGACCGAGACCCCTGCTGAGAACACCCCGCTGACCGGCACCGCCAAGGTCAAGCGCGGCATGGCCGAGATGCTCAAGGGCGGCGTGATCATGGACGTCGTCACGGCCGCGCAGGCCAAGATCGCCGAGGACGCCGGCGCGGTCGCGGTGATGGCGCTGGAGCGGGTCCCGGCCGACATCCGCGCCCAGGGCGGTGTGTCCCGGATGAGCGACCCGGAAATGATCGACGGCATCATCGAC
>WNFV01012641.1_pt1 | contig 11522 bp, 11 predicted proteins | sample 5400101 | NCBI WGS metagenome assembly WNFV01 (sample SAMN13153361, study PRJNA577476) | soil metagenome | isolation source: 115 cm soil or saprolite under grassland replicate 1 | place: USA:California | collected 2016-06-15
CCGTCATCGAAGCCGAATCCGCGGGTCGAGGTAGGTGTAGAGCACGTCAACGACCAGATTGACGAGCACGAAGGTGGACGAGAGGAGGAAGACCGCCGCCTGCACCACCGGGTAGTCGCGGTTGTAGATGGCCTGGACCGACAGGCGGCCGACGCCCGGCCAGGCGAAGATCGTCTCGGTGATGACCGAGCCTCCGAGCAACGTGCCCAGCTCGATCCCGACGATGGTCACGATCGGGATCGCGGCGTTCTTGAGGGCGTGCTTCCAGACGACGGGCGGATCGCTCACGCCCTTGGCCCGCGCCGTCCGGATGTAGTCCTGGCTCAGCACCTCGAGCATGCCCGAGCGCGTCAACCGCGTGATGCGCGCGGTTGTGAAGAGCCCAAGGGTGATCGCCGGCAGGACGAGGTGCTCGAGCGTGCCCCGTCCGGAGGAGGGCAGCAGATTGAACTGCACGGAGAAAACGAGGATCAGCATGATCCCCAGCCAGAAGGTCGGCATCGACTGCCCGAGCAGCGCGACGACCGTCGAGATGTAGTCGATCACGGTGTTGCGCCGCACGGCCGAGACGATCCCCGCGGGGATCGCCAGACAGAGCGCGACCAGCAGCGCGGCGCCGGAGAGCTCGAAGGTGGCCGGCATGCGTTCGATGACGAGATTGAAGGCGGGCTCGCCGTGGCGCACGGATTGCCCGAAGTCCCCGCGGAGCGCGCCCAGGAAGAAGCGTCCGTACTGGACGATGAACGGATCGTTGAACCCCATCGCCGCGCGGAATTTCTGCACGTCTTCCGCGGAGGCGTCAGGAGGCAGCAGCACGAGCGCCGGGTCACCGGTCAGATAGAGGATGAAGAAGACGATGAAGGACACCCCCAGCAAGACGAGGAGCGACTGCGCAAGCCGGCGGGCCAGATAGATTTTCACGGCGCCCGTCGCAAACGGGCGACCGCTTCGATGTGCGGCGTTTGCGGAAACATGTCGACGGGCTGGACCCACTCGAGCCAGTAGCCCTGGCGGACGAGGTCCCCGACGTCGCGCGCGAGCGTGGAGGGGTTGCATGACACGTACACGAGCCGCTCCGGCCCGAGCACGGCGAGCGCATGGAGCGCTTTGGGATGGAAGCCGGCTCGGGGTGGATCGGCGACCACGACCTCCGCCCGTACGCCGTCGCGCATCAGTGTCGGGAGAACGTGGCGTACCTCGCCCGGGAGGAACGTGCAGTTCTCGATCCCGTTCTCCCGCGCGTTGCGGATCGCATCGGTCACGGCAGCCGCCGACACTTCAATGCCGTACACCCATCGGCTGCGGCGCGCGAGCAGGAGGCTGATCGCGCCGGTCCCCGAATAGAGATCCATGACCGTCTCACCGCCCTCGAGCCCGCACGCCGCCTCGACCACGGCGAAGAGCCGCTCGGCCTGCACGGTGTTGGTCTGGAAGAAGGAGTTCGCCGACACCTGGAACGTGAGCCCGCCCAGCGATTCCCGGATGTGATCACGCCCGAGCAACAGATGCTCCTCCGAGCCGACCGCGACGGAGGCCTTCTTCGCGTTCACGTTCAGGACCACGCTGGCCACCGACGGGACCCGCGCGCGCAGTCGCTCCGCAACCGGGCCGAGCGCCACCAGGTCGGGCGCGGCGGCAACGATGTTGACCATCGCCTCGCCGGTGCGGCGGCCCTCGCGCAGGGTCGCGAAGCGCAGCAGCCCCTCGCCCGAATCCTGATCGTAAACGGAGAGCCCCCGCGCGCGCGCTTGCGCCCGCAACTCGCCGAGCAGCACGTTCATCGTCTCCGACTGCAGGAGGCAGCGTTCGATGTCCAGAACCACGTCGTACCGGTCCGCCTGGTGAAGGCCGATCGCCGGGGACCCGCCGTCGCCGCTCCGCACGACGGTGAACTCCATCTTGTTCCGGTACCCGTAGGCGTCGGGCGCCGCCAGGATGGGCCGGAGCTCGAACGCGCCGAGCCCGCCGATGCGCTCGAGACAGTCACGCACCTGCTTTTCCTTGAAGGCGAGCTGCGCGGTGTACGAGACGTGCTGGAGCCGACAACCGCCGCAGCGACCGAAATAGGCGCACGGCGCCTCCACCCGATCGGGCGAGGACGTCTCCAGGGACTCGATTACCGCCCGCCCGAATCGCGAGCGCGCCTCGACCACCCTCACGCGTACCCGGTCGCCGGGGACCACGCCGCGCACGAAGATGACGTACCCCTCAACCCGGCCCACGCCCTCGCCGCCAAAGGCGAGGTCGTCAATCGTCAGATCGAGGACATCGCCGCGCCTCGGTTTTGCCATGATTCACGCCACTATATCAGGGTTCCCAGCTGCTCTCGCGGGGCCTGCGTCCCGTGGTGGATGATGGATGTATGATACGAGAGCATGGACATTCGGCCGCCGCGCGCCGTCGCCGATCTGTTGCTGACCGCGGTGCCCGACCTGCGAGACCGGCTCCTGGATTATCGAATTCGTCGGGCCTGGCCGGAGGTCGTCGGCCCTGACGCTGCCCGCCGAGCCCAGCCCCGCACCTTCGCCGACGGCTGCCTTACCGTGGCCGTGGACAACTCGCCCTGGCTTCACGAGCTGACTCTACGCGGCGAGGAGTTGACCCGGCGTCTCAGCGAACGGTTCAACGCTGTCCGCTCACTCCGATTCGTCTCGGGAAGAATCGAGGCCGAGCCGGTCGCTCGCACGGGCGGCGGGCAGCCGGCGCCGCTCGACGCCCGGGCCCTGCGCGAAATCGACGAGGCAACAGGCGCCATCCCCGACCCGACTGTGCGTGGATTGCCGGCGATCGTCGTCGTGACCGCGCTGGCCGGCTGTGCTGCTGCCGGGGGCCCGTCGCTCGCCCGCGACGAGCAGGTCCCGCGCCGTTCGGCCGCCGCCGACCCCCGCGCCGATGCATACTACGCCTACTCCGTTGCCCAGATGCACGTCCAGGCAGGCCGCTTCAAGGAGGCGGTCCCGCTCATGCGGAGCGCCCTCAAGCGTGACCCGAGCTCGGCCGCTCTCTGGACCCAGTTTGCCCAGCTGCTCGTGCGAGCGGACAACCTGGACGAGGCCGTGAGTGCGGCCAGGCGCGCCGTGGAATTGGCCCCGGACCAGATGGCGACGCGCTTGACGCTCGCCGAGCTCCTGCGGGCCCAACGCAAGTACGCGGAGGCCGAGGCCGAACTCGAGCACGCGATCCAGCTCAGCCCGAACTCCGAAGAGCCCTATCTGATGCTGGCGCGCATCCAGGTGGAGCAGAAGGCGTACGACCGAGCGCGGAGCGTGCTGCTCCGCCTCGTCGAGCGAAACCCGGGTCTGGCCCAGGCGCAGTTCCTCCTCGGGCGCCTCGCGATCGAGACCGAGTCGTGGGACGAGGCGATCACCCGCCTCACCGCCGCCGTCAATCTCGACCCCGACCACGATGGCGCCTGGAGCGCGCTCGGCGCCGTCTACGCAGAGGCGCTCCATAAGAGCGACGAGGCGATCGCAGTGTACCGGCGAGCCGTCAAGGCGAACCCAGACAATCCGGCGTTCGCCGAGAAGCTGGCAGACCTCTTGATCCGGCTGGGGCGGCTCTCCGAAGCCCAGACCGAGCTCGAGGGGCTCGCCGAGGCCACACCGCAGAATCCGCGCGTCTGGATGAAGCTCGGAGCCGTGTACTACGAGCAGAAGATGTGGGAGCGCGCCACCGACGCGTTCCGGCGCGTCGTGGCGCTCGAGCCGTCCAACCTCCGTGCCCGCTACTTCCTCGCCACCACCTATATGGACGGCGGTCGCGATGCGGAGGCGAAGTCCGAGCTCGAGCGGATCCTGCGCGCCGACCCGCGGTCCATCGATGCGCGCGTTCAGCTCGGATTCCTCTACGGCCGGGCCAAGCGATTCGACGAGGCCATCTCGACGCTGCGCGAGGCCGTCAACCTCGAGCCCAAGCGGCCGGAGCTATTCCTCTACCTCGGGACGGCGTACTACCGCGCCAAGCAGTACGAGCGAGCGGGCGAAACGCTCCGGGAGGGCCTGGGGCTCGACGACAAACAGAAGGACCTCCACTTCCAGCTCGGCGTCGTCTACGAGAAGCAGGCGCGGTTCGATGACGCGGTCGGGGCCTTCCGGCGAGTGATCTCGCTCGATCCCAGGCACGCCGAGGCCTACAACTACGTCGGCTACATGTATGCCGAGCGCGGCCAGAACCTCGACGAGGCGGTCCAGCTCATCACCAAGGCCCTCGATCTGGAGCCGGAGAACGGCTACTTCATCGACAGTCTCGGCTGGGCGTACTACCAGCAGGGACGATATCCCGAGGCTCTGAAGGAGCTCAAACGCGCGGTGGCGAAAACCAAGGAGCCGGATCCAGTGATCTACGAGCACCTTGGAGATGCGTTCGTCAAGAACGGTCTCGACGACGACGCCCTGGCCGCGTGGGAGAAAGCCCTGCAGCTCGATCCGGCCGCCGACGGGGTCAAGAAGAAGGTCGACGACCTCAAGGACCGCCAACGCCGGGTCAAGGGTGGCCCAAAGGCCTCTCAGTAGTCTCCTCCTCCTCTTGCTGCTTGCGCTCGGCGCCGCATGCGCGACGGTGCCGCCCCAGGAGCCCGTCGGCGCGGCCGCTCGCCGAGCACTCACGCTCCTCGCCGATCGTTCGAGCGAATTCACCGACCTACGCGCTCTCGCCGACATCGCCCTGACAAGGGGCCGCGAGCGCCAGCGTCTCCGCGGCGTTCTTCTCGTCAAGGCGCCGAGCTCGATCCGTTTCGAAGCGCTCGCGCCATTCGGTCCGCCGATGCTGCTCGTCGCCATTCACGAAGGCCGGGTGACTGCGTACAACGCCGTGAAGAACGAGGCTCATGTCGGGCCGGCCAACGCCGAGACTGTCGCAAAGGTTCTCGGTCTGCCTCTCAACCCTGAAGATCTCGTCGCAGCGCTCACCGGACGCGTCGCGCCGCCGCCCGACTTGAGGTCCGCCGAGCTCTTGCCCCCTGACGATGCGGGGCCGTCCCTGAGTCTCGTGAGCGGCGGCGGTCGGCAGCGCGTGTGGCTCGACCTCGAGACGGGCGCGGTCCGACAGCTGGAGATTTTTGGGAGCCCGTTCAATGCTCTCATCAAGTACCGGCGAGACGGGGCGGGCGTCCTTGCCGGGTTCGATCTCGAGGCGGCGCAGTCGTACGTGACGGGATCCATCACCTACCAGAATCTTGTCGAGGGTGGCGGAATCGACGAGGAACGCTTCACGGTGGCGGTCCCGAAAGGGGCGAAAACACAGAGCATCCGTTGAAAGGGCCTCAGGCCCGTGCTATGGTTCGGTGTCGTGTCGAAGCGGTCGGGGAAGACCCGTCGCCTCGTGCTCAGCGCTGCGGCCAAGGTCAACCTGGCGCTGGAGGTTCTGGGGCGGCGGGACGACGGTTACCACGAAATCGCCACGGTCATGCAGGCCGTGGATCTTTCTGATCGGTTGGTGCTCGAGGACGCGGATGTCTTGGAGCTCCGCACCACCGCGTCCGATGTTCCGACGGACGGGACCAATCTAGCGTTCAAAGCGGCGTCGACTCTGCAGGAGGCGGCGGGGTCGGGCCGCGGCACGCGGATCACGCTGGAGAAGCGGATTCCCGTGGCCGCTGGCCTCGGCGGTGGATCGACTGACGCCGCGGCGGTGCTCGTCGGACTGAACCGGCTGTGGGGACTCCGGTGGCCGGGCACACGACTCGCCGAGGTGGCGGTGACGCTGGGGATGGACGTGCCGTTCTTCCTTCGCGGCGGCGCCGCGTTGGGGACCGGACGGGGTGAGCAGCTCGAGTCGCTGCCGAGTTGTGCACTGGCACTCGTGCTCGTGAATCCGCGCGTCGCGGCGAGCACCGCCGAGATCTACGACAGGGTCGTGCCCGCGATGTATTCTGACGGTGGCCGGGTCCGAGGCATGGCGGCAGCTCTCCGGAGCCGGCAGCCGAGCCGTGTTGCGGCGACGCTCGGCAACACGCTCGAGCGCGTCGCGACGTCCCGTTACCGGGAAGTGGAGCAGATGGAGGCCGCCCTTCTGGCGGCGGGCGCGCTGGGTGCGGCGATGTCGGGCAGTGGGCTCACGGTGTTCGGCGTGGCGCGCTCGTACGACCATGCCCGGCAGATCCGAGCCCGGGTCGCGCAGGCTCGCTGGGCGTGCTGGGCAGTCCGGGCCTTGCGTGGGCCCGCCATACGGATACGGTAGAGTAAGCCGCCGGACGTCGCGGCCCAGGGAGTCGAGAGGGGGCGGCGACGCCCCGCAGGTTCGCAGGGGAGTCGAGAAGGGGGGGCGGAGCCCCCTTCTCCAAAAGGACACACGCTGGGGCGTGGCCAAGCGGCTAAGGCGCGGGACTTTGGATCCCGTATTCGGAGGTTCGAATCCTCCCGCCCCAACCACACTTTAGGAACGAGGCGCCGATGGCGTACGAGCTGAAGCTGTTCACGGGCAGCGCGAACCGCCCCCTTGCCGAGGAGATTGCGCAATACCTGCACGTCCCGGTGTCCGACGCCGAGGTGGCGCGCTTCTCGGACGGCGAGGTGTACGTGCAGGTCAACGAGAACGTGCGCGGCGCCGACGTGTTCCTCGTCCAGCCGACCTGCCCTCCCGCGAACGACACCCTCATGGAACTCTTGATCATGGTGGATTCGATGAAGCGCGCATCGGCCCGTCGGATCACGGCGGTGCTGCCCTACTACGGCTACGCGCGCCAGGACCGTAAAGTGCAACCCCGCGTGCCGATCTCGGCCAAGCTCGTGGCCGACCTGCTGGAGGCGGCGGGTATCGACCGGCTGCTGGCGCTCGACCTGCATGCCGGCCAGATCCAGGGCTTCTTCAGCGTCCCGGTGGACCATCTCTTCGCGGGCCCGGTCGTGATGATCGACTACCTTCGCAAGAAGGATCTGCACGAGCCGGTGATCGTCGCTCCGGATGCTGGAGGCGTGGAACGGGCCCGCGCGATGGCCAAGCGGTTCGACGCCGGTCTGGCTATCATCGACAAGCGGCGCGAGGGGCCGAACTCGGCGGTCGCCATGCACCTCATCGGCGACGTGAAGGGACGCGATGCCATCGTCATCGACGACATCATCGACACGGCCGGCACACTGCTGCAGGCAGTGACCGCCGTGGAGCGCGAGGGCGCCCGGCGCATCCTGGCCTGCGGTGTCCACGCGGTGCTGTCCGGGCCGGCGATCGAGCGCATCAAGTCCTCTCCGATCGAGGAGGTCGTCGTCACCAACTCGATTCCGGTGACCGACGACAAGCGCAGCGCTTCGCGAATCACGGTGCTCACGGTCGCCCCGCTCTTGGGCGAGGCCATCCGGCGCATCCACGACGAGGAATCCGTCTCGACGCTGTTCGCGTAATTCGACTCTCAAGGAGCAACGCATGGCGATGCAAGAGCTGATGATCAAGCGACGCGACGTGACTGGCAAAGAGGTCGCGAAACGCCTGCGCCGAGCGGGCGTCGTGCCGGCGATCCTCTACGACGGGCGGAAGGCCGAGACCGTCACGGTGGATCCGAAGGCCGTGCTACGGATGATCCACGGTCACGAGGGCACGACCCAGCTGCTCACCCTCAAGTTCGACGGAGAGCCGGGCAACGGCGCCAGGCTCGCGATCATCCGCGAGCTGCAGTTCGATCCCGTCACCGAGCAGCTGCTCCACGTCGACCTGCAAGAGGTGGCCGCGGACCGCGCCATCACGGTCCAGGTCAGCGTTCGCCCCGTGGGCGAAGCGGCGGGGGTAAGAGAGCAGAAGGGCATCCTGAACCTCGTGCTTCACGAGCTGTCGGTGTCGTGCCTGCCGACCGCCATCCCCCAGCGGATCGACGCCGACGTCAGCGCGCTCATGATCGGCGACGTGTTGACGGTCGCCGATCTTCGCGCGCCCGCGGGTGTACGGATCCTGAACGATCCCGGGCAGGCGGTCGCGACGGTGGCGCCGCCGATGGCCGAGGAAGTGGCCGCGGTAGTGGCGCCGACAGCGGCGGCGGTCACCGAGCCGGAAGTTCTCACGGAGCGCAAGCCGAAGGAAGGCGAGGAGGCGGCGGCCGAGGAGGGCAAGCGGCCGAAGAGACCCGAGCGGCCCGAAAAGGCGGAAAAGTAGCGGAGCGGGACGCGCTTGGCCCACGGCCGAGTGGTCGTCGGGCTGGGGAACCCGGGACCGGAGTACCGGGATACCCGCCACAACGTGGGCCAGCGTGTCCTCGACCTCCTCGCCAAGAGTCTCCGAGCGTCCTGGCGGCGCGACGGCTCGGCGGCGGTTGCTCGAGGACAATGGAGGGGCGAGCCCGTCCGCCTGATCAAGCCGATCTCCTTCATGAACGAGAGCGGCCCTGTCGTCGCCAAGGCACTGCGCCGCGTCGAAGCCGGTCCCGCCGACCTGATCCTCGTGTACGACGATATCGACTTGCCGCTCGGGACCGTGCGCCTCCGCATGAAGGGCAGCCACGGTGGCCACAACGGTGTCCGGTCGGTCATCGAGGCGCTCGGCACCCAGGAGATCAAGCGGGTAAAGGTGGGCATCGGCCGTCCTGACCAGAAGGACGACGTCCCCGACCACGTGCTCACATCATTCGAGCGTGACGAGTTGCCGGCCGTCGACGCCGCCGTCGCGGAAGCGGCGGAAACGGTACTTGCCCTGCTCAGCTAGAAGCGTTCGAACCGATCCGGCGCACATCCGGCTCGGTTGACCGGGGGGAGTCGGGGGGGCCATGGGTTACCAATTCACCCCAACCTGATCTGAGGGTTGAGTTCACCGGCCGCGTGCTTCGAGTCGCAGCCTAGGGGGGCTCCTCTACCGTTGCGCCGGAAGTATGCCATGCGCGTGCAGGCCGGGACTTTCGTCTAGCTCGGCCGGTAGATTCAACCCACCGGACCAACTCAACGCTGAGCCTCGGCCCTTGAGCCATACAAAGCCTTCAGCCACGGAGGAGCCACGAACGTCGTGAGCATCACCATGACGACAAGGGCCGAGTAAAGGTCTTCAGTGACGACGCCGCTAGCGAGGCCGATGCCCGCAAAGATAAGCCCGACTTCACCACGCGGGATCATCCCGACTGCCACCGGCCATTTGCGCACCCCGCGCTGGTAGACACTCCAACCCGTCACGAGTTTCGAGAGCACTGCGACGCTGGTCAGGAGTAAGGCCAGGCCGAATTGATTGTCGGCCGCGAAGGGGCTCAGCATCGTCGGCTGAACCTTCATTCCGATCGTCACGAAGAAGATGGGAACGAACAGGTCGGCAACGGGTTTGATCTGCTCTTCTAGGTGCTCGCGCTGCTCCGTCTTTGCCAAAATCAAGCCCGCTGCAAACGAGCCGATGATCGCAGCCAGGCCGATTAGATCGGCAATTGCAGCCAGCACGACCGCGAACAGGACCGAGTAGACGATCAAGGTCCCGCGCACCTTCATTCGGTCGACATAGCGGATGAACACTGGCGCGAATCGAATCCCAAGGACGATGGCCGCGGCCAAGAACACCACCGCTTTGGCCGAGAGCCAGGCGATACCCGAAAGGGATATCTCTCCGGTCTGAGCAACCCCCGTGACCACGGCGAGGATGATCAGGCCGAGAATGTCGTCCACGACCGCCGCCCCTAGCACGACCTTGGCAGCGGGGTCCTGAAGTCGGCCAAGATCGGAGAGAACACGAGCGGTGATTCCGACGCTAGTTGCTGTCAACGCCGCCCCAACAAACACCGCAACAAGCGCCGGGTGTCCGAGCCAACGCATCACGCCGAAGCCCACGATAAACGGCGCTGCGACGCCGACCAAGGCGACCACCGTGGACTGAATACCTGATCGCAGCAGGTCGTGAACGTCTGATTCGAGCCCCACTTCAAAGAGGAGGAGGACGACGCCGAGTTCTGCCAGAGCATGCAGAATCTTCGATTCGTGAACGATGCCGAAGCCGCCACCCCCGATCACTATTCCGGCCAAAAGTTCGCCGAGGACGGCTGTTTGACCGAGCCGCACCATACCTTCGCCTGTGATCTTCGCGGCCAGCCAAACGACCGCAAGGGCGATTAGGAGTTCTCGAACCTCCATAGGTTAACGAGGCGCGCTCGACACGAGTGCAGCACACCTCGTCTTTACGTCGGCGACAGACCTACAGTCCTTGATGCACTCAACGAATGCGCCAAGGGGCGTACCTGCGGCGCTTTCCATCCGAGAGGCGTCTGTCAGTTGGGCGAGAGCGGTCTTGCCCTCTGGACTATCCAGGTCGCACGCAAAGATTTGGTCGGAGCTCAACCCCAGGAACTTCGGGACCTCTATTGTCAGACGACCGCCCTGGAACCCTCCCTTGTCGTGGTTGACGAGTATCTTCTCGCGGCTATCGAGAGTGATCCGGCAGTACGCGCCCGCCTTCGGATCGACGATGAATCGCCCGATCTTGGCCATGGTCGTTTCCTCCTCAAAACAGGAACTTGATGATTGCCACAAGCGTCCACGCCGCTAACAGCATGTACAAGGCGACCATGATGCCTTCATACCCTGGCTTCACGGTCCGTCCCCTGTCCCGCGATGGCTCCCACTCGCGACCCAGATACCAAGACACGCAAGAAAGGCCGCAAGGCCGAGAGCGAATAGCGTGACTCCGAGGCTCATGACGGTCCGTGACTCGTGGTCGCGAGAGACGGCCCAAAGGATGACTATGCCGCCAGACAACGTGACGGCCAGCGGGATCGCAAGCCCAATCGACCACCATAACGCGCGGCGTGTAGTGGGCCGCCTCTTCCAAAAGAGCCGCGCTACAGGGTTCACTGCGCGCGTCTTTCGCGTCCTCATACCTTCGTCTCCTCCCGCCAGGGCGTGATTCCTGGGGTGCCAAGCACGCGGCCTGCCTAGAAGAGCCGCGTTTCGGACTCGGCCGAGCAGGAAACGGCGCGATTATTAGTGGCCGCTTCCGCCCGGAGCTACGGCAGAGGAGGAGGAGGCGAGGCGTCCGGTGGTGAGGAGAAGGCGAACGAAGCTGAGTCGTCGTGCTTTAGATTGCTCCAGCGCGCTTGCCGAGGTAGGGACGGACAAGCGAGCGCACGCACCTTGGCAGCCGCGTTCCTATCATCATAGTCAGCCGCGCCGCCAAATGACATCGGAGGGTCCGTGACTACGTGATCTTCCGAACGTTCGATTTGACCTGGACCGCGCCATCGACGAAGAGTTCTTTGCTATCGAAAAAGAAGACTCCCGGTATGGACGGGTCCATGAAGTCAGCGGCCAGGTAAAGGACCACGAGTAGCGCCCAATGACGAGAGAGGCGTCGCCGAGTCATGGCGGGCCTGATCTTAGATCAAAGATCCGATTGGGGTCCGTGAATCGAAGCTGGCGGCTGCGAAATCGGCAGCACTCCCGCCCGACCTGGGCCATGTCACCCGTGGGGGTGAATCGGTCATCCGGGGAGCGGCGGCGCTCCCCCGACGCTCATCTGAAAAACACCACGGTGACGATCGCGAAGAGTGGTATGAGCACTGCGCCGCTGTAGAGCATGTAGCCGAAGAAGCTCGGCATCTGCACACCCTGCTCCTCGGCGATCGACTTCACCATGAAGTT
>WNFV01008545.1_pt1 | contig 11521 bp, 12 predicted proteins | sample 5400101 | NCBI WGS metagenome assembly WNFV01 (sample SAMN13153361, study PRJNA577476) | soil metagenome | isolation source: 115 cm soil or saprolite under grassland replicate 1 | place: USA:California | collected 2016-06-15
TCGCAGGGGACCCGAAGGTCGTGCTCTGCGACGAGCCCACCTCCGCCCTCGACGTCTCCGTCCAGGCGGCGATCCTCAACCTGCTCGCAGAGCTCCAGTCCGAGCAGGGCGTGACCTATCTCTTCATCTCCCACGACCTGGGCGTCGTCCGCTACATCTCGGACCGCATCGCAGTCCTCTACCTCGGACGGCTGATGGAGCTGGGCGACGCGGAGACGGTCTTCAACCCGCCGCACCATCCCTACACGGAGGCGCTCCTCTCCGCCGTGCCGGCCCTCGGGGGCGACGAGAGGCCGCGCATCCGCCTCGAAGGGGAGGTTCCGAGTGCCGCGGAGCCGCCGTCCGGGTGCGTCTTCCACACCCGCTGCCCACGCTACTTAGGGCCGATCTGTGAGGAGGAGGAGCCGCCCCTGCAGGAGGCCGAGCCGGGGCATTTCAAACGCTGCCACATTCCGATCGACGAGCTGCGCACGCTCCAGGCGACGCCGCCCCCCGCGCGGACTCACTCGAACACAACGAGCTGACGAAGCCCCTCGCCGGCGCGGAGCCGGTCGAAGGCCTCTGGGAGCCCTGTCAGCGGGATCCTGCGGCTGACCAGGGGCTCGAGCCGGAGGTCCCCCGCGGCGTAGAGGTCGACGAGCCACGGTACGTCGGTGCGGATGTTGGCTGAGCCGAGAAACGAGCCCTTGAGGGTCTTTTCCGAGAAGAACTGCCACGGGTCGATCGTCAAGGTGCTCCCCTTCGGCATGATCCCGACGACGACCACCGTCCCTCTGGGCCCGGCCGCCTGCCACGCCTGCTGGACCGTAGCCTCGCTCCCGATCGCCTCGAATGCGTAGTCGGGGCCGCCGGCGGTCACATCCTTCACTGCGGCAACCACATCCACCCCGGGAGCCGCCTGGACGACGTCGGTGGCGCCGAGAGCACGTGCGAGCTCGAGCTTCTCCTGGCGCACGTCGACCGCGACGATCTGAGCTGCGCCGGCGAGCCTCGCGGCCTGGACGACGTTCGACCCGACCCCGCCGCAACCCCAGACGGCAACGGTAGCCCCTTCTTCCACCCCAGCCGTGTTCATGACGGCGCCGCAGCCGGTGAGCACGGAGCAGCCGATGAGCGCAACCTCTTCGAGCGGAACGTCCGCGCGAATCTTCACGGCTACCGACTCGGGCACTACCACGTGGGCGGCGAAGGACGAGACCGAATTGAAGTGGTGGAGCGTCGTGCCGTTCAGGCTCAGTCGCGACGTCCCGTCGGCCAGAGTCCCGGAGACCGCCATGCGGGAGCCCAGTTCGCAGAAGTTGGGACGCCCCCGACGGCACTCGGCGCACGTACCGCAGGAAGGGACGAGCGCGAGCACGACGTGGTCTCCCGGCGCGAGCGACTCAACCTCGGCCCCCACCTCGACGACGACGCCCGAGGCCTCGTGGCCGAGGACCAACGGCAACGGCTCCGGGAGATCGCCGTCGACGACGTGAAGATCGCTGGCGCACACGCCGCAGGCCGCGATCTTCACGAGCACCTCGGCCTGTCGCGGCGAGGCCAGGTCGACCTCCAGGATCTCGACGGGCTCGCCCGGCCGCCAGAGGACCGCCGCCTCCGTCTTCATGGCACGAGCCTAGTCATGAGTCTCGTTTCGGAGTGAGGCTCGTCGCCGGGGCGCGATGGGCGGATGCGAGGCAAGGACACAGGGAGCGGTCGTATCGATCTTAGATACCGGACAGCTCTCATTTCGGAACGGGACTCGTAGAATCGGCGCGTGCGCGCCGCAGTCCTCAGAGGGGTCGACCAGCCTCTGATCGTCGAGGAGGTCGACTTGGCAGCCCCGGGGCCCGGCGAGCTCGAGGTGCGCATTTCCGCGGCCGGCGTCTGCCACAGCGACTGGAACGTCGTCACCGGCGCGACGACGAACCCGTTTCCCACCGTGCTCGGCCACGAAGGCGCCGGTGTGGTCGTGGCCGTCGGCGCGGGCGTGGAGACCGTTGCCGAGGGCGATCACGTCGTCCTTTCCTGGCTCCCTGCCTGCGGGCGCTGTTTTTACTGCGCGCGCGGGCGCCAAGCCCTCTGCGATGTGGCGATGGCGGACATGTTCCGCGGCACCCTGCCCGGTGGAGCTCTGCGGCTCTCGCACAATGGCGGGCCCCTCTACCACTACTCCTACCTCTCTGCCTTCGCCGAGAGCTGCGTCGTTCCAGAGGGCTGCTGCGTCGTCATCCGCGACGACGCTCCGTTCGAGGTCGCCGCGCTCGTCGGCTGCGCTGTGATGACGGGGTATGGCGCAGTCGTCAACCGCGCCCGCGTCGAGCCTGGCAGCGTCATCGTCGTCTTTGGAGCCGGCGGCGTAGGGCTCTCCGCAGTGATGGGCGCGCGGCTGGCGGGCGCGCGAGCCGTAGTCGCCGTCGACCCGGTCAAGTTCAGGCGGCAAACCGCGCTCGAGCTCGGAGCCACCCACGCTCTCGATCCGGTCTCGGACGACGTGCTCGGCTCGCTCCGGGACCTGACGGACGGGCGCGGGGCCGACACCGCTCTGGACACCGCCGGAGTCCCGGGAGTCGTCGCGCAGGCCTACGCGGCCGTGCGTCGCGGCGGAACCGTCGTTGCGGTCGGGCTCCCGGCCGAAGGCCTGACCGCCGATCTTCCCGCCTCCGATCTTCCTCGTGAGGAAAAGATCGTGACCGGCAGCTTCTACGGATCGTGCAGCCCGCAACTGGACATGCCCCGCGTTCTCGACCTCTACATGGAAGGGCGACTGCCGCTCGATCGACTTGTCTCCCGCACGTACGAGCTCGATGAGATCAACGAGGCTTTCGCCGCGATGAACTCGGGCGAGGTCGCCCGCGCGGTGATCACTCCTTGAGCGCCATCCTCATCGGAGAGGGTTTCTCCGGAGCCGGGCCGAACGCCGCGCATGTAAACACCGTCCTCGGGCCGCGCGACGGGCCGGTGGGAACCGCGTGGGCGACCGCGCTCGCGACGCCGCGGGCGGGCCACAGCTCCTTCGTCGTGGTCGCTCGCCCGAACATGCCGGTGAAACCGCCAACCCTCTTCGTCAACAAGGCCGAGATTCGCGGCGACGAGCACGGTCTTCTCCACTGGGGCGCGGCGCAGGCGGCGGTCGCCCGGGGCGTCCTCGAGTCGGTCGCGGAAGGAACGATCCCGCAAGGGAGTGTCGAGGACCTCGCTCTCATCGCCGCCGTCTGGGTGGACTGGGCGGCTTCCGACGAGGAGGAGGTATACGCGAACAACGTCGAGGCGACGCGAACCGCCCTCGCAGCGGCCGCCGAGGGACGGCCACGCCTTGAAGAGCTGCTCGCGATCCGTGCGGAGCCCGAGAATCCCTTCTTTCGGGGCTAGTGCGGATCACGCGCATCCGGATCGAGCGCCGCACGCTCGAGCTCGATCCACCGTTCCTCGCCGCCTGGGATCCCGACCCGCGCCGCTCCTTCGAGTCGGCCCTCGTCTTCGTGGAGACCGACGAAGGCGTCACCGGGGTCGGCTCGGGCGACACGATGGACGGGTTCGAGCGCTACGAAGAGCTCTTCACAGGCCGGGACCCGCTCGAAATCGATCGTCACGTAGCAGTGCTGGAGACGATCGCCTTCCACGCCGCCCGCTACTGGCCACTCGAGGCTGCGCTCTGGGATCTCGCCGGCAAGGCGCAAGGGAAGCCCGTGGCCAAACTCCTCGGCGGCGGGAAAGACCGCGTGCCTGCCTATGCTTCCACCGGGGATCGGCGAGCGCCCTCGGAGCGGGCCGAATCGGCGCTGGTCCTCCGTGATGAAGGTTTCAAGGCGCTGAAGATCCGAATCGACCGGACTCGGGTGGAGGAGGGGGTCGCCGCCGTCATCGCCGTACGCGAGGCCGTGGGCGACACGATGGGAATCATGGTCGACCTGAACCAAGGTTGGCGTATGCCGGGCGACCTCTCCCCCGCACTCGAGCGAGAGGCCGTTCGCGCCGTTGCGGAACGCCTCCACGACCTCAACGTCGTCTGGCTCGAGGAGCCGTTCCCGCGCGAGGACGTCGAGGGCTATGCCGCGCTTCGTGCCGAGGTCGGGATTCGCGTGGCCGGAGGCGAGATGGCGCGAACGCCCACCCAACTCGAGGGCTTCGAGGCCGCCGACGCTCTCGACGTCTACCAGCCCGATGCGGTGCTCGCCGTCGGGCTGCTGCGAGCCAAGGAGCTCGCCCTCCGTGTCCTCGAAAGAGGCCGCTGGTTCACGCCGCACACGTGGACGAACGGGATCGGCCTGCTCGCCAACCTCCACCTGACGGCGGCTGTGGGCGGAGGGCCCTACATCGAGTTCCCCTACGACCCGCCCGGGTGGACTCCGGAGCGCCGCGACTTCATGCTCGCGGAGCCGATCCGCGTCGATGCCGACGGCTGCCTGGCCGTTCCCAGCCGCCCCGGTCTCGGATTCGAGCTCGCCGATGCCTCGCCTTGACGTCCACCAGCACCTGTGGCCCGAGCAGCTTGTCGCTGCGCTGGCCCGTCGGAGGGAGCCGCCGCGACTCGTCGGCTCCCGGCTGGAGCTTCGAGAGGGCACTTTCGAGACCGACCTCGAAGCGCACGACCCGGACGCGCGTCTGCGTCTGCTGGACCGCCATGAGATCGACGTGGCGATCGTCTCCTTCCCGCCCACCATGGGCTTTGAGGAGGCGCCCGAACTGGCCGAGGCCTACGACGAAGGCATCCTCGAAGTGGCGGCCGCCTCGCAAGGGCGGATTCGCCCGCTCGCCTGCGGAGACGAGCGCGACGGGTTCGTCGGGACCTGCGTCTCCGCGCAAAGCCTCGTCCGGGATCCCCTGGCCGTGCAGGGCTCGCTTCTCTTCGTCCACCCGGGCTACTCGCCGCCTCCTCCCCACGGCAAGCCAGCCTGGTGGACGCCCGTCGTCGAGTACACGGCGCAGATGCAGGCCGCCTATGCGGCGTGGGTCGCGGGCGGGCGCTCCGACGTGGCGATCGTGTTCGCGATCATGGCCGGCGGCGCGCCCTTCCAGCTCGAGCGACTGCGCTCTCGCGGCGACCGGGCGGAAGTCCCTCCCAATGTCTATTTCGACACCGCCTCCTACGGGCGGCACGCAGTCGACCTCACGGCCGCGGCCTGCGGCGTCGAGCGCATCCTGTTCGGCAGCGACGCCCCCGTGATGGATCCGCGGACGACGATCGAGGCTCTGGGGAGCCTCTTCGACACGCTGGCGGGCCAGAACCCCGCAAGGCTCTTCGCATGACCCCCCTGGACGAAGCGGAGCTCTGGGGTCGCTCGGTCCTCCTCAAACGGGAGGATCAGCATGAGCTCGGCGCATTCAAGTGGCGCGGTGCGCTTCCGGTTCTAGAGGAGTGGAAGAAGGACGGCGCCGAGACGGTGGTCACCGCCTCGACTGGAAACCACGGGGCCGCCACAGCCTGGGCGGCGGAGCGGCTCGGCCTGCGCGCTGTCGTCTACGTCCCGGAGCAGGCGACCCGGGCGAAGGTGGCGCTCGCCGAAGACCTCGGCGCCGAGCTCCGTCTCGCCGGGGCCGACCTCGACCAGGCGAAGGCCGCGGCGAAGGCGTATGCGCAGGCCGAAGGCCTTCCCTTCTTCGAGGACGGGGCCGAGCGAGCCCAATACGAGGGCTACGCGGCCATCGGCGACGAGATCCTCGACCAGGCGGAGGAGGCGCCGGTAGCGGTCGTCGTTCCGGTCGGAAACGGCGCCCTTCTCGGTGGGATCGGCCTCGGGGTCTGCCGGCGGGTGCCGGAGGTGGAGCGGGTCGGCGTCGTAGCGAAGGAGGCCCCTTGCATGGCCCTCTCGTGGGAGGCGGGCGAACCCGTGGACTGCGACCGCAGCTCGACCTTCGCCGATGGCCTCGCCGTCCGCATCGCCATACCGCTCGCAGTCGAGGCGCTCGGCGAGTTCGCCAGCCGCATGCTCGAGGTCTCCGAGCGGGAGCTCGCCTACGCCGTGGGCGCGTACGCGGAGGCGGGAATCCGTGCCGAAGGAGCCGCCGGGGCCGCGTTGGCCGCCCTCCCTCAGCTCGACGATCTCGCCGATCCCCTCGTCCTGGTCGTCACCGGCCGCAACATCGACGACGAGCTGTTCACGCGGGTGCGCGAGCAGCCTGACTCGTTTCCCGAGTAAGCGCCCGGTACACGCCCTCCGCGCCGGCGACGAGACCGGCCAGCTCGAGCTCGACGAGCGCCGCGGCGACATCGGACCCGCGCAGGTCCGCCAGCCGCCCGACTTCATCCGCATCCCGCGCGCCGTCCGCGAGCACGGCAAGCACCGCACCCGCAGCTTCCGAGACCGCCGGCAGCGCCCTCGCTTCCGGCTCCAGACCGAGTGCGAAGAGCACGTCTCGCGCCGACAGGAGAGGCGCGGCTCCCTGACGCAGCAAGTCGTTCGTGCCCGCGGAGAGCGCCGACGTGATCTCGCCCGGAACAGCGAACACGTCGCGGCCGAGCTCCAGCGCGAAATCGGCGGTGATCAAGGCGCCCGAGCGCTCGCGCGCCTCGACGACCACGGTCGCGAGACAGAGCCCGGCGATGATCCTGTTCCTCGCGGGGAAGCGCCACGGAGCCGGCTCGACCCCCGGCGGATATTCGGAGACGAGGGCGCCGTGCTCGCAGATCCGCCGCGCAAGGTCCGCGTGGCTCCGGGGATAGTCACGGTCGATGCCGCAGCCGAGCACCGCGACCGTCGATCCGCCGGCTGCGAGCGCGCCCCGGTGGGCTTCTCCGTCGATTCCCCGGGCCATGCCGCTCACCACTACCACCCCGGCGAGAGCCACCTCCCTGGCCACTTCGCGGGCGATTTGCGCCCCGTAGGACGAGCAGCTCCGGGCGCCGACGATCGCGACTGCCGGCTCCGATAGGTTCTCCACGGCTCCGCGCACGTGGATGCAAGGCGGCGGGTCGTGGAGCTGCGCCAGCAGCGGCGGGTAGAGCCGATCCCGCCGCCGAATGGTCTTCAGGTCCATACGGCCAGCTCGCTCGGCGAGCGATAGGACAGGGCTTCCGCGACGTGCTCCGGCAAGACGGTTTCCTCGCCCGCGAGGGCGGCCACGGTTGCGGCCACGCGCGCGACCTTTGCTCGTCCACGCGCCGAGAGCGGAAGGGAGTCGACGGCCCGATCCAGGAGCTGCATTGCACCGCGCGAAAGGGTGGGCCGTTCCCGCGCCGCTGCCGCCTCCACCCTCCCCCTTACCGTCGCCGACGGCTCCCCGGGGGCGCCGAGCTCCCGGGAGCGCGCCCGCGGAACGACCACGACGAGGTCGAAGCGGTCGAGCAGCGCCCGCGATAGCTTGTCGCGGTACGAGGCGAGCCGCTGGGGCGAGCACGAGCACTCCGCGGCGGGATCGCCCCTGGCGCCGCAAGGGCAGAGATTCATGGTGCCGACAAGCCGGATGTGCGCTGGAAAGACGCATTGCCCCTGGACGCGTGAGATCGCCACGAACCCGTCTTCCAGCGGCTGGCGAAGCGCCTCGAGGGCAGGGCGATGAAACTCACCCAGCTCGTCCAGAAGGAGGACTCCCTGATGCGCGAGACTCGCTTCGCCCGGCCGCGGACCAGACCCGCCGCCCACGATTGCGGCCGTGGACGCCGTGTGGTGGGGAGCGCGAAACGGCGGGCGGTCGAGCAGCGGCTGCCCGGAAGGGAGAAACCCGGCAACGGAATGGATCCGCGTCACCTCGAGCGCTTGCTCCAGCGTGAGCGCCGGGAGAATCCCCGGGAGCCGGCGCGCGAGCATCGTCTTCCCCGTCCCGGGCGGACCGGCGAGCAGGAGGTTATGGCGCCCCGCGGCGGCGAGCTCGAGCGCCCGTCGAGCGCGTTCCTGCCCACGCACTTCCGCGAGATCCGGGTGATTGCCATTCGCGCTCCGGCGAATCGGTTCCACCGGCGGCGGCTCGAAGGTCCCTCGGAGATACGCGCACGCCTCGGCCAGATGGCGCATCGGTATCGGCTCGATGCCGGCGAGGGCGGCCTCAGGGGCTGACTCCGGTGGACAGAGGAGACGGCTGACGCCCGCACGTCGAGCTGCTTCTGCCGCAACGAGGGCGCCGGGGACGGGCCTCACGCGCCCGTCGAGCGCCAGCTCGCCGAGGGCGGCGTGCTCGGCGAGGCGCTCGGGCGGCACCTGCCGGGAAGCCGCGAGGACGGCCAGCGCGATCGGCAAGTCGAAGCCGGACCCTTCCTTCCGCAGCCCGGCAGGAGCGAGGTTCACCGTGATGCGCCGGAGCGGCCACTCGAGCTCCGCGCTCGCGATCCCGCTCCGCACGCGCTCCTTCGCCTCCTGGCACGCCTTATCGGGCAAGCCGACAATGGAGAATCCCGGGACGCCGCGCTGCAGGTGCGCTTCCACCTCCACGGGCCTGGCCTCGAGGCCGACGAGGGCATGGGTGAGGGCGCGCGCGAGCACGCGCTCACGCTAGGACGCGCGAGCGCGCGTGAAGCTGACGCTTCGTCAGAATAGACCCCGCCGATGGACACATTCCTCGCCATCGCGAGCAAGCGCGATCAACGGGAGTACGCCGACCGCGAGATCCCTGAAGAGGTCGTGCGCCGCATCCTCGATGCCGGCCGGATCGCCGGCAGCGCCAAGAACCGCCAGCCCTGGCGCTTCATCGCGCTAGAGAGCGCCGAGGCGCGCGCGCAGCTGGCGCCGACTGTCTACACACCCCCGAACATCCTCGGGTCGAAGCTGGCCGTCGGGATCGTCGTCCAGGGGAACCCGGGCTTCGACGCAGGGCGAGCGGCCCAGAACATGATGCTCGCGGCGTGGAACGACGGGGTCACGTCGTGCCCAAACGGCATGCCCGACGCGAGCAAGGCGGGTGAGGTCCTGGGCCTCGCCGAGGACGAGCACGTGCTCAACGTGATCTCCTTCGGCTACCCGGCGAGGGAGCGAAACCCAGAGGAGCGGCCCGTCCAGGAGTGGCTCTCGAGGGCGAAGCGGAAGCCTTTCGACGAGCTCGTCGAGCGGCGCTAGCGATTGCGCAGGGGTCTCCTGATCTCCGCCGCCGTCGCCACCCTCGTGGCTGCACCCGTGGCGTACGCGCTGCTCGCGCAGCAGCCGGTGAGGACGAGCCGCCTCGACGAGCGGCTGCCCGCAGCCCAGACCGCGAGCGGCGTCAGGTACTTCGCCTGGACGCAGAACACCGTCGCCCACCCTCGGCGCAACGACGCCTTCCTCAAACGAGGCGCGGAGACGCGGGTCAATAGGCCGGACGCCGCTCTTCCCGCAAGGCTTCCAGCTTGCCACCACTGCGTTTAGCCTCCACGCATGAACCGCGAACGGATCGTCGTGGTTCCCTACGACCCCGATCGGCCGCGTCGCTTCGAGGCCGAGCGTGCCTTGTTAGAGGGCGTCCTCGCCCCGTGGCTGGAAGGCGGCATCCACCACGTCGGCTCGACCGCGATTCCCGGCATTGCCGGCAAGCCGATCATCGACATGATGGCCGGCGTGCGTGACTTCCAAGAGGCGCGGGCGGCGTTCGACCCACTGGGTGAGGAGTCCTATCTCTACGATCCTCACCGTCCAGGCATCGCCCACCACTTCGCCAAGCCGTCGCGGCGACTCTCGGAGATGACGCACGGCCTCCATCTCACAGAATGGGGAACCGACCTCTGGCTCGAGCGTCTCGCCTTCCGGGACGCGCTTCGTGGCGACCCCGACCTTGCCGCTGAGTACGAGGCCCTGAAAATACGGCTCGCAGACGAGCATCGCGACGACGGGAGGGCATACACGACCGGTAAACGGGCCTTCGTCGCCCGTGTGTTGGCGAGCGCCGGGCTTCAGCGGGGCCGCAGGTAGCTCGTTTCACTCACCCTGGCCCGCCGGCCTTCCGCAAGCGGTCCCACTCAGCACCCGCAACGTCCGACGCCAGGCTAGCGCCGTTGTTCTACCGAAGCCAGGGCGCGGATCATTGTCAGGACTTTGTCCCTGTGAATCACACGAAAAGCGGCTCGCTCACGGCGAGCAGACGCGGCGCCACTCCGACCTCGATCTGGCTCTTGACCGCAATGAACCCGATGAGGCGCGAAGGGCTTTGGAAGAGCACGGCTTCCAACACGACGCGACGACAGGCCGGGGCTTCCGGCCCGTCTTGTACTGCGGGGTGACCAGGGACGGCAGGTTGATTTCCATCCCCTCCTTTTGATCAAGAAGGCGATGGTTGGCAGCAGCTCTCTAAGAGCACAAAAGCCTGGGGCCGCTACCCGGCAGATGATCTAGACGGGAACGGCGTCATTGCAGGGCGGCACGTGCGCTGCCTAAGCCCGCAACTCCAGTTCCGCTTCAGGATGGGCTACGAATGGAGCGAGCGCGACGAACACGATGTTCGGTTGCTCGTCGAGCATTTCGGCCTGCCGAGTCCGCCCACGTTCGAGTAGAGCGCCCACTCTAGCCCCGCCGCCCCTCACGCGAGCCTTCCTCGCGTTGAGTCTCCGGATCGTCGGACCACGGCTCGACGATTCGCTAGATCGTCGTTCTGAAGCAACCGTGGCATCAAGGGAGCCCGCGCCTCAACCAAGTTTGACTCGCTCGATCCGTCGCCCGCGGACGGCGGCGACCTCGAAGGCCACCTCGAGCTCGCGAAGGGCACGGTTTCGCGCGAGGAAGACCTCGGCCGCTCGGCGCAGGCGGCGCTCCTTCTCGCGCCCGACCGCTTCCCAGGGATCACCGAACTCCGGCCCGCTCCTCATCTTCACCTCGCAGAAGACGAGCCTCCGCCCGCGACGAACGACCACGTCCAGCTCGTTCCCGCCGCCACGAACGTTCGCGGCGAGGACGCGGTAGCCGCGGAGGCGATAGTGGAGCCGTACCCGCCGCTCGGCTCTAGCCCCCGAGACCTGCCGCGTGCTCGGCATACGAGCGGGCCTCAAAGGAAAGCCGGTGAATCTCACTCGGACCGCGCTCGCGCACGACGGCGGAGTGCCGGGGCGTGATGTAGCCCACGTGCGAGACGAAGCCGTAGTGCGGGTAGAGCGCGTCCATCCTGCGCATGGTTCGGTCTCGGACGACCTTGGCGATCACGGATGCAGCCGCGATCGCAGCGCTCTTCTCGTCGCCGTCGACGACGGCCGTGTGCTCCGGGGCCAGCTTGCCCAGGCGAAAGCCGTCGACGAGACAGGCTTCCGCCGGCGGGCACAAGTCGGCGAGGGTCTCGCGAAGGCCTCGTAGATTCGAGCGGTGCAGGCCGTCCCGGTCGATCACAGCGGGGGGGATGATGCGGACGGCGATGCGTTCCGCACAGCCGGAGACCGCACGGAAGAGGCTCTCGCGCTCGTCGCCGGTCAACTGCTTGGAGTCGTTCAGGAGCGACAGCGGGCGCACGCGGTGGTCGCGCAAGCAGTCGTAGTCGAAGAGGACGGCCGCCGTGACGAGCGGTCCGGCCAGGCTGCCGCGGCCCGCCTCGTCCGCGCCGGCGACGAAGCGCACACCCAGTTTCCGGTCGAAGTTGAGGAGCTTTCGGCCCGTGCGGCGCACGGGCCCGAGCATAGCGGCTAGCTCCGCTGCTTCTCGCGGACGCGCGCCTTCTTCCC
>WNFV01010683.1_pt1 | contig 11521 bp, 8 predicted proteins | sample 5400101 | NCBI WGS metagenome assembly WNFV01 (sample SAMN13153361, study PRJNA577476) | soil metagenome | isolation source: 115 cm soil or saprolite under grassland replicate 1 | place: USA:California | collected 2016-06-15
TGAGCCCCGAAGCGGTGCGCGGTGAGGAGCTGGATGCCCGCAGCGACATCTGGTCGCTAGGGGTGCTGCTGTACGAGCTGCTAGCCGGACGGCGGCCGTTTGAGGGCGTGCAGATCACGCCGGTGCTGGCCGCCATTCAGGCCGATCCGGCGCCGGATCCGCGGGAGTTTCGTCCTGATGCGCCGCCGGCGCTGGTGGACCTGCTGGGGCGAATGCTGCTCAAGGAGCGAGCGCGGCGGCTGCCGAGCATGCGGCAAGTGGCGGCCGAGTTGGAAGCTATCCGTGCCGGACGCGCATCAGAAGGCATTCTGTCTAAACAGCGCGGCCAGGCCGATGCAGACGAAGCTCCAGTATCAGTTGTCGACACGCCATCATCTGCCGGCCATGCCGCGGAACAGCCATTTATGGGCGCTGGACTGACCGCTGCTGTTGCCCGGACGCCGCTCCCGGCAGCTCCCGAGGCACCTCCCCCGGTATCACTTGGCTCTCTCGGCAACGCACTGCCGCGGGGCGTCCGGCATGTCCCGGCGCCGGGGACAAAGCTGGTCGGGCGGAAACGGGAGAGCGCTGAAATAGCAGCGCTCCTCCGACGAGACGACGTGCGCCTCGTCACGCTGACGGGACCGGGCGGCGTAGGCAAGACCCGCCTGGCGCTGGCGGTGGCCGACGCGGTCCAGACCACGTTTGCCGACGGGGTGGTCTTCGTGGGGCTGCAGGCGCTGAGCGACGCGACGCTGGTCCTGCCGACGATCGCCCAGGCACTGGAAGTCATGGAACAGGGCGGCCAGCGGCTGCTGACGAGCGTGCAGACAGCATTGCAGGATCGGCAGGTGCTGCTGCTGCTGGATAACTTCGAGCAGGTGCTGGCCGCCGGGGTGCAGGTGGCGGAACTGCTGCTGGGCGTGCCGACGTTGAAGGTGCTGGTGAGCAGCCGCGCGGCGCTGCGCCTGCAGGCGGAGCATGTGATCATCGTAGACCCCTTGGCGGTGCCCCGTCCCCCCTCACCGCCGCTGGACGAGCTATCCCAGTATGAGGCGGTGCAGCTCTTCGTCGCTCGGGCACAGGCGGCAAAAGCTGACTTCCAGCTGACCAACGCGAATACGCCGACGGTGGCCGAGATCTGTGCCCACCTGGATGGGCTGCCCCTGGCAATTGAGTTGGCTGCGGCCCGGGTGCGAGTCCTCGCCCCGGAGGTCCTGTTACAGCGTCTGGGGAGCCGCCTCAAAGTATTGACCGGTGGGGCGCGCGACCTGCCCGAACGGCAGCAAACGCTGCGGGCGACGATTGACTGGAGCTACCACCTGCTCGAACCCGACGAGCAGACGCTCTTCGGGCGTCTGGGTGTCTTTGCCGGGGGGTGGACGCTGGAGTCGGCAGAGGCCATATGTTCTGCGGAGCATAACCTGCTGGATGTGCTCGACGGGTTGCAGTCGTTGATCGAAAAGAGTCTGGTACAACAGGACGATCGGCCGGGGAGCGAACCGCGCTTCTCCATGTTGGAGACCATCCGCGAGTATGCACTGGAACGGCTAGGTGTTCGTGGCGAGACGGAAACGGTTCGACGGTGCCACACACAGTACTTCTTGGCGCTTGCCGAGCAAGCGCAGTCCGAACTGGAGACGGCGCAATATACCACATGGCTCACCCGATTGGAGGCAGAACATGACAACCTTCGTGCAGCGCTGCAGTGGACACTCGAACGAGCCGAGACCGGCATTGCGCTCCGGCTGGTGGGGGCACTCTGGCGCTTCTGGCAGATCCATGGGCACCTCAGCGAAGGACGCACCTGGCTGGGGTGGGTACTCAATGCCAGCAGCACCGCTTCGGAGCAAGCTGAACACTGGGCTTGGGCCTTGACCGGTGCGGGGACACTGGCATGGGTACAGGCAGATTATGCACAGGCAGCGCGTTACCACCAACTGGCTCTGACCCTTTACCAAAAACTGAAGGATAGGAAGGGTACTGCTTCTGCACTCAATAACCTGGCCGCCCAGTTGTTCAACCAGGGTGACAGGGTGCGTGCGCACACGCTCTTCAATGAAAGCCTGGAACTGTACCGCCTCGGCAACCACGCCTAGCAGCACCGAGCCAGGCCCAAACGCGGTCCAGGTCGCGGGTGGCCTCAAGGCTCAGTTGGTGAGTGACAAGGTTGGGGAGAATGCCGACATGATCGCGCTCTGGCCTGACGATGCCCATCCCACTCACGCGATCTTTTGTAATGAGATCGATGGCACAGTAGCCGGCGCGCCCGCCACTGTCCAACGGGTGCAGCTATCGAATGGCCAGGTCAGCGACATGGTCTTCGGCAATATTTCCTGTGATCCGGCACATCGGACCGATTGGGGCACGATCATTTTCGGCGAGGAAGCCGCGACATCCGGCCGGGTCTATGAGATCCTCGACCCGCTCGCGGTCAATAACGTAACGATTGACCGCGCCACCGGCGCCACGAGCGATCCGACCCACGTGGTGGCACGCACCGCGCTTGGCCAGGTGAGCTACGAAGGCATCGTGCTGCTACCGGATGGCACCACCTACTATGGCGATGAGCTGCGCCCGAGCAACGGCAAGGCCGGCGGTGGCATCTACAAGTTTGTGCCAACCACGAAGCGCGATCCGCATGCGGGTCCGATCACTAGCCTGGATCAGTCGCCTCTGGTGGCTGGCAGTATTTATTTCCTGCGCATTGGCATCCGCAACGGCGGGACCGACTTTGGTCAGGGATCGAACATCGGCGCTGGCAAGTGGATCGGCCCGATTGCGGCTGGCAACCTTGCCGCCAATGCAATCGCGATGGGCGGCTACACCGGCTACTACCGGCCTGAGGACATGGATCTCGATCCGCTCGCATGGTCGAAAGGTCAGGTTCGCTTCTGCTGGACGAACACTGGCATCGACACTGGCGCAAACTGGGGCGAGGTACTCTGCGCCGCCGACGAATCGACCACCGACGCCACATTCCTCACCGGGACGAAACCAGTTGTGTCACCATTCGTGATCGGCAACCCCAGCCTGCGTATGCCCGACAATATCGATTTCCAGCCAGGGACGGGCATCCTCTATGTACTCATGGACGCGACCACCAGTGCTGAAAATCCGAGCTTCAGCAACGACGATGTATGGGCATGTCTGCCTGATGGCGCTGACAGTGACGTGCTGTCCGACGGCTGTGTTCGGGTCATGACCCTGGAGGACGGCAACGCCGAGTTTACGGGCATCCAGTTCCTGGCTGATGGAAAGAGCTTCTTGATAGATCTGCAGCACCGCACCCAGGATGGCCGCGCCATCCCCCACACCACGGATATGCTGTTGGTGCAGGGCCTCGAGGTCGATGGTTAGATCATTAGTCGCTCTGTCGGGATCATAGGGGAGCCAGGCCACATCGGCTCCCCTGCTGAGCACCACTGCTGTCCGCCGTGGATGGCAGTGGCATCATTTTGATCGATCTGAAATGTGATTCATGGCAAGCAAGCAGTCGAGCGAGTGCCGAAGTGGGCGACGCACTCTTTCTACGCTGGAAGGCGATGTTTGGACCGCGCCCAATTCACCAACTCTCGCGCGGGTTGTGTGATTGGAACTCGTAAACCATACGCTGCAGTAGGGCGCTGTGCATCCTAACTTGCATTCACCGAACATTTGTGCTACACTACGCGGCCAGGCACCGGCGAGCGCGAACGTTAAGAAGCTAGATATTGCAGTGTGGCCAGTATCTTTGCACATACTGCCAATCAGTCGGCCACCACCTTCGCCGCGCTCAAGCGCGAGCGGCGAGTCGCCGGCTGTTTCTGTGCTCGGGGATCGTGCCGGATGCCGATCGCCCCTCCATTGAACCGATCGAAATGAACCATGCACCGCGCGCTACTGCTCGACATGCCCGGCGCAGCAAGACTTCTTCAGAACACCCCGGCCCAGTTTCACGAGCGACCAGAGCTGGTTCAGCAGCTGGCATACGAGCTGCGGCAGCTGCTTGCGCGCCAGACAGGAGCACAACATGACCGCCATCACCGATGTATGTAGGTCATTATTTCGCCCGGCCGGGCGAAATAATGACCTGCCAAAGGGAAGAGATCCAGGGCTTGCGTAAGCCCCGCTATAAGGAGCGCATTGTGCCCCAAGAATATGTCGAGATCCGCGGCGCGCGCGAAAACAATCTGAAGAATGTGTCGTTGCGCATTCCCAAGCGCAAGATCACGATCTTTACCGGCGTTTCCGGCTCGGGCAAATCGTCGATTGTTTTCGATACGATCGCCACCGAAGCCCAGCGCCTGCTCAACGAAAATTTCAGCATGTTCATTCGCAACTTGCTGCCACGCTTCGCCCAGCCAAATGCCGATGCGATCGAAAATCTGAGCATGGCAATTGTGGTTGACCAGAAGCGGCTGGGCGGTGGGTCGCATTCGACCATGGGCACGATCACCGACATTTCGCCATCTTTACTGTGGCGGGCCACTAGCGCCGACTGCGCGGCACGCCCCGCAAAGGATTGCAAGTACATCTGCAAAGGAATCCGAATGACTAGCGAGCACACAGCCGAACATCTGCGCGAGCTACTGGACGATGTCTACCGCGCCGAGTCGCGCCGTATCCTTGCCACGCTGATCCGCCTGCTGGGCGACTTTGATCGGGCTGAGGAGGCGCTGCACGATGCCTTTCGCGCCGCGCTGGAGCAATGGCCGCGCGATGGAGTGCCCGCCAATCCGCGGGCGTGGCTCGTTTCGGCGGGCCGCTTCAAAGCCATTGATGCCCTACGCCGCCGCGCACGGTTTGATGCTTCGCTGGCGGTGCTGGCCGAGCAGCTTGAGGTGGAAGCGCATGTCAACACCGGATCGGATGAAAGCGTCGAGGACGACCGGCTGCGGCTGATCTTCACCTGCTGCCATCCCGCCCTGGCGCCGGACGCGCGGGTGGCGCTGACGCTGCGGGAGGTCTGCGGGCTCACCACTGAGGAGATCGCGCGCGCCTTCCTCACCGCTCCGCCCACGCTGGCCCAGCGGATCGTGCGCGCCAAGACGAAAATCCGCGATGCGCGCATTCCCTATCAAGTGCCAGCGCGGGACGAGCTTCCCGATCGGTTGGACACGGTGCTCCGGGTCATTTATCTTGTGTTCAACGAGGGCTACGCTGCCTCAGCGGGTGAGTCGCTGACGCGGCCTGATCTCTCGGGTGAGGCGATCCGCCTGGGGCGGCTGTTGATCAATCTACTGCCAGAACCCGAGGTGGTAGGATTGCTGGCATTGATGTTGCTGCACGAATCGCGGCGCGCGGCGCGTACCTCGCCGGCAGGTGACCTGGTGCTGCTGGAAGACCAGGATCGCTCGCTCTGGAACCGCGATCAGATCGCGGAAGGGCAGGCGCTGGTGGAACAGGCGCTGGCGTCGCGCCGGTTTAGCCATTACACCCTCCAGGCGGCGATCACGGCGGTACACGCGCAGGCGCCCAACGTCGCCGCGACGGACTGGACCCAGATTGTTGGCTTGTACGACGTGCTGGCGCAGCTGGTTCCGTCACCGGTGGTTGAGTTGAACCGCGCGGTAGCGGTGGCGATGCGCGACGGCCCTGCGGCAGGCCTGGCCCTGATCGACGCCATCCTGGCGCGCGGCGATCTGGCCGATTACCACCTGGCGCACGCGGCGCAGGCCGACCTGTGCCGGCGATTGGGCAGAACGGCCGATGCCCGCGTCGCCTACGAACGGGCGCTCAGCCTCACCCAACAGGAGCCGGAGCGGCGCTTTCTCGCGCGACGGCTGGCCGAGCTCCCGGACTGAGGAGCGAAAACAGCATGTTCAAAATCGCTTAGATCTGTTGTCGATTTCGCATTCCGCCGAACGGCTATCCCATGTCAACAGCAAAAGTCAGGGCGCACGCTCCGGTCGAGATCGCCCGGAAGCCCGGCTTCAAATAATGAAGGAGGCACACCAATGCGATTTATGGTTCTGGTCAAGGCCGACAAGGACTCTGAAGCAGGCGTTCTGCCGAATGAGCAGCTGCTCACCGCCATGGGAAAGTTCAATGATGAGCTAGTGAAAGCTGGTGTGATGCTCGCGGGCGAAGGGCTGCATCCCAGCTCCAAGGGCACACGGATCAAGTTCTCGGGTGAGAAGCGGACAGTGATCGACGGGCCGTTCACCGAGGCCAAGGAGCTGATCGCCGGCTTCTGGATCTGGCAGGTGAACTCCAAGGAAGAGGCGATCGAATGGGTCAAGCGCTGCCCTAACCCGATGGGCGGGGAATCCGAGATCGAGATTCGCCAGGTATTCGAGGCGGATGACTTCGGCGCCGAGTTCACGCCCGAGCTCAGAGAGCAGCAGGAGCGCCAGCGCGCGCAGATAGCCGCAAAGCAGTAGCCCCTAGCGTGCCTTGGCTTGTGCCGGTGAAGGGGTGACAAAGTATGGTACTTCCCATTTCATCTGTTGTTCGTTTTTTCGCTCTGCGAGCGAAAAAACGAACAACAAAAAGAAGATACAGTACCGCTCTGCCGAAGGCTAAAAACGCCCGCTGCGTAAGTCCTGTAATTTGAATCGTCGTAAGGAGCAATGAACATGCAATTCCTCGTCTACGACACCAACCAGAACCCAGAGGCGGAGGCGGCCCCAAGCCCGGAGCTCATGGCCGAGATGGGGAAGTTCATTGAGGAGGCGACCAAGGCCGGCGTGGTGGTTACGACCGGAGCGCTCCAACGGCAGGGCACGCGCCTCCAGCTCTCGGGCGGGAAGTTCACCGTGACCGACGGCCCGTTCATTGAGGTGAAGGAGCTGATGGGCGGCTTCGCGGTGATTCAGGTGAAATCGTTGGAAGAGGCGATCGAATGGTGCAAGCGCTTCCGCATGATCGTCGGGGATGGTGAGTCCGAGATCGTTCAGCTGTTCGGGCCGGCGGATTTCGGCCAGGCGTGATGCCCGCTGCTACACACTACGCGACCGACGCGGCCTGAAGAAATTTGACAATCGAGTCCGGTAATAGCACGCGGAGTCGAGCCTTCAGGCGGGCGTACCGGCTAAAGCCTCGATTCCAGGTTGCCGATTTTGGTCGTCAAATTTCATAAGGATCGAGTTGGCCAGGCCGGTTGTCGATTTTGGGCTCCGCCGAACGACTATCGTGTATCACAGCCATTCCACCAAGATTCGGAGGCAACGATGAAGTACCTGTGCCTGGTCTACCAGGAGGAGACGAAGCTGGACGCCCTGTCCAAGAGCGAGTACGATGCCGTCGTGAGCGAGGTCCTCGACTACCGTGAGGAGCTCCGGCAAAGCGGTCACTACATTGCCTCGTCGCCCCTGCAACCCGTTCAGATGGCCACGACCATACGGGTTCGAAACGGCAAGGTATCCATCACCGACGGCCCCTTCGCCGAGACAAAGGAGCAATTGGGTGGTTTTTACCTGATCGAAGCCAGGGACTTGAACGACGCCATCCGACTGGCGTCGAAGATGCCGCCGGCGCGCTTGGGGTGTATCGAGGTGCGGCCGGTTAAGGAGCTCACCTTCCGTTCCCGTCGTAACGTAGCCACGAAAGGAGAATAATAATGCGAAAAGTAAACGCAGGGCTATTTATCTCACTGGATGGCATCACTGAATCGCCCGATCCATGGCAATTCGATAACTTCGATGACGACATGATGGCGGACAATCTGGCAAGCTATGGAAAGGCAATGCATCGTGAAGGATATTCTGTTCTCCAGCACGACACAGCTGGCCGCCGCCCTCCGAGCAGCGCACGTTTCGGCCACAGAAGTGCTGGAAGCGCATTTGGCGCAGATTGAACGATATAATCCGGCGCTGAATGCCGTTGTCACACTGGATACTGAGCAGGCACGTGAGCGAGCGCGCGAAGCGGATGCAGCGCTAGGCGCGCGGAGAGATATGGGGGCCACTCCATGGTGTACCTTTTACGCTGAAAGACGCCCATTCCACGGCCGGCATGCGCACCACAACCGGGTTCCCACCATTCGCCGATCAGGTTCCGCAGGAAGACAGCACAGTTACGGCGCGCCTCAAAACTGCGGGCGGCGTTCTGATCGGCAAAACGAACGTGGCTACGATGCTAGCCGATTTTCAAACCAATAATCCGATCTTTGGGCGCACCAACAACCCGTGGAATGTTGAGCGCACACCGGGTGGTTCCAGCGGCGGCGCGGCAGCAGCGCTGTCTTCGGGGATGACACCATTTGAGATCGGCACCGATCTATCAGGTTCGATACGCATCCCCGCGCATTGTTGCGGCCTGTTTGGACTAAAGCCAACCGAACATCGCGTCTCATTAGTCGGACTTATCCCTGGGCTCCCACCGCTGCGGAGCGTCCGAATTATGTCCAGTATTGGGCCAATGGCGCGCACGGTCGAAGATCTGGCGCTGCTCCACCCGATCATCGCAGGACCAGATGGGCGCGATACCGACGTGCCGCCAGTGCCGATTGACGATCTGCCAGAGATCGAACTCACCAATTTGAGGATCGCCTTTACGCCAACCTTCCCGGGCTTTCCGGTCGCGGCGGATATTCGCCACGCCATCGAGAAACTTGCACAGCAGCTCAATCGATCAGGCGCGGTTGTTGAAGAAGCGACTCTGCCAGAGCTGGATTTCACCCAGGAGCTATCAAGCGCTGGCGAATTGATCGGGATGATCACTGGGGCGTTCCAACCTGAAGAGCATAAACCACCAACCACCCTTGCCCAATACCTAGAAGCGCTCCACCGGCGTGACCAATCAATGCTCGCATGGGAGCAGTTCTTGCACGATTGGGATGCCCTGCTGTGCCCGGCATCCATGGTCACTGCGTTTCCACACTGCGAACCAGGATCGTCGCTACGTGTCGATGGGCAGGACGTAACGTATTGGATGGTTAGTGCCCATAGCACACTGTTCAATTACAGGACTTACGCAGTCGGCGTGCTTATGGGAGGTTTGGAGGGCGAACGCCCTCCAAGATCTTCATCTTTTGGGCAAGGTGCGGCGGCTTTGCCGCCGCACCTTGCCCAAAAAGGGAATTTCAGGGGCGGCAAGCCGCCCCCCAAACCCCCACCGCGTAAGTCCTGTTAATGAGACCAGCGTATTGAGCTTTTCGAGCACTTCGGTGATAGTTACGGATAGCAGTGTACAGATGAGGCCGCCTGCGCTCGACGGGCTACGCCTGGCGCTCGCAGCTGTCGCCTAGCTTCACAGTTGGGGACTGTAGCGGCTGCCATCCCACCCGCCACCCCAGCTCAAGGCTGAGCCGGTGGCATCCCTATAGCGCTGGGCAGATACATTGATCCTTTGGAGTACGGCAGCATGGCTGCCGTACTCCAAAAGCGAGGATCAATACCTTTGCTCACAGCTATAGATCCTGGCGCTCGGCAGCGTAGCGCTTGAGCAGAACCACCAGCCTGCTGAGATGATCGACGCCCTCGCGTATCTGAGCCAGCAGCACGGTCAGCTCCTCATCCTCGAACGCGCCGGTTGAAAGACGATCGATCTCTTCGCCAAGCGCGCTCACCGGCGCATACAGCTCGTAGACCAACGCCTGTAGCACGTCGTCCGGCGTCTTGTCGGCCCATGGGTGTGGCTCGTGTGAAGCGTTTGAGTCGGACATCGGGGGCTCCCTACAGCAACGACAAGATGACAAGATGAACTGTCACCTTGTCATCTTGTCATCTTGTCATTTTCAGACGGCTTACAGTAGCGATCAAACCATTCCAGCGTCCGCTCCATATGGTCGGCCCGGTGGCGCGGCTCGCCGCTGCGCGTCAGCTCGTGGCCCTCGCGCGGGTAGCGCACAAACTCGACCACCTGCTTGCGCCGGCGCAGGATGGCGAACAGCTGCTCGGCCTCGCTGATCGGCACGCGGTAATCCTGCTCGCTGTGCAATATGCGCAGCGGCGTATTGATCTTGTGGGCGTGCGCCAGCGGCGAGTGCTGCCAGAGCTTCTCATACTGCTCCCAGGGGTAGCCGTCGAACTCGAACTCGATTAGCTCGTGGGCATCGCTGATGCTATGTTCCGAGAGCCCGTAGGAGCCGCCAGTCACCGCGATGCGCGCCGGGTCGATCCCGCCGCGCGCGATAGTCGCGTCGATTCCGGCCAGGATATCCGGCGCGTCGGCCATGCCCCAGCTGGCATGAATGGCATCGCGCCAGTATTCGCCGTAGCCCTCCGAGCCGCGCGGGTTGCAGAACAGCACCACGTAGCCGCGCGCGGCGTTGGCCTGCCACTCATGCCACATCGAGCGCAAGCCCGGCCCCCACATAACATGCGGCCCACCGTGAATATGCACCGCCAGCGGATATTTCTTGGCTGCGTCGAATCCGGGCGGGTAGAGCAGCCATGCCTGCACCTCACGGCCATCCGGCGCGCGATAGATCAGCTCCTCGGACGGTGCGATTGTGCGATCGGCCAGCAGCTTGTGGTTGATCCGCGTGAGCTGAAGCTCCTGGCCATCCGGCCGGCGCAGAAACAGATCGCAGGGGTTACCCGGCGCGCCGGCGACAAAGGCCACGCTGCCATCCAGGCCGATGTCGAACTCGCTGATGATGCGGCCGTGCGCTTCAAAGACCGGGAGACAAGGAGCCAAGGAGACCGGGAGCGCGCTCATCTCCTTGTCCCCTTGTCTCCCGGTCTCCTTGTCCTCAATCATCACACGGAAGATCGGCTCTTCGCCGCGCCACCCAGCCGTGTACAGCAGCCCGGCGCCATCCGGCAGCCAGCGGTGTCGCTCGGCGCTCAGATCGGTCTCGGCGGTCAGGTCGTGTGGCGAACCGGCGCCTCCTGATCCAGCCGAAGGGCCGTCGGCGCTTAGCACTGCGATGCGCGCGCCCGCCGCCAGCGGACGATCCTCGGGCAGCCGCCGCAGCGCGATCAGCCGGCCATCTGGGGATGGCTCGGGATCGTAGTACGAGAAGCCGGCCTCGGTCAGCCGCGTGGCCTCGCCACGGCCCTCGGCCGGCACGGGCACGCGCAGCAGATCGTAGTAGGCGAAGATCGAATCGGCCTCGGGGTCGCGCGTCGCGGTGGTGAGAATCGACTGGCCATCGGGCATCCAGACCGGCGCGCTGTAATGCCAGTCGCCATCGGTCAGGCGGCGCGGTGTGGGCGGCGGATCTTCGTCGTCGTCGGGCAGATCGATCACATAGATATGATTGCGTCGGTCGTCGAAGAAGGCCGTCCCGCCGCGATAAGGCAGCCGCGTCAGCACACGCGGGTCGAAGCGCTGCTGCTCGGTATGTTTGCGCCGCGCCTCGGCATGCTCGCGCTCCCAATCATCAGCCGGCTCGGGCGCGGGATCGCGGCTGTCCTCAGTGTCGCGCTCGGGCGCGCTGGCCCGGCCGAGGAAAGCGATCCGCCGCCCATCGGGGCTCCAGGCCGGCGCGCTGGCGCCATAGGGCAGGCTGGTCAGCTTGCGCGCCTCGCCGCCGGCCAACTCGATCGTGTAGATCTGCGTCGCATCGTCGGCACGATTCGAGCAGAATGCCAGACGCCGGCCATCAGGGCGCCAGCGCGGCGTCGTATCGCTCTTCACGCCGGCGGTGAAGCGCCGCGCCGGCCCACCA
>WNFV01021752.1_pt1 | contig 11520 bp, 11 predicted proteins | sample 5400101 | NCBI WGS metagenome assembly WNFV01 (sample SAMN13153361, study PRJNA577476) | soil metagenome | isolation source: 115 cm soil or saprolite under grassland replicate 1 | place: USA:California | collected 2016-06-15
CGACCGCGCGCTCGCCGTTCGTGTAAGGACCGATTGTGAAACTGGGCCAGCGTTCGTTCAGCGCGAGGCGCACCTTGAAGCCATGTTGCTCCAGCTCGACGATCCGTCCGCGAAATTCGAAATTTCTCGCGCGCGCCCAGGTCAGCAAAACCGGCGTTTCCGGAATCGGCGCAAGATCGACATCTTTATCCGGCGACTGCCGAACCAATGTCAGCGACGCATTCATGTTCGCTCCGCGCAGCTGATTCAGTTCGTATGTTGCGGCTGCCGCATCGCGTACGGCCTCGGCGCCGCGGCGTTCCTGCACAATCGCGCTCGCCTGGATGACGCGCATGTCGATCATCGGCACGACTCCCGCCGGCGGCCGCTGCTCGAGCACGGAAAACAAATCGCCGAGCCGTGCAGAAACTTCGCGTGCCGCTTCGGCTTTTTGCTGCGCGATCAAAACGCGATGCGCCGAAGTCCGTACCTTGTTCGTTAGGGCAATCCGAAAATTCTCCAGGCCGAGCTCCGCCAGTGCAATCTGCCGGTTGGCAATTGCTTTGCGCAACGCGATCCGTCCGGGATACTCAAACCGCTGCGTCGCCGACAACGACCACGCCGGTCCCGTCCCGAGCGAATTACCATTGAGATCGTTGTAATGTATTCCTCCAACGTTTGTGCTCAGCTCAGGGTAAGCCCATTGCGCGGCAGTGCGACGTTCCCCGCGCGCGGCCGCGATTTCGGCTGCGAAAAAATTCAATTCCGGATTGCGCGCTAACGCTTCGGCGACAAGCGCGTCGATTGTCGCCTCAGACGCGCCGCAGCTCGCCGAAACAAGCAACGCTGCGACTGTGATGTGAACTAATGTTTTCAAAATTCCAAATGAATTGCTTAAGAAAAAATGACTTCGCACGCCAAACGCGTGTGTGGCTCAACGACAGAACCCCGAACGCTTTCGGGGTTCGCGAAACGGGATCAGATCAGCAACAGCGTGCTGCGCCGGACTAACGGGATCGACAACTCGTCGGGCGGCGGGCGCGAATAAACGAGCGGCAGCGGCGGAACGAATGTCCGCCACTCCCTAACGATGGCTGTCGAAAAATAAGGAACCAGATCTCGCGCAGTGCTGACCATCAGCGACGCCGATTGTTTCGCGGTCGCGGGTCCAAACATTATATGAACTACGTGCGCTGGTTCTGGCGTTGATAATGCCAAAGCCTGCGCTTCGTCATTTTCCGGGAAAGAGCGATGATCGTGAGTAAGAACTAAATCTACTCCGTCGCTGGTCGCGTGAAGCGAAATGCCGTGGTCATGATCAACTAAAGCAAGTTGCGCAATGAGCTGTGGCAAGATTTGTTCGCTGCAAGCTATCGAAGCGCAGACGCCGATTGCCGCAATCAGCTTGCACCACTTGGCAATCTCTGTTCTGCGCTTCACCACTGCACGATAGTGCCCACTCGCCTGGCGAAGTCAATACGGGAGGCAATCGCGCTCCACGAAAGCTCCGTCATGAACATCCGATTAGGGCGCAACGTTCACTTTGTAAGAAGTTGCAATCCGATGTAACCCATCGCGGTTGTATCGCCGACAATGTCGCGTCCACCGGAGAAGAGCAGGTTGAGGTGCGTGCCCAGCTTCCACACCCCGCCGACGTTGAACGCCAGCTCGGAATGGCCGCCACGCTCTTTCGGCGAATTGCCGAACAACTCGACACCAAGCGTCAGTCGCTCGGTAATCTCACGTTCGAGCACTGCGCCTGCGTAAACATAATCGCGCGTTTCGGCGCCGGTTTGCCACCAAAAACCGACGTTGCCGTAAAGCGTCCACTTCTCCCAATTTTTCTGTGCGAGTAGCGGGAATACGAACGCAGACCCGCCATCGCCTAGGCCGCGCGCCCGATCTCCTGTCGGCAACAACAACTGCGGGTAAACGCCGAGTTGAAATTGCGCCTGCTCATTATTGAAAAAACGCCACTTCACTCCGAGCAGCAGATCGCCCGCGCCCGCGGCCGTGTCATCGCCATCTTCGTGGACGATTTTGATTGGAAACTCCAACTTAAGTTGTATGTCGGGCAATCCGTAGTTGAAGTCGAACAACGGTGCGTCCATGTCGGTCGTGCCCGGGGTACGCTCGAGGATGAACGGGACATTGATTTCCCAGCCGCCCGGCGGAGGCGGCTCCGGATCGTCAGTAACAAATGGCGGCCCGGCTTGTGCCAAACCAATCGCCAGTAACCATCCAGCGCCGAATACGGTGCAATGAACTTTCAGTGTATCGCACACCTTAACTATGCGACACGGCCATCGCGCAACTGGCACACTCTTGACACCAGCATGTCGGCTTCGCTGCGGTCATGCGTCACGTAGATTAATGTAAAGCCAAACTGGCTCTGTAGGCCTAACAAGTCGGAGGCGATCGCGCGCTTGCGTTCGTCATCGAGACTGGAGAGCGGCTCGTCCATGAGGAGTATGGACGGCCGCGACACCAGGGCGCGCGCCAGCGCGACTCGCTGCTGCTCGCCTCCAGAAAGCTGGTGAGGCTTGGCGTCGATCCGGTGCTCGAGGCCAACACGGTGTAGCATCTCGCGGACGCGAGCGTCAGCCTCACGTTTTTGGACTCTTCGAGCATTGAGACCGAACATCAGGTTTTGCTGCACGGTCATATGAGGCCAGAGGGCAAGATCTTGAAACACCATTCCCAGGTCCCGTTTCTCCGGGGGAACGAGGTTCTTTCCTGCGCTTGCAACGACTCGACCATCGATTCGGATTGATCCTTGCTCTGGAATTTCCAATCCGGCGAGAAGCCGCAGGACCGTGGTCTTTCCGCAACCCGATGGCCCGAAGAGCACGAGACGCTCCGATCTCTCAATGTGAAGCGATAGCTCATTCATTGCGACGCGTGTGCCGAAACTCTTCGATACGCGATCAACGTCGATGTAGCTCACCCTGTTATGCCTCGGGACGGAATCACTCGTGCCAGGATGACCAGCGGAATCAGCGACGCAAGCGCCATGATTAGGCAAAGGGAAGCAATCATAGGCGGAGCGGCATTGGCCATCAGGGTTAGAATGCGTGCGGGCAACGGATCGCCGCCGGGCGGCGCGGTCATGAGAGCAATGGGAACGTCACGCAGACACAAAATGTATGCAGCGAGCCACGCGCAAACGAGCGTCCTTGTTGAGAGCGGAATGGAAATTCGAAACAATCTCCGCGCCCACATCGCGCCGCTGAGTCGACCTGCTTCATCCAGCGATGTTGGGATCAGCATCAGTCCCGCCAGCGACAGCCTGGTGGTGACAGCGCAGTATTGTGCGGTGTACCCCAGAATCAACAGAGCTGGTGTCGCGTAGATGAACCATGTGCCCGGGGTATTCCAAAGGCGGACCAGTCCAATCGAAAGCACGGTTCCCGGAATTGCAAACAGCGCGAGCGTAAACGCGCTTAGCACTCGTTGTCTGCCGCCGCGCATGAAGTGCCCGAGCAGAAATCCGAGAGCCATCAGGATCGTTGCGGCTACGGCTGAATACATCACGCTTCTGAAGACGCTGGCTCCGGCGCGTTGCATCGCTTCGTGCATTGCGGCCGGAGAAAATGCGTCAGCGAACAGCGCGCTTAAGGGAAGAATCACGAGCGCGAAACAAAGCGCGGCCATGAGAGCTGCCAAAGGACTCTTCCAATGCCGCAGTGAGATGAACAGAGTTTGGCCTGTGCTTCGAAACGTGTAGTCGCGGTCGCGGAGGAAGGCGGATTCCACGAGAACTCCGACGAAGGCAATGGCAGCGAGTGGCACCGCCGCTGCTGTCGCTGCGCCGAAATTATACGAAGCGGCAAATTGTGTGAAGCTCAGCACTGGCAAGGTGGGGTAACGCAGAAAACTTGGAACGCTCAACTCGCCCATCGCCAGGAGAAACACGAGCACGATGGAAAACACGACCCCCGGAGCGCTGAGTGGCAGTGTGACTCGCCGAAGAACTCCCGGCCATCCCGATACAAGACGGGCCGCTTCCTCGAGACGGCGATCAACATTCAAAATCGACGCAAACGTCAGGAGCATGGTGATGGGAAGGAAGACCGAGGAAAGCACCAGGACGCAGCCTCCGAATCCGAACAGCCAGTCTGATGCGATTGTTCCGATGCGCGCGACGACGCGAGCCCAACCGAGCGCGACGAAGTACGGCGGCAAAACCAGCGGCACCGTGAGCAGCCACATGAATCCGGAGCGCAGCGAAAGGTCGGACTTCGCGAACAAGATTCCTGCAGGCACTCCGATCAATCCGCAAACGGTTGTCGTGGCCAGCGCTAACTGAATGCTGTTGCCAAACAACGGCCAGAAGCGCGCACTGGAGATGAGTTCGCGGTAGTGATCGAGAGTCAAGTGCCCGTTGTGCCGAACACTCTCGACTGCCATCACTACGATTGGCACCAAGCCGGCGATCGCGACTAGTGCGATACACAGCCAGAGGACGATGTTTTCGGTTCTTACTGTCCGGCCCATTCTTTCAGGAACGGCTGGATCGCTTCCATCTTGCGCGCCAAGTCTGCGTAGCCGACGCGCATTGCTTTGATCTCTTCGATGCGCCGGACCTCTGGAGGTGTGTCGATGCCGGCGTGCAACGGAATCTGGGCACAGTCGGCAAACGCAAGTTTGCGTTCGGTCGATTTACTAAGCAGGTAATCGATGAGCCGTTTTCCATCCTTGGGATGAGGGGCCCCTTTGATCAGCGCGACCGCGTTGGGCAAAATCAGGACGCCTAGACCATTTGGATCTTGATCCGGGTAGACTATCTCGACTGGCTTGCCTTGTTTCTTCCGGTTCACCGCGTCGTCGCTATCAACGAGAGAAAAATCAACTTGTCCGGCAGCGACGAAGTCAGCGCTTTCGCCATTGCTCGTAGTGATCTTCACGCCATTGTTTTTCATCTCGTTCATGAAGGTCCGACCGCGCTCGTCGCCCCACATCGTGAACAGAGCCGCAACATAATCGGTGGTCGTCCCAAACAACGGGTTCGCGATCGCGGCACGCCCTTTGGCTGAAGGATCGTTGTAGGCCATCACGCCGGCAGGCTTGATGGTCGATTTCGTGTTCACTAAGAGCAAGCGCGCGCGCGCGGAAAAACCGGTCCAATAATGATCCGGATCTTTGAACTGATCGGCAATCCCTTCGGCAGAATGGGAAATGTACGGCGTGGACACGCCGCGTTGCTTTAGCAGGTCCGCCCGCACCGGCTCGTTCGCCCAGTACACATCCGCCTGCGGATTGTCCCTCTCGGCAATGAGGCGATTCATCACGCCAGTGCTCTTGGATTCTTCGGTGTCGAAAACAGATTTCACTGTGATGCCGGTCTCGCGTTCGAAGTCTTTCAAGATCGGCTCCGAAAAGACTTGGTCCTCGCTCACGTACACGACAACCGTGTTTGAACTCGCACTTCTACAGGAGTTCAAGACTCCTGCGAGCAATAGAATCAAAACCAGGTGAATCCACTTAGGCATATTCATCTTTAAAGTCCGCCATTGGATTCTCGTCTCAAGAGGCGAGGGAATTCTCGCACCCTTCACAACCTTTAAGTTATTTGCCAGCGTAGGTAAAATCGTCGAACACGTGTCCTCCACGTCGAAGAGCTTCTTGCCGTCAAAGAGCAGGCTGAACTTGTTGCCAGCGAACTCGACGCGCAGCGTGTGCCATTGGCCGGGCGCGACTGTTTCCTTCACGCCATAGCCGCCTTTGCGGCCTACGATATCCAACGGGCTGCGCTTGCCGTTGACAGTCTTGTAAAGGACCACGTTGTTTTCCAGCGCGTTGGCGCGCGCGATGTAATAGTTGTTCGAATCTTTGGCGCGCCAGATCACGCCGCCCGCCTGGTCTTCTTTTCCGGAGATTGGCTTAAACTTCACTTCAACGAAACCATCCTTGGGGTTGGTGTCGTTCTTGAGGCAAACCGGAAACGTCGCTTGGCCAGATTGCTTCAGCACGTTCGGCTTACTTGGCGCGGACTCATCTTTTTCGACGCTCCATTTTCCAGAACCTTTGCCAGTTTCCGTCGCCGTCCAGCCGGAAGGCGCTGCCCCCGTTTTCATGTCGTCGAAATTGACAGTCTCTCCTGCGGCCAGTGCCGTTGTCGCACTCATCACGAATGTTGCGATGATCGATGTTTTCATAATTTCCTTTCTCATTGACTTAAGTTCACGGCAGCGGGGAACTCACCTTCAGCAGGCCGCCAACCAAAAAACCGCCCTTGACGGCTTGTGCTAAATCTTTGGCTGCACCTCGTCCCCAATAGTGGAAGAAGATGATCCGCGGCTCTTCGTGGGTCATGTGCTGATGAATAGCGACGATGTTGATCTTTTCCTTGACCAAGGATTTCAACACCGGTTGCAATTCGTCTTCCGTCACCGCGAAATCTCCATCGACGACTGCGTTATCATCGCTGCCAGCAAAGGCCGCCCATGTGTTCACGCCCATATCTTTGTCGATGTCTGTGCCGTGCATTTTTGCCGGACGACCAATTGTGAATTTAACCATTCCATCCTTCGATTCTCCCTGGAAATCGAATATCTCGTTAAGAGGCCCAGCGGTGATCGAATTTTTTTCCGGCAACGATCTAGCCCCGAAAGAATCTTTCGGCTGCGAGTTGGCCGCGCGAGTTTCCTTGATGGCTTCGTAAACCTTTTTCACCGCGGCGGCCAGTTTGTCAGCCGTGCCTTCCCCTTCGATGTGCATGAAATAGACTTTGGGCTCATCGAAGAAGAAATGGTTGTGCAGCGCGGTCACGTTGAGCCCGTTATCGAGCGCGGCTGACATCGCTGCGTTCACTTCATCTTCAAAGAGAACGGTGTCGCCCATCACCATGGCGCCGTTCTGTGTGGCGGTGAATGCTGCCCAAGTGCCGAGTCCCATGAAAGGCGGCATGGTCCATCCATCGACAACGATCTTCACGTCATTCCGTGGAAAGGTAACTTTATAAACGCCTTCTTTCTCGTTCATTTTTCCTTTGAGCCCGGTTAACTCGTCGATGCGCGCCGTATTGAGCTCGGCTGCCACAGACGCGTAAACAGAGGCGATCAAGGCCAACACTGCTGTAAAAATTTGTTTCATGGTCATTTAGTAGAGGGAGCGTACCGCTGCCGTCGAGACCAGCAGCGATCGCCATCTCTCGCTTCGTATTACTCTCCCTTCTCGCCTTGCTCCTTCTCCTTACTCTCCTCGTACTGCTTCAAGAACTTACCGTTTGCATCGACTTCGATGCTCCATTCTTTACCGTTTTTGTTCACGACCGCTTCGTAAACGGTTTGTCCTGCTTCTGTCTTCTTCTCGATCTTTTCGATCTCGTTATTGCCAGCCTTATCTTTGATTGTCGTCTGAACCGCAGCGGGTAGATCGGACATCTTGACCGTCTGCTCGTTTTCCTCATCGGCGAAAAGAGGTGCCCAAGCGCCGAGCGTCATGACCGTGGCTACCGCGATTACTCGAATGATGTATTTCATACGTTTTCTACTTTCTCGTTTAGCATTGTGAGGCGTGTGGACGCCTCGGGTTTTTGTGTTTCGTGCGAAGAGCCGCATTCACTCGAATGCGGATTCGGCATCAGATTTACTTTCCCAATAGACAACCGTTCCCGCGCAATCGGCACTTAAGAAATCCTGAAGTTTTCTTCAGGTTTCGAATTCGATTCGAAAAACGCTGCCGCGATCCGAATTGCTTTCGAGAATAATTCGCCCGCCGTTGCGCTCGACCGATTGCTTGGCGATGGCGAGGCCAAGACCAGCGCCGCCTCGCGCGCGCGATCGCGCTTTATCAACACGAAAAAATCGCTCGAAAACTTTCTCGTGATATTCGCCCGGTATGCCCGGACCGTTGTCCTTCACTGAGATGTCGATCTTGCGCGCGCCGCGCACCGCCGTGATTGAAATCTTTGAATCGGCGGGACCATGCTGGATCGCGTTGTGGACGAGATTTACCAGGGCCAAATGCAATAGTGTCCGGTCCGCTTGCACGGTGACATCGTCATCGCTCGTCACCGCAATCGTTTGGCGTTTTTCGTTAGCGAGGACTTCGAATTGATCGCGAACCTCATCGAGCAACGTCGCAATGTTCACTTCCTCGCGCGCCGCATCCGCCTTCGTCGAGTCCATGCGCGCAAGGGTGAGCAACGCATCAACGAGATCCGTTAGGCGCTGTGCCTCCTCGAGCATGCTGCCGATCGTTTCGCGCAGCACGGCCGGATCGTTGCCGTCGCGCAATGCCACTTCACCAACGGCGCGCAATGCTGTGAGCGGCGAGCGCAACTCATGCGACGCGTCCGCGGTGAACCGCTGCAACTCGGCAAACGACGCTTCAAGTCGCGCGAGTGTGTCGTTGAATACGGTGGCGAGACGGCCAAGCTCATCGTTTGGATTCGGATTCGGCAAGCGTTTCGAAAGCGATTCCGAACTAATCCTGCGCGCCTGCCGCGCCATTGCATCGAGTGGTCGCAATGAACGTGTCGCAATCAGGTAACCGCCAATCGCTGCAAGCATGACGGCAAGTGGAAAACCGAGAGTCGATACTTTGACAATCTCGCCGAGCGTCCGGCGCATTTCCGTTTGATCGCGAAAGACGCGAATAAGCACACTCTGACCTTCCACTTGGCCCGGTGCTTCCATCATGCGCACAAACAGACCGTGTTCGAGCTCGACCGTAGTAAACTTGAGCGTCGACGCGCGCGGCGGCGGGAGCGGGTTGTCGATGCTCGTTGGTGAAACGGGCCAATGCCGCAGGAGTAATTCGCCATTTTCCGACCAAACTTCGAACCACGTCGAAACCGGCGGAGATGTTTCATCGCCGTGAGGACTGTGCACATTCCACCGCGCACCTTCCTCGGCGTCGAGATCCACTTGCACTTCGACCAGATCGAAATCGCTGCGCAATTGTCGATCTATCTCCGCGCCTAACCGGTGCTCGATTACCTCATAGACGAACCATGCGAATGCCATTAACACCACCGCCGTCGCTGTCGCGTACCACAAAGCCAGTCGAAAACGGACGGAGCGCCGTTGCCACCAACTTTTCACGCCGCTGCCGCCTCCGCGCGTAAAACAAAACCGACGCCGCGCACCGTTTGGATTAGCTTCACGTCCTCACCATCGTCGAGCTTCCGGCGCAAATGCGCGAGATGAACGTCGATTACATTATCAAGCGGCGTCGCGCGGTTCGGTTCTCGCCAAACCTCACGCGCAATCATTTGCCGCGTCACCGTTTCATTATGATGCTGCGCTAGGAACGCGAGCAGATCGAATTCGCGCGGTGTTAGCGCAATCTCCCTCGATCCACGCACGACGCGACGCGTTTGCACATCAAGCGTGAGATCACCAATTTGCTGTCGCAGTGGATTTGCGGAATCGGCTCGGCGCAGCAACGCACGAACCCGCGCGAGCAGTTCAGCGAATGCGAACGGCTTTACTAAATAATCATCCGCTCCAGCATTGAGCCCGAGCACGCGGTCCTCCACCGCATCACGAGCGGTGAGCAACAGCACCGGACTTTTGGAACCGCTCGAGCGCAGGGTCTTCAGCACCTCGATTCCGTCGCGTCCCGGCAGCAGCCAATCGAGGATCACGACGTCAAAACTTTCGCGACCAAGCAGAAAAAAACCCTCTTCGCCGGTTTTGGCCGTCACAGGCTCAAAGCCCTCACCCCGCAATCCGCTCGCCAGCGCGCGAACAGTCTTGGGATCATCTTCGATCAATAAGACCTTCACTCACTCACGGTAAGACTTACCGCCTTTTCGCGCCAAGGGTGAGATTCTGAAGAAAACTTCAGGAGCGCGTGAGCCGCTGTATTCGTTACCTTGGCTCAGTATATGTCGGGGAAGGACCAGTAGAGGTAGATTCGAACAAGATTGGGCTCTCTGATGGATGAGGTGAAGCAGATTGAGAAAGCGGACGGAGACGACAAGATACCTGCGTGGCGTGAGGTATTTCTCTATTTTCTTTTTCTCGGTTTCGTCAACGTCGGTGGTCCAGTTGCGCAGATCACGATGATGTTCAATCACATGGTGGAAAAGCGCCAGTGGTTGTCCAAAGACCGATTCGTCAAAATCATGGCTTTCTGCCACATGCTTCCTGGCCCTGAAGCGCTTCAACTTGCGATCTATGTCGGATATCTGAAAAGGAAGCTTTGGGGCGGCATTCTGGCCGGCCTGACCTTCATTTTGCCGGGTGCAGTAGTGATGGTCGTTCTCAGTTGGCTGTACGTTAAATACGGCCAACTGCCGCAGGTCCTAAACGCCCTCTACGTGCTTAAACCTGCCGTGCTCGGCATCATCGCCGCTGGCATCATCAAACTCGGTCGTGCTGCCATTCCGAATTTTTTTCTGGCAATCCTGCTCATAGGCGCATTCGCAGGCATGCGATTCGCTGGAATTAACTTTCTACTGATTCTTTTAATAGCCGGCGTTTTGAACCTAATTGTTGATCAAGGCTGGCCACTGCTCAAAAAAACTGCGCCGACGTTACCGGCCATGGTCGGCGGAATCGGTTTGCTGGTTCCTTTTGGCGATTCGCGATTATTTCAAGTTGCCTGGCTGTTTCTCAAAACGGGACTACTGAGTTTTGGCGGCGCCTATGCGTCACTTGTTTTCGTGCAGCGCGGCGCAGTTGCACAATATCACTGGTTGTCCGATGGCCAGCTGCTGGATGGCGTGGCGTTGAGCGTCGCCACACCCGGGCCGTTCATGTTGTTCACGGCGTTCGTGGGTTATCTCGCCAGCGGAGTTACTGGAGCGGTCTTAGCCACATTCTTTGTATTTTTGCCGTCGTTTATCTTCGTGATTGTCGGTGTGCATTATGTCGAAAAAGTTCGGGACAATCGAATGATTCAGGCGTTTCTCGCCGGCGTCAGCGCGGCGGTCGTAGGTATAATCGCAGTTGTATCGCTGGATTTGATTCCGGAGGCGCTTATCGATTGGCCCACTGTCGGTATCGCCGTGATCTCTTTTCTTCTGATCGCTTTTTTGAAGCGCGATGTCGCTTTGGTAGCTGTTGGAGCAATGCTCGGTGGAATAATCTACTCAAGCATCCGCGCGTTTGCATAAGCTGTAGCAGAAATTGACGCTTCCGGCACATTGACTCGCGCTCTCGGCGCCTGCTTATGCGACGATGATTGGATTCCTGGGATCGACGCTCCGGCTTGACATGACGCAAGCGTCTTTAGCGCAAAAGAAGGCGGCGAAGACGATGCTAAAGCAATTCGTCTTCGCCGCGCTTCACCCACTATCGCGTTGCGGAACAACGCGATCCACCCAATCACTAGTATTTCGCGCCTTTTTGCTTGTGCTCTTTGGCTTCGTTATGCTTGCTCAGCACCTTGCCGGTAGCGTCCATTTCGACGCCAATTTGTTTGCCGTTCTTTTCGATGACGGCTTCAAAGTTGGCGCCCTCTTTCTCCCAGCGGACAATGGTTCCGCCTTTAGCTTTGGCCTGCGCGGCTTGCTGAACAGCAGCAGGCACATCAGAGCTGCTGATAGTTTGCTCTTCGTGTTCTCTTTCCTTCGCTTGTGCGGTC
>WNFV01008550.1_pt1 | contig 11518 bp, 8 predicted proteins | sample 5400101 | NCBI WGS metagenome assembly WNFV01 (sample SAMN13153361, study PRJNA577476) | soil metagenome | isolation source: 115 cm soil or saprolite under grassland replicate 1 | place: USA:California | collected 2016-06-15
GGCTTTCGGCCCGATTGCTCCACCGCTGCGCTCAGCGCGGCCTCGATCGACGAAGCGTCAAAGCCATCCGCTCCTCGCAGCGCCTCGAGCGCATCGCCGAGCGCCTCCCGAACCCCCGGGCCCATCACGTTCTCCCACGCGGCCGGGTCGTCGACGGGGGCGGCGAAGAGGAAGCGGATCAGCGGCCACACCTCCTCGAGCGTCTGCGCCTTGTCCCGGACGATCTCGCACGCGGCCCGGCGTCGCTGCGCCGGCGCCGCGAGGAACAACTCGGCAGCAGGGGGATCCGTGCGCTCGAGATGATCGGCGAGGCGGTGCTCGTATTCCTCCAGCGGGAGGTCGCGCATGAACCGGCCGTTGATCCACCGCAGCTTTCGCTCGTCGAAGATCGCCGACGAGCGCCCCACGCGCTCGATCGCGAAGCGCTCGACGAGCTCCTCCGTGGTGAGGATGGTCGTGTCGTCCTCGGTGCCCCAGCCGAGCAGTGCGAGGTAGTTGCGGACCGCGGCCGAAAGGTAGCCGCGGCCGACCAGTTCCTGGACCGAGGCCGCGCCGTGGCGCTTGGAGAGCTTGCGCCCGTCCGGGCCGTGGAGGAGCGGCAGGTGAGCGTACCTGGGGGGCTCCGCCCCGAGCGCCCGCAGCACCAGGAGCTGCTTCGGCGTGTTCGACAGGTGATCGTCGCCGCGGACCACGTCCGTGATCCCCATGTCGGCATCGTCCACGGCGACCGCGAAGTTGTAGAGCGGCGTGCCGTCCCCGCGGGCGATCACGAATTCGTCCTGGCCCCGGTTGTCGAACCGCACGGGCCCCCGGATCAGGTCCTGGACCACCGTCTCTCCCTGATGGGGAATCCGCAGGCGAACTGCGGCGCCGGGCTCCTCGCGGGGCTCGCCCCGGTATCCGGCGCCACCATGCGCCTGCTTCCAAGCGCGGACGTCCTCGGCGGTCGATGGGTCGTAATAGGCGTGGCCGGCCTCGACCAGCTCTCCCAGGCGCTCGCGGTGACGCTCCCGGCGCTCGTACTGGCTCAGGGGTCCCTCGTCCCAGTCGAGCTCGAGCCAGCGGAGCGCGTCCAGGATCTGCTCGACGTTCTCGGGCGTGGAGCGTTCGCGGTCCGTGTCCTCGATCCGCAGCACCAGCGTGCCCCCGGAGCCCCGTGCAAGGAGCCAGTTATAGAGTGCCGTGCGGGCGCCGCCGATGTGCAGAGCACCCGTTGGCGAGGGGGCGAAGCGCAGGCGAGGCGGCGTGGAGGCCATCATGCTGATCGGAGCCCATGTTTCCACAGCGGGCGGGCTCGCCAACGCCATCGAACGCGGCGTCGAGCGCGATTGCGAGGCCATCCAGATCTTCCACCAGAGCCCGCGGGCGTGGCGCCCCACGAGCTACGGGCCGGAGGACTTCGAGGCGTTCCGGGAGGCGATGGCTGCCTCGCCGATCGAGGCCGTCGCCATCCACGCCGTGTACCTGATCAACTGCGCCAGCAAGGAGCGCGAGGTCCGGCGCAAGTCCCTCACCTCGCTGACGCATGCGCTGCGGATCGGCGATGCCATCCGCGCCCGCGGGGTGGTGCTTCACGCCGGGGCGCGCAAGGGAGAACCGTACGGGCCTTCGGTCAAGCGGGCCGGCAAGCTCATCCGCGAGGCCCTGGACGATTCAGAGCGATGCCCGGTGCTGCTGGAGAACACCGCCGGCACCCAGGGACCGCTCGGGCGCAACTTCGACGAGCTCGCCGAGCTGCTCGATGCCGCGGGCTCGGGCAAGCGCCTGGGCGCGTGCCTCGACTGCTGTCACCTGCTAGCCGCCGGCTTCGAGATCCGCTCGCCCGATGCGCTCAGCGCGGTAGTCGAGGAGTTCGACGCAAAGGTTGGGCTGGAGCGCCTTCGCTGCATCCACGTGAACGACTCGAAGGTGGCGCTCGGCGCGAACCGCGACCGCCACGCCAACCTCGGCAAGGGGGAGCTGGGGCCCAAGGGTTTGCGAGTCTTCCTGTCCGAGCCGCGCTTCGAGGAGCTTCCGGCGCTGATCGAGACCCCGGGGCCGGACGGCCACGGGCCAGACCGCAGAGAGGTACGGACCGCGAAGCGGTATCGCAGAGAGGGATTGGGCTAGGAGTTATTCAGGCCAGGGCGTCGCGGAGATCGAAGCGCCGCGGATCCCCGGCCTGGGTATCGAAGAACGCCGGGTTCACGCAGGCGTGGGCGGGCCCGGCTCCCTCATATGAGGGCTCCACGCGAAACTGGCACTGCGGCAGGGGATCGCCGGTCATCTTGATGCCGCCATAGCCGCCGTCGCGCTCGGCCGCCTCGAACATGGCGATGTCGATCTCGGCCCGAAACACCTTGCGCATGCAGCCCATGTACTGGTTGCCGCTGAATGGGTCGAGGTAGCTGTACAGATAGCGGCAACGGAGCTCGAGGCAGCCGCGGGGCTCCACGAGGCGGTCGCAGAAGGTGCGGCACTGGCGGCACTCCCCCGCCTGCGCGCGCTCCTCTTCTCGCTGGGCTAGCGGCATGTGAAGAGTCTAGAGCGCCCCGAGACTCAGGCGGCCAAGGCGCGGGGGCCGAGCAGCTGGTCGAGCTCCGCGCGCAGCGCCTGCGAGGGGCTCACGCAGTACTCATGCCCGAAGCGCAAGCGGCGGGTTCCCTCGCGGGTCTCCATCTCCAGAAGGACCTCGCTGCCTCCCGGGAAGCTCGCAAACAGCGACTTGAGCTCCTCCACCAGCTCGGGCCCGAATTCCGCCGCGCTGATCCGCAGGACGATCCGCTTCGGTGACCGGGCCTCCGCCTTGGCCCTGGCGGCCGCGAGCTCGTCCTCTCCGGGCTCGAAGGGCTCCGCCTCGGCAACGACGAGGCTCGTCTCGCCGCGACCCTTGTGATCCACGCGGCCCCGCACCAGGACCACTCGATCGAGCTCGATCTGCTCGGCCGCGTCGCTGGCCGCGTCGCGTACGAACAGCTCCACCCGGCCCTCGATGTCGTCGAGGGTGGCGAACATCACGTAGGCGCCGCTGCGCGTCCGCACTCGCTTGCATTCGGCGACGATGCCCCCCACGGTGACCCAGGCCCCGTCCTCCTTGCCCGCGACATCGGACAGAGCGGCGTCCACGCGTTCCCGCAGCGCCTCCCGAACCTCCGCGAGCGGATGGGCCGACAGGAAGGTGCCGAGGGTCTCCTTCTCCAGGCGCAGGAGCTCGCGCTGGTCGAACTCCTCGGCGGGCACCGGCGGACGCTCCGTGCCGAGGCCGTTGCCCCCGCTCGTGCTCGTGCCCGGCTCGGCATCGAGCTCGAAGATCGAGCCCTGGCCGCGCCGCGCGTCCTCCTGGGACTTCGACGCGCTGGCCTGCGCGGCGGCCAGCACCTCGAGCATCCCCTTGCGCGGGTCGTCCGTCGAGTCCAGGGCCCCACACTTGACGAGGCACTCGATCGCCCGCTTGTTCACCGCCCGGGCGTCGACGCGCTCGCAGAAGTCCCAGATCGATGCGAACGGGCCGCCGGTCTCTCGCGCGGCGATGATCGCCTCGACGGCTTGGTGGCCGACGTTCTTGACCGCGTCCAGGCCAAAGCGGATCGACTTGCCGCTGACGACGAAGCCGTGATCGGACGAATTGACGTCGGGCGGCAGGACCTCGATGTCCATCTCCTCGCAGCGATTGACGAAGAACGGGACCTTGTCCTTCGTGGACATCACCGAGGAGATGACCGCCGCCATGTACTCGGCGGGGTAGTTCGCCTTCAGGTAGGCGGTGCGATAGGCGATCAGCGCGTAGCAGGCGGCGTGGGAGCGGTTGAAGGAGTAGTCGGCCGCGGCCGTCATCAGCGACCAGAGGTCCTGCGCCACGCGCCGGTCGGTGCCGGAGGCCGCCGTCCCGGCGAGGAACTTGTCCTTCATCTGCGCCATCAGGTCGCGCTTCTTCTTGCCCACCGCCTTCCGCAGGTCGTCTGCCTGCGCCGGGCTGAAGCCCGCCATCTGCTTGGCGATCTCCATGAGCTGCTCCTGGTAGATGCAGCAACCGTAGGTGGACTCGGTGATCGACCGGAGACGAGGGTCCGCGTAGCGAACCGAAGCGGGGTCGCGCTTGCCGCTTGCGTAGTCGTCGATGAACCGCATCGCGCCGGGCCGATACAGCGAGACCAGGGCGACGATGTCGTTGAAGTCCGTTGGGCGCACCCGGCGCAGGGCGTCGCGCATCCCGTCGGACTCCAGCTGGAACACGCCAACCGAGTCTCCGCGGGCCAGCATCTCGAACGTGGTGGGGTCGTCGAGCGGGATCGATTCGATCTCGATCTCCGTGTCGCGGGAGCGGCGGATGATGTCCACCGCATCCTCGATCACGTCGAGGTTGCGCAACCCGAGGAAGTCCATCTTCAGGAGGCCGATCTCCTCGATCGGCCCCATCGAGTACTGGGTGACGATCTTGAACTGCCGTTCCGGTCGCCCGTTCACGCCCTTCTCGGCCGGCGCGGTGCGATCCTCCGCCAGCTGGAGTGGCACGATCTCGTTGAGCGGCCGATCGGCGATCACCACGGCGGCGGCATGGATCGAGTTGTTGCGGACGATGCCCTCCAGCCCGCATGCCACGTCCAGGATCTTGCGCGCCTCGGGCTCCGAGTCGTAGGTGTGCTTCAGCTCGGAGCCGTCCGCCAGGCACTCGGCGAAGCTCGGGTTGCGTCCCAGGACGGGTTCCGGTATCTGCTTGGCGATCCGATCCCCGGTTCCGTAGTCGAAGCCGAGCACCCGCGCCGCATCGCGCGTGGCCGCGCGTGGCGCCATCTTGCCGAACGTGATGATCTGGGCCACGGACTCGCGGCCGTACTTCTCGGCCACGTACCGGATCACGCGCTCGCGGCCGCGAACCGAGAAGTCGATGTCGATGTCGGGCATCGACTTGCGCGCGGGATTGAGGAAGCGCTCGAACAGGAGCCCGTTGTCGATCGGGTCCAGGTCGGTGATGTTGAGGGAGTAGGCGACGATCGAGCCCGCGGCCGAGCCGCGCCCGGGGCCGACGGCGATCCCGCTGTCCTTCGCGTACTTGACGAAGTCCCAGACGATCAGGAAGTAGGACTCGAACCCCATCTCCCCGATCACGCCGAGCTCGAACTCCAGTCGCTCCACCGCCTCGGCAGGCGCCGGATCCCCGTAACGGCGCCGCAGCCCCTCGGTGGCGAGGCGGCGGAGCATCTCCGCGGGGTCCTCGTCCTCCGGGGTTGGGAACCGCGGCAGCAGGAGCTGTCCCAGCTCGAGCTCCACCTCGCAGCGGGCGGCGATCTCCAGCGTGGTCGGCACCGCCTCCGGCCAGCGCGCGAACGAGTCCGCCATCTCGTTGGGGCTCTTGAGGAAGAACTCGTTGGTCTCGAAGCGCAGCTTCGGCTGCTCGACGGTGGACTTCGTCTGCACGCAGAGCAGCGCCGCGTGGTTGTCGTAGTCCTCGCGCCGCAGGTAGTGGACGTCCGCGGTGGCGACCAGCGGCCGGCCAAGCTCGCGGGCCGTGCGGACGATCCCCTCGTTCGCCCTCTCCTGCTCCGGCAGCCCGTTGGCCTGGATCTCGAAGTACACGTCGTCGGGCCCGAAGACGCGGATCAGGTCGTCCACGTGGGCGCGGGCGTCCCGCGGACGCTCCTCGACGATTCGGCGGCAGAAGCGGGACTGGAGGCAGCCCGTCAGCGCGATCAATCCTTCGGAGTGGCGGTCGAGCAGCTCGAGGTCGACGCCGGGCTTGCCACGGGCGAACCCGTCCAGGAATCCCGACGAGCTGAGCTTCACGAGGTTCCGAAATCCGGTTCGATTCGCGGCCAGGAGCGTGAGGTGATTGCGCTCGCCGGGAACGTCGGCGTGCCGGTCGTCGACCAGGTATGCCTCGAGGCCGAGGATCGGCTTCACCCCGTGCGCCCGACAGGACTTGTAATGCTCGACCGCGCCGTTCATGACGCCGTGGTCGGTGAGCCCGAGCGCCGGCATGCCGAGCTCCGCCGCCCGCGCCGCCATGCGGTCGATCTTGCAGGCGCCGTCCAGCAGCGAGTACTCGCTGTGAACGTGCAGGTGGACCGCCTGAGCCGCCATCCGTTTGATCTTCTCAACCGGGCCAGATGCCACCTGCCCGGCTTCCCGCAAAATGCGTAGCCTGCTCCGCGTGATCTGGTTGCTTCGTCACGGCGACGCCGAGGACTCGGCCGAGGACGACGCATCGAGGCGGCTGACCGACAAGGGGGAGCGCCAGTCGCGGATGGCCGGTAAGGCGCTCGCCGCGCTCGAAGTGAAGATCGACGCATGCCTGACGAGCCCCAAGGCGCGTGCTCTCGACACCGCCCAGATCGCGTGCCGCGCGCTGGGCGTCGACGTCGAGGAGGCGGATGCCCTGCGAGGCGGAGACTTCGATCCGCAGGAGCTTGCCGCCGGTCGCGGCGACGTGCTCCTGGTGGGGCACGAGCCCGATTTCTCGCGCGCGATCGAGGCCGCGACGGGGGCTCGCGTCGACCTGAAGAAGGGTGGCGTGGCGGCGATCGAGGATGGGACCCTGATCACGCTGTTGAGACCCGCGCAGCTGCGGGCCATCGCAGCTTGATGAGGGCCCTCGTCACCGGCGGTGCCGGCTTCATCGGCTCGAATCTCGTCGACGCCCTCCTTGCGGCGGGCGAGGAGGTCATCGTCATCGACGGCCTCTCCACCGGGCGGCGAGAAAACCTGTCCGGTGCGCTTGCGAGCGGCGCCGAGCTGATCGAGGCGGACGTCTCCGACGTCGGCGCCGTGCGCGACCTGTTCGAGGCACGGAGGCCGGAGATCGTGTTTCACCTGGCGGCGCAGGTCGACGTCCGCCGGTCGGTCTCGGATCCCGTCTACGACCTGAACGTCAACGTGGCAGGCACCCTGAACCTCCTCGAGGGCAGCCGGTCCGTCGAGTTGCGGCGCTTCGTCTTCGCCTCTACCGGCGGCGCCATCTACGGCGAGGGAGACGGGCGGGACCTGCCGCTGGACGAGGATGCCGAATGCCTGCCTGACTCCCCCTACGGGCAGAGCAAGCACGCGGCGGAGGGCTACGTGTCGCAGTACTCGAGGCTCTACGGCATCTCGACCGTGGCGCTGCGGCTGGGAAACGTCTACGGGCCGAGGCAGGACCCGCTCGGCGAGGCGGGCGTCGTCGCCATCTTCTGCGGCGCCCTGCTCGGCGGCGGCACGCCGCGTGTGTTCGGAGACGGGCATCAGACTCGGGACTACGTGTACGTCGGCGACGTCGTGGAGGCGTTCGGGGCGGCGGCCGGCTCCAGGGCCGAGGGCATCTACAACATCGGCACCGGCGAGGAGACGAGCGTGCTCGAGCTCGGCGAGCAGCTGGGGCGGATCTGCGATCGGGAGTTCGATCCCCAGTTCGAGCCCCCGCGCCCCGGCGAGGTCCGCCGGATCGCCATTTCGAGCTCCCGGGCGGGCGAGGCGCTCGGATGGCGGGCACGCACCTCCCTCGCGGAGGGGCTGGAGAAGACGGTGGCCGCTGCCGGCTGAAGCGGCGTCCAGAAATCTCCCAAAGGTCAAGTTTTCCGCACTTTGCGACGAAAGAGAACAAGATGACGGTTGTTGAACAAGAACGTTCCCGCTTTCTCAACGTTGGAGAGGCGGCCGCGTACCTTGGCGTGAGCGCGGCCTCGCTGCGGAAGTGGTCCAACCAGGGCTTCGTGTCCGTCTACCGAACGCCCGGCGGTCAGCGTCGATTCGCTCGACGTGACTTGGACGACTTCATGCGCGCGATGCGCCAGCCCGCCGCGGCCGGTGCGAGGACCGTCCAGGCACTGCGCGCCTAGGCATGTCGGGACGCCCGACCAGGGCGGTCATCGCCCTTGAGCTCGCGGCCCTTGGCGCCGCAGTGCCCGTTGCCGTGCTCCAGAACGGCGAGGCCTCCTGGGACTTGGCGCTGCTTGCCGTACTGCTCGTCGCTGCGGTGACGGGCGATCTAACGGCGCGGGACACCCCTGCGAGTCGAGTCAAGATCTCGAGCAGCTTCCTGGCGATCATCACGGCGACGGTCCTGCTCGGCGGGACCCCAGGCGCATTGGTCGGGGTCGGCACCATCCTCGCCGGCTGGTCGCGATTCCGGTACGAGAAGGCGACGCTCCTGATCAACCTCGTCACGTTCGCTTGGTTCCCGTTGCTGTCCGGGATCGCCTTCAATGCGACCCTCGATGCCACCGGAATCAGCCACATGGACGAGCCCTTCTACCTGCTCGTCTTCGGCCTCTTCGTCCTCGCCCTCGCCCTCAACTTCACGCTGATCGCGGGTTACTTCACCTACGTGGAACGGGGCCGGCTGGCGGACAAGGTGCGCCGTGTCCTCATCCCGGTCCTCCCGACGGAGTTGGTGTCCGGCCTGCTGGCGGTTGGGCTGGCGTATCTGTACATCCACGTGGGGCTCGCCAGCCTCGCCCTGTTCGCGATCGCCTTGCTGATCCTCCAGTACTTGATCGGCGCCCTGCTCCTCTCGCAGCGACGCTCCGAGGAGCTCGAGCTGCGCGCGAAGCAGCTCGCCGGATTCCAGGTCGGGCTGCTGAGCGCGCTGCTTCGCACCCTGGATCTCAGGGACAAGATGACCGCTCGTCATAGCGCCGCCGTCGCTCGCTACTCCCGTGAGATGGCGGCGGCGATCGGCTTACCGGAGGAACAACAGGAGCTCGTCCATACTGCGGCACTCCTCCACGACATCGGCAAGTTCGTGCTGTCCGACCGCATCCTCAAGGGGGACCTGGAGCTGACCGAGGCCGACTGGGTCGAGATCCGAAAGCACCCCTATGAGGGTGCGCGGATCGTCTCCGAGATCGACGGCTATCGACCGGTCGGAGAGATCATCCTCGCCCATCACGAGCGCATCGACGGGTTGGGCTATCCGCGTGAACTCCAGGGCGAGGAGATCCCGATCGCGGCTCGAATCATCGCCGTCGCGGACGTCTACGACGTGCTTACGGCGCGCGACTCCTACCGGGACCCGGTGAACTCGTTCGACGCAATCGTCGAACTGCGCCGCGTTGCCGGGACGCAGCTCGAGGCAGAGTTCGTCGAGATCCTCGTCCGGATTCTCGCCGACAGGGACTTCTCATATCGGCATGGCGAGGACGCCGAGTTCGAGACGGAGCTGGCGCTGGACGCGCGAATCTCCGACTACGCGACCGCGGGCACCACACGCGGACCCCGGCTGCCCTCCTGGACCTGATGCCCGAGGGCGCCCGCTTGATTTGAAAACGCCCGCCTCACGGCTAATCCGGCCAGGAGGCGGGCGCGTCAAAACTCTGACTGTTTTTCGTAGCGATCAGCCTCCGCGGAATCCCATGCTTACCTTTCGTCCTTGAAGTGGCATTGGCTATCCGAGGCTACCTGAGCCTTCGCAAAGTTGCAATAGATGCACCAAGATTGGGCTAGGTTGAACAGTCGATGCTCGCTGCGCTTGCCCCCCTGCGACTCGGGGCCTTCCGCCGCCTTGCCCTGGTCCGCTTCGTCGACGAGCTCGGTGACTGGCTCGGCGAGATCGCGCTGGCGGTGCTCGTCTTCGATCGAACGGGCAGCCCCATGGCGACGGCCGCGCTGTTCCTCGCCCTTCAGTTCGCCCCCGCGATCGCGACCCCGCCCCTGGTGGCCCGCCTGGAGGGACTCCACGCCCGCGTCAGCCTGACGACCCTGAACTTGCTCCAGGCGGCCGTCTTCGTGGCGCTCGCCGCCCTGTCCACCGACTTCTCGCTCATCGTCGTGATCGCTCTCGCAACGGTCGCCGGCAGCCTCGCCGTATCGGGCCGCACGCTGACGCGGGCGGCGGCGGCGGCGATGCTTGGCCCGCGCGGGATGTTGCGTGAGGGAAACGCGCTGCTGAACATCGGCTTCACGGCGGGAGCCGCGTTGGGGCCCGCGATCGCGGGCGTGGTGGTCGCCGGAGCCGGGACGCGGACCGCCCTGTTGGCCGATGCGGCCTCCTTCGCGGCTGTTGGCTTGCTCATAGTCACCGCTCGGGACCTGCCGGCGGGCCGCGCCACCGAGGGCGCCTGGACCGAGAGGCTGCGGCTCGCGCTTCGATATGTCCGCGAGCGAGCCCAGCTCCGCCGCCTGCTCGCGGCCCAGTCCGCCGCGTTCGTCTTCTTCGCGGTCGTGATCCCGATCGAGGTCGTATTCGCGAAGGAGACGTTGGGAAGCGGCGATGCCGGGTACGGCGCGCTGCTCGCGAGCTGGGGCGCCGGGATGCTCGGCGGAGGCGTGGTGTTCGCGGCCTTGCCGCGGACGTCGCTGCGCACCCTCCTCGGGGTAAGCACCCTCGCGGTCGGGTTCGCCTATCTCGCAACCGCCGCGTCCCCCACCCTGCTCGTGGCCTGCGTTGCGTCGTCGATCGGGGGAGCGGGAAACGGAGTCCAGTGGGTCGGCCTCATGACGGCCGTCCAGCAGCTCGCCCCGGCCAGCTACCAGGCGAGGGTGATCTCCCTGCTCGAAGCCCTCGCCAAGGCCATGCCCGGGGTCGGTTTCCTGCTGGGGGGCGCGCTCGCGGCGATCTTCAACCCCCGCGTGAGCTACGCGGTTGCGGGAGCGGGCGTCATGGCTGTGCTCGTAACCGCGGCCGTCGTGCTCTCCCGAGCGGGTTGGGGTGCGATGGAAGCCCCCGGGTTCGACGTGGCCACCGAGGCTCGGCTCGGCGGATCACGGGCGGCAGAGGCGCCCGGCAGCGCCTTACCCGAGACCCCGGAGCGCGGGACGCAGTAGTCGTGTTCGCCCGCCGGACCCGGCTGCTCTTACTGCGCGCACTCCCAGGCGCTCGGCCCGGAGTCCGCCCAGATCTGCGCGGCGATCTGGCTCTGCTGCTGCGGCGAGGCGTCCTGCGGGGAGCCGCTGCCCCCGTACAGGCTCCACGTGGAGGGCAGGATCTGGTAGGCGCCGCCCGCGCCGGACGAGGGGTTGACCGCGTTGAAGTTGCCACCCGACTCGCACATCACGATCGCCTGCGGGATCGCATAGTCGCCGAGCCAGCTCGAGACGGTCTGCTGGGCCTGCGCGGCCGAGACCTGTTGGGCCGCCTGGACCTGCTGCTCCCAGCTGGAGACCTGAGACTGGAGGCTCGAGAGAGCGGCCGCCTCGTCGGCCCGAGCCTGCTCGAGCTGTGCCGCCTGGGCCTCGGCGTTGGCCCTTACCGCGGCGATCTGGTCGCGAGCGGTCGCGATGCGCTGGTTGAACTCCGCCTGCTGCGCCTTGGCCGCCTTCACCTGTGCGAGCTCGGCCGCGACCTGGTTGCGCAGCTGGCGCACCCTCCCCGCCAGCTCCGCGTCCGCATCCTCGATACGACCGACCAGCTCGGCGCGGTTGGCGAGGTCGTCGAAGCCCTTCGCGCTGAGCAGCAGCTCGGTCGCATCGGGCATGTCGCCCTGGTAGATCGCCACGAGGCGGTCCCTGAGCACGCCAATGGCACGGTGAAGCCGCGCCCGGGTCCGCGCAAGATGCGCCTGGGTCTGGTCAACGCGAGCCGCAAGCTCGGCCTCGCGCTCCTCCCCGCGGACGAGCACGGCCGTGAGCT
>WNFV01009586.1_pt1 | contig 11518 bp, 9 predicted proteins | sample 5400101 | NCBI WGS metagenome assembly WNFV01 (sample SAMN13153361, study PRJNA577476) | soil metagenome | isolation source: 115 cm soil or saprolite under grassland replicate 1 | place: USA:California | collected 2016-06-15
GAGGATCACCGGCACGTCCGTGTCCTCGATCATGAAGCGAAGTCGCTCCCGCGGGTACGATGGATCCAGCGGCACGTAGGCGCCCCCCGCCTTCACGACGGCGAGCGTGCCCATGACCTGCTCCAGCGAGCGCTCCGCGCACACGCCGACCAAGGTCCCGCGCCTCACCCCGAGAGCGCGCAGACGCGAAGCCAGTCGTTCCGCGCGGTCGCGCAGGGCGCCGTACGAAAGGGACCGGTCGCCGTCGACGATGGCGACGGCGCCGGGCTGCTCCGCCGCCACGGCATCGAACACAGCGTGGAGTGTCTGATCCGCGGGGTAGTCGGTGTGCGACCTGTTCCAGTCGGTCGTGATCAGCTCCCGCTCTCCGGCGGCCAGCATGGGCAGGGACGACACACGCCGATCGTGGTCGGCGACCACCGCCTCGAGCAACGCATGGTAGTGCCGCACGAGCCAGGCCATCGCCCTCTCGTCGAACAGGTCGGTGTTGAACTCGAGAACGCCGTGCAGGCCGTCCGGCGCTTCGCCGAGGGCCAACGTCAGGTCGAACTTGGCAGTGCCGGGCTCAGCGGGTCCCACCTCGAGCTCGTCCACCTCGCCACCATCGCCCGCCGGTGCCGCGCCGGGAGGGTCGGCGGCGTCCAGGGTGAACATCACCTGGATCAGCGGCGAGTGGGACAGGCGCCGGTCCGGGGCGAGGTCGGCCACGAGCTGCTCGAAAGGCATCTCCTGGTGCGCGTAGGCATTCATCGCCGCCTCGCGCACGCGCGCGAGGAGCTCGACGAACAGCGGATCACCGGCGAGATCGATCCGGACGACCACCGTGTTCACGAAGAGCCCGACCACGTGCTCGAGGGAGGGGTGGGCCCGTCCGGCGACCGGCGTGCCGATGACGATGTCATCCTGTCCCGTGTAGCGATGCAGCAGCGCCGCGAACACCGCCAGCGCCCCCATGAACAGGGTGGCCTGGGACTGCTGACACCGCCGCTTGAGCCCGGCCATGACGGACGCCGGAATCCGGAACGGCAGGCTCGCCCCGCGGAAGCTGTGAACCGTCGGACGCGCCCGGTCGGCGGGCAAGTTCAGAACGGCGGGGGCCCCGGCGAGGGTGTCCTTCCACCAGGCCCGCTGCGACTCGAGCCTGGGTCCGGAGAGGTGGCGCCGCTGCCACACCGCGAAGTCCGCATACTGCACCGGGAGATCCGGCAGCGGCGACGGCCGTCCGGCACTGAACGCCTCGTAGATGGCCCGCAACTCCCGCTCGAGGATGCTGGCCGACCACCCGTCGGTGACGATGTGATGGAGCGTGAGCAGCACGACGTGCTCCGCTGCATCGACCGTCACCAGCGTCCCGCGGATGAGCGGCCCGCGCTGGAGGTCGAAGGGCCGCTCGGCCTCCGCCGCGGCCAGGCGCCGGTAGCCCTCCTCGCGCTGATCGGCGCCTACGCGCGTCAGGTCGACGAACGCCAGCGGAATCGGACGGGCCGGGCCGACGCTCTGCACGGGGCGTCCATCGACCAGGTCGAAGGTCGTGCGGAGCGCCTCGTGCCGACGGGCGATCTCATCGAGGGTGCGCTGGAGGACAAGGCGGTCGACGGAGTCCGAGAGGGCAACGGCTGACAGCACGTTGTAGGCGGTGAGCCCCGGGGTCATCTGATCGAGGAACCACAGGCGCTGCTGGGCGAAGGACGTCGGAAAGACGAACACCTCACCGGTCATCGAAGGACCCTCTCGGTGAACATGCCGCGTGGGCCTCAGGCTGTTTCGATCGAGGGCTCATGCGGATCCGTCGCGCGCGCGGCCCGCCCGGGATCGCCGGTCCCGCGTCAGGCGCCCCACGATGAGGCGGAGCAGCCGTGGCCGCGCGGAGTGCAGGTAGAAATGATCACCGGGGAGCATCTGCAGCTCGAACGGTCCCCGCGTGTGCCGTCGCCAGGCCTCAAGCTCAGCTTCCGCCACCGCGGGATCCTCACGCCCGCCCAGCGCCGTGACACCGCACGCCAGCGGCTCGCCGGGGGCGTGCTCATAAGTCTCGCACAGCATGCAATCGGCGCGCAGTGTCGGCAACAGCAAGCGCATGAGCTCGACGTTGGCCAGCACCTCGTCCGGCGTGCCGTTGAGTTGCCGGAGCCTCAGCAGGAGCTCGGAGTCCGTGAGGCGGTGGAGGAGGGGGCCGCGGGTCCGCAGGTGGGGCGCGCAATGGGCGGAGACGAACAGGTGCGTTGGCTCCGGCGCCGTCGCCTTCCGGAGTGCCCGCGCGAGCTCGAATGCGATCAGGGCGCCCATGCTGTGGCCGAAGAAGCCGAAGGGACGATCGAGCCACGGACGGACGGCGTGGCCCAGCTGTTCCACGAGGGCCGGGAGCTCCGAACACGCGGGCTCGAACAATCGGCCCTCGCGCCCCGGCAGCTGGATGAGGCACACTTCGACCGAGGCCGGCACCAGCGCCGGCCACGAGTGGAAGACCGAGGCACCGGCGCCGGCATACGGAAAGCAGAAGAGCCGGACGCGCGCGTCCGGCCGCGGATCAGGGGAGCTGACCCACGCAGGCGCGCCGGGCCAGCCGGCCGCGCCGGACGGCGAGGGCTCCTCCGGCCGCGGGCCGAGCGCGCGGTACGGAGCGACACCGCCATCGGATCGCGTCATGACGTGAACCGGCGCCGCTCACAGGCTGCATCGCTCCATGGCCCGAGGCCCCGAGAGCGCCGCAGCGGCGCGTCGACAACCTCTCTCGTCAGCGACCAATCGGGAGTCGCCATGCTCGTGCGCGCGAGTATAGCAGCTTCTCTCCTCTTCTTCGTCGCGCCGCTGCTGGTGAAGCGGAGACGGCCGAGGCATGGGATCACTCAGCAGGTGTCCACCCGGACTCTCGGTTCACGGCAGCCGTTTGACGCGCTCGCGGAACGATCCCTGATGGACCCTGTGCGGAGTGGAGCTGTTTGCCAAACCAGCTCAACAGGAGTCTCCCGTAGGCCCGTCGCCACGATTCGCGGCTCAACCCGTGGTCGGCCCGGGCGAGCACCTGATGGCTCACGGAGCGCGCGGCGATGAACGCGCGCCGGTAATTGTCGATGACCTGCGCGGGGATGATCGTATCCGTCTGCGACTCGACGATGAGGACATCGCCCTCGAAACGGGACGCGCTCGTGAGCACCCGGTTCTCGCCCGCGTCGAGTCGACGGCGCCGGTATGCCGGCAGGTCGGCGTCCAGGTTGAGCTGCCTCTTCGGCCGATCAAAATCCACATCCTTGTACAGCGCCGGGGCGCGCAGGGCCAGCCACTGCACCTGTCTCTCGTCGGTGAGCAGGGTGGCCAGGTAGCCGCCGTAGCTGCTGCCCACGACCCCGATCCTCTCGGGGTTGACGTCCGTCGCCTCGACCAGAAAATCGTAGGCGGCGACGAGATCGCGAAGGTTCTGCGCGCGCGTGACCGTCTCGACCTGGCTCCTGGTGCGGGCATGGCCGCGAAGGTTGAACGTCAGGGACGCGCAGTCGAGGAGGGCGAGCCGCTTCGCCTTGGCGATGTCCCGCCGCTGCGTGCTGCCCCAGCCGTGAACGAAGAGCACGGCTGCCTTCGGGTCGACGGGCGGCTCCGGCAGGACGAGCTTGCCGCCGATGTGTTGCGTGTCGACCGCGATGCGGATGTCCTTCATACCGGTTCGCGCAGCATGCGCGTGACGACAGTATAGCGGATCGTCGGCCCGGACTTGGGGTCCACGCCCTCGAAGTGGACCATGGCGTCGCGCGGAGGCTCGATGCCTTCGCCGTATTCCTCGACCGAAGAGGCGTGGACCACCGTCAGCGTCGGGTCCTGGGTGAAGGCGGTCAGCGCCGCTATCTCGGCGCTGCTCGCGCCGCCCGCCCGCCACGACGACTCGAATACTCCCGAGCGAGGTTGTCCCGTGCCGTCTACTCCCTGTCCGACGTCATAGTTCCGTCTCGAGGCCATGAAGCCGGGGTACTCCCGTGTCGCGTCGTCGTAGCGCCGCGCCTGGGCGACGGCCTCGCGGACCTCGGCGCTCAGGCTCAGCCGGTCGAGCGCTTCCCAGCCACCGCGCACGCACACGAGATCCGAGCCGCCGTACGCCGATCGGCCCTTGTTGTCGGTCGTGACGCGCTGGGCGCCGTGATAGGCCAGGGTGAGATCGAGGCCGCCCAGGGTCACGTGACCGACACTCGATGTCCTCACCTCGCCAAGGCTCGTCTCGAGGACCAGCCCGTGCTGGGCGAGGTCGCTGGCGGAGACCGCTTCAAGGACGGCCTCGAGCTCGTTCAGGCTCGCGGCGAGTGATTGACCTCGTCCGCCCGAGGCGAGGGGATGCTTCACTCGGACAGCGCCGTGCGCCCACAGGCGGGTCGCTGCGGCGCGCGCGGCCCGCGCGCTGAACACCGTGTAGCCCGGCAACACCACCTCGCGGATCCTCGCCGCAAACGTGTGGGACCAGCCGGTGGGACGCTCGGCCTCGATGTCAACGAGCTCATGCGTGATGACCTTGGTCTTCATGAAGGCGTACGGCACGACGCCACCGTAGAGATCGGCCGCGGACGCGATGCCAAGCTCCTGCGCCGCAGCGCTGACCAGCGTGTCATCGGGGACGAAATACACGTGCCCGGGATACGCCCTGGAGCTGTCGTAGCGGCCCGCGAAGTCGTAGCGCTTGAGCCTGGCCACGGCCTCTGCCACGGCGACGAGCGTGATGCCCTCGTGGGTGCTTAGAAAGTCGCCCGCGCGCAGGATGTAGATGACGACCGCGCCATTCACGATGCGCAGCTCCGCGCGAGTACTGGGCCAAGTTGCAAGCCAGACGAGGCCCGAGGGAGGCAGCAGCCCGAGGCGTACGAGGGTGTACGTTGAGGGTTGCTGCCGACCGCGAACGAAGTATGGCGAAGCAAATTGGCCCAGTACCGCCGCGCGCCGTAGGACCTGGCCGAGCACACGTCAGACTCGGCCGGATCTATCGACGGTGCCGCGATACTGCAGATACCGGGCCACGAGCCAGCAGATCAGGGCCCAGACGAGACCGGCGCACCAGCCGGCCACCACATCGCTCGGATAGTGGACCCCGAGATAGACTCGGCTGCTGCCGACCACGAACGTGGCGAAGAGCGCCACGGTGAGCAGGTACACCTTGGTCCGGCGCCTCGCCGCAAAACGGGCGAGCAAGGCCCCCAGGGTGAGATACATGATGGCGGCCAACATGGAGTGACCGCTGGGGAAGCTCGGGGACGTGACGGCGACGAGATGGGGGACGAGGTCGGGCCGGCCGCGACCGAATAGCTGCTTCATCCCCGTACTGAGCAGCCCACCGCCTCCCGCCGCCACCGCCACCAGCCACATCGCGCCGTACTTCCGCTCGAGCGCGAGGTACCCGGTGGCGAACAGCGTGACGGCAAGCAGCATGGTGCGGCCGCCCAGGGCGGTGACGTCTTGGGCCGCCTCCAGGAGCCACGGCGGCCCGATCGGCACGTGGGGTTGGCCCGGGACTCTCAGAAGCTGCAGGAGCCACACGTCGAGCTTTGCCAGCTCGCCTCCGCCGAGCTCTTCCGCAATCTTGACGAAGCCGAACAGCGCGAGCAGGACGACCAGCACGGCCACGAGCACGGCGGCCTCCTGTCGGGCCAGCCATCGCGCGCCGGTAGCGGCGGCGCCGCGGACGAGCTGCATGGTCTGGCGCAGGTGCCCGACGGGCCTCGGCCGTTGCGAGGAACGATCGACCTGAAGGTCAGCCACCGGTCTCGAGGCACCCGGGGATCGCCTGAGCACGTCAATGCGCCCGTTGCGAAGAGCTCGCGGGCCACGCGGCCCGGCGGCTCTTCGCTGCGAAGTGTTCCCGAGGTTCCGCCATCCCACCTCCTGCGCTCCGTTCCCCGAAGGGCGGAGGCCGAATACTGCCTCTATGTTGCCTACGCGCCGGGGCGTTCGCAACGATCGCACACTCCCGGGCCGTTGCGTCGGCCTCGCCCGCTTCTTGACGGGGCAGGGACGGCCGCCCCACTATCGTGCCTGTGGAGCGGTTCGTGTGACGCTCGGCGAGCGCCGGGGCGGCGCGAGGAGGAAGCATGGCCTACTGGGAGTACGCTGCCGTGATGGGGGTGATCGACTCCAGAGGCTCGACCCGGCAATATCTCGACGGCATGGGGGCGCAGGGCTGGGAGCTGATCACGGTCACGCCCACCGGCTACGGCATCCACGACACCGTGCCCATAAGCCGGCAGAACGAGCAGTTCGGGATCTACTACTTCAAGCGGCCGGCCCCGCCTCGGGGACTGGTCGCCACCTCCATTGAGGTCGTGAGGGACGCGCTTCGCTGGGGACGCCAGCTCCAGCGCACCCCGGCTCCGGATCGCATGCCGGATCTTCCCGGGGCCGGCGCGCCGCGGTGAGGTCGAGGAGGACTCGATGATGCGCATGCCGCTCGAGGACGTGACCGTGCTCGACTTGAGTCATGCCCTGGCCGGGCCGTTCTGCTCGACGATGCTCGCCGACTTCGGCGCCCTCGTCATCAAGCTCGAGGCTGCCGGCGCCGGTGACATCGCGCGCTCGTGGGGGCCACCGCTGCCTGGCGGGGAGACCTCGTACTTCGTCAGCCTCCATCGAAACAAGAAGGGGATCGAGGTCGACCTCAAGCATCCCCAGGGCAAGGAACTCTTTTTCCGGCTGGTCGAGCGCTGCGACGTCGTCCTCGAGAACTACCGGGTGGGCGCCCTCGCCAGGCTCGGGCTGGGCTACGAAGCGGCCCGCGAGAAGAATCCCGGCATCATCTACTGCTCGGTCTCCGGCTTCGGCCAGGACGGGCCCTATCGCGACCGCGCCGCGCTCGACCTGATCCTCCAGGCCGAGAGCGGGATGATCAGCGTCACCGGCGAGCCCGGCGGGCACGGCGTGCGCTGCGGAGTCTCCATCGCCGACCTGACCGCGGGGATGTACGCCGCCTTCGGGATCCTCCTGGCCCTGCGCGCCAGGGAGCGAACCGGGCGAGGCCAGGCCATCGACGTCTCCATGCTGGAGGGACAGCTCTCCTTGCTCGGCGTCATGATAGGGGCGTATCTTGCCGACGGCCAGGTCCCGGAGCCCATGGGCACCGCATACAAAGCGCTCCTTCCCTACCAGACCTTCCGCACGAGGACCCGGGACCTCGCGCTGGCCGTGGGCAGCGAGAAGCTCTGGAAGGTGTTCTGCCCCGTCATCGGCTGTCCCGAGCTGGCCGATGACCCGCGCTATCGTCGCAACGCCGATCGGGCGAGGAACCGCGAGAGCCTCATCGCCACGCTGCAGGACGTCTTCCTCACACGGACGTACGAGGAGTGGGAAGCCCTGCTCCTCGCCAACGGCATCCCGGTCGGCGCCATCAACAACATCGAAGAAGTGGTCGCTCACCCGCAGGTCGAGGCCCGTGAGTCTCTCGTCGAGATGGACCACCCGCGTGCCGGCAAGGTCCGGATGGTCGGCGCGCCGGTGAGGCTCTCCGAGACACGGGCTCGGTGCGAACGCCGGCGCCGATGCTCGGCGAGCACACGGAGGAGGTGCTGCGGCAGCTCCTCGGGCTCGAGGCCGAGGAGGTCGCCGCCCTTCGCGCCGCCGGCGCCATCGGCCCACAACGCTCGGCATGAACGGAGGAGATAGCCATGTCGCTTGATCCGCAGGCGCAGAAGCTCGTCGACGCGATGGCCGCGCTGAACCTCAAGCCGGTCGAGGACTCGACGCCCGAGGAGGCGCGCGAATCGATGCGCACGCGCACCGCCGGGCTCGGCCCCTTCGAGGAGGTCGCCGCGGTGAGCGAGCACCGCGTGCCCGTCCAGGGCGGCCTGATCACCGTGCGCCTCTACTCGCCGGGCGGGGCGGGCCCGCACCCGGTGCTCGTCTTCTACCACGGCGGCGGCTGGGTCATCGGCGACCTCGACACTCACGACGGCATCTGCCGGTCCCTCACCAATGCCGCCGGCTGCGTCGTAGCGAGCGTGGACTACCGGCTCGCCCCGGAGGCCAAGTACCCGGCGGCCGCCGAGGACTCCTACGCGGCTCTCCGGTGGCTGGTCGCCAACGCCGCGGGGCTCGGGATCGATCCGAGACGCGTGGCGGTGGGCGGGGACAGCGCTGGCGGCAATCTCTCGACCGTGGTGGCGCTGATGGCACGCGACCGCGGAGGGCCGGCGCTCGTCTCCCAGGTGCTCATCTACCCGGTCACCAACCACGACCTCGACACTGGCTCGTACCGCGAGAACGCGACCGGCTTCGTGCTCACGCGCGAGGCGATGCGCTGGTTCTGGCGCCACTACCTGGCGCGGGCGGAAGAGGGCAGGGAGCCTTACGCCTCTCCGCTCATGGCGCCGAGCCTGGCCGGTCTGCCGCCCGCGCTCCTGATCACGGCGGAGCACGATCCGCTCCGAGACGAAGGCGAGGCCTACGCCGACCGCCTGCGCGACGCCGGCGTCCTGGTGACGCTCATCCGTTACGACGGGATGTTCCACGGCTTCCTGCGGATGACACGGTTTCTCGACAAGGCGCGGGCCGCCGTCGACGAGGTGGGGGGATCACTGCGAAAGGCCTTCGCCTAGGACGGACTATGCGCGAACAGGCCGCCACCCTCACCCCGACCCTCTCCCTCTCCGAGGCAGAGGGAGTCAGCTCGATCCCCTCGCCCCTGGAGGGGGAGAGGGACAGGGTGAGGGGGAGCGTAGGAGGTGGAACACGTGTTCGGAATAGCGTGGCCTAGGATCGAGCCTCCGAGGAGTGCCACTCACCGCGAGGGCGGGATCGCCCTTGACAGCACCCGGAGCGGGCCCTACAGTCACGCAATCTTGTTCCCCGCCCTCACGCCGGCTCGACGGCACCACCAGCGGGCAGCCCTTCCATGCTCTCCGCTTCGCGGCCGCCGTCGTAGCCGGTACTGGGCCGCTTTGCTTCGCCATACTTCGTTCTCGGTCGGCAGCAACCCTCAACGTACACCTACGTACGCCTCGGGCTGCTGCCTCCCTCGGGCCTCGTCTGGCTCGCAACTTGGCCCAGTACCTCGTAGCCGATTGCCGTGTCACGACGCGCGCCCCCACCGGAGAATGCCGGGGAGCCGCTCGCAGCGAACCCCACTCCCGAGAGGACAAGCCCGATGACCAAGACGACTGTCGTCGAGAAGTGGGTGGACGAGGCAGCGGCGCTGACCAAGCCGAGCACAGTCGTCTGGGCGGATGGGTCCAAGCAGGAGTACGACCGGCTCGTCGAGGAGATGCTCCGTGACGGCACGCTCCTCGAGCTGAACCAGAAGACCTATCCGGGCTGCTTCCTGCATCGCAGCCACCCGCAGGACGTCGCGCGCACCGAGCAGCTTACCTTCATCTGCACGCGCGAGCAGGACGAGGCGGGGCCCACCAATAACTGGATGGCCCCCGCCGAGGCCAAGTCGAAGGCCGGCGCCTACTTCAAGAACAGCATGAAGGACCGGCGCATGTGGGTCATCCCGTACCTCATGGGGCCGGCCGGCTCGGCGGTCAGACGCACGGGGGTCATGGTCACCGACAGCCCCTACGTGGTGGCGAGCATGCACATCATGACGCGCGTGGGACAGGTCGCCATCGACCACATGCGCGCCGCCGACGACTTCATCGCGGGCCTGCACGGGATGGGTGACCTCTCGCCGGAGCGGCGACTCATCCTGCACTTCCCGGAAGAGAAGCTCATCTGGAGCGTGGGCTCCGGCTATGGCGGCAATGCCCTCCTCGGCAAGAAGTGCCACGCGCTCCGCATCGGCTCCTATCAGGCGCGGCAGGAAGGCTGGATGGCCGAGCACATGTTCATCCTCGGGGTCGAGGACCCCGAGGGGCGCATCACCTACTTCGGCGGAGCCATGCCGAGCGCCTCCGGAAAGACCAATCTCGCCATGGTCGTCTCGAAGCTGCCTGGTTACCGCGCGTGGACGCTCGGCGACGACATCGCCTGGATCTACGTCGACGCCGAAGGCCAGCTCCGCGCCATCAACCCCGAGCGCGGCTTCTTCGGCGTCGCTCCCAATACGAGCGCCGCCACCAACCCGAACGGCATCCAGATGGTGCGCTCCAACACCATCTTCACCAACGTGGCGATGACGCCCGCGAAGGAGCCCTGGTGGGAGGGGATCGGCACCGAGGCACCCGTGGGCACGGTCGACTGGCAGGGCAAGCCGTGGACGCCGGGCGGATCGCCCGCTGCGCATCCCAACTCCCGCTTCACCGTGCCGTGCAGCCAGTGTCCCTCCATCGCGCCCAACTGGGAGGAGCCGCAGGGCGTGCCGATCTCGGGGTTCATCTTCGGCTCCCGGCGGACGAACGTCATCCCCATGGTGTTCGAGAGCTTCGGGTGGCAGCACGGCGTCTTCCTCGGCGCGGCCATGAGCACCGAGACCACCGCGGCCATCACGGGCCAGGTGGGTGTGGTCCGCCGCGATCCCATGGCCATGATCCCGTTCTGCGGCTACCACATGGGAAGCTACTTCGCGCACTGGCTCGCGACCGGCCCGCGGCTCGCCAACCCGCCGAAGATCTTCCGTGTGAACTGGTTCCGGCGCGATGCCGAGGGACGCTTTCTGTGGCCGGGCTACGGCGACAACACGCGCATCCTCAAGTGGATGGTCGATCGCATCCACGGCCGCGGCAAGGCCGTCGAGACCCCGCTCGGCTTCATCCCCTCAGCCGACGCCCTCGATCTCAGCGGCCTCGACACTCCACCGCCTCGCTCGCGCTCCTGATCGGCTGCGCGCGCCCGCGGACAAGGAGCCCTCGATGATCGTGAAGAGCGAGAGCCCAGACGTGCGCATCCCCGACGTGCCGATCACCGAGTACGTGCTGCGGCACGCGGGCAGGCTCGGCGACAAGCCGGCGCTCATCGACGGGCCGTCCGGGCGGACCGTGACGTACCGCCAGCTCTCGGAGGGCGCGCGGCGCGCGGCCGCGGGCCTGGCCCGGCGGGGATTCACGAAGGGTGACGTCTTCGCGATCTACAGCCCCAACCTGCCCGAGTATGCGGTGATCTTCCTCGCCGTCTCGTCCCTGGGCGGCATCAACACGACCGCCAACCCGCTGTACACGGCCGACGAGCTCGGCAAGCAGCTCGCGGATTCGCGCGCCCGCTTCCTGGTGACGGTGCCGCCCTTCCTCGACAAGGCGCAGGAAGCGGCGCGGAAGAGCGGGATCGAGGAGGTGTTCGTGTTCGGATCGGCGGAAGGCGCCACGTCCTTCTCCGAGCTCCTCGGGGCCGGGGCGGAACCGCCGGCCGTGCGCATCGACCCGCGGGAAGACCTCGTCGTCCTCCCGTATTCGAGCGGGACCACCGGCCTCCCGAAGGGCGTCATGCTGACTCACCGGAACCTGGTGGCGAATCTCTGCCAGTGCGAGGGGATGGAGAACTTCGAGGGCTTTGCCGAAGACGACGTCACGATGGCCGTCCTGCCCTTCTTCCACATCTACGGCATGGTCGTCATCATGATGCTGGGGCTGGCCGGGGGCGGCACCATCCTGTCGATGCCCCGCTTCGACCTCCTGGAGTTCCTGGG
>WNFV01008551.1_pt1 | contig 11517 bp, 13 predicted proteins | sample 5400101 | NCBI WGS metagenome assembly WNFV01 (sample SAMN13153361, study PRJNA577476) | soil metagenome | isolation source: 115 cm soil or saprolite under grassland replicate 1 | place: USA:California | collected 2016-06-15
CGCCGCGACCCGATCGCGGCCACCGCACGCTCCAGCGGCGACCTGCGCGGCTCGGCCACCGCCACGCCGGGGTCCGAGCCGTGATCAGGTAGCTGGCCGTTGTGACCGGATCGAGTTCGATCAGCCGTTGCGGCGACGCCGGTCGTTAGCGCCGATTTCCGTGCAGCTGTATCGGCCCTGTGGTCAGGCGAAGTCGAAGCGGAGTCGTCGGCCTTGCCACGAGGGGACGGTGGTGTCGGCGGGCAGAGTGGCGCTGCGCGGGACGGGTGAGTAGGCGCGCCGGTTGATCCTGACGGTGATGGTGTGCTCGTCGTCTGGGCTGGGCTGTCGTTGTATCGAGCTTGGGAGGCTGGGTGGTAACTATTCAGGCCCGTGAGCTGGAGCGGGCAGGCTTCTTCCAGATCGAGACATGCTGGCGGCTCTCGCTGGTGAAGGCCTCCCGCGTCCACCCGCCCCACCGCTCGTGCAGCCGCAGCCCGGCGAGCTGGGCCATCAGGTCAAGCTCGGCCGGCCATACATACCGGAAGGGAATCGTGGAGTACTCGCCGCGGCCATCGACGATCTCGACGTAGTGTCCGCGCATCGCCTGCGTCGCGACATCGTAGGAGTAGAACACTGATCGTGCGGGGCTCACGTGCCACGGCAGGACGTTCTGTCCGGGCGGGAGCCGGCGCAGCTCGGGGACTCTGACCTCGATGACGAAGCAGCCGCCGGGGGCAAGGTGGGCCGCGGCGTTGCGGAAGCAGGCCACCTGCGTCTGCTGCGTCGTCAGGTTCATGATCGTGTTGAAGACCAGGTACGCAAGCGAGAACGTCCCGTCCACGCTTGTGGTGGCGAAGTCGCCGATCGTCACGCCGATGGCCTCGCCGCCGGGCTTGGAGCGCAGCCGGGCGACCATCGCCCGCGACAGGTCAATGCCGTGGACGGGGACGCCGCGGCGTGCCAGCGGCAGCGCGATCCGCCCGGTGCCGATGCCCAACTCCAGGGCCGGGCCGTTGCCGGCGAGCTCCGCTAGGACCTCGACAACCGCGTCCACGGCGGCTAGGTCGAAGATGTCCGACGACTGGTCGTATCGTGCCGCGACCCGCTCGCCGAAGTAGCCGTCCTCCTCATCCATGGCCGGAGGCTACCGCAGAAGGCCGCCGCAGCGCTCGCAGGTTTCGCGGCTGTGCGACAGGTCAGCCCGACCTTGCACTCCCGCGGATACAGGCGGCACATCGGGACCTTGTAGGTGCCAGAAAGTCGGTCATGTCGTGCTTCGGGTGATGCTTGACACATCGGCTTCACCTGATCGTTGACAGGTGTCTCGCCTGATCCTTTACGGGTTCGGCTGATGGTTGACGGTCTCGGCTGATCTTTGACACCCAGATCGCCGCTGCTTGGGCTGCGCGTATCCCAATGGATGCGACGCGGGCTTGGGAGGCGGCCGGGTGCTCAAGGAGCTGAGCGTGACAGAGCAGCGCTATCAGGCGGTGCTGGAGGTGCTGCGAGAGCAGGTGGCGGTGGTCGAGGTGGCCAACGCAGTACGGCGTGACGCGTCAGACGGTGCACAACTGGGTGCGCCGCTACCTGGACGGTGGGCTGGACGCGCTGGCCGATCGCTCGCATCGGCCCCGTGGCTGCCCGCATCAGATGGCAGCGGAGGTAGAAGCCCGCATCTGCGAGTTGCGCCGTCAGCATCCTCGCTGGGGGCCTCGGCGGCTGGAGTACGAGCTGGCTCGCGAGTCGGGGGCCGCAACGCCATCCTCAAGCAGCACCTGCTGGACGAGCTCACCGCGGCGAGCCTGCACGCGATCGACGCCGCCGGCCACCCCGACCTCGACGGCAACGAGGTCCGCAACATCGTCAACCGCACCCTGCTGGGGATGGGCGGTCACCTGGAGCTGACCGGCCCGCTGCGGCAGGCGATGTTCGAGGAGAACACCCGTCCCCGGCGCAAGGACACCACCACCGAGATGTTCTGGCGCTTCGCGGCGGCGTGCCGCAACGCGCTCGCCCGCCTCGAAGCCGGCCAGGTCATCCTGTAGGCGGCCGTGTCGCCCGGGTCTGTCGGCCACCAAGCGAGGCCACCGTGCGCCGCGTGCAACCTCCGCCGCCCAGGCCCGCCCCCGGGATGGGCCAAGACGTATGCAAAGCAGGTCGCGGCCGACGGCTGACAATGGGATCGGCGAATCTGCGTCCGAGGAGGCAGTCATGATCATTCGAGTGTTTCGTGCCCGGATTCACCCTGGAAAGGAGGACGAGTTCGAGCGCTTCGTCATCGAGACGGGGGTGCCGATGGTGAAGGCCACGGAGGACTGCACGCACGTGACCGCCGGGAAGAGCCGCTGGAGTGAGCAGCCTGAGTTTGTCGTCGTCACGCACTGGAGGTCGGTCGACGCTCTGCAGGCGTTCGCGGGACCGGACTGGCAGAAGGCGGTGATCGAACCCGAGCACATGCTTGCCCAGGTCTTCTGCGATCACTACGAAACGATCGAAACAGGCTGAGCCGACAACAGGATGGCGCGTAGCCCTCGGGGCTTACTCGCAGGGTAGGTAGTTGCACGCGCACTTGTCGAAACGGATGACCTCGAAGGTGTCGTCATCGTCGGATCTCACGGGGACTCTTGCACCAGCGGCTCGTCGAGCGGCGTCGGCGCGGGTCTGTGGTCATCGCGGAGTCGGGCAAGCACGATCGTGTGCAGCGCGCGGTTGCGCTGACGGTCCCCGGATCGGTTCAGTCGGTGGCGCATGACCTGCCCGGATGAGGCGGGGATCGGGCTGACGCCGGCCAGGGCCGCGAATGCCGCCTCGGAGCGCAACCGGCCGGCATACGACCAGCTCACCAGACCTGTGCGGCGGTGACTGGCCCGACACCGGGCAGGACGCGCCAGCCACGGCGCGACCGCGTCCACCAGCGTGGCCTGCTGGCCGGTGAGCTCGTCGATCTCGGCTTGGAGGTGCTGGATGCGCTTGGCGGTGGTGCGCAGCACCCGGACCGTCATGCGGTGCTCCAGCGACTTGGCTGGCCGGTCCCGCATCCCGCGCAGCGAACAATCTGTGTCGCGGTCGCCACGCCGCGGAGTTCGGCGCGTCGCTCATCACAGGCGCCGACGATCAGCGCCCTGGGGCTGGTTGATCGCCACAACCCGTGCGGTGACAGCGTTGCGGCGGCAGCCCAGCAGTACCCGCAGCGCCTGGTGGTCGCCGCGGTGGCGCGGCAGCGCCAGATGCTGGTGGCCGAGTGCTTGGCGAGCGGCGCGGACCGCGTCGGTCTTGGCGCCGGTGCGCCTGGCCGGCCGTTTGGATGGCCGGCCTCCACGACCCGCTCGCCGTGGGCGTGCCCGCCCGGCGCCGTAGCTGCCCACCCCCGTCGATCGCCCAGACGCGGCGGCCGGGACCTCGGCCAAGGCGACGTCGAGGAGCTGCTGGTACCCCTGGGTGGTGGTGGAGGTGGTGGTCTGGGTGAGGATCCCACCCACCGGGGAGACGACGGCAGCGGTGAGGGTGTCACGGTGGGTGTCGACGCCGACGGGCGCCGTCGATGGTGTCTGCCACGATGGGCATGCGGTTGTGCTCCTTGCCGAGGATGGCCGTGGTCGGCGTCGGCCTGGGAGCAGTGTCACCGCGCGGCACAACTGTGATGGGTCACGCCTTTGGGCGGACGGGCTGTTATCAGGCCAGCGAGCGGTGGGCCAGGCCGACGCCGGCACCACGGCAGACAGTTCAGCGCCAAGGCAGCCCCATCCGGGCGCCAGTTGCATTGAGCGTCATGCCGCGATGCCGGTGTCCGATCCTGCCAGCGATCCTCCCGGACCGCTCCCCAACACTCACAGTTGCATTACGGCCGGTCGGCCTCGCTGGTGTAGATGAGCAGCGTGTAGCGCATCGCGCGCTCCCTTCTCGCTGGCCGGCGCTCCTCGCCGTGCTCACCTACTACGATCACCGCCGGCTGGAATCGACAGGCAGGCGATGCGGCGCAAGCCCGCGGCTGTCAGGGCCGAGCAACTCGTTGACGGCTCAGCCTCACCGACTGGTGAATCAGTCACCAGGAGCAGAGCAGAGCCGGTGGGTTTCTCATATCGGCAGCTTCGCCGCTCGTAGGGCAGGCACCGGCTCACGCAACACCGTTGGCGGCACAACCCAACAGGCCGCCAGCGGGCCCGGTCAAGCCGGGCCCGCTGGCGAAGACATGCTGCTTGGCTGGTACACCCAGCTGGTGTCGCCTGGCGGCCAGAACGCCGCTCAGCCGGTCACCGAGAACGTCGCGGACACGACCTTGCCGCTGCGGTGGCCCTTGGCCTGGAAGGTGTCGTGTCTTCCCGGGTAGTGCGAGCCAGCAAAGCCGTCCGGCACCGCAAACGAGGACGTGACGCTGCCGCCGGCGGTGGCGCTTGCCACTGCCAGCGTTTCGGCCCCGAAGGTGATGGTGACCAGCTCGGAGGCAGCGAAGCCGCGGCAGCTCAGGGTGGTCCTGGACCCCGCTGCTCCAGCCGTCGGCGAGACGGCGCAGGCGGCCGTGGCGCTCGGCGTGACCGTGGTGATCACCCAGATGCCGCAGCTCCCGTGCCTGATGGGCTGGGCCACCGTCACGGTCGCGATCAGCCCTTGACCGGGCCTGGTCACGCTGAAGGTGACCGGGTCGACCCGGCGCACGACTGGTTGTGCCACATGGAGGACCTGCTGGGCGTACAGGGTCACCAGCCTGTCTGGACCGCAGCGCCAGGGCTGGTGCCCGTTGTCGACCGCGTCCTGGAGCTGCCGAGCCTGCTGCCAGGTGCGGATGTCCCAGATTCCCGGGAACGGCGTGGCGGTAGTCGGTCGTGGCCGCGCAGGCGTGGCCGCCGGGGTCGCCCGGGTCAGGGGGCGGGTGGTCGAGGAGGCTGTCGGGGTTCCCACCGGCGCCGGGGAGGCGGCTGCGACTGGGTGGGTGCTGGAACGGCTTGTGCAGCCGACCAGCATCAGCGCGGCCAGGGCCAACAGGGCGAAGATGCTCCGGACTGGTCGCATGGCGACCTACCTTTCTAGCTCTAGCGAGCGTGGATGGCGATGGCGCACGCTGCTGAGCATGGTCGGTGCTGGTCACGGCGCGACTACCGACCGGCGTCGCTGCAACGGCTGATCGGACTCGATCCGGTCACGGAGGACAAGCCATCTCGTCACGCCGGCGGAGGTTGCCACTGCGATGATGTCGGTGTGGTCGCGGCAACGGGCCTGACCCTGGTTGACACCGGCTTGGTGCCTTGCCTCTGACCTGTCGGCTCGCGGCCGCGGCCACCAAGCGATCGACCGTGGTGGGCGGCGAGGGCGTGACCCTCTCATCCATCGGCTTCTGCCTTGAATCTGACTGTCGGCTCGAGCCGCCCCCCACCACCGGCACGCCAACCGGACGAACGTGACCTGATATGAGCCTGTCGCTTAGACCCCTCGCAGTGTTGTCCGCCGGCCGGCGCGCGTGCCATCCCCACCCGCGAAGGAGAGGAGACGGCCATCACCAGCATGGCACACACCGGCACGTCCCGGATCACCGTCGGGATCGACACCCACCTCGACCTCCACGTCGCCCACGCAGGCGACCAACTCGGCCGCCGCATCGACGCCGTTGTGGTCCCCACCACCCCCGCCGGCTACCGCGACCTGCTCGCCTGGGCGCGGGGCTCGGCCAGGTCGACGCTTGGGGCGTGGAGGGCACCGGCTCCTACGGTGCCGCCCTGGCCCGCTTCCTTGTCGCCAACGGCCAGGCCGTCCTGGAGGTCAACCGGCCCGACCGCCAAGCCCGACGCCGCCACGGCAAGTCCGACCCCTCGACGTCCAGGCCGCCGCCCGGGCCGTGCAGGCCGGTGCGGTCACGGTCGTGCCCAAGGCCGGCGACGGCCAGGTAGAGATGATCCGCTGCCTGCGGGTCGCCCGCGCCACCGCGATGCGGGCCCGCACCCAGGCGATCAACGCGCTCAAAGCCCTGCTGGTCACCGCCCCCGCCGAGCTCCGCGAGCAGCTCCGCGGCCTGCCGGCCACCACGCTGGTGCGCACCGCGGCCCAACTCGACCCGGGCCCGATCACCAGCCCCTGGCCGCGGCAATGCTCGCGCTGCGCGCCCTCGCCGGACGCCACCAGGCCCTGTCGGCCGAGATCACCACGCTCACCACCGAGCTGGACCGCCTCACCACCCGGGCGGCGCCCCAGCTGGTGGCGCTGTTCGGCGTCGGCCAAGACAGCGCCGGCGCGCTGCTGGTCGCCGCCGGCGACAACCCCGACCGGCTCCACAGCGAGGCGGCGTTCTCCATGCTGTGCGGGTCATCCCCGATCGAGGCCTCCTCCGGCAAGACCACCCGGCATCGGCTGAACCGGGGCGGTGACCGTCAAGCCAACGCCGCGCTCTACCGAATCGTGCTGGTGCGGCTCTGCTACGACCAGGCGACCCGGGAGTACACGGCGCGACGCACCAAGCAGGGCAAATCCAAGAAGGAAATCATCCGCTGCTTGAAACGCTACGTCGCCCGGGAAGTGTTCGCAGTGCTCCATGACTTGCGCACCACAGACTCGACGAAGGCCGCTTGACATCTATACAAGCGTCAGAGGGCGGCGCCCGGATTGCTCACAAGACGCGGGTCCCAGAAGGCGGGTCATGGTACCTGAGCTGGAGGTCCAGGCTGTCCACGCCCAGGCGGGCCACCGCCCAACCGCCGACGCCTGGACCTCGGATTCTGGCCGACGTCCCATTCTGTCGACGTTCCCCATCTGCGTGGGCTCCCGCCACCGACGATGCGCTCGTCACCGCAGGTGATCTTCATCTGGGCGGATCTCCCGGAGTGGTGGGGCTCCCGGCACCCCGAGCGCATGGGAAACACCACCAGCAGCCCCAGCGCACCGCCACCTGCGCATCAAGGGCGGCTTCACCCTGCTCGACCGCCAGCAGCGCCGCCTCCACGACCGCGCCCACACCCTCGGCTTCGTCGATCTTGACAGCTACTTGGTGGCGCGTTGCCAGGACGACGCCAGCCTGACCCGGCTCGCTGGCGAGCTGCACACCACGATTGACGTGGTCCGCCGCCTTGTTGCCCAGGCCGGCATCCAGCGCTCCTCACCGAAAGTCCGCAGTGCCCGTCAGGGCCGCCGCGCCACTGACCAGCGTCTGACCGAGCGCGCCGGCCAGCTTGGGTTCGCTGACCTCGGGGCATATCTGGTTGACCGTGTGACCGAGCGGGTGTGGACGCTCGTCCAGGTCGCCGACGAGCTGGGCATTCATCCGGACACCGTCAGGGACCGGCTGCACCGCTGCGGGCTGCGCCACGCCGAGGCGGCCGCACGCCAATAGGCCGGCTCTCGCCGGGTCGCCGACCGCGATTGCAGACACAACGGCGTTGCGGTCTGCAGACTGCGTCGCCAGCGCTTCTACACCACGTCGCGGGACGTCACCGAACACTGCGGATCGAGCGGTTTGCGCCGCGCAGGAGACCGCCACCATGCCGACGCTTGACCGCGATGAGTTGACACGGTTTCCCAGTGAGCACCTCACCGACGCGCGGTCATGGTGCCCATCGATACTCCATCGACCCCGGACCAGCCAGTCCGCGATGCACATACCTATCTGGCCAAGCGAAACCTCGACATCGCGCTGGTCGACAGCAAACGCCTACTCATCCTGACCCGCGCCCAAGACGATCTCCGGCAGGGATTTACCGGGTGGAGCTGCACAACGCGGGATCGAGATCATTGATAGCGCGGGTCCCGGCCTCGCCTGACCTTCTACGGTTACCTCCGCCTTCCGCTTCTATTGGCTTTGCTGGATCGTCCAGTTATTCGGCCGATAGCCTGTTCCGCAGGTCCTGGACGGCCGTGCTCCACAAGTCCGGAAGTCCGTCGAGTATCTCGGGCCCGATTGGCTCGCGCCGGGGCGCGAACTGCGGGAACGGGAAGCTGACGATTACTTTGCCGTTGGACAAGGAGCGGACCCGTAGCCCGTGCCCAACCTCGACCGGGAAGTCCGCTGAGGTGCGCCGCAGCAGGGCCTCCAAGATCCCGCGAAGGACCCTGGTCCTGTCTTCTTGGCTGCTGGTGGCCGGTCCAGGCAGCTGGTAACGGCCAGCCGACTCGGGCTGCAACAGGTCGACGATGTAGACGGCCTCCTCGGTGGGTGCGGGAAGGTCGCGCTCTCCGAAGACTTCCCGTAAGACCCGTTGCACCAGTTCCACCTGGGGGATCAGCTCGCAGCCCTCCGGCGTCGGCCTCACATTAAAACCGATCCGTCTCGAATTCGGTTTCCCTGGCGCTGTCGCCACCAAGACCCGGTACGCCTCGGATTCAGCCTCCGGTGGGGTTCTGTCGAGCCAGCCTCGGAGGAGGGAGACGACTCGTTCGCGGAACACCCGTTCAACCTCCACTGGGTCGGAACCGGGGGCGTCGCCGACCTCGAGCGTGCTGTGGAGGCTTCCCTGTCTGAGGGTCGCCCAGAAGACGTTCCATCCCTCAAGGGCCTCGGCGCTACCCCTCCAGAGTGGCCGGTCGGCACTTCCAGGCACGAAACCTCCTCAACCGTGGTCATCGAGAGCGCAAGGTGTCCCGCAGAGGATACAGCCAGGACTGCTACGACATCCTCGTCTGTGACTCAAGCATTAAAATAAGGGGGCTGTCTTGTCGACCAGCGGTCGTCGCCTTGCCTTGAGGCGACGACCGCTGGTCCTCATGTCGGACGGTCCTGCGGAGCTACGGCAGTTGCCACACGCCTACCAAAACCCAATTACAGGAATCAACCGTACGATATTTTCGATGATACTATTGTTCTCCTCCCCGGGAGGAGGCTCAGGGGGCAGGGGGTCATCAGGGAAACTGCCTCGTTCTCGAATGATTCACACAACTTGAGGGTGTACACATCATAGATAAGTGTCTTAACGATGAAGACATCACCCCTCCACCCGAACGTAGTGATTTCGGCCGTTCGGATGGGAGAACATTCGTCATAAAGGATCGGGGATATTTCTTGGGTTCCCAGTGGGTCGACCCGATTCACAGGATCGCGGCCTGCGTATCGATAGTGAGCCAAGGTCGGACTGATGGGATCCCGCTGGGTGAACCGGCCGAGAGTGGGGTCGTAGTAGCGTGTGCCGAACTTGGTCAGCCCCGTGGCGTCGTCGTACTGCCCGGAGGCGTAGCGCCAAGGGTTGGTCACCGCCTCGGTGGCCGACAGTTGCACGCCGTAGGGATCGTAGCGGTAAGTGTTAAAAATTTAGTTCAGTGGATGCCCCTGTCCCCTGTCAATCTTGAGATCCATGTTCGGTGTAGCCAGTTCTCAACGTAGTCATATTTGCCTCCTCCATCTGTTCCGCATTTCGACGAGCCTCTGCGTATCTCATGACTCCGTTGATTAAAGAAACGACGATTATGACCATATATAGGACAGGACTGACTCTTACCAGGCGATCCAGGACGGCGAGGAGGCCAATGGCGACGCCGGTAATCACGACAAATATCAGACCCCAGTACCGTACAGAGAAGCTCAGGCTCAAGGTGTAGCGAGCCCGGCCGACGGCGAGGGCAGCCACTGCGGGATCTGGATGGCCTAGGCCTTGCCGTGCGCGGCGCCAGGCCTCTTTCCGCACGTCAGCATCAAGCCTCTTCCATGCACGTACTGCGTGGCGACCCATCGGGATCTCAGTGTTGGCCATGGATTCGTTGCCTCACCTAGTCCTGTGCCTCATGTCCTGAACGTGGCGCTCGCATCCAGAATCATACCGTACAATTTCTCGCGCGAAGCCAGGAAGGCGGCTCGGGGCATGGCATCAGGCGCTGGACCTGGCCACACCCCGAGGCCAACTATTAGTGCGAGCTGAAATAGACCGAATAGAATACTGCATAAGCGCAAGCCGTGGCTGGCTCATTACACGAAGAGCGTTGGCTACCTCCTTGAGGATCAGCAGGGACCTCGAAGACCACAGTAGTAGGTAAAGGAGTGAAGCGTGTTCTTGAAATTAGTGACTGCCTGCTGGACCACACACACCAACGCGGTTCCCAGTATTGACTGAATGGCACTAATTCCCGCCACCCTTAATCCTGCAGCTGTAGCAAGCTCTGCACCTGCAGCCTCAGCTCCCGCAGCTGCCCAAGCCGCCCCGACAACGGCTCCTGCGGCGGCAGCACCAACATAGGTCCAGACAGAGCAGAAGCCGGTCGGATCAATTCGATTGACCGGATCACAGCTGGCGTAGGCGTAGGGGAGGTCTTGGCCGCTGGGGTCGCGCTGGGTGAAGCGGCCAAGCGACGGGTCGTAGTAGCGGGCACCGAACTTGGTCAGGCCAGTCTGGCTGTCGGTGTAACCGCCCGCGTAGCGCCAAGGATTGGCCGAGGCCTCGGTCGCTTGCAGTTGCACGCCGTAGGGGTCGTAGCTGTACGAGTTGACCTTAGCGCCGCTGCTGTTGACCAGGCCGACGACCGAGCCGAGCCCGTCGAACAGGTAGTAATAGCGGTTGCCGCTGGCGGCGCGGAGGCTGACCAAGGTGCCGCGGTTGTCGCGGGTGTAGAAGTCGCTGCCGCCCGTGGTGGTGCCGCTGGCGACCCCCAGCGCACTGTTGACGAAGCTGGTGGTCCCGGCTTCAGTACGCTGGATCTGGCCCCCTCCGCTGTAGACCAGGGGGGTCAGGGGGGTGCTGCCGGGCTGGGTGATCGAGGTGGTCTGGTCCTTGGCGTTGTACGACAGCGACCAGCCACCCCCACCGGCGAGGTTGCCGTCGGGGTCGTAGCTGTAAGTGGGGGTGCCGTTGACGGTGGTCAACTCGTTGGCGGCGTTGTAGCCATAGCTGGTGGTGGCGCCGTCCTCGGTCCTGGAAGTGCGGTTGGAGTTGGGATCGTAGGTATAGGTGCGCGTCAGGCCGGGCCCTGACGCGCCGGTGAGCCGGTTGAGACCGTCGTAGGTGTAGCTGGTGGTCCCAGCAGGCTCGGTCACGGACTGGCGCAGCGCGGTGTCGACGCCGTTGTTTTGGTAGCTGTAGGTGAAACTGGACAGGGTGGTGGTATCGACGGTTGCCTTGATGCTGGTCAGGCGGCCGGCATCGTCGTAGCCGGTGGTCATGACCGTTGCGGTCGGGGTGGTCGGGTAGGTGGTGGTGGTGCGCCGGTTGTTGTTGTCGTAGCTGAACCGCACCGGCGTGGTGGCGCCGGGCTCCAGCAGCTCAGAGAGCCGGTTGGCCTGATCGTAGGTGTAGGCCACGACCCCGCCTGGGTCGGTGTAGCCGCTCAGGTTGCCGTTGTGGTCGTAGTCGTAGCGCAGCTGGGTGTTGTCGGGCAGGGTCTTGCGGATCTGCCGGTTCATCTTGTCGTAATCGAAGGTGGTGATGCCGGTGGCGTCGGTCACTTGGACCAGGTTGCCGTTGGGGTCGTAGTTGTTGTCGATGGTGGAGGCGTCCTGGAAGGTAGCCACGTCGGGGTGGTCCAACGGGTCGTAGGTGTAGGTGGTGGTCTGGTTCTTGCCGTCCACCAGGGTGTGCAGCCGGCTGAGGGCGTCCGGGGTCAAGCTGACGTCGCCGAGGGGGGCGGGGTTGTCGACCG
>WNFV01022752.1_pt1 | contig 11516 bp, 10 predicted proteins | sample 5400101 | NCBI WGS metagenome assembly WNFV01 (sample SAMN13153361, study PRJNA577476) | soil metagenome | isolation source: 115 cm soil or saprolite under grassland replicate 1 | place: USA:California | collected 2016-06-15
CGGACGCCGTTCGAGTAGGTCTCGATCGGTTCGTGCTCGATGCCCTGGGCAGCGAGGCGCTCGAGGAGCCCGTCGAGCCCGGCGACGGCGAGCGTGATCCGGCCCGCGCCCGCGCGCGCCGCGTTCGGCTCGATGAAGAGCCAGGCGTGCTCGTCGATCTCCCAGAGCACCTCTTCCCCGACGCGATTGTCTGGGGGCCGGCCGAAGAAGCGCGTGTACCAATCGATGCTCGTGTCGAGATCGGATACCGGAACACCGGCGAAGAGGTGGGTGATCGCGCTCAATTGCTGCGCTCAGCGCCGGACCCGGTAATGCATGTGGGTGACACCGCCCTCCCCCTCGAGGATCCGGGTGCGCTCTAGCTCGATCTGCTCGGCGGCGAGGCCCTCGAACAGACGGCGCCCTTGGCCGAAGAGCACCGGGATGACGTGGAGCTCGAGCTCGTCGAGAACGCCAGCGGCGAGTGCGAGCTGCGCGGTGGCGGCGCCGTGGACCAACACGTTCTTGTCGCGCGCCGCCTCCTTGGCTTGAGTCATCGCGCTCGTCACGTCGTTCACGTAAGTGACCAGCGGCCACTTGCTCACGTCGATGCCGGGCTCGTGGCGGCTAAAGACCCAGATCGGCACGCCGTCGTGATGGTCGCCGCCCCAGCCGCCGGCAGGCTCGAAGGTCCGCCGGCCGGCGACGACCGCGCCAGTGGACATGAACTCTTCGACGACCTGGCCGTTGACACCGCCCGACCGGCGGGCGGCCTCGAGGTCGACGTCGCCGCCCGTCATCGCCCACTCGTGCAGACGGTGCCCGCCGTCGCCGAGCCCGTTGCCCGGTCCCTCATTCGGCCCGGCGATGAATCCGTCGAGCGACATGGACATGTAGAGAACGGTTGCGGACACGGCGTCTCCTTTCCTCGTCTGCGAGCGGCTGAACGTACGCAACAAGCCGGCGCCTCGTCTGAGGGTCGTTCGATTGTTCTGCCCGTTCAGACCGGCAGGCGCCCCACAACTAATCGGTGGCACCGCCGCGACGACCGTGTCACCGGGCAAGCTGGACTACATGCCCGACCGCTGCTCGTCGAACTGACGGCGGTTGCGCGTCACCGGGCGGCACCGCAGCCGCGGCGCTAGCCAACTTGACCCCCTTCTACAGAGAGGGGGTCAGCCGGGTCCTCCGCGGTTCATTGATGACGCCGGCCTGTCACGCCGGAGGTCGCGGGTTCGAGTCCCGTCGCTCCCGTCTTCGAAGTCCCTGCAAGCGTGACCTTCGTCGTGTTCGGATCACGAGTTGTCGTCGAAGCCGTGGCCCGTTCCTGGCCCAAACGCGACAGGTCGATACGGATCCGACGTCCGTTTCCGCATCTGGGATTGCCGGCAGCCGCCGGAGCGGGCAGATTCGGGCTTGCCGTCCGTAGCCAGCCGTAGGGTGGCCGCGGGACGCGGGAAGAGAGACTCCGGCGCGACGGTCCGGGTGCCAAGATTTGGAGCGACTGTGAACGCGGCTATGAGGGGAACGGGTCACGGTGCGGCGCCGTCGGCGCTGGGGTACGCCTACCAGGCCGAGGTCGCTGCGAGAAGGTCTCGGTCAACCTCGTCTCGAACGAGCACGTCGACCTGCCGTTCCACAACGACCGCGAGGTCGGTGTCCTCGAGTACGTGTTCGCGTCCGACGCGGAGCGGATGCTCGAGGAGTTCCGGGCCGAGCTCAACTCGGCGACCTTCGCCGCGCGGCGCCCGCAGCTGACTAGAAGCCAGCCCGTTGGGAAGACGAAGAGCGGAGGTGATGGCATGCACGGCCTGACGAGAGGGGCACTGACACTGTTCGGCGTCGCCGTCGCGGGCTTCCTGATCTGGTTTGGCGCGAGCGCGCTGCCGGGCGAGGGCGATGCCACGGTCGGTGAGTTCTGGTGGGCCGCGGGACTGATCGCGGCGGCAGGCCTGACAATGGCGCTATCGCAGCTGCTTGGCGGCTGGACGAAGTGGGGGTGGCCGCGAATCTCGGGCAACGTCTTGCTGCTCGGCTTCCTGCCGGCGCTCATCGCCGGCGGCTGGGTAGTCGCCGCCGGGGAACCGGGCGACCACTGGCTCGGCAGCCACGTGCGCAGCTGGTCCGACGACATCGGATTGGAGAGCCTCGTCGGCGACCTGATGAAGGCCTGGCCTGCACTCGCATTCGGCGTGGGCCTTGCGTTCGGACTCACGTTCGACACGACCGGCCCCGGGACGGAGCCGGTCCGCTGGCGCTGGCGCCGCACGGTCGGGGCGGCCGCCGGACAGCCCGGGCCCGAGGCGCGCGAGGGCGAGCCGGACGACCGGCCCGTACGGATCCGCGAAGGAGAGACGCCGCAGCCTGAGGCTCCGCCGCGCTCGGGCGAGCCCCGGCGCGATGAATAGGAAGGTTTCACCGGTCGGCGCAGGTTGCGGGGCGCCGCCGCTCACTCCCGACGGGGATCGGCGGCGACGCCCCGCAGTCGGCATCTCTCGCGAGGGCAATGAACGTCGCAACGCCGGAGACGACGAGGGTCTCAACCTCACCCTCGAGCACTGTGCCCGCCTCAACAGCTTCGAGCCCGGGCACGCCGAGTCAGCCAGCAGTCACCGCTCTGTCACCGGAGAATCTGGCTTGCAAGCGAGGTGAGCAAGCGAGTGAGACTGGGCCAAAGTTCGAGCGCACGCCTGGTCGTGCGTCAACAGAGACCACCTTGGGGTCTAAGAACGAAGGCGTGGCGAGCGGTCAGGAGAGGCTATTCAGCGCCGCGCCGATTCGCGCGATTTGCAGCGGGATCGAATTTCCGCACCCCACACGCCACGGTCCTGCAGCGGCCTTGGCCGCAGCGGCGTTCGACGACTTCTGCGCTTTTACCTGCTGCGGCCCTAGCCGGAACGGGAGGACGCGGACGAAGATCTTCGTTTTTCTCGCTCGGCTCATGCGTTCACGCGCAGACGTTGCCAACCCCCCGGGCCGATACTGTGCCCGACGAATGGATCGCTTCGTCTTCGATCCATCGTGGCTCGGGGACGTTCCCCCGCCTCGCCGGCCACTCTTGTTATTCGACGGCGGCTGACCGTTTTGTCGTGCGGCGGCGAGGCTCGTCGCCAGGCTGGATCGCAAGGAGCGACTCGCGCTCTTAAGCCGGGACGATGAGGCGGCCGCGCCGTATGCCGCGCGTATCCCCGAGCACGAGGTCAACGAGTCGTGGCAGCTCATCGAGCCTACCGGGGTGCGGATGATGCACGGCCCGGCAGGGATCCGCCTGCTCGAATACATCCCCGCCACCCGGTGGTTGGGCTGGGCCCTGCGCAGTCTCCGGCTCACGCCGCTCGTGACCGCGGTTAACCGGCTCCTCAGCCGGATAAGGAAGCCGCTCGGCCGATTCTTCCCCAACCCTCGGTTGCCCCGCCGGTGGCCGTAGTCGTATGAGCGGACGGATCGGAGGGCACAGATAGATACCGGTTGCGGCGATTGCACGGGATACTCGCCGGGCTGCGAAGGAACTACAACCAGCTCGAGATCGACACCGCCTACCACGAAGCCGCACATACAGCCGCGCATCTCGTCCTCGGACACACGCTGTTTACGGTCAACCTCTCAGTTTTTCGGCGTCATCCGTGTGAGGCGTCAGCACTCGGTTCCGCCTGCAAATCGGGATGATCCCGGGGTGTGAACGGAGCTTTGGCACCCCACAGGTCGTCCGTCAACAGCCGGCACCGTGCAGCGACGCGGTCGCCTCGGCGGCCTCATCCATGAGTACCACCGAGCCGTGGGCCTCACCGGACGAACCTCGACACCGAGTTAGATGTTCACGCGCGCGCGCGCGAGTATCAAATCTGCCCGGTCGAGGTCAAGCGGTCGAGCCCTGACACGCCTCCGAGTTACGGCGCCGGCTGAGACCTGGCATCACGGTCGCGCCGGGGGTGTGTGAGCACGCCAAGCCCTGGATCGACCTCACGAACTGGGGCGATTCACAGGCGGAACCAGGTTTTGGCGCCCCACAGCAGCCGGGTACCACCAGCGTGCTCCGAAAGCGGACCTCCCGAGGCATCCCGTCGACTGGCCGCGTGAACCGAGTTTCGCGACCCACGCGCTAGCGCTCGAGGCCCGCCACCTGCCACACGAGCGGGTGATGCGCGAACGTCGGTCGCAGCCCGCGCTCGGCAAGAACAGCAAGCATCGCGGACGGCGGATGGGCAAAGGTCCGGAACTCCCTCCGCAGCAGCCGGAAGACGAGGTTCTGGGCGGCGATCAACAGACGCGAGACGGCGTTGCGCGGCGGATAACTGAACACCAGCAAACGCCGAGCGTGTTCAGCCGCCGCCCCCAACAGCCGCTCATAGTCCGGGTAACAGCAGACCACCCGGTGCAACACGACGACGTCGGCCGCCTCCACGCCCTCCGGATCGACGGCGATGTCGTACAGGCGCCGCTCCACGCGCTCCTCCAACCCCGCCGCGCGCAGGAGTGACGTCGCCTCCTCCTCATAGGCCGGTGAGAGCTCGAGATTGAGCGCGTGGGCGGCGCCGCGCTTCAACAGCTCGATCTGGATCTCGCCGACGCCGCCGCCGACTTCGAGCACCGTCGCCCCCTCGATCCCGCGCAACTCAAGAAACTCGACCATCCGCCGCGCCGTCTCATCGAGTCCTTTCTTTCGATAGCGCTTCACCACGCGGCGAGCGAAACGCCGTGTGAAGAACTTGTCACAACCGCGCGGATTACAGCAGCTCGCCACAGCAAGAGCTTACGCGCGTGATCGGCTCCACGCGCACGCGCTCGCGCTACAGGCCGTCGTCCCGGTCGGGTGCACCAAATCGGTTCCGCCTGCAAATCCGCACGTCCTAAGCGGTCGAACCGAATCGGCACCCCTATACGCTTCGCGGTCAGCACGCGGCGCGAGCATGTGGGGTGTCAAAACTCGGTTCGCCTGGCACCCCACAGGCTCGGCCGGTCGCTGCGCGTAAGTAATAAGCAGAGCTCACCACCTCCGAGCGCGGCGGGCTGGCAATTGCCGTCGGGGGCGAGCCGCAGCGTTCGCACATTCGATTTCCCTGCAAACTTCGGGATCGGCGCGGCTGACCGAGTTGGCTGGCGAATCAGAAGGATTTTGCGCAGGTCGTTCGGGACGTTCACCAGCGCGGAGGCACGCTCCAGGCGTACGTGGGGTCACCGCTGGTCGTAAGGCAGTCTCCTCAAGCTTCCTACGTACCGCGATGCTCGCCCGGAGCCAGAGGGTTGTCGTTGCAGCTTCGGGCGCTTAGCCGTCTCGGCCTCTGCGGGAGGCCCCTGACGGGTCAATGCCGATGCTGGGGCCGCCTCATCCGCTTCCACAGCCCACTCCTCGATGCCGGTGTCGACGCGATCGGATTCGACGCGTCGCCCGACTTTCACCCCGGCGACTGCATGGATCGCTTGGTGCGGTCGCTTCTGACGAAAGGGATCGAGGTGATGATCGAGCCGTGGCCGAGAAGGGATCGCGACTATCCGCCCGTCAGCTGGATCATCCGCGAGGTCATGTACCAGCGGGTCACACTCGACCCGGGGGACAAATGGGCTCATCTCGAATCGGTCCGAGGCAAGATCTATCGGATCGTGCCCGCCGACGGCCCGGCGGGAACAAGCGAGCTCGACGACATCAACCGCGTCAGGACGCATTACGAGCAACTGGCGTTTGAGCGTGTTCAAGCGGTCCTCGATGCTGTTAGAAGCTCCGGCCACATCCCTATGGTTCGCGCCGCTCAACTTTCTGAAAACCTCGCCTGACACTCCGACTCCACCGTAGCCCGCCCCGTCCCTCCGCACCGGAGTAGCCTCGTGTTCGTCCGATCGATCATGTTGCCCTCATGGTGACCGCAGACGACATTCGTCGGGTGCGCGTTTTCGCGGACCTCGAGCCGCCCGCGTGCGAGCGGCTTTCGCGCGTTGCGGCCGACATGCCGCCGAGCCGCCGCCGCCTCGGGCCCTGGTTGTGCGCGGAACTGCGGCGCTTTCTCCCCCGCAACGCGTCGGAGGGCCTGCGGACGATCGTGGTCGAGCGGGATGCTCCGGGCGGCCAGGCCGGCACGTCGTCGCGAATCGAGAACTACCTCGGTTTTCGTCAGGCGTCTCCGGCGACGAGCTCGCGATGCGCGCATTGCAGCAGGCGCGGAGGCTCGGCGCCGAGATCCTCGTCACGCGCTCGATCACGCGCATCGACCCGGCGGCACGCCAGGTGCACCTCGACGGTGGTGACGTGCTGCGCGCGAAGACGATCATTCTCGCTTGCGGCGTCTCGTGGCGGCATCTGTCAGTCGAGGGATTCGACGGGCTCATCGGGAAAGGCGTCTTCTACGGCGCCGCCCGCAGCGAGGCTGCGAACACGCACGGGCTGGACGTCCACATCGTCGGGGCCGGGAACTCGGCGGGTCAGGCCGCGATGTTCTTCGCGAACCACGCACGAAGCGTGACGGCGACGGCCACCTCTCGTCAGCGCGATCTCATCGCCACTCGACGCGAGCGAGCAGTTCCCGCCAGCGAGTACGACCGGAGCGACCGGTGTCGTCAGCTCATCGACGAGTCGCACGGCGAGCGCCCGGCGGAAGACGTCGGCGCCATTCCGTGGATGTCGTTCTTCCCCCCGGTTTCTCGCCCCACCGCCCGCGCCTCGCACGCCACCGACTCCCGACGCCGCGCCCGACCCGCGTGTCGGTCGGAGCCCAAGCGCCTAGCGCATGACGCTGAACCGGCCTGCTGTCAAAGTGGCGCCGCCAGGCCCGTGCTAACTCAAAGCTGCGTAGATGGCGACCGCGACTGCGATGCCTCCCACGATGAACGCCGCGCTTCCAGCGGCGGCGCGCAGCCAGAACGGGAACGGCGAGACCCTGAACTCGGACCGCAGCCGCTCCAGCACCAGCGCACGCTGCTCGCCGGGGCTGCCGGGCGCGACGGCTGGCGCTTGCGAGCCTCGCTGCCCGAACCGGTGGGGGGTCCAGTCGGCATCGAAGAACAGGAATTGGCTGTCGCCGGCGCGGTCCGGAAGTCCGCGCGGAAACACCGTCGCAAACCTGGCGGCGAAGCTGGCGTAGCGCTCTTCCCTCGAGCGCTGCCCACGCGAGGCGTCGAGCGGCAGGACGACGATGACGCGCTCCGGCGCTCTGCGTTCGAGGACGTACTCGATCTCCCATGCCAGCCCGTCCGATGCGCCCGAGTGGACGATGATGGTCCCGGCCCGGGACGTGAGAGACGCCACCTTGTCCTGCCATTCGTCGTCGCACGCCGAAAGACGCTTGGCGCCCATCTCAGGCAATGCCTCGGAGGGGTTCGCGATCGCGAGCAACAGCCGCACCGGCCACGCCGCGCTATATCCAAGCCTGATGGCGGTCAGCCCCAGCGGAATGCAGAGCAGGCCGAGCGCGACCACGAGCACGCCGGCGTTCCGGCGCGTCCGGACGGCCGCGATCGAACCGGTCCGGCGGCGCCGACCACGCGGACCGCCGGGCCCGGCCGGATCAGGCGTCGCTGCCGGGGCACCGCCTGACGGCAGCGACGAACCACTAGTGGTGTTGCCGGAGCGAGCCGCCGTCACAGCTGGGAGCACCCCTTGCGTCTACGATCTCTGCGGCCGCAACGGGTTCGGCCGATCATACGACTGCGACGGCGCGCGCCCGAGGAGCTCGCCACGGTCGATCGTAGCTCGAGCGCGACGAGGTGCTCGCACGCGAGGAAGCTGTTGGGTCGGAAGGTGAGAGAACGGTCAACCGACGGCCCCGACGGGCGGCGTCTTTGCCTGGAAGCGGGAAAGCCGCGCGACGTGGGCCCGCGCGAGCGCTAGAAGCCGATCCTCGTCGGCGCAGATCTCGCAGCGCACGACGTGCACATCTCCGTTGGCGTCTCGCGCGACGAGGAAACCGGATGTCGGCCCGAAGGAGATCGTGATGTTGACGGGGCCGTTTTGAGGGGTGAGCGGGAAAGCGGTGTCGGTCTGTATGACCGCTCGTGTACGGGTTCTCAGGTCGACGATCGCGATGCCCCCGTCATCTCGCGGCGTCGCGACGAGTGTTCCGTCCTGCGAGAACACGGCTCCGTCGAAGGAGCCTGCAACGGACGAGACAAGCTTGCCGTCGTCCGTAGCAAAGATGGCAGCGCGGTCGGCGAACGTCGCGCGCGCGACTTGCCCGTCCGCGCTGAATCGGACGTCGCTGATCCCCTCATCCTTGCGGCCGAGATCCGCGATCCGCGCGCCGGTGGTCGCATTCCAGAGCCGAGCGCCGGAAGACCACGTCGTGAGCAAGCGGCTGCCGTCAGGACTGAAGAGGGCGACAACGTCGTAGCCCTCGCGGACGTCGCTGGCGAGAGGCCCCGCCTTTCGAAGCCGGGCTATCGGTCTTCCCGAGTGGAGGTTCACGATCGAGAGCGCACCGCGCCGGAGCACAAGCGCCACCTTCCGGTTCTGACCGAGCGCAACGACGCTGCCGACCCCGGGAACGCGCGTGCGGGTCGCGGTCCGCCACAGGTGTCCGCCGACTGCGACGAGATCTCCGTGCGTGTCGAGCAGGAGGGGCCCCTCGTCGGGCAGCACCCGCCAAGGCTTCCGGCCACCGACGCGCCAGAGCGCCGTGAAGTACTTCTCACCCCGGCTCCTAGCGCAGAAACTTCCGGACGTTGCCGCGGCGACCATCTTCCCGTCGCCGCTGAACGCCGCCGAGCCAACGTTGCTTTCGTTGCCCGCGGGCCGCGCCGGCGGGCGAAAAACGGCGAGGCGCGTGCCGTCGAGCGTCCAGAGGCCCGCGCCTCGACCGCCGCGCGCGAGGGCGTACTTGCCGTCGGGACTGACGAGCGGGGAGAAGTCGGGCGTACAGGTGGACGGCGTCAAGCCCGTACGAAGCGGAACGCTCGCGGATGCACGAGCGACCACGACATCCCCGTTCCACGTCATCGCCGCGAGCTTGTTTCCGCGCGGGGCGAACGCCAGCGCGTTCGCCCAGCCGGCCGCAACGGCGCCGACCTGCTTGCGCGTCGCAACCTCCCAGATCCGGACGATCCCGTCGTCGTTTGCGATTGCCACAAGACGTCCGTCGGGACTGAACGCGGCGCCCGGGGAGAAACGCGTTGACTCTCCGGCCCCGGCGCCCAGGCTTCCGAAGCCGGGAAAGGCGGCGATCTGGCTCCCGGTCGCCACGTTCCAGAGGCCGGCGCTGCCGCTCGTGTCGACTGCGAGAACGAGCTTGCCGTCAGGGCTGAAGAAAACGCCGTCGGCCTCGCCGAGATCGGCGAGCCGAGCCCGGTCGCCCACGCGCCAGAGCGCCGCCGTTCCATAGATCGTTGCGACGAAGCGTCCATCCGGGCTGACGGCCGCCTTGTCTGCGATCGGCAGTGTCGCGAGTAGCCGGCCGGACCGGGCATCCCAGACGCGCGTCGGCGAGTTGTTGCTGTACAGGCTCACCGCCAGGGTGACGACGCGACGGCCGTCGTGGCTGAACATCGCCTGCGTGGCGCGTATGCGAAGGCGGACCGCGCGGCCCGTCGGCACATCCTCCAGAGCGACGGCGCCACGGGCGGCGACCGCTGCGCGCGGGACTCCCCGGGTGAAGCCGACGCCGATGACCCGCATGCCCTTCGGCGCGTGCAGGACGCGAGACGCGCCCGACCGGAGATCAACGACACGGGCCGCGCGACCTCCGCCGGTGAGGACGAGCCGGCCATGCTGCGCGAACGCCGTGGCCCTAGTGCCGAGGTCGAGCGGACGACCGGACGCGCTCCGCCAGACGTGCAGCGCCTGGTCGGGCGTGAGCCCGAGCAGCGCGCGTCCGTCGCTGCTGAAGGCCAGCGCGTCGCCTCCGGCGGCTCGAGATGGACTCGCGGGGGCGGCCGCGGGAATCGTGTACTCGATCGGATTGGCGAGGATCGCTCGCCGCAGCGCGACCCTGGCCTCTGACGTGCGCTTCATGTCCATCGCCTCGACGGCGTCACGCAGCGCCCGGACCGGTGCCGTGTCGAGCGATTCGACGGCCTGCGCCGCGAGTGCCTGGGAACGCGCAATCCGGGCGCGGTCGTTCGCCGCGTTGCGCTGGAGGAGCGCAACGATGCCGAGCGAGACGGAGACGACGAGCGCCAGCGAGACGCTGCCGAGGATGATCCGCTGCCGCCGAGCCGATGCGCGGCGGCTCGCGAGGAGGTACTCCTTCTGAAGCTCAGTGGGCACCGGTTGCTTGCCGGCGTTCTCGGCGATGACGTGTACGGCCCTGTCGAGATCGCGCCCGCGAAGGAGAAGGCTGTTGTCGCGCCGCGCATCCCACTCGACTGCGCGCACGAGCAGACGGGTGTGTGCACGCGCCCACGTGAGGTCGGTGTCGAGGGCCTCGAGAAGCTTCTTGAACGCGACCGTGCGGTCGTCGTCCGTGCGGCACCAGATCCAGTTGAGCTGGCGTAGCGCCTCGGGCGCGAGCCCAGGGTCGACGCCGTCGCAGGCGATCGGGACGATCCGCTTGCCGCGCTCGCCGGCGTGGCGGAACTCGCCGGCGCAGTACTCGGACGCGAGCGAGCTGCCGCTGATGACGAAGACGAAGCTGTCGGCCGCGTCGATGTTGTCGTCGATGTCCTGCTCCCACTGAGAGCCCGGCGGGATGTCCTCCCAGTCGACCCAGACCTCCTTGCCGCGCTCGGTGAGGAACGCGTGAAGCTCGCGAACGAACGCGCCGTCGGCGCGTGAATAGGAGACGAAGACGTCCGCCACGGCGTTAGCTCAGCGGCGCGGCAGGGTGCGCAGGCGCATTGGAATCCGCCCGTCCGCCCCGACCCCTCCGTGTCACGTGCGTGGCGTCCTCCAGCGCGAGTCGAGATCGACGTTCGCTTTGACGATAGAACGAACGACTCGGCGGGACAATGCTGTTCGCGGCGCAATCTCGCGTAGGGTTCGCAAATTCAGGCGGCCTCGTATTCGTGGATGAGTCCGCCAAGTAGATCGCGGCGGCGGAGGCGAGCGGTCGGGTTCGGCGGTGTCGGGTCCAGTCCGTTGGGCGGGAGGAGGTGGAGTGCGCGGTGCGGCCTGTGCTGGTTATAGTGCTGCCGGTAGACGCGGAGCACGTGCTTGAGATGGCCGCGGCCGAGGATGAAGATGCGGTCGAGGCAGTCGCCGCGGAGAGCGCGCACCCAGCGCTCGGCGTAGGCATTTGCGTTCGGGGCTTGGACCGGCGTGCGGATCACCCTGATGCCTCTGGGTGCGAAAGATCTCATCGAAGGCGTGGCTGAACTTCGTGTCGCGATCATGGATGAGGAACCGGAACGGCTGCTCATCGTCGAGTTGCATGACGAGATTGCGCGCCTGTTGGGCGACCCAGCGTCCGTCCGGGTTTGAGCTGGAGGCGATGTACTCGATTCGCCGGGTCGCCAGCGAGATGAAGAAGAGGACGTAGACCCGCTGCAGGAAGGCTGTCTCGACGGTGAGAAAGTCGCAGGCGAGCACGCTCGCTCCCTGCGCTCGCAGGAACGCGCGCCACGAGGAGCGGGTCCGCTCCGGCGCTGGCTGCAGCCCTTGTTCACGCAGGACCTTCCGG
>WNFV01009677.1_pt1 | contig 11515 bp, 10 predicted proteins | sample 5400101 | NCBI WGS metagenome assembly WNFV01 (sample SAMN13153361, study PRJNA577476) | soil metagenome | isolation source: 115 cm soil or saprolite under grassland replicate 1 | place: USA:California | collected 2016-06-15
CCGCCGTCCAGGCGGCGCGCGGCGAGCAGCTCCTGCGTGCGCGCCACGCCGAGCGCCTCGCCGAGCTGGGGGCCGAGCAGGTTCTGTCCGCCGTCGCCGCGGGTGAGCGAGAGATAGGCCGTCCGATATCCGCGGCCGCGCGCCAGGTAGGTGATGGCCTGCGTGTTCTCGTCGTCCGGATGGGCGGCGACGTAGAGCACGCTGCCCATGGTGGCGAAGCTGCGCAGTTGCTGCAGGATCGCGGCCCCCGTCGGTGGCTCGGCGGCGTGGCCGACGTCGGAAGAGCCCGCCAAGGTGGCCACGCCGAGGGCGGCCCAGAACGGTACGGTCCAGAGGGTGTCGCGCAGGAGCACAGAGGACGTCATCGGCGGTTCACACGATAGCACGGCACATGATGATGGAGGGCGCGAGGCCTCTCCGCGCTTCGCCGCTACAGGGCCGCGGTCGAGCCCGGCGTCACACGCCGGCGGCTTTCGCCAGGAGCTTTTCGGCCACGTCGAGTGCCTTGGCGACGCCGGCGATGACCTTTGCGACGTTCTGGATCTTCCTGTCGGCGTTGCCGATGGCGTCGATGGCGGCCTGGACCTGCTTGACGGCGTTCCGGTACTTCGCGTTCGTCGCGTCCATGTCCACCGCGATCGCGACGAGCGTCAGCTTCGCCAGCCGATCCTCCTGATCCTCGAGGGTTCGGCTCTCGGCGCCCGCCGTGACATGCGCCAGGTTGTCGACTCGTGACGCGAGCCCCGCCAAGCCTTCCGCCAGTGCGTGGTCACTCATGCTGATCCCCTTTGACTGACTGCCGAACCGCTACTTCAACGACTTGTAGACACCCTGCAGCCGCTTGACCTCTGCCACGAGCGTCTTGAGCTTGTCCAGCACCGCCCGATCGTCCTGGTCGATCGCGTCGCGGATCTCGGCGTGGGCGGGCGCGATCGCCTCCACCGCCGTGCTCTCTTGCTTGAGCTGAGCCAGGATGGTGTTGCTCTCGACGATCACGCCCTCGACGGCCTATCACGCCCTCGACGGCCTCGTTGAGCTGGAGCCGCGCCACACCGTCGGCGCCCCTGAGGCTGTTGGCCTTCCGGATCATCTGATCGCGCATGGTGGTGGCGGCGGTGGCACCGAGCACGTTGATCTCCTTCACGAACGTGACGATCGCTGCGATGCCGGGCGCTGCGTCGTCCATCGCCTTGCGAAGCGCCGCCCGGCGCATGCGCTCGGTGATCACGTGACCGAGGCCGTTCACGGCCGTCGCCAGAACGCCGGCGCCTTGCTTGGCGGCCGCCGACGCCGTGACGTGACCCGCCAGCCGCTGGACGCTTCCACCGAGCGAGTGCGTCGCTCGGTCCAGCTCGCCGCCGTAGTCCTTCCGCGCGAAGGCGGCGAGCACCTCGGTGTAGGCGGCCAGCACGCCCAGCGCCGCCTGTCGCGGCTCGAGGCGGGGGCCGAAGTCGAAGTCCAGTCGCGCGCCGCCCACCTCGACGACCGGCGCGAAGCTGTCGACCCGGTACGGCCCGGGGGCCGGCGAGAACATCATGAACCGCCGCGTCAGCTTGACGAGGTCGGCGTCGGTCTGGGCCGTGCTCGTCTCCACGCCCTTGCTCGCCGCGACCAACGTATCGAATCGACCGGTCGGCATGCCGGCGCAGCCTGCGCATATCGCCCCGAGGGCCACGAGGGCGACGAGGAACCGCACACCTACCGACACGATGCGACGTTCATTCTTCATTCTTGGCCCCTCTCAGCTCTGCAGATGTACGAGCTCCGGAAACTGACGGATGGCCCGGGCGCGATCGTGGGCGAGGAGCTTTTGCCCGGCCAGCAGCAGCGCCTTCTGGTTCTCGTTGATGAGCGGTTTCGTCGACCGGAGCACTTGCGTCACCGAGACCGCCGTGGCCGGCGCCGCCGGGACATCGCGACGCGGCTGCGGCGACAGCACGCTCGAGACGCTCTCGATCCCCTGGTCGAGACGCCGGTTCACGTCGTCCGAGTACGCCCGCCGATCGCCGGCGAACTTCTCGGCGAACAGCTGGAGCAGCGAGGTGTGGTCGAGGTTACCTCGGTAGCACGTCCCGCCGCGCACGAACGGCGACGCGATCAGCGCCGGCACGCGGACCCCGGTGGTCACGAACGGCTCCTGGTACAGGGCGCCCACCGGAACCGGGATCTTCACCGGCAGCGGCGCGACGTGATCGAAGAACCCGCCGTGCTCGTCGTGGATGACGACGAGCATCGTCTGGGCCCACCGGGGACTGCTGCTGAGCGCGGTGTAGACATCGCGCAGAAAGTGCTCGCCGGGACCGATCGGGTCGGGCGGATGGTTGTCGTTCGGCGAGAAGCCGAAGTGGACGGGCGAGTCGCCGTACTCGGGCTCGATGAAGATCACCTGCGGTACCTCGTCGTCGTCGTCGCTGGCGATGTCGCTCGCGAGCTGCCGCATGCTGTGGAAGTTGCCTCCCAGGATCTGATCGAACTCGCCGAACAACGGGAAGAACGAAAACCCGCAGTGATAGGCCCGCCAGCGCACTCCGCGTCTCTTTAGCCAATCGAAGACCAGATTGCGGTGGGGGATGAGCCGCGTCTGCGTATCGTCGACCGTCGCGGATCCGGTGAACGCCATCACCCGGTTCGGCTGGGTGTCGGTGGGCAACGGCGCGAACCAGCGGTCACAGACCAGGTAGTTCCGCGCCAGGAAATCCGACATGAAGACCGAATCGGGCGTCAGGTAACCGAGCGGGGGCGGCTGCTCGACGATGCTATGGCTGGCTTCCACGTAGGCGCGCACGAACCCGCTCATCGTCGGCGTCCCGCCGCTCACGGCGAGCTGGACTGCGACCTCCCGTCGGCCGTGTGGCAGATCGTGCAGAAGCCGCCCGTCGGCCATGGGGAACGGCCGGTAAATTTGCTGGTCGTATTCGCTCGCGAAGCGCGGGTCGGTGTCGAGGTTGACCAGGCCGTCGACGTCGGTGCGGCCGCCGTACTGCGGCAAGGACAGGTACCCGAGCACGTGGTCGAATGATCGGTTTTCCATGATCACGACGACGATGGTCTTGATCTGGTCGAGCGCTGCCATGGCCTACTCGCCGCACCCGAAGCCGACCCGAAACGTCAGGCGGCTCGCCACGGCGCGGAGCGCGTCGTCGCAGCTCTCGCCGGCTGCGAGGTCGGCCCGGAGCATCCAGGTGCCGGCGACCGGCTCTCGGTCGAATGCGGCCGAGCGACCGCCGGCGGGGATGGTCGCGCGCACGCTGCCTTTGGCAAGTACGATCGGGCGGGGGTTGCCGTTGGTGACGGAGGACACCTTCAGCGCCGACGAGACCTGGCGCTCGCCCAGCGGCACCGTCAACGCGATCGCCCGCTCGGCCGTCGAGCAGGCCGCCACGCCGCCGTACTCCCTCACCGGGGGTGCCACGACGACGTCCGCTTCGGTCCTCGTGCACGAGAACAGTCGGCTCGCCTTCAGGGTGAACCGCGTGTCCCGCTCGACGACGAACTGCTGCGATCCGGCGGACGCCTTGGGCCCGATGTCGGCCACCGCCGGCTCCGAGCCGATCGTCACGTCTCCGACCGCCGCCCACGTCACTGTCACAGCGTCCCCCGCGCACGCCGTCCGCGGATTCGCGCTGAACGCCTCGATGGAGGCACAGCCGACACACAGCACCACCGCCGGCACGACGCTCCGCAGCGCCACGAATAGCTGTGTACGCATTCGACTCCCCATCCTCTCTGAGCGCTGGTCTAGAGAAAGGGTATTCCGGTCCGCGTCGGATAGCAGCAATCCGAATTCTGGAGGACATGGTCTAGACAGAGCCTGCCGGTGCAAGCTCTGCGCCGGAAGAAGGACCCGCCGCGGCTCGGCGGTCGGGTAGACGCATTCGATCCGCCAGCTGTTCCAGCAGGATGTCCCGCGCCGTCGCGAGCATCGTGAGCGTCGAGAAGAATGCGAGAGAGAGATCGTGCCGCTTGAGCTGCATCGTCAGCAGGGGAGGTACTGGCGCGCGGGGGTCAGGCACTTTCCACCGCGGAGGCATTCCCGGTAGGCGAGCAGCGTAGCTCGCAAACGGGCCGCGACCGCGTTCGTGCCGCTGGCGCATCGCGATGGAGCATCTGGACGAGCGGCCCTGCGAACTCCTCCCAATTGAGGATGAACCGCCGGAGGCCGTCGGGATGACAGATCATGTGCAGGGCATTCGGAGGCGGAGCCGGAACCGAACGCGACGGGGCGGCGCTTGCCGGGCGCGAGCAGCCGTTGGAACCGGGCAGGGATCTGAGCTGGGAACCGCTCCGGCGGCGAACGCATCTGCGAGGTGGCGTACGACCACATGCAGGGGACTCGCTTCCGGCATGCCGCGCAGTTCGTCGCTGGCGTCCGGACAAGCGACCGCAAGACTGCCGCTACGATCAGTTGGAGGTCACGCCCCCCTACGAGCTGGAGCGCGTCTTCGGCGCCCGCGACCCGCGCCGCCCCGGCTCCACGTCGCGCCAGGGATCGTAGTCGGGATCGGGCGGTTCCTCGGCAGCGCGCTCGCTTTCGGGAACCTGGCCGCTCCCTTTCTTTTCGGCTTTCGCGCTCTTCCTGCGTGATGGAGCGACCCGCGGGGGCTCGTCGCGTTGCTTCTTGTAGTGCGGCGGCCAGGGCGCGTCGCCGAGGCCCGCGGCTTCCTGGGCAGCGGACAGCGCGAGCAGCTTGTCGAGCGATCTCGGGGCGGCGTCGATCGCTGCCGACGCGTCGCCGCGTTCGGCCAGGCGCGCCGGGGAAGTGACCAACGTGAACGCCGCCGGATCGGAACCGGCGACCTCGTCCCATTCGAGGGGCATCGACACGCGCGCGTCGGACGTCGGCCGCACCGACCAGGCCGACGCCACGGTGCGATCCTTCGCGTTCTGGTTGTAGTCGAGGAAGACGCCGTGGCGCTCTTCTTTCCACCATTTGCTGGTCGCTTGCCCGGGCGCGCGCCGCTCCACCTCGCGGGCGAGGGCCAGCGTCGCGCGCCGCACCTGGTCGAAACTCCAGCGCCGCTCGATGCGCACGTAGACGTGGATGCCCCGCGATCCTGACGTCTTGGGCCAGCCGCGCAGATCATGCTCGTCGAGCACATCACGGACGATCAGGGCCACGCGCCGCACGTCATCCCAGCTGGTACCCGGGCCGGGGTCGAGATCGACGCGCAGCTCGTCCGGGTGCTCGAGATCGTCGGCGCGCACGGGATGCGGGTTCAGGTCGATGCAACCGAGATTGACGATCCACAGAAGCTGAGCCGCGTCACGCACGACGATCTCTCGCGCCGTCCGGCCGGATGGAAAGCGCAGCTCCACCGTCTCGACCCACTCGGGATGCTGTTCGGGAGCCCGCTTCTGAAAGAACGGCTCACCCTCCGCGCCGCTCACGTAGCGCTTGAGCACCAGCGGCCGCGCTGCGATCCCCCGCAGCGCCGCGTCGGCCACCGCCGCGTAGTACTTCGCCAGGTCCAGTTTTGTGTGGCCGGCCTGGGGAAAGAACACCTTGTCCGGGTTGGTGATCATGACTTCTCGCCCGGCGACTTCCAGTACCGTCTGCGGGACCTTTCCCATGAGGACAGTGTTCTAACTCTGCCAAGCGAGTGACCGCAGCCGCTCGTCGCGCAAGTACAGGCCGCCCCACAGTAACGTGCCGAGGATGACCGGGAAGACGAGCGGAAACGCCCCGCTGCCGATACGCACGTGCGTGGCGACGGCGCCGCCCAGGTAGCCCGTCAACAGGATCGCACCGAGAACGGCGGTGCGTGGAATCAAATAGAGGACGGTGCAGATCAGCAGCACGATTCCGAGAGGAAGAATGACGCTCTCAGGATATCCGAGTGCCACGGTTGCCGTCACGATAGGCGCCGGCTTCACCAGTTTCATGATCGCGTCGACAAGGAGGAAGAGCGCCGGTAGGGCGCTCAGGATACGCCCGGCCCAGAGGGTCTTTTTCGACATCGCAGCAGGGTACATCAAGTGCGTACGTGCCTCCAACAGTGCGTCGAACGACAGAGGCCCGAATCGACATGGGCCGAAGAATTCATTCCGGGTAGAGCGGCGATCGGCGGCTTTGGGCCGAGGGTGGAAGAATCGGGGCTACAGTCGGTACAGTCGACGAGGATTTTCCTCGAGGATCTTTCGCTTGGCGGCCTCACTGAGGTCGGTGCGGGTCAGGAGTGTTTTCGCCGCGAAGCGCTCCCGATCACCGTGCGGCATGTCCGACCCGAAGATGATGTGGTCCTCACCCACCAGATCGATCACCTGGGGAAGCAGCGTGTCCTCCACCTCCGTGCTGACGTACAGGTTCCCGCGGCGCAGGTATTCGCGGGGCGGGCAGGCCGCACGGGGAGCCGTCTGCGGGATGATCTTGGCCATGCTCCTGGCGAAATGGAACCGATGCTCCAGGCGATGCACCATGAAGTGCAGCCACTCGCAGCCGGCCTCGAGGAATGCCACGCGCATGGTGGGGAACCGGTCGAGCATCCCGCTGCCCAGCACTGACGCGAAGCCCATCAGGACCGGCGTAAGAAAGGGAATCACCGTGGCGGTGTAGAGGTCGGTATAGAGGTTACTGAGAGACGGACAGGCCCACCCCACGTGCACGGACAACGTCAGCTCCTCCTGGGCCACCGCCTCGAAGAACGGGAGCAAGGCCGGGTCGTCGAGCAGCCGGTCACCGGCGGTACCGAGTACCATCACCGCCACCGCGCCGAGCTTGCGAGCCTCGCGGACTTGCCGGATCGCCGCTGGAATCTCGTCCAGGTTGACCACCGCAGCCCACCGGAGCCGCTCGCTCTCGCCGATCGCGTCCGCCAGCCAGCGGTTGTAGGCGGCGCACAGGGCAGTGGAGAGCGCGGGGCTCACTGTCAGGGGATACGCCAGGAAGAGGGTCGGATACAGCACCGCCACACCGAGATCCTCGGCATCCATGTCTCGCAGTCGCGCGTCAGGGCCGTGCAGCTCAAGACTCTCCAGGCTCTCCGGCTTCGACTGGGTAAAGAGGGTCCGTTTTCCCCCGTAACTCGTCGGCGTCCCGAGGTTATGGCACCCGCGGCCGAGCCGCCTGGGAAAGAGCTGCTCCTCGATCATCCAGTAGGCCAGCCCATCCGTGGCGACAACCTGAGGTCGCTGCGCCCGGAAGGCCGGATCCAGATACTTGTCACTGAAGGTGAGGTCGTGCTCCTCGACATGGCCGTCCGCGTCGATGACTACGAGGTCTTTCATGGGGGGTCTCCTCGGCATTCTAGCCAACGGCGGACAGAGGGGTCGAGAAACATGCCCTTCGTCGCAATCAGAGGCCGTCATCCGCAAGCGCGTGGAGGGCGGCAAAGGGCTCGCGCCGGTCGGGCGCGAAGAAGAGCGTGCGCAGCGGATCGGCGGTGATCTCGCGGATGAAGGCGGCGGTACGGTTCTGCCGGTTCGCGCTGGCGATGTTCTTGAAGATGCGGTACTTGACCTCCGGGATTGAAAGGTCCACGACCAGCGTGGACCCGCCACGGAACACGTAGCCGGGCGTGCCGGCCTCCCTGTTCTCCTTGATCACTCGCGACTGCGTCAACGCGACGACGAGCTGGGGGATGTGCCGGCCGTCGGGGCTGACGCGCATCGCGCGGCGAAGCTCGTGAACCTCGAATCGCTGCGCGGGGGCGAGGCCAAGTTCACCGGCGAACTCCGGCACGGCCTTGAAGGCGCCGGCGAGTTGGTCGTGCAGCTTGCGCCGCTGCCCGCGGGTCACGTGGAAGAGCGTCTCGCGGGATTCCAGGTAGAAGCAGGCGTCGGCGTAGCGCTTGAGCCCCTCGATGACGCCGCCGTACTGCTCCTCGAGGTTCTCCCGCACCTTCTTGGAAAACGTGGACAGGCGAAGACCCTGCCAGCGCAGCGTGTCGACCGAGAGCGTGCGGGGCGTATCGAGCGTCGGCGCGTCGAGGTTGGGCGGGTAGATGCCGCGGCGGCGGAAGGCCTCGACGAAGGCGACGCGATAGTTGAAGCGGTCGTCGCTGACGAGGTCGAAATCGGCCGTGATGAGGGCGCGCAGGTATTCGAAAAAGGTCACGTCCACCGGGGGCAGGTAGTCGAGGGCACGGATGCACATGTTGAGGACATGGCCGGCCGACTTGGCCGCCTCGTCGGCGAGGCGGCGCACGAGGTCAGGATGGATCGCCCCGCTCGGCAGCACGCCCGTCCCGCCCGTGGAGATGCGGAGCAGGTCGGCGACCCTTGTCTTGTAGATCGCGATGAAGGCGTCGAAGACCGCGGCGACGAGGACGGCCCCGCGCGAGTGCGGCGTCAGGCGTTTCTGCAAGTCCGCGGGGTCAGGTGCGAACCGCTTCCAGGCCCCACCTTCCACGCGGCCGATGGCGTCGCGCAGTGCCCCGCGCCCACCGGTGGCGCGGCCGAACTGGACGGCGAGGCTGCCCAGCATGGACTCGGCCTCCACGTCGCCGCGCGTCCGGCTGATCTCCTGCCGTAGCACCTCCGGGATGGTGAAGTGCTGCATGAGAGCGACGATGTCGGCGAAGCCTTCGTGCAGCGCAAGCACGTCAGGGTTGGTCGGCTCGTTGAATCGTCGGTACATCCCGTCGAGGATCGCGTGGGTGGTCTCGTGGGCGATGATGTCGTGCGAGAGACAGGCGTAGACGCGGCTGCCGGGCATGTGATCGCCCGGGTCGTCGGTTCCTGCCTCGAAGTAGCCGAACAGGATCGCGACCTCCTGCGGACTGTAGAAGGCATTGGCTTGCCCAAGCGCGTGCGGGCGGACGTCCAGCTGCTGGACGAAGGTGCTGTCGTCGGTGGGCTTGTTCGGGTTCGGCCGCGGGCGCCAGAGGACGGGGCGACCGAGGGCGCGCTCGAAGTGCTCGATCGTCCTCATCGCCACGGCATAGACCATTTGCTGGTGGAACTGCGGGTTGCCCTCCGACGGGGCCCAGCCATCCTGGGCGAGCAGGCGAGGGTCGTCGAGGTTGACGGGCTCGTACCGCTTGCCCGCGGCGTCCACGTCGTCAACGGCGAGATACTCGCCGACCGGTCCCTTCCGTAGCAGCTCCCAGCGGATCTTGAGCGCCACCTCGTTGATGCCGGCGGTGTCGAGCCGCGTCGAGAAGCTCGGGTCGACGGCGTAGACCCGAACACAACGGTAGGGCGGATTGCCGACGGCGGGCTGGGCGTCGCAGATCGGGAGCACTTCGCGGACGATGTCCTTCGATCGCTTGGTGCGTGGGGCAGATTGGCCGGCGACGACCGGATAACGCGCCGCCACGTGCTTGCGCAACGCCAGTGAAGCCCCGTCGTCCTCGATGACAGCGTCCATGAAACGCCGCAGCGCGTCCCCTTTGAGCTGGGTCGTGACGTCGGGGTCGGGAACGATCTCCTGGAGCTCCTTGTTGACGAGCCAGCGCTGGGCCAGCTCGAGGTTGAACATCGTCTCGCGCGCCGGGATCTCGACGACGCCGAGGCCGGTGAGGACACGGAGGAAGCCGAACGAGTTGTCCGACGAATCGCTCTTCTTCAATCCGAGAACGGGCTTGACGTCGAGGGCCGCGTGCGCCTGGAGCACGCCGTTGCCGAAGTGCTCCTTGTCCGCCGTCAGCTTGGCCGAGGTGAAGAGCGCGTTGCGTACCGCCTCCACTCGGCGCCAGTCGCGGGGCAGCTCGTTCTTGTACTTCTCGAACCAGAGCGCCGCGGCGGCGGCCACCTGCGGCGTGGCGGCCGACGTGCCCTCGCCGTTCAGACGGACGACGGTCCCGCAGCCGAAACGCGCCCAGGGGATGTTCGGCGTGTACGCGGCGATGGCGGCCTTCATGGCGGACTCGGGCCCGAAGCTGCCTTCGAGCGTCAACCCCTTGAGGCCGGCATAGGGCGTGTGGTTGGCCATCACCCCGCAGACGGCGAGGACGCGGTGGTAGCGGGCCGGGTAGACGAGCGTGTGCGGCGGCGTGATGCCGACGTGGTTTCCCGCGGCGGCGCAGATGCAGAGGCCCGCGTCGTACGCCGCGTCGACGGCCTCGGCCCAAGCCCGTGACGGGAGGCCTCCCATGCTGAGCGTGACGACGTCGCAGCGTTGTTCGACGGCGTAGTCCAGCGCCCGCGCCAGCGCGCTCGTGCGCAGGAGGACGACGCTGTCGGCCACGCGCAACGGCAGGACGTCCGCGCCGGGCGCACCGCCGAGGTAGACGCCGCCGAAGGCCGGAATCTTGCCACCCGCGAGGATGCTGATGGTGCCGGTGCCGTGGCCCGAGCTGTCGAGCACGAGCAGGTCGTTGTCGGGGTCTTCGGCACTGCCCGGGTGGGCGTCGCCGCTCACGAAGTTCCGTTCGAGGGAGCGGAGGACGTGCTCGGGCACGCTGTCGTGGGCCCGGTAATAGCCCGTGTCGAGGTGCGCGACACGGGTCCGCGGGTCCTTGAACTCGACGGCCTCGCGCGCCTTGCCGAGCTGGGTGTAGTCGTCGCCGAGGTGCCAGGCGAATACGTCCGGGCCCGATGCCTTGCCGTGTGTCCCATCCTGCGGGTCGGCCTCACAGTTGTCGCCGACCGCGAAGGCCCGGCCGGCCTCCTCCTCGGTCCCGTCCCTGAACACGTTGTGAACGACGTCGGGCTCGGCGAAGATCACGTCCGACTCGGCGAGGCCGAGCTGCCGGGCCACGCGCGCGTGCGCGAGATCCCAGGGGGTCGCCGCCCCGTCGGGCAGATCGGCCAGGAACCACTGTGCCTCGGCGCCGGCGCCGACGCCGAAGGTCGCCTGAGGCGTCTCGTAGAGCGGTCGCAGGTTCGCGCGCGACTCCGCCGCTCGCAGGGCGCGAGACGGGCGGAGTTTGACGAGCACGCAGTTCGGTTTGACGGGCACCGGTTTGTTGTTCGGCACGACTTCCCCCTACCCGTTGGGCGACCAGCGACCTGTCTCAACGCAAGTGCGCCTCGAAACCGCTGCGTTGACCGGCGACACCGTATGACTGCCGCGGAAGCCTGTCAAGCGTCTCAGTCTGTAGCGTCTCAGTCTGTAGGGGTTCCCCGACAACGTCTTGACTTGATCGTGCCGGAGCGCCGGTCAGGGCGCGGCTGAACTTTCGGTGGGACCAGGAGGTTGGCGCTACCGTAGGATATTCCTTGAAAACAGCCAAGCGAGGATGACAACCCACGGCAAGAGCAGTGCGACCACGAGCACGGCTTCCAGTGCGACCCTCTCGACGCGCTTCCTCGTGAGCGTCACCTGGATCCTGCCCGTCGTCATCTCCGGAATCTCCCCTACATTCATGCAGCATGCTGTATGCCAGGGCGGCGAGGGCGTGGGGCGACCGACACTTGCGCAGGTTTCCGGCAGACGTACACGAGGTGAAAGGAACGATTTTCGTCACGTGAGGTGGCCAGAATGATCGTCAACACCGTCACGATCCTCCTTGCCCTCGTCGCGCTGTCAGGCTGCGCTGCACCTCCCTCCGGCACCATGGCTCCGCAGACGGGCGCGCCCCAGGTCGCCGCTCCCGCCGCCGCATCGGCGGAGGCCGCTCTTGACCGCCCGGGA
>WNFV01008556.1_pt1 | contig 11514 bp, 13 predicted proteins | sample 5400101 | NCBI WGS metagenome assembly WNFV01 (sample SAMN13153361, study PRJNA577476) | soil metagenome | isolation source: 115 cm soil or saprolite under grassland replicate 1 | place: USA:California | collected 2016-06-15
CATGAATATTGGCTTCTGCGCATTTCTATCGTTTCTTTCCAGTCCCCGCAATTCTCTCTGGTACGCGATAAGAATAGACACCAAATAGACACCAAATAACCACACTATCCATTTGCTGACCTGAGACAAGCACGATCTGTTCAGTTGTCACGGCCGCCCCAGAACACCTTGCGCCGCGGTCACCTTGCGAGACCAGAAAAAGCGGCGGTAGACAGTGGACAATCTAACTGAAAGCCTTGTCAATTTTTTCAAGCGTCGACGGGGAAACACTCTGTGCAAAGGCCCGATTTCTTACAAGGACGATCGGTTCGTTGATACATCTTGCAATCACCCGGTTGATGATAATGTGCGGCCCCAATTCTTCAAGGGTGATGTCGTCCAGAGGCTCGTCAACATACCCCTGCGATAGCACAATCGCCAGGAGGTTAGGAGAATCAGTGGCCTGACTTTCAAGCTCGCCGATAATCTGATTCAAATCGAAAAAATTGAAGAGGAACACACTGAGATTGGGGATTACGATAATACCGGGTTTGTCTTTCAGCAACTGTTCAAGTTTCTCCCGGATCTTACGTTGTACTCTCGACATCTCGGATAAACTCAAAGGCGGCCCTGCGAAGTTTTGCGAAAAGCCTCGCTCGGCAGCCCATTGATTGAGCTCTTCGAGCTTATGCCGGGGCGCGATACCGACAGCGATATATTCATCGATCAGTTCCCGCAACGGTTCTGGTGCAAACCTGATAAGTATGGATAATCCTCGGCATGACCCAACTCCCTTGTGAGAAGCCCGCACTCTTCAAAGGCCGCCATTTCAATCATCTCCTGATCATTCAGGCCGTGCGATTGTATGTCACTTACAAGCTGAGTTATCGCGACGTGTGCGATCTGATGGAGGAGCGCGGCGTCACGGTCGTACATACTACCGTTTTGCGATGGGTCCAACGCTTCGTTCCCACCTTCGAGAAAATGTGGAAGAAATATGCGCGCCCTGTCGGCTCATCCTGGGGAGTCGATGAAACCTATATCAAAGTGAAAGGTCAATGGCGTTATCTCTACCGCGCGGTCGATAAGCAAGGTCAGACAGTCGATTTCTTGCTGAGTAAGAATCGGGATAAAGCGGCCGCCGTACGCTTCTTCAAGAAAGCGATCGGTAATAACGAGGCCCCGGAAAAGATCACAATCGACGGCAGTCGGGCGTCTCATCAAGCCGTAGTCGAATTGAAGGCCGAAGGCGTCTTGCCCGCTCAAAAGCTCGTCCGGACCAACAAGTACTTGAATAACATGATTGAGCAGGATCGTCGGATTGTGAAGCAGAGATGTTATCCGATGCTGGGGTTCAAGACATTCGGGAATGCGGAAGTAACGCTGAGCGGAATCGAGATGGCAAACAAAATCAAAAAAGGACAGTTCGACACATCGGAGATCACCGGCCCAGGGACCATGATCCTGCAGGTATGGGAAGCAGTGCTTGCCGCGTAAGGAGAAGTTGAAATAGGCTCAGTCTGCCTTTTCTCGAAAAATTGCACCAGAACCCTCCCGTGACCATCCCCATTCGGAGGGGCCTCCGAACGTCTCCGGCGCCCCATCAAACATAGTCAAGCTATAAGCGTGTTAGCGCACAGACGGAGACGTTGGCGGCGCGCACAATACTTTTTCATGTAGGGGTAGCGTTGCCTTTTGCGAAGCCGTTTACTCTAAGCCAGATAATAAGGTGAAAACGTGGGAGCAGTATCTGTTGCCGAATGCAGATAATGCCGCATGCGGCATTATCTGAAATCTCGGCTGTATCCCTATTGCATTTGAAAAATCGGAGAGCTGCCATTCGGGGAACGAGAGGCAAGAGAGACGGCCTCAGAAAACGGAAGAAAGGGAGATTATGTTGGCAAAACGAAAACTTGGACAACAAGGACTCGAGGTTTCGGCCCTCGGCCTGGGATGCATGGGGATGAGTCAATCCTATGGAGTGCCGGATGACCAGGAGCCGATCGCCACGATCCACCGCGCCATCGATCTCGGCGTGATGCTCTTCGATACGGCCGAGGTCTATGGTCCCTATACTAATGAGGAACTGCTGGGACGCTCCTTAAAGGGCCGGCGCGAACAGGTGATCATCGCGACGAAATTTGGCTTTCGAATTGGAGACGAGAAGTCGGGGGGAGTGGATAGCCGGCCGGAACACATTCGTGAGGTGGCAGAGGCGTCGCTACGCAGGCTCGGGACCAACCATATCGACCTGTTCTACCAACACCGTGTTGATTCCGTAGTGCCGATCGAAGAGACCGTTGGCGCGATGTCCGACCTGGTTAAAGAAGGAAAGGTGCGCTTTCTCGGACTCTCGGAAGCGGGCGAAGACACGATTCGCCGGGCCCATGCGACACATCCGATTACAGCGATGCAGAGTGAATATTCGCTCTGGGAGCGAAATCTGGAGTCTCGAATCATTCCCGTTTTGCGTGAACTCGGGATCGGCCTCGTGCCGTTCAGCCCGCTCGGACGTGGCTTCTTGACCGGCGCGGCGAAGCGCGCGGAGGAGTATCCGGAAGGTGACTTTCGGCGGGGGCAGGCTGGCTTCCAGGGCGAAAACTTCGACGCCAATGTGCGCGCGACTTCAGTCGTGCGCGAGCTTGCCGCGCAGATAGGCGCCACGCCCGGGCAGGTCGCGCTGGCATGGCTGCTGCACAAGGGCGACGATGTCGTGCCCATCCCGGGTACGAAGCGGCGGAGTTACCTGGAGGAGAATGTCGGCGCGGCGGCGTTGGCGCTCGGATCAGATCAGATCAAGCGTCTCGACGCGGCGCTACCGCCGGATGCGGCGGCCGGCCCACCCTACACCGAGCGACAGATGGCGCTTGTCGATCAGTGACAGAAGTCAGCGGGTGACAAAAAAGGCAAAAACCGCTCAAGAGATTCGGCGATTATTTCATCGATCTGAGCGCGCTCCCGCAACCATTGTCGGAAAGCGATTTATCGCTCAACTATTTGGTCGCGGAGATCGGCAAGCGTGCGAAGCTACGCTTCCACGTCCACCCACACATGCTGCGTCACTCAACCGGATACTATCTGGCCAATCGCGGTTACGACACGAGACTGGCGCAGGATTATCTGGGTCATAAGAACATCGCCCGCACGGTCAGGTACACAAGAACGGCAGCGGTCCGCTTTGAGGGATTGTGGCGGTGAGGAAAGCGTTGTTTTTTGTCCGTTTGCTAAACAAACCCCATATGGGAAGTCTGATGCGCATCTCCCCCACTTTTTTTCGGTCTCGAAGTACGAGCTTGAACCGCAAGCGAAAACACCGCATCTGCGGGTAGTGAAGTGATCCGCGGCCGTCGTCCTATAAGAGCCGCACCCAAGGAGACCGAAAAAAAGCGGGGGAGATTTGCGCCAGACCAACCAGTTCGATCAACGTCTACGGTCGGAGTTCAACACCTCCGCTGACGCCTCAAGCTATAGACCGGGAGGGGCGTCTTGCGAAGCCACTTCTATCTTCTTGATATGATGGCTCTTCGAGTATCTCCCCCGCTTTTTTTCGGTCTCTGCCAGAGCGACTTCGACGATCTGACTAAAACAACTATTGACCAACGCGAAACACCGAAAGGATGTACCGTGATGAGACACGCAGTTCTCCGACAATTTACTCTTGCATGTTCGTTCTTGCTGCTTGCGGCTGCAATCAAATCGGACTTTGTAAACATGGCAGCTCCCCATCAATCACCCTGCGTTATTCAAAATAGCGGCGGCCAACCGGTTACGAATAACAACGATCCGCTGGCAAAGTTCCTGTCGGCCGCAGGCCCCTGCCCTACCAACGTCTTCGAGTTCCGCTCGCGCCTCACTTCCGGAGGCGCAAAACTCAGGCCGACGCTGGTCGCCAATCGCGGGTTTCACAACCAGAAAAACCCGTCTGGCGCGATGCACTTCATGGTGTTTGAAATCGTCTCCGGGCGACTCGGCGCGTTCGGACTCGAAATCAACGATGGGGAGTTTTTCTTCGGGCATTTCACCGCGACGGACGGGACAACACTGGCGGCAGACCAGCGGCCTTCCCGCGACAGCCTGATGGTCGAGCTGATCGCCTGGGATGACGCGAAAGAGGTCTTCAACTTTTATGAATTGATCGGCGATGGGAAGCGCGGTCAGTGGTTCTACCGCGGCGATTCGGTGGACATCCAGAACGATGTTCGCCTGCTACACCGGCAGGCGAATCCGAACGCCCCACAGTTTGGCGGGCGGCTCAGATGTTCGGGCTGTCACATCGCCGGCGGGCCGATTATGAAAGAACTGGCCGCGCCTCATAACGATTGGTGGGCCAGTGGCCGTCCGCTTCCGTTCGGCAGTCTGAAACCCGATGCCCGACTCGCGCCCATCCTGAAAGGTATGGTGGACGCCGACGAACTGGCCGTGAGTGTAAGGGCCGGGCTGGGCAAACTGGCGGAGAGCGCGAAATTCCGGCAGGCGAAAAAGGCGCTCTCTTTGCCGGAACGTTTGCGCCCGCTCTTCTGCCCGGTCGAGTTGAACCTCGAATCGGACCCGACGCCGCTCGATGACAAAGCCGCGCAGATCAACATTCCCGCCGCCTTTTTCATCAACCCACTGTTGGCGCAAAAGCCTATCGCAATCAATCGTGCCCACTATGACGCGGCGTTGGCGGCGTTGAAAGCTTCGTTCCCAGAAGCGTCGCCCAAGCGCCCGGACGCCGATCACGGCTGGCTAACTCCAGTGAAAGCCTTCTCTGACATGCTCGCCGTCGAAGCTCTCGTCAAAGACGGGTTGATTGATCGGGAGTTCGTCATTGATGTCCTGGCCGTTGATCTGACTAACCCGGTGTTCTCGACGGCGCGGTGTGGCCTACTGCGCTTGCTGCCAGAGAGTGCGGACGGCGATTGGCAGAAGACTTTTCGGGACTCGCTTCAGGCTGCCGCCAGCGGCAATCCGGCGGCGCGGGAACTGCTGAACAATTTCACTGATCCACAGCGGGACGCCAAGTTTCATCAGGCGCGGGCGGAGCGATTCTTGAGTCAGTGCCAGAGCCGTTTGCAAAGCAAGGACGCGGTCATCGAGCTTGTTCGCCTCCTCGCGCAAAGGCGGCAGGAGGCGAGCGATTCCGAGATTTCGAAAAATCGGCGAGGGCAGATTTTAGAACCGGGTTTCAGGGTCATTTTCCCGACGACCACCCCGCCGATCCGCTCGGGGGGCTTTCGCCTGGCCGAAGATGGTCTGATCATTCGTCAGTAAGGGACGCATCAGGCTAACGCCTCATTTCGAGACCGGGAAAAAACGGGGGCTGAACAGTATCCCCTTTCTTTTCAGTGTGGTGCCTCTACAGACCTATGTTTCTTACAAGTTGGGAGGGGAGTTTGTCTCGGCGCTCAAGCAGGTTTCCAAGATTCAAATTACGTCCAGCCCCCGGTTTTTCCCGGTCTCCCCTTTTTCACGTGCGGGCTAACTAGTGATGGGAGCCGGCGCTCGCTTCAGAATCGGAACCTCAACTAATGCGTTTCATGTCGTGTGTACCGCTGATAGATTACTTCCGATGCGCCTGAACAAGACGATCACACCAGACCTGGTTCAGAAGGTTCTCGGGATGTGGAACATCGCGCCAGACCGCGTCTCTCTCATCAAGGCGAAGGGAAACACTCATTGGCGGGTGCAACGAGGGCGCGAAGCCTTCGTCTTAAGGATGTACCGCCGAGGACAAACAGGCTCGTCGATCAGGTACGAACTCGATATCCTCCGGCGCCTCCATGACCGGGGCTGGCCGGTTGCCGCTGACGTTGACGGTGTGGTGTAGCGCGAGGATTCGGCATTCGTATTGTTCCCCCTGCTACCCGGCCATCCCCATCTGCCTGAGAACGATCAGCGACGGCGGTAACGCGGGCGTATCCTGGCAGAGTTGCACTGCGAACTCGGCGCCCTCACCTGCCTCGGCCAGCGGAGCGGCTGGCGCCGGGTTGACGAGGTGGTATTGGAAGGCGAAAGGCGGTGCCCTCAGGGGCTTGAGCGTACGCTCAACATAAGCCGCCTGGATTTGTTTCGCAGCGTCGTCCGACACCTGGAAGGCGTCCGCGACCGGCTCTGCGCCGCCGACGCGTCACACTTGCCTGTGACCGTCGTCCACGGCGATCTGATCGCGCAGAATTTGCTCTTCCGAGACGGGATGCTGTCGGGCGTCATCGACTTCGACTCCGCGCATCTCGACCTCAGGGCCGCTGACGTCGCCTGCGCCCGCCGGAGCAGAGACGATGATGTGGTGCGCGGCTACCAGGAAGTCATTCCCCTTTCAGACGAGGAACTGGGATGCCTCGACGATCTTTGGAGAGCGAGTGTCCTGCGGTACGCGTTGCGACTTCTCGACTACGCGACGACCACTGACATGGCGGTCTCCGAACTTGAGTCGTGTGTGGCGCAGCTTGAGAAGACGCGGCCGTTCCAGGGCTAGAGAGAGTCTATGTCATACGTTATAGAGATTGTGCCGTACGACCCGATTTGGCCGGCGCGCTTTGCTCAACTGGGTGGCGAACTTCGCGCCGCCCTGGGGACAACGGTTCTGCGGATCGATCATATCGGATCGACATCCATACCGGGCCTAGCGGCCAAACCCATCATTGATATTCAAATCTCTGTCGCCGCCTTTGAGCCGCTCGACGCCTAACGGCTCCCCATGGAACGGCTTGGATACGTCTTTCGAGCTGACAACACAGAACGCACGAAGCGCTATTTTCGTGAGGCGCCTGGGACGTCTCGTAGGCATATTCATGTGCGGCGCGCCGGCAGTTGGGCGGAACAATTCGCGCTCTTATTCCGAGACTATATACGCGCACACGCAGAAGAGGCGCGGCGCTATGAGTCCCTCAAATATCAGTTGGCCGCCAAGTATAGAGAGGATCGCCACGGCTATACGGATGCGAAAGCCCCGTTCATCTGGGAGATCCTGACGAAGGCGGATCGGTGGAGTCAGGAGGTCGGTTGGGAGCCCGGTTCCACCGATACCTGAAGCGTCAAGAGACGGCCTGGCAGGGCATTGCATCTCAACAAGCGTGGCGAACAGGTCGCTGCGGCGGACCGATTCTCCGCCCTGCTACGCGACGGCTCATTAGCTACGCCCGTCGGCTGGTTATTCAAGCGATGCGCACAATAGAGATCAGACGTCATTCCTACACGAAGAAAGGCGAGTCGCGAGGCAGAGGCTCACACCTCTCCGCCGAAGGCGTCGCGTTGGCGCGCGAGATCGGTAGTCAGATTGGACCCTTCGACCTCGTACTGACAAGCCAAAGTCCACGTACGTTGGAAACCGCCGTCGCCATGGGTTTTGCTGTTGATGAACAACTTGAAGCGCTCGGCGATATTCCCCAGGAAGTAATTGAAGAGATTGGTCATCATGCGCGCTGGACCTGGCGATATCCCTTCTTGACATTCGCCCGATTCGTTGACCGTGGCGGCCCGACGGCGAGAATGGGAAAGCGTCAAGAGGAGGCGTGGATGAATGCGCTGGAATCGGCACCGGCAAACGGAAGCGTGCTCGTAATCTCCCATGGAAGAGTTATTGAATCTGGATTGGTGACGTGTATTCCAGAAGGGGACTTTGCCTCATGGGGCGCGCCATTTCGTCACTGCGAGGGAGTGAAGATGAATTATGTAGAAGGTCGTTTCACGGATGTACAATTCATCCGCAATCCACAATTCGACCCGACGGCCTTCGCGCTCCCGGCGGCGGGTTGATACGGCAACCTGGGGCGAAACACGCTGATCGGGCCGGGATTGATCGCGCTGGACCTTGCGGCGAACAAGACGTTCCGGCTGCGAGAACGTCTCAACCTGCAATTCCGCACAGAAGTGTTCAATTCGCTGAATCACCCGAACTTCTCGATTCCCAGTCAGCGCACAGTGTTTTCGAGCACAGGCGCGATTGGGAGCGCGGGGTTGATTACCACAACGAGAACATCATCTCGTCAGCTTCAGTTCGGGTTGAAATTGACATTCTGATTCCCGGTCAAAGTATGATTCCGCTTCGATAAGCGGCTCGGCTGGGCGCTCGACCGGCTGGGCGCGCCCCGCCACGTAACGGCGCCGTTTGCCAAGCTCCCGATGGACGGGGTGAGAGTTCTTGATCCGACGCGCCCGCGCGGGGGGAGATACAATGAGCGCTGGATGGTGCAGGAGAACCTGAGCGCGGGAGGAGTCCGATGAAGCCGTTGCGGGCGAGACTGCGCGAGGGATCAGCCAGACGATCAGTTGTTTCTTCCCGCCCGAAGACAGCTCAGCTTCCGACTGTGTCAACCGCTCACAGAGTCAACCACTGGCCGACAAACTGGAAATCTTCGTCTAGACTCACACCGTCAGTTAGATATCTGCTTCAAAAGATTTGTAACTCATCAAGCGCAACAAAACCCACCCCAGGCGCTGAGGTTCTCCGTCCATATAGTACCCCCGTACGCTACTGGCTTGCTCGCTGGAGGAAGAGAGGAGGCCATATGTTGCCCCGTAATTTTTCGAACGGGAAAGAGCGCTCATCCGGCGCGAGCCTGTTTCTCAGGCTGGCGCAGAGCGCGAGTATAGAAGAGGTGTTAGAGGATTTGACAGAGATCGCGGCGGAGAAGGGAATCCATATGTACAGTGTTAAGGTCAAGCGCGGGAGGTTGGAACGCGAATTCAAACCTCCGAACGCCGTTGCCGTAGCTGGGAGAATCGGTGAACTCGCAGTCGGCGTTGAGGGCGGGCAAACCCATCTCGTCGTGAGATTCTATGAGCACCTGGACGGCGCGGTTGTATGCGAGCTTGAATACGCCGCTCATCTGGCCGCGCACCGCATTGAGATCCTGGCCGGGGGAGGGGCGCGTACCGATAGGGCAGTGACGGGACGTGAAGACCGATCAGTGGTAATTGATGCACTCATCGGCGAGTCCGAACTGATGGCTCAAAGCGAACCCTTTGACATGTACTTGCTCGATACTCATCTGCCAGATGAAATAGCGTTTGAGCTATGCGAGCAAATATGCGGAGTCCCTGGACATGCTCCCGTAGTTTTTATCTCCACCGCCCTTTATGAAATCGATAAGCAGCGCGGGAGCCAAGCCGGAGCAATCGCCTACCTCACGAAACCTCTGGATTTTGATGTACTGGAAATAACGTTGACACGGCTGATTACTCAAGCCCTGGGAAGGGGCTTGGAAAATACTGGAGTGTGTCCCACCGTCTAACGACGAATCAGTGAGCTTGTCGTTGCCTGGCAGATTGGAAGAGACATCCGCCAATCTAAACCACAAACCGTACTGAATATGATTCAAGAAACACCCCAAGCTGACCTGTTCAAACAACAATTGCATAAGTCACTACGGCTGGAGACCCTCAATTCACGCCCCGTTACGATTGCGAAACACGATCACGTTTACACGTGTGGAGACAATGATGAGATGGTCTACTTCATCGAGAGCGGACAGATCAAACTGCTCATGCTTTCGCCCGAAGGGAGAGAGCGCCTGCTGGCCGTCCACACCACGGGAGATATTTTCGGCGAGTCGTGCCTGTCCGGGTTAGGCCCACGTCTGGAGACGGCGACCGCGATGGAAGAAACGATCTTAAAACAAATTCCTTGTCCCGAGTTTTTTTTACGCGTTTAAGCCATGACGCGCTGTTTGAGGGCTTCGCGCAGTACCTGGCGGTGCGGATCACTAACCAACAGCAAGTCATCGCCAACCTGATGACGGTTGACGGCGAACAGCGACTGGGCAAGATGCTGTTGCAACTGGCGCGCAAACTCGGCAAGAAAGGCCCGAGCAGCATTCGCATCGAGCAGCATATGAATCGAACTGAAGATTTAGCATGAAGAGGTGTCGGAGATGGTCGGTATCACAAGGCCCCGGATCAGCGTGTTTATGCAGAGATTTCGGAACCTTGGACTAATCGAGATGAACGAAGATCACTTCCTCCTTAACAAAGAACAGAAGCTCACTACTTACCTCGCGCAAATCGCCTAGACCAGTTACCTGCGCTCCCTGCCCAACCAATAACTCTTTTTAAAGTTGTCCTGTATTGAACAGCGCGGTATCCCGGAATAGGGTCTAGTAGCTGTGCATTACGGTGACAAGATCCCGAACTGGGATCTAGTAGCTGTGCATTATGGTGAAATGCCATCGTAGAGCCTAATTTAACAATTTGAGGAGAAGAAAAATGAATCGAATCAAAGTAGTGGCGACAATCTTTTGTTTAAGCTTGGCGGCCCTGGCGTTTTCACCCAGTGTGAAGGCAGACGGTTGGAACAAGAAAACCGTCGTGACATTTAGCCAACCGGTCGAGATTCCGGGTGGCATTGTTTTGCCGGCCGGTACCTATGTCTTCAAGCTGCTGGATTCTTTATCTGACCGTCACATCGTTCAGATTTTCAACCAGGATCAAAACCACATCTATGCGACTATCCTCGCGATACCGAATTGGCGTTTGGATGTGACCGACAAAACGGTAATGACCTTTGGGGAAAGGGCGGCCGGCGACCCGCAAGCCATCAGGTCGTGGTTTTATCCGGGAGATAATTTTGGCCAGGAATTTGTGTATCCGAAGAGAAGGGCTGTCGAGTTGGCGAAGATGACCAATTTGCCCATTCTCGCCATGCCAACCGAACTGGAATCGGAGATCGCCAAGCCGGCAAAATCGGTGGATGACGAGCCCGTAGTAGCTTTGAAGCAGGCTCCGCTCACTGCCGTTAAACCTACAGGAGAAGAGGTTGAAGTAGCTCAGGTCGTTACGCCCCCGCCTGCGCAACAGAAAGAAACTGCGGACGCCACGGAGCGTACGGGGCAATTGCCCCATACGGCCAGTCTATTGCCACTTTTGGGATTGATTGGGTTGCTGTCGCTGGGCGCAGGACTTGCTCTTACGGGGATATCGAAGCGAACTTCTTGAGCCACGCGAGCGTGCGCTTGCATGGACCGGGAAGACCGGTTGGACTTCCCGGTTGTGAAAGTGGGCAGGTGAGTAGGCCCTCCTGGGCGGTAGAGTTCGTGGTCAGTCGGGAGCGCGCTCCCGACTACCGCTCAGATTCCACGAAAGGACTTGACTGATGAGAGAGCCGTCAACATCGCGACAGCCTGCGAGAACAGCCCCGGCTTTGAGCCAAGTCAGCGCGGCCTTGCTTTTTTTTCTGATTGTTCTGTCAGGCTTTTCCCAACCTCAAGAATCCTGGCAGTCGCCGCCCCGGCCGAATAACCAGGGCGATAACCAGGACACGATCAAGATAAATGTCGACCTGGTGGTCTTGCACGCGACCGTGCAGAACAGCAACCATAATCCTGTTTCCGGGCTCGGCAAAGAAGACTTTCAGGTTTACGAGGACGGAGTCCTCCAAGAAATCGAATCGTTTAGCCACGAAGATATCCCGGTCACGGTCGGCCTGGTGATTGATAACAGTGGAAGCATGCGACCGAAGCGCACGGAAGTTATTACCGCCGCCCTGGCGTTTGCCCGCGCCAGCAACACGAAGGATCAGATTTTCGTGGTCAACTTCAACGAGCATGTTTCGTTTGG
>WNFV01019796.1_pt1 | contig 11512 bp, 10 predicted proteins | sample 5400101 | NCBI WGS metagenome assembly WNFV01 (sample SAMN13153361, study PRJNA577476) | soil metagenome | isolation source: 115 cm soil or saprolite under grassland replicate 1 | place: USA:California | collected 2016-06-15
AGTCGCCGAACAGGTTGGCGGCCAGGACTACCACGGAGATGCAGGCGCCCGGAACGACGGTCAGCCACCACTGGCCCACCATCAGGGTCGCGCGGGCCTCGGCCAGCATCAGTCCCCAGGCCGGCGTGGGGGGCGGCACGCCCAATCCCAGGAAGCTCAAGGAAGCCTCCGTGATGATCGCCACACCCACAGTCAGACTGGCCAGCACCATCCAGGTGTTCATGACGTTGGGCACGATGTGTCGCAGGATGATGCGCGTCTTGCTGACCCCAGCGACCTGAGCCAGGCGGACAAAGTCCCGCTCGCGCAAGCTGAGCACCTCGCCCCGGATGACCCGCGCGTAGCGGGTCCAGTAGATCAGGCCGAAGACGATGATGATGTTGCCAACGCCCGGACCCAGCAGCGCAGCCAGGAAGATGGCGAACATCAGCGAGGGCAGCGCGAGCCAGGCGTCCGTCAGGCGCATGATCGTCTGGTCTACCCAGCCACCCAGATAGCCAGCCAGGATGCCGAGCAGCATTCCGATACCACCGGCGACGACCGTGCCCGTGGCCGCGACCATCAAGGACACGCGGGCCCCGTAGATCAGCCGGCTCAGCACGTCACGGCCCTGAAAGTCCGTCCCCAGCAGCGTACTGGTACTGCCGCCCTCCATCCAGACGGGCGGCTGAGTGATCCGAGCGCCCGCGACCGGGAGCGTCGGGTCGTAGGGCGCGAGGACGCCGGCCAGCAGTGCCATCAGCACAAGCCAGAGCAGTATCGCCGTCGGCACGAGCGGGATGTCACGAAGGAGTCCCGGCGTCTCGATGCGCGTTTCCGCGGCGGCGAGGGACGCTGGCAGCGGTTGAGCTTCAACAGCCATTCAGGTATCGCTCCCCCTCTGGTTCGTAGGAGGCGTTTTCGCGCCCCAATGCGCACTACGAGCGTAGGTCATCTCAGGCGTACCTAATCCTGGGGTCGATCACGGCGTACAGGAGGTCGACGAGCAGATTGACGCCCAGGACCATGACGCCCGCCATCACCACGACTCCCTGGACCACCGGGAAGTCACGCAGGCTGATGCCTTCGAACAGGAGGCGACCGATGCCGGGCCAGGCGAAAATCGTCTCGATGATAACGGCCACGTTGAGCATGATCACGAAGTTGACGCCGGCCAGCGTCAGGACCGGGATCAACGCGTTCTTGAAGGCATGCTTAACAATCACGACCCGCTCGGGCGTGCCCTTGAGCCGAGCCAGCTTGACGTATTCGCTGCCCAGCACGTCCAGCATGCCGGAGCGGGTCAGGCGCAGCATCGACGCCGCGAAGTACCAGCCCAGCGCCACGGCCGGCATGATCACGTGTTGCGGCGTTCCCGAGCCGGCGGCGGGAAGCCAGCGGAGCCCGACTGCGAACACGATGATCATGACCAGCCCGACGAAGAAGCCAGGGATCGACAGGCCCAGCATAGCGACGATCTTGCAGGCGGTGTCCCAGACCGTATCCACCTTCACCGCGGTCAGGATTCCCAGCGGAATGCCGATCAGGAGCGAGATGAGCAAGCCGGCGGCGGCAAGCTGTAGCGAGTTGGGCAGCCGCTGGAAGTAGATGTCGCGCACCGGGATGCGGTATTGGAACGAGGTGCCGAAGTCGCCCCGCGCCACGTTCCTGACGAAGCTCAAATATTGCTCCGGCCAGGAGCGGTCGATCCCCCAGTCGACCCGCGCCCGCGCCATATCCTCCGGCCTGCCGCCTGGCCCCACCAGCAACAGGGCCGGGTCGCCGGTGGCCCGGACGGCGACGAAAATGGTGACGCTCAGCAGGAACAGGCTGATCAGGCTGTAGCCCAGCCGACGGACGACGTACCCGCGCAAGCGACCGCCCCCTATACGTCTTTCAGCTCGACGTCTTCATAGGGGCCAAGGTAGACGTATTGTGGGATGGCGCCCTCAATGTCTTCGACTTTGTTGGCGATGCGCGGCCCAACGGCGTGGGAGAAGGCCTGCCGAAAGATGGGAACGATGATGTAGTTGTCCAGCAGGTAGGCCTGCACCTCGTCCAGCAGCTTCTGGCGCGCTTGCGGATCCGTGGACGAGTCGTAGCGCTTCATCCGCTCCTCGACCTCGGGCAGGCAGATGCCGGAGAAGGCGCCGCTGCAGACGGCGTTCTCGCGAATCCGGGCGGCGGCATCCCCCGGCGCGCCGGACAGCGGCATGATGAACCCCTTCTGGCGGTTCGGGCCGGGGGCGAGCTTCTCGTAGAAGGCGGCGCGCTCCATCGTGTTTATCTGGGTGCGGATGTTGATGGCCCGCAGCTGGGTCACGACCCTTTCGGCCCAGGAGAAGTAGGGCGGCAGTGGCGTGAAGGCGGACACGTCGAACCCATCCGCCACCCCCGCCTCCGCCATCAACTGCTTAGCCTTGGCGAGATCGAACGGCGGGGTCGGGCGCTGCAGCGAGCCCGGCCAATCTGACGGGATCCAGTTCCCCTCGAGCGCCGCCATGCCCCCCATCTCGGCGTCGCTGATCGCTTTGCGGTCGATCGCCAGGCTGACGGCCTGCCGCACCCGGACGTCCTTGAGCGGGCTGTCCGGCCGGTCGTAGGAAGTCATCTCGAGCCAGCCGGGTCCGGACTGCAACGACACCAGCCTCAGCTTGGGGTCGCGCCGGATGGTGTCCAGCAGTTCGCCGGGAATCATGTTGATGACGTCAGCCTCGCCGGTCTGGATCAGGGCCACCCGCGTCGTGGCCTCTGGGACGCCCCGCATGATGATCGTCTTGACGCTGGGGACCTTGCGCCAGTAGTCCGTGAACGACTCGAGCTCGATCTCGGTGCCGGCCTGCTGCCGCACGAACCGGTACGGGCCAGCCCCGATCGGCTGCTGCTTGAATTCATTGGGGCCGACCTTCTCGTAGTAGGCCTTGGGCACGATCCAACCGGCGCCACTGGCTGGGCTGCCATAAATTGTCAAGAAGTCGAGGAACGGCTCCTTGAACAGGAAGCGGACCGTGCGGTCGTCGGGGGTCTCGATCCGTTCGGTCTTCTCCTTGAGAATGGTGGCGTTGGCACCGCGGTACTTCTCGAAGGTGAACTTCACGTCCTCGGACGTCACCGGCTGGCCATCGTGGAACTTGATGCCCTGCCTGAGCTTAAAGTTGGCGGACTTGTTATCGGGCGCGATCTCGTATGACTCGGCCAGGCTCGGAGCGAACGTCTTGCCCGGCATGTGCTTGACCAGGGCATCGTGCAGGGCATAGGCGAAGTTGTACGGCGTGATCTGGGGAGGGTTCTCCTGCGGATCGAGCCAGGCCGGCGAGATCGTCGTGTGCCACGCGTATACGAGACGACCTTTCGGCTCGGCCTTCGCCGCCGCGGGAGCGGCCGTCGCCACCGGCTTCGCGACGGCGGTCGCGGGCGCGGGCGTGCTGATCGTCTCGATCTTCCGAGCCGCCTCCGGCGTGGCCGCTGGCGGGGCGGGCGGGGGAGGCGCAGCCTGACCACAGGCGGTCAGCAAACCGGCGATGCCCGCCGTCGCTGCACAGTGCAAGAGGAAGCTGCGTCGTGAGAACCGGCGGGTCGCCAGCCTGCCGGGCGCCTGGATGAGACCTGTGCGCTTCATGTGGGCCTCCTACCACTATTCAGGCAGAAAACCATTCACCCGATCTTCAGGACCGGGTCGAGCTCGACCTCCGGCGTAACGGCCCGCGTGCTTGGGCTATCTTGCGCCACGCGCTAGCCGGGAATCAAGGAATACGGCCAAGCTACGCGGGCCGAGTGTGACGCCTCCTAATGGAGGCCCGTCGTGCGTTCGGCGCGGAAGATGCCGAGCGTGGGGCTTCGCTCGCTGCTTTCCCCGGACGCCTCGGGGTAGCATGTCCTGCGACTATGCGTGAGTACGTCCTGCGTCGACTGGTGAGCATGGTCCCGGTCCTGTTCATCGTCAGCCTGATCTCGTTCGGGCTGCTGTATGTTCTGCCGGGCGATCCGGCCATCGCGATACTCGGCGAGAACGTCGGCACGCAGGAGACCTATCGCGCGCTCCGCCGCGAGCTGGGGCTCGACCAGCCGCTCTGGATGCAGTACACCACCTGGCTCGAGCGGGTCGTCCAGGGCGACCTTGGCAAGTCGATTCGGACCGGCGAGCCGGTCGCGGGCATCCTGCTGAGGCGGGCGCCGGTCAGCCTGTACGTTGGCTTCGCCGGCATGCTCGTAGGGATCTCGATCGGCCTCGGGGTCGCGATCGCCTCAGCTCTCAAACCGGGCAGTCGCCTGGACCTGGCCGGGACGGTGCTGGCGCTGGGTGGCATCGCGACCCCCAGCTTCTGGCAGGCGCTGGTCTTCATGTACTTCTTCGCGGTGCTTTTGCGCTGGCTGCCGCCGAGCGGCTTCACGCCGCCGCTGGAGGACCCCTGGCTTAGCGCGAAGATGTTGTTCATGCCGGCTGTGGTCCTGGGCACCCACTCGGCCGCTGTAATCATGCGACAAGGACGCTCGGCCCTCATCGAGGTGATCGAACAAGACTACATCACCACAGCCCGCGCAAAGGGCTTGCGGGAGAAGCTGGTGATCGCCCGCCACGCCATGAAGAACGCCATGATCCCACTGGTCACCATCCTTGGCTTGCAGGTGGGCCAGCTCGTGTCCGGGGCCGCCATCACCGAGACGATATTCGCGATTCCAGGCGTCGGGCGGGCCGCGGTCGACGCCATCTTCTTCCGAGATTACCCGGTTCTCCAGGGCGCGGTGCTGATGCTCACACTGGCGGTCATGCTTGCGAACCTGGCGACCGATCTGGCGTACGGATACTTGGATCCACGGATCCGCTATCGGTAGGGGCACAGCATGCCGTGCCCGAGCAGCGAGTAGCAAGTGGCGAGTGAGAGCGGGCTGGACGAACGTGCCGCGTCGGCGGTGGCGCCGGCGCGGACCCCATCCCGGACGGCCGCCGCCGACGTGTGGGCGGCGCCGGTTCCGCGGCTTGTGCTTCGCCGCGGCGGGAGTCCGGGCCTGGTCTTCGTGCGCCAGTTACTCGAGACGCGACTGGTGGGGACCGGGCTGGCCGTGTCGGCAGTGGGGGTGCTGTGCGCGCTCTTCGCCGACCTGATCGCCCCCTACGATCCCAACGTTCAGGACTACCTGGCGCTCACCGATCCGCCCTCCCCCGCGCATCTGCTGGGGACGGACGATCTTGGGCGGGACGTGCTGTCGCGCATCATCTATGGCTCGCGCGTCTCACTTCAGGTCGGGATCATCGCGGTCGGGATCGCCGTGAGTATTGGCGTGACGCTTGGGCTGGTCTCCGGCTATGTCGGCGGCATCGGCGACGACGTCATCATGCGTTTCGTGGACGCCGTTCAGGCCTTCCCGGGCTTGATCCTGGCGCTGGGAATCACCGCCGCGCTGGGCCCGAGCATCGGCAATGCGATGATCGCGATCGGGTTCGTATCGACGCCGGTCATCGCTCGCCTGACGCGCGGCCAGACCCTCTCGGTGCGCGAGCGCGAGTATGTGACCGCCGCTCGGGTAATCGGCAGCTCGCCAGTGGCAATCATGGCGCGCCACATCTGGCCGAACGTGACCGCGCCGATCATCGTCCAGGCGACGCTGATGGTGGCCACGGCGATCGTGACCGAGGCGGCGCTGTCGTTCCTCGGGGTGGGCGTCAGGCCACCAACCCCAAGCTGGGGGGCGATGCTGCGAACGGGCTCACAGTACCTAGAAGTTGCGCCCTGGATCGCCTTCGCCCCGGGCATCGCGATCTTCCTGACGGTGCTGGCGTTCAATTTCGTCGGCGACGGGCTGCGGCGAGCGCTTGACCCGCGGCTCGCGAGCCGCCACCGTGGATAGGGCATGACGATTGCACCGCAGCGACGCGGAGAACGCAGAGCCAAAAGGGAAACTCAGGATGACAGCCGGGCCTTCGCTCAGGATGACAGAGTGCGGCCGTCGCCTGCGGTTTGAGGCCTCCCCCCGCTACTCGTCGTCGTCCTGGTCAGGGACGACCTGCTGTTGGGTCTGCTCCAGCTCCAGGTCGTCCTCGGTCTCGACGGTCTCCTCGAGAAACATTGCCTCCTCCCCTCTACTCTAGCTCGCCGCTCAATCGCCTCAGATGACCCTCTCGGCGCGCAGGCCAGCGATCTCGGAGTCCGAATATCCCAGCTCGGCCAGGATTTCCTCGCTGTGCTGGCCGAGGGTCGGCGCCGCGCGGGTGATCGCGCCAGGGGTCTCGGACAGCTTGACGGGGATGCCGAGCGTCTTCATCGGCCCAATCAGCGGATGCTCCACGTCCACCACCATTTCCCGTGCCCGCACGTGTGGGTCGTCGTCCAGCACCTCAGCGACCGTCTTGATCGGCCCGGTCGGGATTCCCGCCTGTTGGAACGCCGCTATCCACTCCGCCGCCGGGCGTTGTACGAAAGCTTGCTGAAACAAGCGTGACAGCTCCACATGGTTGGCGACTCGGGCGGCCAAGGTGGAAAACCGCTCGTCGCTGACCAGTTCGGGCAGTCCAAGGGTTCGGCAGGCGGCCGGGAAGAGCCGGCTCGATGGGCCGATGTTTACCCATCGCCCGTCGGGTGCCCCAGTATTCGGCCGCGCGCCAGGTGAGCCACGAGATCGGCGTGTCGAGCAGGGTCGCCTCGACGTGCTGCCCGCGCCCGCTGGCCTGGCGGTAGTAGAGGGCGGAGACGATACCTAGCGCACCATACATCCCGGCTCCCATGTCTGTGACGGGCGTGCCGACTTTGACGGGCTCGCCACCGGCCGGATCGCCGGTCACGCTCATCAACCCGCTCATGCCCTGCGCGATCAGGTCGAGGCCCGCCAGGTCCGCGTACGGGCTTGCTTCCCCGAACCCGGAGATCGAGCAGTAGACGAGGCGAGGGTTGATCTCGCGCACCGTCTCCCAGTCACAGCCAAGCCTCTTCATGACGCCGGGCCGATAGTTTTGCACGAGCACGTCGGCGGTTCGGACCAGGCGGTAGAACAGCTCCCGCCCACGCTCTTGCTTCAGGTCGACGGTCAGTCCTCGCTTGTTTCGATTGACGACCAGGAAGTGGCCGTTCTCGCTTTTGTAGGCTGGCGAGCCATCGGAAATGTGGCTGTCCGAATCGGGACCTTCGACCTTGATGACGTCGGCGCCCAGGTCGGCGAGCAGCAATCCACAAAATGGCCCGGCGAGCGCAACCGTGCAATCTAGAACGCGGATCCCAGTCAGCGGTCCCCGCATTACGGCTCGCTCCGAAAACGCCACCCGCTCACTCGAGCCAGAACTGCTCCTCGCGCCAGTACGACGCAAACATCGGCGGCATGCAATCGGCTCGTTTACTGAGGGACCTCAGCCGGCGTGGCGGCGCCGCCCGGCTTTGTCGGGATCTGGGTGGCCGCCGCGCCCGGCCCGCTGGTGGCGGGCCCCGGCGCCGGCTGGCCGGGTCGACAGGCCACAGACAGCAGCGTCGCCGAAGTCTCCGCCGCGAGCAGTCCCGGCCAGCGCGCACACAGCTGCCCCCGCGACGCTCGTCCACGCCACATCGCGATGCCTCTCCTATCCTGGTGGCCGGCATTGTAGACCCCCTTGTCATCTCGAGACGTCATCCTGACCGACGCGAAGGATCTCGGTCCTGAAACTGGCGTTCTGGGCGCGGCCCGCGGATAATCGCGCTGACAGCCAGCGTGCGGAGGTGAGCAGATGCGTGAGGCCTGGACAACGATGACGCGTCGGGCATTTCTAGCCCGGCTCGGTGGGCTCGGGGCGCTGGGCCTGATGTCGGCCTGCCAGCCCAGCGGACCACCTGGGGCGGCCAAGTTGACCAGCGGACCCATCACCCAGCCCACGGCTGCGCCGGCGATCGTCCCACCAACGGCCGTCCCGGCCCAGCCAACTTCTGCCATCCCGCCGCCGCCGAAGACGACGGTCAAGCGCGGCGGGCAGCTTCGCATCGCCCAGACCAACGACTTCGTCTCGATGGACCCGATTCACGCCAGCGGTCCAACCGCGCGGACCTGTTACGACTGGCTGCTGGCCTGGCGGCCGAACGCGCAGGGCCAGTACACCGTCGAGCCGAAACTGGCAAAGTCGTGGGAGACCTCCGGCAACAAGGTCATCTTCAAGCTCCGCGAGGGCGTCAAGTTCCACGACGGCTCTGACCTCAATGCCGATGCGGTCGTCTGGAACCTGAAGCGGATGGTCCAGAACCCAAAGAGCTTCGCGGCCAACTATTTGGCGGCTGTCGACAAGGAGAACCCGGCCCAGGCGGTCGATTCACTGACGGTGCAGCTCAACTTGACTCGGCCGAGCGCGGCGGTCCTCAGTTCGTTGAGCGACGCGAACGGGAACACGGCGATCGTCTCGAAAAAGGCCGCTGACGAGAAGGGCGAGGAGTGGCTCAAGACCAATCCCGTTGGGAGCGGGCCCTATCGGTTCGTTAGCTGGGGCTCCGGCGACAAGCTCGTGGTTACGAAGAACGAGAACTACTGGGCGATGGGGTTGGACGGCAAGCCGCTGCCCTACACCGACGGGATCACCTATCGGGTCATAATCGAGGCCTCGACCCAGTTCACGGAGATGCGTGCCGGGACAAGTGACTTCATCGAGAACGTCCGTGGCCGAGACGTGCCGGCGGCCAAACAGATCACGCACGCCAACTACGTCGAGTCCCCCTTCAACGGCGTCAAGCGCCAGTATTTCTTCAACTCCCTCAAGCCGCCGTTCATGGACAACCTGAAGCTGCGCCAGGCGGTCCATCACGCCATCGATCGGGATTCGATGGCCAGGGCGCTTGGCGCCGGGCTGGGCATCCCGCTGCCCTATGAGTTCGTCCCGGGCGCGATCGGGTACGACACCTCGGTGCCGTACTACGAGTTCAACCTGGACAAGGCGAGGGCGTTGATCAAAGAGTCGGGCGTGCAGCTTCCGCTCGAGGTGCGTTTGACCGCCCACTCGCGCGAGGTCGACCAGCAGCAGGCGCAGCTCATCCAGGCGATGCTCGACAAGATCGGTGTCAAAATCAACATCGACATCGTCGAGCGGGTCGCCTGGGGCGAGAAGGTCCGCATCCAGAACGACTTCGAGATGGCGAGCCGCCAGAGCGGCGTGGCGGTGGATCCAACCGACGATCTACTGGTCACCTGGGCCGAAGGCGGCAATTCGGCCTATCATCGGGCCAAGGTGGCCGGTCTGATCGACACCCTCAACCAGGCCGATGCCGAATACGACCTGAAGAAGCGCCAGGAGCTGTTCGTCAAAGCCCAGCAGCTCATGCACGAATCGGCCTGGTTCGGGTACATGTGGTTCGAGACGGGCAACTTCCTTGTCCACAAGCGAATCCAGAACTTTCCGGCCGTGTGGGGCTCTTGGCGCGAGTGGGAATGGTGGATAGACGAGTAGACGAAGCTGTCAGCCATCAGCTATCAGCAGTCAGCCCTTTCGCACCGTCTGCTGACAGCTGATGGCTGACGGCTGACAGCTTGGAGGACTCGCATGAAGATCACCGGCATCACGACCGAAGAGTACCGCTGGCCGCGCCACAAGCCGATCACCAACGGGAAGCATACGTACACCCACTCTGGGCTGGGGCTGGTTAAGATCGAGACCGATGAGCCGATCACCGGCATCGGGCTGGGTGGGACCGGCCTGGTCGGGCGGGCGACCATCGAGTACCTCAAAAAGGAGCTGATCGGCGAGGACCCGATCGACGTCGAGCGGCTTTGGCACAAGATGTGGGTGCCCAAGCTGGTCGGCCGCCGCGGCCTGACTACCCGCGCGATCAGCGCGATCGACATCGGGCTGTGGGACATCCGCGCCAGGGTTGCGGGCCTACCGCTGTACAAGCTGCTCGGTGGGTTCCGCGATCGAGTCCCAACCTACATCGCGGGCGGGTATTACGAGGAGGGTAAGGGACTCAACGAGCTCGCCCAGGAGATGCAGGACAACGTGGAGATGGGCGCGCGGGCCGTCAAGATGAAGGTCGGCGCCGTCCCGATGCGTGAGGATGTCGAACGGGTGAAGGTGGCGCGAGAAGCGGTCGGGCCGGACGTGAAGCTGATGGTCGACGCTAACTGCGCCTACCGCTACTACGAGGCGATCCAGCTTGCCAGGCGGATCGAGGAGTACGACATCTTCTGGTTCGAGGAGCCCGTTGCGCCGGACGACTACGAGGGGCACCGCAAGCTGGCCGAGGCCACCAGCATCCCGATCGCGACCGGGGAGAACGAGTACACCCGCTACGGCTTTCGTGACTTGATCGAGCACAACGCGGTAGCGATCCTGAACGCCGACGCCAAAGTGTTGGGGGGTGTGACTGAGTTCATGAAGGTGGTCGCGCTCGCCCAGGCGCACGACCTGGACGTCGCCCCGCACGGCTCACAGGACATTCACGTGCATCTTGTCTCGGCGATCGCCAACGGGCTGATCCTGGAGTTCTACCGTGACTCTGTCGACCCGATGTGGGGCAAGATGTACCATCACACGCTGCGCCTCAACGACGACGGCACCGTCAGCCCGCCCAACGTCCCCGGCATCGGAGTCGACCCCAACTACGAGGCCCTGGAGCCCTATCGAATAGCGTGACCGGACCAACCTATCTTGTCATCCTGAATTTTTCATTGTCATCCTGAGCGAAGCGAGGGATCTCATGCTTCCCGACGGGCGATCCAGACTCTACCTATGGACCGGCATGTTCGCGTAGGCCAGGCAGGGTAGCTCACGAGCTTGAGTGGATGCGGATTCGGTTTTGGGGCACGCGTGGCTCGCTAGCCAAGCCGGGACCGACGACGCTGCGGTACGGCGGTAATACCGCCTGCGTCGAAGTGCGGATGGCCGACGGCACGCTTGTCGTGCTGGACTGTGGGACCGGCTCGCATGAGCTGGGTCAGCAGCTCGTCGCGTCGGATGAGCAGCCCGTGCGCGGGCATCTGTTGATAACCCACACCCACTGGGACCACATTCAGGGCTTCCCATTCTTCGCGCCGCTGTTCGTGCCGGGCTATGAGTGGGACGTTTATGCGCCTGGTTGCCTGGGCCAGCGGCTCGAGAGCGCGCTGGCCGGCCAGATGGAGTATGCGTACTTCCCGGTCAGCCTCGCGCAGCTGGGCGCGACGATTCGCTACCACGATCTCCTGGAAGGCAGCTTCGAGATCGGCGACGTCCGCGTCACGACCCACTACATGGGGCACCCCGGTCTCGCGCTCGGCTACCGGCTCGAGGTGGGTGGGGTCGCGCTGGTCTACGCTGTCGATCACGAGCCGCACGCGCGCTGCCCGCCCGGGCCGGCGGGCTCGACGACGGCGACCACGATTCACTGGGAAGACCGGCGCCATGTCGAATTCCTGGCCGGAGCGGACCTGGTGATCCACGACTCCCAGTACACGTCCGAGGAATACCCGAAGCGGGTCGGCTGGGGCCACAGCCCGGTTGAATGGGTGGTCGACTACGCCAGCGCGGCCGGTGCGAAGCAGCTGGCGTTGTTCCACCACGACCCCATGCGCGACGACGATTCGCTCGATCTGGTGCTGGAAGCGTGCCGCCAGCGGGCGG
>WNFV01008966.1_pt1 | contig 11511 bp, 12 predicted proteins | sample 5400101 | NCBI WGS metagenome assembly WNFV01 (sample SAMN13153361, study PRJNA577476) | soil metagenome | isolation source: 115 cm soil or saprolite under grassland replicate 1 | place: USA:California | collected 2016-06-15
CCGACCAGTCAGTTGCGGCGGCGCGGCGCTCGTCCCGGTAGCCGAGCGCGGTCTCGTAGCGGTGGTGTCCGTCCGCGATGTAGAGCGTCTCGAGCTCGAAGGCGGAGGTGAGCGCTTCGGTGGTGCGCGGGTCGTCGATGCGACGTAACGTGTGCGTCTGGTCATCGTCGCCGCTGAACTCGGCGATGGCAGCGCCGGCGGCGGGGCGATCAAGGAGTGCTTCGACCTGTCGGTCGTGGTCGCGGTAGATGAGGAAGACGGGGCTGGTGTTCGTGTGGATCGCGCGGAGCAGGCGCAGGCGGTCTTCCTTGGGGGCGCCGAACGTCTGCTCGTGGGGGAGGACGATACCTCTGTCCCAGCGTTCGAGCCGAAGGCGGGCGAAGATCAAGCGGCGGCGATAGGGGATGCCATCGTGCTCGAACTGGTGGTCGTGGAGGTAGAAGCCGTGCGCATCGTCACGTGCCATCGGCGCGCCAGCGGTCCAGGGTTTGGGCGGCCTGCTGGTATCGGCCACCGTTGTCCATCGCAAGCTCGATGTGGACGGCGTTGTAGGGCGAGCGCTCGTGGAGGGCGCGCTGCTGCTCGGGCGAGATGATGTCGAACGGAGGAGAGATGGCGGCGGCGAGATCGAGGCTGGGCGCGTACCGGAGGGCGCGGAAGGGGCGGACGTCAGCCATGGGGTGAGGATAGCACCGGCTGATTGCGGGTGGCGAGCGACGGTGCATAGAATGGCCGTCGAATTGCCATGCCGTATGCGTGCACCTTCTGCGAGATCGTCGCCCGTCGCGAGCCTGCGGACATCCTGTACGAGGACAATGATGTGGTGGTCTTCCGCAACCGGCTGAGGTGGGTGCCTGTGATGCTGCTGGCGATTCCGAAGGCGCACATGACGCAGGCGGAACTGTGGCGAGACATCGGCCGCGTGGGCGAGATCGCGGTGCGCATGGGGCAGGAGCATTGTCCGCGGGGGTTCCGGCTGCTATCGAACTTCGGCTATGAGGCGATGCAGAGCCAGGAGCACGGGCACGTTCACATCATCGGTGGGACGTTTCTGGGGGAGTATGCGTAGCAGTGAACAGTGTACAGTGAGAGGGGAGTAACTCTATCCGGCGACGGCGGCGCGGACGTTGATACCGGCCGCCGCCAGCGCGGTTTTCTGGGCCTCGAAGAGTTGGCGGATGCCGGCCTCGGCGAGGTCGATGAGATCGTTCATTTCGGCTCGGGTGAAGGGGTGGCTTTCGCCGGTGCCCTGGATTTCGGGGAACTCGCCGGCTTCGGTCATCACGATGTTGAAGTCGGCGGCGGCGCGGAAGTCTTCTTCGTAGTTCAGGTCGAGTAGCGGCATACCATCGAGGATGCCGGCGCTGACGGCGGCGACGGCGCAGCGCAGCGGAAACGCGCGCATCTTCTCGGCCTGGATGAGCTTGTGGACGGCCTGCGCCAGCGCCACGTAGGCGCCGGTGATGGCGGCGGTGCGGGTGCCGCCGTCGGCCTTGATGACGTCGCAGTCGACGACGAAGGTGCGTTCGCCGAGAAGGTCGAGCTTGGTAACGGAGCGGAGGGAGCGGCCGATGAGGCGCTGGATCTCGGCGGTGCGCCCGGAGCTGGAGCTTCTCTCGCGGGGCGTGCGGGTGTGGGTGGAGCGAGGGAGCATTCCGTACTCAGCGGTGATCCAGCCGGCGCCGCTGCCGATGGCGAACCGCGGGAGGCGGTCCTCGACGGTGACTGCACAGAGGACGCGCGTCTCGCCCATATCGATAAGAGCGGACCCCTCGGCCTGTTCTAGATAGCCGGGGACGATGATGACGGGGCGCAGTTCTCTGGGGCGGCGGCCGTCGTTACGGATCATGTTCGGGGTGAGTATAGCATTGGGGGAGTTAGCAGTTGTCAGTTGTCAGTTGCCAGTGTGGCGTGCCGCGAAGAGGTAAGAGGTAATCGTAGACGGGAGGTAAAGCATGTCGTTGATGGAAGAGAACAAGGGGCTGGTGCGCCGCATGGAGGAGGAGATCTTCAATAAACGAAATGTGGCCGCCGTGGACGAGTTCCTCGCGCCGGGGTACGTCTTGCGCACGGCGCCGGAAGGAACGCCAAGCAGCCGGGATGCAGTGAAGCAGTTTATCGGGATGTACCTCGAGGCGTTCCCGGACCTTCGGATATCGATTGACGAGCTGCTCGCCGTGGAGGATAAAGTGGTCGGGCGGTTTACGTTCACGGGAACGCACGGGGGCGAGCTGATGGGCCTCCCTCCCACGCAGCGACGGATTTCCGTCCGGCAGATCGCGATCTACCGCATCGAGAATGGCAAGGTGGTGGAGGAGTGGGAGGTCTCCGACCAGCTCGGCCTGATGCAGCAGCTCGGGGCGCTGCCGGCGGCGGGGTAGCTTTGCACGGCGGCGCACGAGGTATGAAGTACGAGGTACGAGGTGCGACTTACGGTGTACGAGGTGTGACGTAAGAGGCAACGGGCGAGAGGTGCGAGGTGGGCTACGGAGCTTCGCGGAGCGATGCGGCGTCGGAGATCGGGCGCTGGGTGCGGACCCAGAGGTGGTGGCCGTCCGTTGATAGCGTGATGTCGCCGTTCTGGTCAGTGCGTAGGACGAGGTCGCCAGCAAGGCGGGCGAGGGTGTCGGCAGTCGGATGGCCGAAGCGATTGTTGGCGCCGACGGAGATGACATCGACGAGCGGCGTGGTGCGGCGGAGGAAGGCGGGCGAGGTGGAGGTGTTGGAGCCGTGGTGGGCGATCTTTAGTACCGTTGCGTCGAGGTCGGTGCCCGTGCGGATGAGGGCGGTCTCGGCGTCTTCGGAGATGTCGCCGGTGAGGAGGAAGGAGACATCGCCCATCGTCAGGCGAACGACGACCGAAGAGTCGTTGAGGTCGTCAGCGTCCGCCGTCCGCTCCTGGCCGGCGTTGAGGACGGAAAGATGCGCCCCGTCGCCGAGGTCGATGGTGTGGCCACGCTGTGCTGCCAGTTCGGGGATGCCCTGAGAGGACAGAGCCCGAGACCACGCGCGATAGGCGGCGGTATCCGCTTCGATCGGGCTCGACAAGACGCGTGCGACGTCGTACTCGTCGAGGACGGCCGTGAGACCGCCGATGTGGTCGCGCTGAGGATGGGTGAGGAGGACGAGGTCGAGGCGGCGGTCGTAGAAGGGAAGTTGCCGTCCGAGGGCCGCAGTGATCGTTTCGCCGCTGGGGCCGCCGTCGACGAGGATGCGGTGGCCGTCGGGGCCCTCAATGAGGATCGAGTCTCCCTGGCCGACGTCCAGGAAGGTGACGGTGAGGCGTCCGTCTTTGGGCGCGGCGGCGGCGAGCCAGAGGAGGCCGGAGGCGAGCGCGAGGAGGAGGGCGAGGCCGCCGGCGGGAAGGAGACGAGGGATGCGGGGTGTGGCGGCCGGAGGGGCGGGCTCGATGCGCTGAAGCGGGCGGCGGCTCAGCCACAAGATCGCGGCGCCGAGGAGGGCGTAGTAGACGACGGCGTGCCCGACGTCGACGCCGCGCAGCTCGACGGAGGCGACCGGCAGGTCAGCGAAGAGCCTCACGACGGCGATCAGGTAGGCGGCGGACGGCCAGGCGAGCCAGCTAAGGAAAGCGGCGTCGCCGGGGAGCACCAGGCCGGCAACGGCGGCGAGGCCGGAGGTGGCGGCGACTGCGACGAAGGCGGGGACAGCGAAGAGGTTGGCGAACGGGGCCGCGAGGGAGACCTGATGGAAGTTGATCGCGATGATGGGCAGCGTGAAGGCGGTGGCGGCGAGGGTCATCGTGGCGACGTCTATCAGCATTCTCGTAAGCGGGAACTCGGCTATTGCAGGAAAGCGAGAGACGAGGTTTTCGAACGCGCCGGCAAGCGTTGGGGCCAGCAGGATGAGGCCGAGGGTGGCGGCGAAGCTGAGCTGGAAGGAGACGTCGTGAGCGATCTGCGGATTGAACGCGGTCATGACAGCGGCGGCGAGGGCGATGGCGACGAAAGCGGTGTTGCGCCTGCCGACCGCGATCGCAATGACGTAGAGTCCTCCCATGATGGCGGCCCTCACGACCGAGGGCTGGCCGCCCACAACCGCGGCGTAGAGGATGATGCTGGCGAGCGAGGTCCAGGCGGCGGGCCTGCGGCCGATGACCCAGGCGAGGGCGCCGATGATCAGCGCGGCGAGGAGGACCACATTCTGGCCGCTAACGGCCACCAAGTGGGACGTTCCAGTCGCCTGCATGTCTTCGTTGAGGTCGCGAGGGATCTGAGAGCGGGCGCCGAAGAGGATACCGGTGGCGAGCGTGGCCTCGGGGTCGGGGAGGATGTTCGATAGGCTATCGGTGAGCGCGGAGCGCACATCGATGAGCGCAGCGCGGAGAGGGTTGCCGTGACTGTGGTCGAGCAGGCGGACCTTCGGGTAGTCGGAGAGCGAATCGATGCCATGGCGGAACAGGTAACCGCGATAGTCGAAGTCGTCAAACTTCGGGGGCTGTTCGAGTTCACCCTTGATCTCGAGGAGGTCGCCGTACTCGTACCGTGGGAAGAGCGGAGCGCGCATGAGGACGCCGCCGGAGTCGGGCCGCCAGCGGCCGCTGGCGAAGGACTCGCGGACGGAGAGGCGGTAGCGGAGGGAAGAACCCTGCTCGTCGGGCTCGTCGGTGACGACGGCGCGGAGGCGGACGGTTTCGCAGGGGTCGGGAGATTTATCTTCGCAGTTGAAGCGCGCGATGGGAGAGGGTTGAGAAACGGTCGATTCGTAACGCCAGCCAGCGGCGAAGACGAGGGCGGAGGCGGCGGCGATGAGCGCGAGGGTGGTCCAGCGAGGACGAATCGCAAACGAGACGACGCCCAGCAGGCCGGCGGTGGCGAGCGTGGCCGCGGGGTCAGCGCCGGTGAAGGAGGCGGCAGCGATGCCGAGCAGCCAGGCGAGGGCGAGGAACGCCAGGATCATGTCATTGTGTGACGGTTATGAGAGGCGCAATGTCGGCGAAGACGGACTCCGAGATGATGTTGCGCGTCAGGAGGTCTTCGATGGATGAGAAGGGGCCATTGGAGGTGCGCGATTGGACGATGCTCTTCGCCCGGACCTCGCCGATGCCGGGAAGCGACTGGAGTTCCGCCTCGCCCGCGGTGTTGATGTTGATGAGGGGAGCCTGGCTGGCGCCGGCAACGGCGCCGCTGCCCAGCGCCGGGACGAAGATGTGGTCTTCGTCCTGGGCGCGTCGCGAGAGGTTGACGCCGTTGAGATCGGCTTCGGAGGTCGCTCCGCCGGCGGCCTCGAGGGCGTCGATCCAGCGGTCGCCGTCGTTTACGGCGTAGACGCCGGGGTTCTGGACGGCGCCGGTAATGTAGACGCGGATGTCAGTAGGGATATCTTGCTCTTGGTTGATCTGGAGTTCGTCAGGGTCGCTCAGGCGGTCGTTGAGGAGGTAGGCAATGCCGCTGAGAAGGGGGACGGCGAGAAGGGCGACTATGAGCCAGCGATAGCGTTCGAGTTGGTCAGCCAAGCGCGAGGACCTCAGCGTGGGGATGGTTGGCCGAAATATAGACGCGCAAGGCGGGCGCGGTCAAGCTCAGCGGCCCGGACAAGGGAGTGGTTCGCTGATGGCTCGGACGGAGCCGTCCGCTTCGTCCACCGTCCAGCTGTAGTCGCGGTGGGTGACGGTCCATTTGCCGTCGCCTTCGTAAGTGGCATCGGCAGTGAGGACGAGGGCCGGTTGATCGGGGCAGCCGATGTGCTCGCGGGAGACGAGCGCGATCACGCCTTCGGGGGTCATGGTGGGCGAGTCAGAGGTGCTCGATGGGCTGGGGCCGTTCGAATCCCAAGGTCGAGCGAGCAAAACGAAGAGCCCCACGAAGGTGACGGCCGCAGCGATCAGAGCGGACCAGAAGAGGGCCCGAGGCGACATGGCGGGCGGAGTATACCACGCAGCAAGAAGGGCCGATTGCCGATGCTATACTGATTCTGCCGAACAGGAGTATTGCCGTGCGCGGTTGTGACTTCGTCTCTATTACGGACATATCGGCGCGGGAGCTTGATGACGTGCTACAGACCGCGATGGGCCTCAAGGACAAGGGGAGGCAGGCGCTTCTTGCGGGGAAGACGCTGGCGCTTGTGTTCGAGAAACCTTCGCTGCGTACCCGCGTTTCCTTTCATGTAGCTATGCGACATCTGGGGGGCGATTGTATCTACCTTTCGCCGCCTGAAGTTGGTCTCGGAGAGCGGGAGACGCCCGCGGACGTTGCGCGCGTTTTGAGCCGGTATGTGGACTGCATTGCGGCCCGCACGTTCAAGACAGAAACAGTGACAGAGCTCGCCGAGTTTGCGTCGGTGCCCGTGATCAATGCTCTTTCAGATGGCGAGCACCCATGCCAGGCTCTGGCGGACCTGCTGACAGTACGCGAGAAGAAGGGCGGGCTGCGCGGAGTGACGCTGGCGTTCATCGGGGATGGTAACAACGTGGCGAATTCGCTTAGCCTGGCCGCCGCGATGTCCGGCATGCACTTCCGTATCGCGTCGCCCCAGGGGTACGAACTGGAAGATGAGGTGGCGGACCGTGCTCGACGGCTTGCGGAGGCGTCAGGGGGAAGTGTAACTGCGATGCATGACCCGGCTGCGGCGGTTGCGGATGCGGATGTCGTCTATACAGACGTGTGGGCTAGCATGGGGCAGGAGCGCGAGGCGGCACAGCGCAAGGAGTATTTCGCGGCGTACAGGGTCGATGCCCGGCTGATGGGTGGTGCGAAGCGAGATGCGATCTTCATGCACGACCTGCCGGCGCATCGCGGTGAAGAGGTAACGGATGAAATCATCGACGGGCCGCAATCGGTCGTGTTCGACCAGGCTGAGAACCGCCTGCATGCGCAGAAGGCGCTGCTCGCCCTCATTCTCGGCGAGGAAGGCATCGCTTGATGGGGATCTGGGAGACGATTCGCGACTCTCTGAATAGCTTCGGACCGGCCAGCATCATCGACATCCTGAGCATTGCGGTTCTTATATACCTGGCGCTGCTGCTGCTCAAGGGTACGACGGCGATGTCGCTCATCCGGGGCATCGTGACCGTAGTTGTCGGCGTGGTCATTGTTGCGCAACTGCTGGACCTGACGGTGCTGGCCTGGCTGCTCGATCACTCGTTTCCGGCGCTGCTGCTCGGGATACCGATCATCTTTCAGAGCGAGATTCGCCGCTTCCTCGAACGCGTCGGCCGGACGAGCCGCTGGCCGTGGCCGGGGCGGGGATTGTACGAGGGCGTAGTCGACACCCTTGCCGACGCGACTCTGGGCATGGCAGAGAAGCGCCACGGCGCCATCATCGTGCTTGAGCGCGAGACGGGCCTCGAGGACTACATCGACACCGGCGTCAAGCTCGATGCAGCATGCTCGGTGCCGTTGCTGCAAAGCGTCTTCTACCCGAATTCCGCCCTGCACGACGGGGCTCTAATCGTGCGGGACGACCGGGTGGTGGCTGCGAGTTGCACGCTGCCGCTCTCCGATAGGGCCGATACCGGATTTCACGGTACGCGGCACCGGGCCGCTCTCGGCGTGACGGAGCGGACGGACGCGATAGCCGTCGTGGTGTCGGAGGAGACGGGGCAGATATCGATAGCGGCGAACGGCCGGATGATCTCCAACCTTGATGGGCCCAGACTTCGCGGGATTCTCCGCAGTCTGCTGCTTCCTTCCGTTGACATGGACAAGCCAAGCGGGAGACGCCTGCCGCGGCTCAGCCGCTGACCGGAGCGATTATGGAGCAGATACGGGGGTTTATCCAGGAAACAGCGATGTTCATTACTGCCGTGCTGCGGCCTGCCGCGCGTTCGGTGCGTGAGAATAGCGGTCTGGCGGTGCTCTCGGTGGTGCTGGCGTTCGGGATGTGGATCTTCGTAACAGATGCGGAGAACCCGGAGCAGACACGAGTGCTCCCGGTAGATCTACCCGTGGAGCCGGTGAATGTGCCGGCGGACGTGTGGGTGCCTGAAGAAGTCGGCACCGTTCGCGTGCGGGTGAGGGTAGAAGAGAACGTGTTTGAAAGCCTGACGAAGGATGACTTCCAGGCCACCGCAGACCTGCAAGGCCTGGCCGTGGGTGAATACCCATTGCCGCCGGTTGAGGTGAGACCACTCACGGGCCGCGGCAACTTGCGGGTGGTGGATGTGCTGCAGGACAAGGTCACGGTAAAGTTGTTGCAGCTGCTGAGCAAACGAGCGCCGGTTGACGTGGATATCAACGGCTCACCGCCTTCCGACTTTTCCTTAGGAGCGACTGAAGCCGAGACTGACAGCGTCGTGGTTTCGGGGCCGCAGGAGGGTGTGCAGGCTGTGACGAAGGTAGTCGCGTCGATCGATGTGGAGGGGCGCACGGAGTCATTCGAGAGCGCGGTGCGACTCGAGCCGCGCGATCAGCTTGGACACCTGGTCGAGCGGGTAACGGTGGACCCGGAGTTGATCGATGTGAGGATCGACGTCGAACAGCAGTCGTTTAGCCGCGCGCTGGCCGTAAGCCCGGACCTCAAGGGCACGCCGCGGCAGGGATACAACTTAGTCGGCGTGACAGTGGAACCGGCAGTCGTGACCGTGTTCGGATCGCAGGCATTCATCGAGCAAGCGGTGGCAATCGCCACTCAACCTGTCGATATCGATGATGCGAGCAGCGACGTCATTCGGACGGTATCGCTCGACCTGCCTTCCGGCGTGACAGTGCGCGGAAGCGCGAGCGTGACAGTGACGGTGAAAATCAGCCCGTCGCCAGGCCAGCTGGGATTCGTGGTGCCGGTGACCGTAAAGGGCCTGGGCGCTAACGTCACCATATCCGGGGTCTTACCCTCCGTTCAGGTGTTCGTATTCGGTCCGCTGCCGGATCTTCTGGAGCTGAACCCGAACGACATAACGGCCAGTGTGGACCTGGGGGGCAAGGATGCCGGCACTCACACAGTTGGAGTAAACGCTTCGGCTCCGGGCGGCCTGGAGGTGCGCTCTATCTCTCCCACAGAGATAGTGATTCAACTAGTGCCCAAGTAATCCCGTGGCGCGCGCGAAAGGGGCCGCGACGGCTGGTGGAGCGGATAGAGGAAAGCCGGTCGTGGCCATTGTCGGCCGTCCCAACGTCGGTAAGTCCACACTATTCAACCGTCTGCTGGGCGTGCGCAACGCGATAGTCGAGGACGTTCCCGGCACGACCAGAGACCGGCTCTACGGGGAAGCCGAATACCGCGACCGGCAATTCGTCGTTATCGATACCGGCGGGCTCGTTCCGGCTGCCGGCGAGGGCTACTCGCCGCTCATCCGGGAGCAGGTGCTGGCGGCGCTGAAGCAGGCCGATGTTCTCTTGTTCGTAGTGGATGCAGTGGCCGGCGTGACGAGCACCGATGCCGAGATAGCCGAGGTGCTACGCAGAGCGGAGGCGCCGGTCCTGCTGCTCGCGAACAAGGTCGATAACGAGTCGCGTGGTGAGGGCGCTGTCGAGTTCTTCGAACTGGGCCTGGGGGAGCCGATGCCTGTCAGCGCTTACCACGGTCTGGGCGTACGGGAAGTGCTGGAGCGTCTCTTTCCATTGCTGCCCGAGTGGCACGGCGAAGTAGCCGTTGGTGAGCTGCGGCTGGCGGTCGTCGGGCGGCCGAACGTGGGGAAGTCGGCGCTGGTGAATGCGATCCTCGGTGAGGACAGGGTGATCGTCAGCGAGGAGTCGGGGACAACGCGGGATGCCGTGGACACGCCCTTTCTGTACCGTGACAAGCCGTTGGTTCTGATTGACACTGCCGGAATCCGGCGGCGCGGCCGCGTCGAGCGGGGCGTCGAGAAGTACAGCGTGATGCGCGCGCGGCAGGCGATCGAGCGGTGCGACATAGCGGTGCTGGTCCTGGACGCGACTGCGAAGGTGTCGGCGCAGGACCTGCACGTGGCTGGATATGTGGCCGACGCCTTCAAGGGGATGATCGTCGCGGCCAACAAATGGGACGTGGTGGAGGACAGTGAGGAGAGCCGGGAAGCGTTCGCCAACAAGGTGCTGCGGCGGCTGCGCTTCACGCCGTGGGCGCCGCTGGCGTTCGTCTCGGCCAAGACGGGACTGAACGTCGAAGGGCTGCTCGACCTGGCACTCGAGATAGGAGAGACACGCTCCCTCAGGATCGCGACGTCGGAGGTGAACGCTGCGCTGCGTGAGGCTGTGGCGGCGAACCCGCCGCCTTCGCCAGGCAAGCGTCCCCTGCGCATCAAATACGGGACGCAGGCCGAGGTGCGGCCGCCAACTTTCGTCTTCTTCACCAACGACGCCAGCCTGATACACTTCTCGTATCGCCGTTACCTTGAGAACATGCTGCGCAGGCGCTACGGGTTTGAGGGCACCGCTATCAAGCTGGAATTTCGGAGCCGGAAGGAATGACAGTCGGTGACGTAAACTTGATCGAGCTGGGGGCGGTCGTTCTGATCTCCTATCTCATCGGCTCTATCCCGATCGGATACATCGCTGGACATGTCCTCAAGCGGATCGACATCCGCGATTACGGAAGCGGCAATATCGGCGCGACGAACGTGCTGCGGACGCTGGGGCGCGGACCTTTCGTGGTAGTCCTTCTCGCCGACGCGCTGAAGGGGTACGTTCCGACGCTGGCTACGTGGTACTTATTCGGTGAGCACGATCTTCAGGTCGCCGCCGGCATCGCCGCTGTGATCGGGCACGACTTCCCAGTGTACATCGGCTTTCGCGGCGGTCGTGGTGTCGCCACATCGTTCGGTGTTTACGCAGCGCTGGCCGCGCCTCTGGCGGCGGGAATGGTGCTGCTTGGCATCTTCATCGTGCTAACGATCCGCTACATGTCTGTGATGTCGATGATCACGGTTCCCGCCGGCGCGCTGGTAATGCTGATCCTGGCGATCTTCCACGTCGACACGTGGGTGCTCCGCGACTTCACTTACTCGAAGGCCATATTCGGAGCGTTCGCGACGGCGATTGTGCTGCTGACGCATATCCCTAATATCCGGCGTTTGGTCCGGGGGACGGAGCCGAAGATCGGTGAAGGCGGCGAGTCAAGGCGCGAGCCTCTGAGACAAAGGACGACATAACGTGGAAGGGATGCCGGATCGCGCCGAGATCGAGCGGGCGCTGGAGGGCCACGAGGCGGACTACGTCGAGGTTCGGCTCGACGATACGGCGACGAACCGTATCATCTACCGCGGGCGGGAGCTGGAGGAGATAGGGAGGAGTCGAAGCTTCGGCGGCAACGCGCGGGCGCTGGTGCGGGGAGGATGGGGGTTCGTCAGCTTCAACGAGCCGAGAGGACTCCGCAAGCGGGTTGAAGAGGCAGTCGCCGCCGCGCGCCACGTCGGGCGCGAGGCGAGCGCGCTGGCGGAGGTGGAGCCGGTGGTGGACAGTGTGCCGCTCGAGGTCAAGAAGGACCCGCGCACAATCCCGCTCGCGGCGAAGAAGGAGATGCTCGACCGCTACAACGAGACGATGCTCTCGGTCGACGGCGTGACGAGCACGAACATCACGTACTCGGACGGGCACAAGCGGGTTGTGTTCGCCAGCAGCGAAGGCTCGTACATCGAGC
>WNFV01015845.1_pt1 | contig 11511 bp, 9 predicted proteins | sample 5400101 | NCBI WGS metagenome assembly WNFV01 (sample SAMN13153361, study PRJNA577476) | soil metagenome | isolation source: 115 cm soil or saprolite under grassland replicate 1 | place: USA:California | collected 2016-06-15
AGCTCGTCCCCCTCCACAGCTGGCTCAAAAACGGGCAGTGGCGACGCAGTGAGCAATCCCCGGTTCCGCCGCTCTATGGCCAGACCATCGGTCTGATCGGTTTTGGACACATCGGCCGCGAGGTAGCCCGCCGCATGCTCGCATTGGACATGCACGTTCTCGCGTACGATCCTCTCGTTAGCGCAGAGCAGGCCGAAGCGAGCGGCGCCGAGCTAGTCGACCTGGACGAGCTCCTGAGCCGTTCAGACTATGTGTCGCTGCATGCCCCGTCCAACGCTTCGACCCGCAGGATCCTGAACGAGCGGACACTTGATCTGATGAAACCATCGACCTGGGTGTTCAACACGGCGCGCGGCGACCTGATCGACGAAGCGGCCTTGTATCGCGCCCTCAAGGAGCAGCGAATCGCAGGCGCGGGACTGGACGTCTTCGAGGTCGAGCCGACGCCGCCGGACAACCCGATCCTGCTGCTCGACAACGTGATCGTGACCCCCCACGCGGCCGGCTACTCCGACGAGGCGGTCCGCTCAGGCCAGCGGCAAGGGGCCGAGGAGATGAAGAGAATCTTGTCCGGCCAGTTTCCTCGTAATATCTGCAATCCTGAGGTGCGTGGCCGAACGCGCTTTCCGTTCGCTGACTAAGAACCTGGACATGAGGAGGTAGACATGGCCACGGAGTTTCGCCTGACTCGCCGGATGTTCCTGGAGCGGTCCGTGCTGCTCGGCGCCGCGAGCGCCTTGCTGGCCGCCTGCCAGCCGGCCGCGACCGCGCCGCCCAAAGCCGAACCCAAGCCCGCTGAAGCCCCCAAGCCTGCGGCCCCGGCCGCTCCGCCGACCGCCGCTCCGGCAGCCGCCAAGCCGGCCGAGGCGCCGCCAGCGGCCACGACGGCGCCGGCCGCTCAGGTCAAGAAGGGCGGCTCGATCACGATCGCCCAGGAGCTCGATCCGGTCTCGCTCGACCCGCACAAGAGCAGCAATTTCTCGGCCGTCCAGGGCTTCGAGCACGTCTATGAGAGCCTGACTCAGTACGACGAGAAGCTGAACGTCCAGCCGGCGCTGGCTGAGCGCTGGGACGTCTCGTCGGATGGTACTCAGTACACGTTCTTCCTCAGGAAGGACGTCAAGTGGCACGACGGTAAGGAGTTCACGGCCGCGGACGTCAAGTACTGGCACGAGCGCATGATGGCCAAGGAGACCGTCGCGCCGTACAAGAACTGGTTCGACATGATCGAGAGGATCGAGGTCGTCGACAAGAACACCGCCAGGGCGATCCTCGGCAAGCCGTATCCCCCGCTCCTGGCCACGTTCGCCGCCCTGCGGGGCGGCGCCATTGTCCAGGAGGGGGCGGCCGAGAAGATGAACCTGGCCACCGCCGCGATCGGGACCGGACCCTGGAAGCTGGCCGAGTACGTGCCGCAGAGCCACCTGAAATACGCCAAGAACAAGGATTACTGGAACAAGGAGCTGCCGTACCTCGACGAGATGACGATGAAGATCACGGTCGACGAGGACGCACGCGTAGCAGCACTGCGGGCCGGCCAGGTAGACTACGGGTTCTTTAGCCAGGAGGGAGCGGACCGGCTCAAGCCTGATAAGAGCATCACCGTCGTCGAGAGCCCCAAGGCCTGGCTGACCGTCGCCCAGGTCAACACAAGCCGCAAGCCATTCGACGACGTGCGGGTCCGCCAGGCACTGCGGCTGGCTCTCGACCCCAAGGAGATCATTCAGAAGGCAGTCTCTGGGGCGGCGGCCCCTTCAGGCCCCGTGCCGACGGGCCATACCGACTGGTTCATCAAGCCCGAAGATCTGAAGTACCAGAAGCCTGATTACGAGAAGGCCAAGGCGCTGCTCGCGGAGGCTGGCCACCCCAACCTGAAGTTCACCATCCTGTCGTCGCCGCAGTACCCGGAGTTCGTGAGCACGGCGCTGGTGATGCAGGACGCGTTCAAGAAGATCGGCGTCGACGCCGAAGTCCAGCAGCTCGAGTGGGGAACGTTCGTCAAACAGGTGAACGCGCCGAACTTCGACTACGATGTCGAGATCACGGCTCGTACGTTCTACCCCGACCCTGACCATTACATGTTTCCCTACTTCCACTCGAAGGGCGTCAACAACCCCAACCAGTCATACGCCAATTCCAAGGTCGACGAGCTGCTCGAGAAGGGCCGAACTGTGGCCGACCCAGCACAGCGGCACCAGGCCTATTTCGAGCTCCAGAAGGTCCTGGAGGACGAGCTGCCGCACTTCTGGTTCTACTCCGGCATAAGCATCGAGGCGGTCCGCAACTACGTCAAGGGTTACATCCCCTCGTTCACCGGACGCCGCATCTTCCTGAAGCAAACCTGGCTGGACCGGTAGGGGCGAGGTCCCCTCGCCCTGGGCGGGGGGACCCCGCCCCTATAGGCATGACTCGCTATCTGATCGGCCGCCTGTTCTGGTGCATCCCGGTGATGCTCGGAGCGTCGGTGCTGATCTTCGTATTGCTGCGCTTCCTACCGGGCGACGTCGTCGACATCATCATTGGCTCAGAGGGAAGCGCCACGCCGGAGGTACGGGCCACCATCCGGCGGTTGTTTGGCCTCGACCAGCCGATCTACGTGCAGTACCTGGTTTGGATCGGGGCCGTGCTGCGCGGCGACCTCGGCAGCTCGCTGCGAACCAGCCAGCCGGTTGGCGGGCTCCTCCTCTCACGGCTCCCGATCACGATCGAGTTAGCTTTCTTGTCCGTAGGCATCTCCGTCTTGCTGGCGGTTCCGCTGGGTGTGCTGGCGGCCGTCAAGCGCGGGGGACCGGCCGAGCTCGTCTCGCGACTCGTCGGCCTGGTGGGATTGAGCCTGCCCAACTTCTGGCTGGCCACGATGCTCATCCTCATCGCCTCGCTCGGATTCGGGTGGCTGCCCAGCCTGATCTACGTCAGCCCGCTCTCCAATCCAATCGAGAACCTCAAGCAAATGCTCATGCCCGCCGTCTCGCTTGCGTTAGCGCTGATGGCCATCGTCCTGCGGATGACTCGATCAGCAATGCTCGAAGTGCTCAGCCAGGAGTACGTGAAGACTGCTCGAGCCAAGGGACTCGCCGAGCGGGTGGTGCTGATGCGACACGCGCTGAAGAACGCGATGATCCCGGTCATCACCGTTGTCGGGATTCAGATGGGCACCTTGTTCGGCAGCACCGTCGTCATCGAGCAGATCTTTGGGCTGCCGGGCATGGGATGGACCTTCGTCAACGGCATCTATCAGCGTGACTACCCGACGGTCCAGGGCGCCGTGCTGATGCTGGCTCTGACGTTCGTGTTCGTCAACCTGCTCGTCGATATGGCGTACGCCTACCTGGATCCCAGGATTCGGTATGGCTGATCGCGCCGCCGCGCTCGCGGCAGACCTGCCACTACCCTCGGTTCGGACCCCGCCGACCCCAGCCGCTCGCTGGCGGCGGATAGCAGCCAAGAACCCGCTTGGCGTGCTGGGCACGGTGCTGATCGCGTTGCTGGTCGCGACTGCCGCTCTGGCCGGGCTGCTCGCCCCGTTCGACCCGGTCGCGCAGATCGCGCGTCGGCTGACCGCTCCAGACGGGATCTATCTGCTGGGCACCGACGAGTTCGGGCGAGACATCCTGAGTCGGATCATCTTTGGGACCCGGATCTCACTCTATGTTGGAATGGTCTCAGTCGGGATCGCGCTCGGGATCGGCGGAACGTTGGGGTTGATCGCGGGCTACTTCGGCGGCTGGATCGACAACATCCTGATGCGCCTCATGGACGTCATGTTTTCGATCCCCTCACTGGTGCTGGCGATCGCCATTACAGGCATTCTGGGCCCAAACCTCAGAAACGCGATGATTGCGATTGGGATCGTTTACACCCCAACCTTCGCGCGGGTGGCGCGCGGGCCAGTCCTGGCGGTGATTCAGAACGAGTACATCGCCGCCATCTTCCGCCACGTCCTGCCCAATGTCACTGCCCCGATCATCGTCCAGACCACGCTCAGCCTGTCGACCGCCATACTGGCGGAAGCAGTGCTGAGCTTCCTGGGATTAGGGACCCAGCCCCCGGAGCCATCATGGGGGACGATGCTTGGGACCGGGCGCAAGTTCATGGAGACGGCGCCCTGGGTGGCAATCTTCCCCGGCTTTGCCATCATGCTAGCGGTGCTGGGCTTCAACCTCCTGGGCGATGGCCTTCGCGATGCGCTCGACCCGCGCCTGAAGTGAGGAACGAGGAATGAGGGATGAGGAATGAGGGGGAGGCGCCTCCCCCTCATTCCTCATCCCTCATTCCTCCGTGTCAGACCTCCTCCGGCTCGAGATCCTTGATGACGTCGTCGATGTACCCCCAGGCCCGGTAGAACCGGTGCAGCGCTTGTTCCAGCGAATCGCCCTGCGCGGGAGCGTAGCTCTCGGCCCAGCGGGCGGCGAGCTGAATCTTGGCCACAGACTCGTCGTTACTCGAGACGGCAATCCGCAGGTTGGCGTCTTGCTCCACGACACAAGCTCCCGATTTGTCATCCTGAGCGCAGCGAAGGATCTCGATGGCTAAGGAGATCCTTCGCTGCGCTCAGGATGACTATAACCCGGCCGCTCCACTCGATACAGCCGCCGGCCTATCCGTTCCGCGACCGCCTGCTAAACTTCTGCACACCAGGTCTCTCCGAACCGGATGCGCAGGAGCGAGTCCCCAAAGTGGCAGCCGCGTTCAGCTACAACTCAGAGCTCCCTGGGGGGCGGGCGCCCTTCTGGATCAAAGACGACTCGCTGTCTGGCCTCGGACTCCATCGCGGCGATGCCGTCAGCGTCGATTCGAGCCTCGAGCCCAAAGACGGCGACCTGGTCCTAGTGGAGGTCGCCGTCGAGGATGAGAGCTCCGAGCGGACAGTCCGCCGTTACTACGAGGATGGTGGCGAAGTCACGCTGAAAGCGGCCAACCCGGATTATCCAGATGTGTTGCTGCCGTCGGACCAGGTCTTCGTAGTCGGAGTTGTCCGGACGCGCGTCCGCTTCGAGCCGGTCGACCGCGACCTCACCAGGATCGTCGAGGAGCCACTAGAGTGACGGCCTCGCCCTCACGCGTAGCGTCTTTTCTCCCCCCTCCCCTTGTGGGACAGAGGGTTGGGGGGTGAGGGCCATAGCCGCTCACTGGCCGATCTTCACGACGGTCACACGGACCAGTGGCTTGAAGCCGGCGGGGAACCCGCTTTGGAACGGCTCGTCGGGAAGGCCCGTGATCTGATCGACGATGGTCCGTTGGCCTACGGCGGTCGCCACACCGACCACCAGATCGTGCTGGGTGCCCGGCGGCCCGCCGATCTCGACGTCAGTCACTTCCCAGAAGCCATTCGCGTCGGCGATCAGCTCGTGTTTGTACGGCCACCAGAAATTGTTGTCCCCGTGAGGGTGAAGCAACATCCACAGATGCTCGTCGGGCCCCTGCTGGCCAGTCCGTCGGCCACGGATCAGCGGGCGGCCCGGAACTCGTTGGCCGTTGGTAAGAGTGAGAATCTGGACCGCCAGAGGTCCGAACCGTGGGTCGGTCGGCGGCGTCGCGGCGGCAGTGGCGCCCGGCGGACTCGTAGGCGGAGCGGTCGGAGGGACGGTGGCGCCCAGCACAGCGGTGGGGCCCGGGGCGGGCGCCGCGGGCGGGGCGGCCGGCCCAGGCTGCGGGGGCTGGACGCTGGTCGAGCTAGCGGACGTGGATGACTCGACGCCTCGGCTGGGCAGGCGGTCGGCTAGGAGCCCACGGCCGAACCAGACCGCGACACCCACGACGATTGCGAAGGCGGCCAGGGCGAAGAGTGGCGCGACAGTCGAGCTGCGTCCGGCGGCTGGTGCAGCGGCGAAGGGGGCGGGCGGGGTAACCGGCTCTGGCCACGCCTCGACGGTCGTTTCAGTGTCGCCGGCATCGGCGGCCGGGCCGACGATCTCGCCGAGGACGCCCGGTCGCGGGGTGGGCGGACCGTCGACGGTGCGCAGCGCCCCGTCGAAGGCGTCGACCAAGTCCGAGCCGTGTTGGTAGCGCTGCTCGGGCCGCTTCGCGAGCGCTCGATCCAGGACCGCCTCGAATTCCACCGGCAGCTCAGGGTTGAACGATCGGGCTGGCGGAGCTGGCGTCTCCGCGTGCGCCAGCACGGTGGCCATCGGCGAGTCATTTCGAAAGGGCGCGCGGCCCGCCAGCATCTCGTAGAGCACGATGCCGAGTGAGTAGAGGTCGGTAGCGGAGCCGACCTCCCGTCCGGCGGCTTGCTCTGGAGAGAGGTATTCCGGGGTCCCGATCACCGTGCCCGGGACGGTGTACGGTTCCGTATTCTCGAGCATTCGGGCGATCCCGAAGTCCGACAGGACCGGGACGTGGTCGCGTGTGAACAGGATGTTGGATGGCTTCACGTCACGGTGGATGAGGCCGCTAGCGTGGGCGTAGTCGAGGGCGGCGGCAATGGCCGCCAGAACCGTGCGGGCCTGATCGAGCGCCAACGGCCGGCCCAGCCGACTGGCGAGCGTGCCGCCAGGCAGGAGCTCGCTCACCATATAGGTGATGCCGTCCTGCGTGCCGAAATCGAAGACCGTTACGATGTTCGGGTGGCGTAGACGCGAAACGGAGCGTGCCTCACGCCGGAAGCGCTCCAGGAAGCCCGGTACCTCGACCAGATCCGCAGCAAGCACCTTGATCGCCACGTCGCGATCGAGCGACGGGTGGTGGGCGTGGTAGACGATGGATGTGGCTCCACGGCCAAGGCGCTCGCGAAGGACGTATTGCCCGAGGATCGTTCCTGGCGGCAAGTCGAGCATCTGAACGGGCGCAATTTTACACCCGGCTGCTCTGGGCCTGACTCTGGGCCTCCCCCTCTCCGAAGCTTGGGAGAGGGGGCCGGCGGGTGAGGGCCCGGCCGACGGTCTCAGGATGCTATTCTGGCATCCACCAGCATTCAGCTGGGCTTGGAGTCGCTTGTGAGTCCATTGCCTCGCCATCTGGTCGAGGACCGCCTGCACCGTGTTGGCCAGGAGCTGGCCGCTCGCGACCTGGCCGCGCTGGCCGTCTTCGTCCCCGAGAACATCACGTAAATGTCCGGCTTTCTGCTGGACGTCCAGCCCTGGGAGCGGCCGGTGGTCACGGTCCTGCCGGCCGTGGGCGAGCCGTTCATGCTTCTGAACGAGTTATCTCCGGTTCACGTGGAGCTGGCGCGCGAGCGGGGCAGTCTGTGGGTCGATGACGTGCGGTTGTACGTCGAGCACCCGCGCCAGGCGAACCGCTTGCCGACTGTCCTCGAGCTAAGCGGAATGCTCCGCGACGCGCTCGCCGAGCGCCGCTCAGGCGATCATCGAGCGGGCCGGCTACGGCGACTATATCCTGCACCGCTCCGGGCATGGGATGGGGCTCGCGGGCCACGAGTATCCAGACGACACCGCCTTCAACCATCGGCGGTTCGTCGCCGGCATGGTCTACTCATCCGAGCCGGGCATCTACATCACCCGCGTGGGCGGGTTCAGACACTCCGACACGGTGATCGTAGGTAGGGACCGGTCGGAGCCGGTCACGAACTTTACCCGCAGGCTGGACGACCTGACCGTCGCGTAGGAGGCCTTACGCCGCCATTTGGGCCGATGTCATCCACGGTCGACGCTCGACTCGAGTAGGGTGAGGAGCTCGCGCGCGTCCAGCTCGGGGTGCGCCGCCTCGGTGCGCGCGAACAGGTCGGCGGAGTCGCGGCCGAGTGCCTCCAGTCTGGCACGCAGCCGAAGCGCGCGGTCGCGCAGCTCATCCCAGTCCGGCGGTCGCTGCCCGAGCTCGAATGGGATGTCCAGATATTGGAGCGATCGCTCGTCGCCGGCCGCGCTCAGCTGCTCGCGCAAACGCATCGTCTGCGCCGGCGCCACCCCATAACAGAGCGCCTCGGCGACCAGGTGGCGCTCGATCGCCTGGCGCCCCTCGTCGGTCAGGTCCGCCAGACTCGGCTGTCTATCGACCGTTCTCGCGGCCCGCTCGTCGACGTCCTCGTCGAGCAGCTCAGGGTCATCGAAGATCGAACGGGCGGCGCTTGCGAGCTGCTCCTCTTGCTCGGCTCTTGCTAGCAGCTCGGCACCCGACAGGCCGGGCGGTCCCGCGGCTTGAACGGCCGTGAGCTGGTCCTGGAGCTGGCGCCAATCGGCTGGCATCACGCCGTGGACATATCGACGGTCTAGATAGCCGGTCGCCTCTTCATCCCCCATGATCTCGGGCGACGTATAGAGGTCGGCCACATCCGCCGGGCTTGCTCCGCCTTTGGCGGTCGAGTCCGCGACGAACTGTTGTATCCGGTCCCTGGCCGGAACGGACAAACCGGCAAGTGCTGGTTCACGCTCGATCGGCTGATCGCTCCGCTCGTGGTCGATCGCCGAAGGCCCATTGCCCTGTGGGTCAAGTTCCATCACATCTTGCTGTCATCGCCAGAGGAGCCGACGATCTCCTTAGACACCGAGATCCTTCGCTTCGCTCAGGATGACGCAACCGACCCCCGCCCCGAAATCTCCGCCCTCAGATAGTTTAACGGTCGGCGACCCTGGTTGGATCTCGGACCTGTGGTACGCTCTCGGGCCATGGACGCAGTGCGGCGCGACCGCCTCCACCTGGCCCAGCTGGAAGAGGCCGCGGCCGCGATCGCCGAGCGAGCCGGGCGGCTGCTGATGAAGAGGTTCCACGAAGCCGTCACGCTCGAATACAAGGACGACAAGCAGAGCGATCCCGTGACTGAGACCGACCGCGCCGTCGAGCGGCTCGTCGTGGATGAGCTCCGCCTGGCCTTTCCCGCGCACGGCGTGCTTGGGGAGGAGGGCGCGTCCGAGGCCTCGGACGCGGAGTATGTGTGGGTCCTCGACCCGCTCGATGGCACAGCCAATTTCGCGGGCAGGCTCCCCTTTTTCGGCCTCTCGCTCGGCCTGCTTCGACACGGTGTTCCCGTCGTTGGCTGCCTGTTCGTGCCGTTTGGGCCACATCTGGAACCTGGAGTACTTCGAGGCTCTTGCGGCAACGGGGCATCCGTTGGGGGTGAGCGGTTGCGGCTAGACGGGCGGCCGCTACAGCCTGGTGGACCGGCCGCGCTGCCGCCGGGCTTCAACTGGGCATTCAAGCTGAAGGGCGAGCTGGCGAAGCGGCCTGGCGAGCTGCGCAACCTGGGCAGCATCTGCTTCGAGCTGGCGATGGTGGCGGGTGGCGGGTTTCGATACGCAGCCTTCGTCAGGCCCCGAGTATGGGACGTGGCGGCCGGCGCGCTTCTGGTCCGCGAGGCCGGCGGGCTGGCGCTGACCTGGGAAGACCGGTCGTGGCGGCCGCTGGAGCGCTTCGTCCCGCCGACGCCCGCGAGCCGCGACGCCAAGCCGACTACCCTCCGTGATTGGGCAAGACCCGTGCTCGTCGGAGAGGCCAGCACCGTCGAGCGGATCGCGCCGGACTTCCGGCTGCGGCCACCACCCCCGCGAGCAATTCGTTGGCTGCTGGCCGGCAACCGCGCCCTCCGCCGCTGGTGGCGAAAACGAAGACAACCACCAAGACACGAAGGCGCCAACGGTTAACTATCATCCTGAGCGAGGCGAGTGGTGTCGGTATGTTCGGGAGTCGGGCTCCCCCTCTCCCACGCTTGGGAGAGGGGTTGGGGGTGAGGGCCAGGACCGAGATCCTTCGCTTCGCTCAGGATGACAACAGGGCGCGTTCCAAACCTCGGTAGACCTTCTCCGCGGTGACTGGAAGATCGAAGATCCGGACTCCGGTCGCCTGCTCCACCGCGCCGGCAAGGGCTGGCGCAACGGTCGGTAGGCTCAGCTCGCCGACCGCCTTGGCCTCGTAGGGGCCGGGCCCCGGCGCTCCCTCCACGAACACGCTCATCAGCTCGGGCACGTCGCTGGTGACCGGGATCTTGTACTCGCTGAAGCTCAGCGTCGAGACGCGCCCATCGTCGGACCGCAGCTCCTCCATCGTCGCGAAGCCAAGCGATTGAATCAGTCCCCCATCGATCTGGGCCTGGAGAAGCTGCGGATTGATGATGAACCCGACGTCATGGGCAGCCGTCAGTCTCGTCGGGGTCACCCTGCCCGTATCAGGGTCCACCTCGACCTCCACGACCGTGGCCACAAAACATGGATTCGGCGGCCGCCCGCCAGTCGGTCCCGCCGAGCGTGTCTCAATCTTGCCCCCAGATGCCGCGGCCGCCTCGCGGGCGACGTTCAGCAGCGAGATCCTCGAGCCCGGATGGCCGCGCACCTGGTACGCCCCGTCCAGCAGCTCGAGATCGTCCGGCGCGCACTCGAGATGCTCAGCAGCGAAGCTCGCGAGTATCTGCTTGAGCAGGGTCGTCGACTCGACCGCGGATGTATTGGCGCTGTAGGTGGTCTTGCTGCCACCAATCCCGGCATCAAGGGGCGCCGTGTTGGTGTCGCCCGAGATCACGCGAACCGCCTCGAGAGGCACCTGAAGCTGCTCGGCGACGACCTGTTTCATGATCGTAAACGCGCCGGTCCCGACATCTGGGATGCCGCTCAGGACAGTGATGCCGCCGTCGGCGTCGGCGGTGATGACGGTGCCCGACGCGGCCGCGTTGATTGGCCGATCGGTCATCGCGACGCCGCGTCCGCTGTAGGCAGGCAGTGGCCGGTCCCAGCCCGACGCCTGACGCGCCAAGCGCAGCGTGGCCTCAGCCATCACGCCTTCAAAGCGCTCGCCGCTCGGCCACGTGTCACCCTCGTGTAGCAGGTTCTTCATCCGAAAATCGATCGGGTCCATCCCCAGCTCGCGGGCGATGATGTCGATCTGCGACTCGGACGCGAAGATCACCTGGGGATGCCCGGGTGCGCGCATGATCCCGCTCGGCACGTTGTTGGTGTAGACCCAGCGGCTCTGAACGCGCGCATGCGGCATTCGATATGGACCCGGCGCCTTGGCGACCGACGGCAGGCCGACATTGGGCGTCGCTTTGTAAGCCGCGTACGCGCCGCCATCGAGGATCACCTGGACGTCGCGCGCGATGATGCTGCCGTCGTTCTTGATGCCAGTCTTGACCGTGATGGTGGTCGGATGCCTGGGGTTGGCGGCCAGCAGCTCCTCGACATAACTGAGGACCAGCCTGACCGGCCGCCTCGTTCGCCGCGCCAGGTAGTAGGCGATGGGCTCGGGCCCAAGCGCGCCCTTGCCCCCAAAGTCGCCGCCGATATTCGTTGGGATGACGACGACCTGCTCCGCCGGCAGCTCGAAGAGCTCGGCGAGTAGGTCGCGCAGGCTGTACGGCACCTTACAGCTGCTCCACACCGAGACCAGCCCATCCGTGCCGATCTGGACCGTGCAGGCCCGCGGCTCGATGTACGCCTGATGGATGCGCTGAGTCGTGAACGTGTGCTCGAAGATGCGGTCGGACTCGGCGAAGCCTTGCTCCACATCGCCTTTGCCAAACTCGGTCCGTGACTGGACGTTCGGCTCGTCGGACAGCACCTGACCGCCCTGATAGGTGTCCTTGTCCGGGTGGAGCAGCGGCGCGCCGGGCGCCATCGCCCGAGCCGGCGT
>WNFV01013010.1_pt1 | contig 11508 bp, 7 predicted proteins | sample 5400101 | NCBI WGS metagenome assembly WNFV01 (sample SAMN13153361, study PRJNA577476) | soil metagenome | isolation source: 115 cm soil or saprolite under grassland replicate 1 | place: USA:California | collected 2016-06-15
GCCAGCCTTCGCAGGCTGAGATAGCCGCCGAACTGCAAATGACCGAAAACGCCGTGAAACAAGCCTTTCACCGCTTGCGCCATCGCTATGGGCAGTTGTTGCGCGAAGAGATTGCCCACACGGTTGCGGTGCAGGATGACGTCGAGGATGAGCTGCGACATTTCATCGCCGTATTGCAAACGTAACCTGTGAAAGAATTTCGGGCAGTACAAGTGGAACCGATAAATCGTCCGGACACCAGCATGACCAATACCAGCAGAGTTTGTCCAGAATGCGGCGCCACAGTGTTCGCGGATGCGCCGGAGGGAGTTTGCAGCGCGTGCCTGTTTCGGACTGGTCTCGCCTCACTCGACGACAAAGATGACAAGGAAGCTAATTTGATCGTTGGTCACACGATCGGTCACTACAAAATTTCTGAACGGATCGGCACCGGCGGGATGGGCGAAGTCTATCTGGCCACCGACATTATCGCGGGCCGCAAAGCTGCGCTTAAACTCTTGCCAACGCGCTTTACCGGCGATGCAGGACGCCTGAAGCGGTTTCAACAAGAAGCGCGGGCCGTCGTTAGGCTTAATCATCCAAATATCCTGACGATTTACGAGATCGGCGAGGATCACTCAATTCATTACATAGCCAGCGAACTGATCGAAGGCGAGACACTGCGTCAACGTCTCGCGCGTGGACACTTGCAGGTGAGTGAAGCAGTCGATGTTGCGATCCAAGTCGCGAGCGCGCTCGCTGCCGCCCATCAAGCGGGAATTGTCCATCGCGACATAAAACCGGAGAACATCATGCTCCGGCCGGACGGATACGTGAAAGTGCTCGACTTTGGGATTGCAAAACTTGCCGAACAGGAAGTGCCGGTGACCATACCGAGAGACGAAGCGCTGTTGTTGGTTGAGACCAGTCTGGGCTCGGTATTGGGAACCGTTCGTTACATGTCACCGGAACAGGCGTGCGGCGCGCAGGTTGATAAAAGCACCGATATCTGGAGTCTCGGCGTAGTCCTTTACGAAATGGTAACGGGGCATGTGCCAATCACTGGCGACACACCAAGAGAAGTGATGTCTGCGATTCTTGAGATGGAGCCACCGCCGCTCACGAAGCACGTCGCGCGCACTCCCGCCGAGCTTCAGCAGATCATCAGCAAAACGCTGCGCAAAGATCGCGCGCAACGGTATCAAAGTGCCCACGAGCTGCTTGAGGCGCTGAAAGATCTTCGTCGCAAACTGGAGTTCGAGTCTGTTTTTATGAGCGGCTTCTTCGACGAAGTGAAGCGGCGCAAGGTCTATCGCGTGGCCGCGGCCTACATCATTATCGCCGCCGGCATAATACAGCTCGCCTCCGTGGCGCTTCCGGCCTGGGACTTGCCAAACTGGGCGTTGCGTTTGGTGATTGTGTTATTACTGATCGGATTTCCACTGGCACTCATTCTCGGATGGGCGTTTGATATTACCGCGCAAGGCATTCGCGCGACACCGAGGGCAATACCGGGAACGCATCGTCGCCGTAGCGTCATCATGCTTGTCGCAGCTGGAGTGACCATTTCCGCTGCCGCAGGGTTCTTTCTCCTGCCTCGCGTTTCCGCGTATAAGACCGATAAGTCCATCGCCGTGCTGCCATTTGAAAATCTCAGCAAAGACGAAGAGAACGCCTATTTCGCCGATGGAGTGCAGGACGAGATCCTGAGTGACCTCGCGAAAGTGGCCGATCTGAAAGTGATTAGCCGCACAAGTGTGATGCCATACAAGAGTGGGATGGCGCGCAACCTGCGCCAGATCGGTCAGCAATTAGGTGTGGCGCATCTGGTGGAAGGAAGTGTTCAGCGCGCTGGTAATCGGGTGCGCGTCAATGCGCAGTTGATCGATGCGCGCACGGACCGGCACGTATGGGGGCAGACTTATGAACGCGATCTGGCGGACGTGTTCGCCATTCAGAGCGAAATCGCGCAGCAAATCGCCGACCAACTTAAGGCGAATCTCTCTCCTGCCGAAAAAGCCGCGCTCGCGGAACGGCCGACCACCGATCTGGTGGCCTATGCCTACTATACGAAGGCCCAGGAAATCGATGTCTGGAGCAATTGGGAGGGCTGGGAAAAAAGCGCGAACCAAAAAGTGGAACTGCTCGAAAAGGCGGTGCAGCGCGATCCGAATTTTGCTTTGGCCTATTGCGTTCTCGCGAAAACGCAGTTGTACCTCGCCCACGATCCCAAGCACTTCGAGTTAGCAAAGAAAGCGGCGGAGGCCGCATTGCGCGTCCGCCCGGACTTGGGCGAGGCTCATCTGGAACTGGCTCGCTACTACTTCTACGCTGCCATCTTCACGGACCGTAATGGTTACGACCGGGCACGTGACGAGTTGAAGATCGCTCGCCGCAAATTGCCGAACAACTCTGAGGCGCTTTTGATCGCGGGCAAAATTGATAGGAACCAAAATCGCTGGGACTCTGCGGTGGCTAATCTTCGAAAGGCAACCGAACTCGATCCACGCGACGCTGAGGCCGGATACTGGCGCGGGATGACTTATTTTGAGATGCGGCGCTACTCCGAGTATGAACAACTCCTGACGAAGGATGCTGCGAGCGGCGAACCTTGGAGTCAGTGTTGGCTAGCGAGGATCAAGCTGGCGCAGGGCGATCCGGTCGCGGCTCAATCTCTTCTTGACCAAGTGCCGCTCGACTTTCGTCCGGCCCGAGAGGTCTGGTGGCCCCGATTTGACGCAGCCCTTTACCTGCGTGATTACGACGCGGCAAGTCGGGTGATTACTTCCACGCCTGGGGAGTGGGCGGATGAGGCCGCCGTGGCCGAGGGACAGGTTGCGCGTGCGCGTGGTGATAAGCAGAAAGCCCGGGCGGCGTTTGCAACCGCGCGCGAGAAGACCGACGCGATATGGGGGCCCAAGGATGACATCGAATACTTGATGGCAGTGTCGGAGATTGATGCCGGGCTTGGCCGAAAAGACGAGGCGATCCGTGAGGCACAGCGCGCGGTTGATCTTACGCCGATTGCCAAGGACCCTCTCGAACGCACCTACTCAGTCGTCAACCTGGCGCTGGTTTACGCGTGGACCGGCGAGCGCGAGCGCGCGCTTGAGCAACTCGAAATTGTCGCGGCGATCCCGGCTGGCCCGACATACGGCGATCTCCTATTGAATCCGTGTTGGGATTCTTTGCGCGGTGATAAGCGCTTCGACAAGATCGTCGCCGCAGCCAAGGCGGCCAGCAAATAGAGATACAAATTGCAAGACATGAATTGCACTAATTCACACCAATTGCTGGAGTGGTTGCCGTAAGTGGTCTGAAATTTTCGTGACAATTCGCGTAATTCGTGTCCAGGAAAGAGGACTGCAAAAGGAAGCTTGTTCTTTGCCGCCGTAGTCTGCTAAAAACGACCTGGACTAACTAGAGGAGCTTGTCATCAAGCGACCATTCACCTGGTGTCTTGTCTGGGGCATTGCGGCAATTTGTTTGCTACTGCCCTCGGTCGTATTCGGTCAGGTTGCTGAAATGGAACGTGTCATCGTCACCGGCTCGAACATTCCAACAGCGGAAGAAACCGGTCCCAATCCCGTGGATACATATCGTCCGGCGGACATCGAGAAATTCGGCATTCGTAATGCAACGGATCTGCAAACTTTCCTTCCACAGGGAGCAGGCAGCACCGTTAACTTGAACATCGGCAACGGCGGGGACGGCACGGTCCAATTCAACCTGCGCGGCTTGTTGCCGAAAGAAACCCTCGTGCTGGTTGACGGAAAACGTGTTGCCTTCGGTTCGTTGAACGCCGTCGGGTTAAGCGGAGGCGTGGACATTAATCTGCTTCCGTTTCCCATGATCGATCACATCGACATTCTGAAGGATGGCGCCTCGGCGGTATACGGCTCCGATGCGATCACCGGCGTGGTTAACTTCTTTTTGGTTCACAAATTCCGTGGACTGGAAATCGGGGGCAGTTACGGGAACACAAACTTGGGAGCGTCCAACGACATGGGTGAGTGGGAGACATGGATCAAAGCCGGCACGGGAGATGATAAAACCGAGATTGTGGCCATTGCCAATTTCTGGGAACGGACGGGCGGCGTGTTTAGTCGTGATCGAGATCTTTCCAGTAACGCGTTTCAAATTCCCTGGGGAGGATTCGATTTTCGCAGCGGGTTTGCACCTGGCTTCATTGGAGAGCTCCGTTTACTACCACGCGTATTCTTCGGCCCGGGCGGTCTTCCGCAGTTCAGTGTGAATACGCCGCAGCCTCACTCAGCACCAAACGCGGCGACTTCGCCATTTTATAAGATCCCGTTTGCGGTTAACCCCAATGCATATCCAGGTGCCCCCGGTATCATCGGCCCCAATGCAAGACAATTCCGGCCACAGTTCGGCACTGATTATAAAGGCGGCGGCAACTACTTCTTTTTTAACTTCGCGGCTGTAACACCTGATCTAGCGCCAGCAGATCGCCAAGCCTTCTACGGTTCGTTCACGCGCGATCTGTGTGATAAATACCTGACGGTGTTTGCCGACTTTAAATTTGTCCGGTCATTTTTCGATGCGTCGCTTGCACCGGTACCGTTTGGGCCGGATCCGTTCAAGATTCCGGGCACCAACATAGGCTTTAGTCCTTTCAGCATCAGCGTGCCAATCCAGAATCCGTTTAATCCCTTCACCGTCGCGGATGCAACGATTCCAAATTTTTTTTTCGATGGATCTGGTCTTCCAGTGACTACTGGGGTTCAGTTTCGCGGTACTAACGACACCGGTGCCAGACATGAAAAGTTTACTTACTGGGATTCGTTGTTTGATGTTGGGCTACGTGGCCAGATGGGAGAATTTGGCGATTATTTCAAAACGTGGAACTGGGAGCTAGGTTTTCGTTATTCCCGGAATGAAGGGCAGAATTTGTCCGTCAACGAAGCCAGCCAGCCCGGGTTACGGGAAGCACTCTTGGATACGAATCCGGCTACGGCGTTTGATCCGTTCCTGAATTTCAATGGCCACAACACCGCGGCCGCCAGAAGCAGAGTTTATGTCACCCTGCATAACTCGGGCGAATATGAGTTACCCATTGGTTATGTCACTCTCAATGGCGACTTGTTTAACCTTCCCGCCGGGCCTGTCTCATTTGCTCTCGGCGGTGAGTATGACGCGCCGAGGTGGACGCGCGATCGTGACGTGCTCAACACCACGTTTCAAAGCATCGGCTCAACAGATGGCGGAAGCGCACGAGTGAACCGGGATGTTTGGTCGGTTTACCAGGAAGTGAGGGTGCCCTTCACCAGTCCGACATGGAACGTTCCCGGTTTCTACAGCTTCGAGGTTGACTTTGCCGAGCGGGAAGAGTGGTACAGCCAGAACACGTCTGCAGTTTTACCTTCTGGAGCTTTCCCGTTTCAGCCCGCGGTGCACAGCCAGTATAACGCGCAGAAGCCAAAGGTTTCGGTTCGCTGGCAGCCGCTTGATCCAAAATATATCGGCGCCCTTACCTTGCGTGGCAGCTACACCGAAGCGTTTCATGCTCCGACCCTATCGGAAATTTCACCCGCTTCCACGCAGGGCTTCTTCCAAGTTTTCGATCCGGTTTTGAGGGACGTCTCGTTCCCGGAGGGACGCATTATAGGAAACCCCAATCTACAGCCAGAAGTGGCCTATGAATGGTCTTACGGGGCCGTTTACAACCCGAAATGGATCAAGGGTCTGACTCTCAGCGCGGATTGGTGGCATATTGATATGCGATCGATCGCGTCTCTCCTCGGCCCGCAATTCATTGTCGAGAATAATATCCCCGGTCTGGTTATTCGTGGTCCTCCTACGATTCCTGGCAGACCAGGCCCAATCATCCTGGTGATTGACCCCAACGAAAATCTTACGGGCGCAATCTTTGAAGGTCTCGACTACGAAGCAATCTATACTCTCGAGTCTTCGATTTTTGGTCACGGCGATTTTGGCCGACTAACGGCGACGCTTAACGGTACCTGGCTATCGCGAGCTGAGCTTCAGATTGCGCCTGAAACAAAACGGTTTGGTATCGCGGGCGAAGTCATACCACCGGGGTTCACCCTGACCGGCTCGCTGCCATGGAATCGCGCCAATTTCAGTCTGTTCTACGACGGCCCACCTGATACGTGGATGCAGGGCTTGGATATTGGCGCGGTAGTCCACTACACCGGCCAATACGAAGATGACAATTTGAGCCTGACGACAGACTTTTCCACATTCGCCAAGCCACAAACGCCGAGAAGTGGGCCTTTACCTTGGCGGGCCCGGAAAGTGCGGGAGTGGATTACGCTCGATTTAATTGCCTCTTATACGTTCAACCTGCCGCCGCCTGCCCCGGCCGAGGTGCCTGGCCTTGCGAAGGATGGAGGTAAAAATGTCAAGATTAAGGACGGCAAGGAGAAAAATGTCATGCCTGTATCCACGGCCGAATACAATCCCTGTGGATGGGGCGCTTTGTTGAATAACACCACGATTTCCGTTGGGATGCAGAACGTGTTCGACGAAGACCCGCCTTTCGTAGCCGGCGCTGCCCAGAACGGCTACGATGAATCACTGGCCACGATCAAAGGCCGGTTCTGGTACGTCCAGCTAAAGAAGAGATTCTAACCGAGCGGGGAGCAATCCACCGGACAAGTTCCATATCAGGAAACGTCATCGCGACCATTCCCGGACTGGACCCGACATACTGCGATCCGTGCTTCAAAGAAATCGTCGCCTCGCTTGCCCTAACTAAACTTCACCACGGATAACACGGATCAAGACATGATTCAGGAAGTGTTAACCCCGAATAGACACCAATGCATAGCAATTTCTTGCAGATGGTTTCTGCCTTCTTAATTCGTGTGAATTCGTGTTCATTCGTGGTTTGATGTTCGGATTCTCATCCGTGACATCCGGAGCCTGCCCGCCGTGGCGGGTAATCCGCGGCCTGCCACGCCGGAAGCTTTAGCGAAGGCGAGTTTTCAAAAGATTTCCAAACTTTCCGCGTAACCTCAGGCCGAATTTCCGGCTGTACATGCCAACAACAATCCAGCTTCAACAAAGAAAGGAACAAAAATGAATTCGCTGATCCAGTTCAAAAAAGTACTAATTCTGCCACTTCTGATCGCATCAGCGCTCGTCGCGCTCGCGTCGCCCGCGGCGGCTACGCTGCCGCCGGGGAACGCCGTCCAGCAGTGGAACAAGATCGCCGAAGACACAGTTGTGGGTTCGGGCACCTTCCAGCCGGAGGGCGTCGTTTATATGGCTTACGTCTCCGCTGCTGTGTATGACGCTGTGGTGGCGATCGAGGGTGGTTTCGAGCCATACGGTCCTTCGATCACGGCACCGCCGGGGGCATCGGTCGATGCGGCAGTCGTCGAGTCCGCGTACCGAACGCTGTGGGCCTACTTCCCGCCCGAATCGTGCCCCGCCTCGCCGCCAAACGTGCGCGAGTTCTGCCTGGGAGTACGTCCGCGACTGGACGCGTTCTACGCAGAGGCGCTCGCGTTGATCCCCGACGGGCCACCGAAGGAGGACGGTCGGGCGGTCGGGCTCGCGGCTGCGAATAGCATCATCGCCCTGCGCAGCGGCGACGGCCGAATGACCCCGATCAACGTAAGCTCGTCCTTCCCCACGCTGCCGCCCGGGCCGGGCGTGTGGCGCCTCACGCCGCCGTTCGCGGCGCCGCAGACACCGTGGGTCGGATTCATGCGTCCATTTATCCTCCAGAGCCTGGACCAATACCTGCCTGACCCACCGCCTTCGCTTCAGAGTCTCGAGTGGGTCGAGGCCTTCAACGAGACTAAGGCTTACGGTGCCTTGAACGGAAGCGCGCGTACCGCTGAGCAGACTTTTATCGCGAGATTCTGGTCGGCGCACGTGGTCCGCCAATACAACCTTGTCGTGCGCGAAGTTGCCGACGCGCACGGTCTCGGTCTGCTCGAGATTGCCCGGCTGGCAGCGATGATCAACCTCATCGGCGCCGATTCCCTGATGGCCACCTTTAATGCCAAGTACCACTACTTGTTCTGGCGGCCGGTCACGGTGATCGACCCCACCGCGGTTACAAACGACGGCTTCGGTCCCGTGCCGGGTTATGACGATGGCAACCCGGCCACGATCGAGCAAATGGGCTGGCGGCCGCTCATGACCACGCCTAACCACCCCGAATACCCCAGCGCGCACGGCTCGATTACGTCAGCGGTGGCCGAAGTGTTCAGAACCGTCCTCGGCACGAACCAGATCAACCTCGATATCCACGGGTTCGACCCTGCCGGGCCGCCTGGGAACTTGAACGCGGTACGGCACTTCGATATGGCCAACGACCTCCGCCGCGAGATAATCGACGCTCGAGTCTGGGCGGGATTTCACTACCGCTTCTCAGACGTCGCCGGCGTCGTCCTCGGCCGCCAGGTCGCGAACTTCGACCTCAGGCACGCCTTCCAGCCGGTCCAATGACATCGATGGCGACATCATTTCAAAACCAATACGGAAATCCAAACATGCCAACAACAATCCAGCCTCAACAAAGAAAGGAACAACAATGAATCCACTGACTCACTTCAAAATTTTTGCAAAAATATCAATTCTGCCACTTCTCATAGTACTGGCGCTCGTCGCACTCGCGTCGCCACCGGTCGCGCGCGCGGACGCCGTGACCGACTGGAACGCGATCGCATCGACGGCGATCGTCACGAACGCCGGGCAACCGCCGCATCCGTCGCTGCTGAGCTTTGCGATGGTGCAGGGCGCGGTGTATGACGCAGTCAACGCGATCGACCGTGCGGCGCAACTGCTGACATGGCAGCCGGTGTACGATGCCTACATAGCGAACCTGCCCGACGATCCGCCGGGATCGAGGGATGCAGGCGTCACGATCGGCGAGACAACAGCTAGGGCAATGCTCGAAGCGCGGCTGAACGACGGACGGTTCGGGCCGCCGCCGGATCTGTACCCGCCAGCGCCGGGGATCTGGCGGCGGACGCCACCGAACTACGCGAGCGACGCTGCACCCTGGGTCGGGAACGTGCGCCCATTTCTCGTCCCGAGCGCAGAGATGCTCCGCACCGACGGGCCGAACCCGCTCACTAGCGCTGCTTACACGGAGGACTTCAACGAGGTTAAGGAGGTCGGCGCACTGTACAGCACGACCCGAACGCCCGACCAGACCGAAGCTGCAATCTTTTGGCAGGATCATGGATCCGCGGTTTGGAATCGGGTCTTTCGCACGCTGGCAGCCAGCCAGAACCTAGACATCGTAGAGAACGCTCGCCTGTTCGCGATGGAGAACCTGGCTGCAGCCGACGCTACGATCGGCTGCTGGAACGACAAGTACTACTGGCAGTTCTGGCGTCCGATTACGGCGATCCGCGAGGCCGACACCGACGGCAACCCGGACACTCAGGCCGATCCGACGTGGCTGCCGCTGTTCGACCCAGCGACACCGGTCTGCAACCCGCCGCTGCTCGTCACGCCGCCTTTCCCTGATCACCCCGCGGGGCATACCTCCGGGAGCGGTGCAATCGTGTACACGCTCCAGAACTTTTTCGGCACCGACAGGGTCGGCTTCAGCGCGTTCAGCAACAAATCCTGCACCACGCGGAGCTTCGACCGGTTCTCGGACGCGCTCAAGGAGATCATCGACGCCCGAGTGTGGGGTGGCATCCACTTCCGCACCGCCGACATGCAGGGAGCGGTGCTCGGCAAGAAGGTTGCCCACTACCTCGAGAAGCACTACTTCCAGCCGGTCCAATGAGACTGGCCGACGCGGGGCCGCAACTCGCGGCCCCGCACGTCGCTAGATCCCTCCTTCGAGTGGCGCGCAAGAGGCCAAGCGCGCGTCTCTCTTCTCAAGAAAATAAAGGTGTCCGACGACGGGCGTGCTCATGGTTTGATTTTGAGCCACTGCTGGCGCAGCCAAAGGAGTTGTAGGGCATGCCCTTCGCTTGCCGAATCATAAGCATGGCAAGCGGTGCGCTTGCCCTACAGCAGACTACTGCCTAAAAAATTTGCGCTGTGTCGCGCAGAGTTCGACGGCAACAGCTTTCGTGTCGCCTGGGTATGAACTACATTTTTGGTGTGAGACGAGCTTTGCAATTTCTGATTCTCGCCGCGGTTGCTACGACCGGCTGCGGCCAACAGACCCCGACGGCTGCCGATCTCGCGGCGCAGCGCCAGCGGATGGTCGAGCAACAGTTGAAGCCACGTGGCATCAAGGACGAACGCGTGCTCGCAGCCATGGCCAAGGTGCCGCGCGAGGAGTTTATCCCCGTTGACGCGCGAGCCGACGCGTACGAGGACGGGCCGTTGCCGATTGGCTACGACCAGACGATATCGCAGCCGTACATCGTTGCGTTCATGACAGAGCAACTGCGACCGAAACCGAGCGACCGGATTTTAGAAATCGGCAGCGGTTCGGGTTATCAGGCGGCGATTTTAGCAGAGCTCGTGGCGGACGTTTACACGATCGACATCGTCGAGCCACTGGTGAAAACAGCCGAAGCCACACTTCAACGCTTGGGATACAAGAACGTGCATATCAAGGCGGCTGACGGTTACAAAGGCTGGCCCGAAGAGGCGCCGTTTGATGCAATCATTGTGACCTGTGCGCCGGAGAAAGTTCCGCAGCGGCTTGTAGATCAACTGAAAGACGGCGGGCGCATGGTCATTCCCGTCGGCGAACGATTTGCCCAGCAGCTTTATCTGCTCGAAAAGAAGAACGGCCAGTTGAAAGAAAGCGCCACGCTGCCGGTTCGCTTTGTGCCGATGCTGCGCGAAGGGCAAAAGAAATAACTTGTAGCCGCTTCGCTATGCGAAGCGCGGGGCAAACGGGCGTCTGTATTCGAAACGCCGCCCTCAAGGCGGCGGCTACAGCCTATTTAATCGCTGCCAGTTTCTTCAGATCAACGCGCTTGATCCACTCCTGCAATTGGCCGGGATCCTGGTCTTGCAACTCGACTTGGACAAAATAGCGGTTCGCAACCATCACCCACAGAGCAGCGTGTTTGGTGTCTTTCTCGAAAGTCTCAAAGCCCGGGTTGTCATCAATGCTCACCGATTTGGCGTAACCTTCGCTGGTGTCGCTATTGCTCTTCCACGCTTCGGTCGTAGCGCTCACATAATCAGGGTTCGCAACTGAATCGAGGATGCTAATCGCGGCGCGCGGCGCTTTTTCTCCTTCGCCCTTGCGATAATCGCGATGCACGTTCGTGATTTTGAATCCGCCTACATCTTCGGTTGAGCCCTCCGGCTTATCCGCAGTCCAACCCGAGGGCGGCTCCGGCAAAATGGGTAGTAGTTTCGCATAATCGACAGCCTCAGGCACCAGGATCGGCTCGTTCTGCGCGCGCACCGCGCTGAGGCCAAATGCCGCGAACAGCGCCAGCGCAAAAAATCCGGCGCGTGCCAGAGAACAAACACGACCCGTTGATTTCATGTGAGCGCGTCCTGCGCGAGTACTATACCCGATTGACTTTACCTCGGCTGTCAAGACGCTTGCGGGATGCGCATGTCCGAGCGCGTCAACTGTAGCCGCTTTCT
>WNFV01015618.1_pt1 | contig 11508 bp, 9 predicted proteins | sample 5400101 | NCBI WGS metagenome assembly WNFV01 (sample SAMN13153361, study PRJNA577476) | soil metagenome | isolation source: 115 cm soil or saprolite under grassland replicate 1 | place: USA:California | collected 2016-06-15
AGTCGGTGCCGCGCTTGACGTACGGGCCGTACCGGCCGTTCTGCGCGGTGATCTCCTCGCCGGCCGCGTCCTTGCCGAGAACCCGGGGCAGCGTAAGCAGCCGCAGCGCGTCCTCCAGCGACACCGTCTCGATGGCCATGGTGCGGAACAGGCTTGCGGTCCGGCTGCCGGCCTGTACGTATGGGCCGAACCGCCCCGCCTTGGCCACCACCGGTTCGCCGGTGTCCGCGTCGGTGCCCAGCTCGCGCTCGCCGGACGGCACGCTGAACAGCTCCTCGGCCTTCGCGGCGGTCAGCTCGTCCGGCGGCAGGTCGTCCGGCAGGCTTGCCCGCTCGCCGCCGGCGTCGTCGCTGTCGCCGCCGCGCTGCAGGTACGGCCCGTACCGGCCGACCCGCACCACCACGTCGTCGAACAGCGGGATCGAGTTCACCCCGCGGGCGTCGATCTGGCCGAGGCGCTCCGAGACCATCTTCTTCAGCCCGCCGGCGGCCGCGATCCCGCCCAGTCGACCGGTTTCGGAGCCGAAGTAGAACCGGGTCAGCCAGTCGAGCGACGGCCGGCCGCCGCTGGCGATGGTGTCCAGGTCCTCCTCCACCTCGGCCGTGAACCCGTAGTCGACCAGCCGGGTGAAGTGCCGCTCCAGCAGTTGCACCACCGCGAACGCCACCCAGGTGGGCACCAGCGCGGAGCCCTTCTTCCAGATGTAGCCGCGGTCCTGGATGGTGCGCAGGATCGAGGCGTACGTGGACGGCCGCCCGATGCCGAGGTCCTCCAGCGCCTTGACCAGCGACGGCTCGGTATACCGGGCCGGCGGCTGCGTCGTGTGCCCCTTCGGCTCAAGCTCCACCGCGTCCACCCGCTGGCCCTGGACGAGCCGCGGCAGCCGGCGCTCGGCGTCGTCCGCCTCGCCGGCCTCGTCCTCCACCGCCTCGACGTACGCCCGCAGGAAGCCGGGGAAGCTGATCGTCTTGCCGGACGCGCCGAACTCGGCCACCTCGCCGGACCCGGCCGTGCCGGACAGCCGCAGCGACACGGTCTGGCCGCGGGCGTCGGCCATCTGCGAGGCGATGGTGCGCCGCCAGATCAGCTCATAAAGCCGGAACTCGTCCCGGCCCAGCTCGCCGGCCACCTCGCCCGGGGTGCGGAAGGTGTCGCCGGCCGGCCGGACCGCCTCGTGCGCCTCCTGCGCGTTCTTCACCTTGCGGGTGTACTGCCGCGGCGTGTCCGGCACGTACTCCGGCCCGTACAGCGCGGTGGCCTGCTGCCGGGCGGCGGTCAGCGCCGTCTCCGACAGCGTGGTGGAGTCGGTCCGCATGTAGGTGATGTAGCCGTTCTCGTAGAGCTGCTGGGCGAGCCGCATGGTGCGGTCCACCGCGAACCGCAGCTTGCGCGCGGCCTCCTGCTGCAGCGTGGAGGTCATGAACGGCGGGTACGGCCGGCGGGTGTACGGCTTGGTCTCGACGCTGGTGACCTCGAACGGCGTCCGCTCCAGCGCGGCGGCGAGCTCCCGGGCCGGCCGCTCGGTCAGGTGCAGGGCGTTGCCGCGTACGGTGCCGGTCTCGGGGTCGAAATCCCGGCCGGTGGCCACCCGCCGGCCGTCCACGGACACCAGCGTCGCGGTGAACGTCGAGGGCTCGCCCGCGTCGGTCCCCGCGGCGGCCCCAGCGGCGTCCGTTCCGGCCGCGCCGATCCTGGCCCGGGCGCTCTTGGACGGAGCGCTCCTCGCCGGGGCGGTCCGGGCCCCGTTGCCCGCGCTGAAGGTGCCCTCGATGTCCCAGTAGCCGGCGGTGGTGAACCGCATCCGCTCCCGCTCGCGCTCCACCACGATGCGGGGCGCCACCGACTGCACCCGGCCCGCCGACAGCTTCGGCATGACCTTCTTCCACAGCACCGGGCTGACCTCGTAGCCGTACAGCCGGTCCAGGATGCGCCGGGTCTCCTGCGCGTCCACCAGGTTCTGGTCGAGCTCGCGCGGGTTCTCCACCGCGGCGCGGATGGCCTGCGCGGTGATCTCGTGGAACACCATCCGCTTGATCGGGACCTTCGGCTTGAGGGTGTCCACCAGGTGCCAGGCGATGGCCTCGCCCTCGCGGTCCTCGTCCGTGGCGAGGTACAGCTCGGACGCGTCGGCCAGCAGCTTCTTCAGCTTGGTGACCTGCTGCTTGCGGTCCGGGGTCACCACGTACAGCGGCTCGAAGCCGTGGTCCACATCGACCCCGAGCCGCGCCCACGACTCGCCCTTGTACTTGGCCGGCACGTCGGCCGCGTTGCGTGGCAGGTCACGGATGTGGCCCATGCTCGACTCGACGACGTACCCCCGGCCGAGGTACGAGGAGATCTTCTTCGCCTTGGCCGGCGACTCGACGATCACCAGCCGAGTGCGGTTGTCGGTCTTCGCGGTTGCCACGTTTCTCCAGCTCTGTCGTGCACATGGTTACGGCGGGCAGTGTGCGTCCTACCCTCCGCACTCTGTCAAACGCGTCTCGGGTCCCGACGCATCCACCGGTCGGGCCGAGTGAGCCGCTCGGGTCAGGTCGGCCAGTCCGCCGGGGCGGCGCCGGGCGGCGGCTCACCGACCAGCTCAGCCAGGCGGCCGAGCCTGCGGCGTCCCGTCACACGGTACGCCGGACCATCCGCACGTGGCCCGAGGAACGTACCGGGTAGGCCGGCCGCCGCCAGCACCGACCCGGCCGAAGACCACACGTTCGGGTCATCGTGCGGGCCGAGCGCGAGCAGGTAGCCCTGCCCGTCGTGATGGCCACCAGCGACCGCCCACAGCCGCAGCCGCGGCCCGTCCAGGGCGAACCGCTCGGGCACCCCTTTGACCGCGCCGCGCTCCCACCGCCGGGCCGCCCCTCGCAGCGCCGCCGCAAACGGGGTGCGGACCGCCCGGTGGCCGTCCACCGTCTTGACCGTCTCGGCCGCCAGCCCCCGCTCGGTGAACGCCCCGAGCAGCGCCGCCTGCCGCCACTGCTCGGCAACGACGACGGACAGCCGGGCCGTACCGCCCATCCGGGCGAGCTGGCCCGGACCGAGAAGCAGACCTTCGAGGTCCTCCACGGACGGGGGCAGCACGCCGTGCGACGCCAACGTCAACTGCTGCGCGCGCATTCCTCGCACTGTACGAGAAACCAGCCCGCCGCGTACCCTCGCCGAACTCGTCCGCGCGCCGACTCGACGATCGCCGCACGGTGCGGCCATGGTGCGGCCCCGGGATGCCCGGGGCCGCGCGCCGTGGTGGACGTGCCGGCTACTTGGTTACCTGTGCCTGCGGGGCCTGGGCGTCCAGGGACACCGCGCGGCGCTTGCTGACGAAGATCGCGCCGGCGATGACGGTCACCGCCAGGGCGGCGACCACGATCCGAACGCCGGAGTTCGCGTCGTCGCCGATGGACAGCTTGACGATGGCCGGAGCGATCAACACCGAGACCAGGTTCATCACCTTGATCAGCGGGTTGAGCGACGGGCCCGCGGTGTCCTTGAACGGGTCACCCACGGTGTCACCGATGATCGTCGCGGCGTGTGCGTCGGAGCCCTTGCCGCCGTACTGCCCGTCCTCGATGTTCTTCTTCGCGTTGTCCCAGGCGCCCCCGGAGTTCGCCAGGAAGATCGCCATCAGCACGCCGGTGCCGATCGCGCCGGCCAGGTACGCCGCCAACGGGCCGACCCCGAGCGCGAAGCCGGTGGCCACCGGGGCCAGCACGGCCAGCAGGCCGGGGGTGCTCAGTTCGCGCAGCGAGTCCCTGGTGCAGATGTCCACCACGCGGCCGTACTCCGGCTTCTCGGTGTANNNACCAGGTTGTTCGGCTGCGCCAGGTTGAGGCTGAACGCCGCCGCGGTCAGCCGGCCGGCCGCGGCCACCGCGTCCTCACCGCCGACCTTGGCCAGGGTCTCGGCGATCGCCGTGTTGTACGACCCGAACAGGGCCGTCGCGGCCAGCACCGCGGTCGCGATCGCGATCCCCTTGGTGATGGCCTTGGTGGTGTTGCCGACCGCGTCGAGTTCGGTCAGGATGCGGGCGCCCTTGTCGTCGATGTCGCCGGACATCTCGGCGATGCCCTGCGCGTTGTCGCTGATCGGCCCGAACGTGTCCATGGACACGATCACCCCGGCCGTGGTGAGCAGGCCGCAGCCGGCCAGCGCCACCAGGTACAGGCTCACCGCGACCGAACCGCCGCCGAGCAGGAACACGCCGAACACGCCGGCACCCAGCAGCAGCGCGGAGTACACCGCCGACTCCAGGCCGACCGCGACGCCGGACAGGATGACGGTGGCCGGACCGGTCAGCGAGGTGCGGCTGACGTCCCTGACCGGCTTGCGGGCGGTGTCGGTGAAGTAGCCGGTTAGCTGCTGGATCGCGGCCGCCAGCACGATACCGATGAGCACCGCGAGGAACGCGATCAGTGCCGGGTTGCCGGTCGGGGCGTCCGCCCTGGTAGCCAGCTTGCCGAAGGAGGTCGGCAGGTAGGCGAACGCGGCGAGCAGCACCAGGACCAGCGAGGTGAACGCGGAGATGAAGAAGCCGCGGTTGATCGCCACCAGGCCGGAGCGGTCCGAGGCCTGCAGCCGGGTGGTCAGGATGCCGACCACCGAACTGACCACGCCGATGCCGGCGATGATCAGCGGGAAGACCAGGCCCTTGCCGCCGAACGCGACGCTGCCCAGGATCAGCGCGGCCACCAGCGTCACCGCGTACGACTCGAACAGGTCGGCGGCCATGCCGGCGCAGTCGCCGACGTTGTCGCCCACGTTGTCGGCGATCGTGGCGGCGTTGCGGGCGTCGTCCTCGGGGATGCCGGCCTCGACCTTGCCCACCAGGTCGGCGCCCACGTCGGCGGCCTTGGTGAAGATGCCGCCGCCGACACGCATGAACATGGCCAGCAGCGCGCCGCCGAAGCCGAAGCCCTCCAGCACCGTGGGAGCGTTGTTGTTGTAGAACAGCAGCACGCCGGACGCGCCGAGCAGGCCGAGGCCCACAGTGATCATGCCGACGATGCCGCCGGTGCGGAACGCGATGCGGAAGCCCTCCCGGGCGCCGGTCTCGCGGGCCGCGGCGGCCATCCGGACGTTCGCCTGGGTGGCCAGCGTCATGCCGATGAAGCCCACGGTCGCCGAGAAGCTGGCACCGACCAGGAAGAACAGCGCCCGGCCGATCCGGACCGCGGCGCCGCCCTCGTTGACCGGCAGCAGCAGCATCACGACGAAGACCAGCACGGCGAACACGGCCAGCGTCCGGAACTGCCGGTTGAGGTACGCTCGCGCGCCCTCCTGCACGGCAGTTGCGATCTCCTGCATCTTGGGGGTGCCCTGGCCTGCCGCCAATACTTCCCTGATCAGGACGTAGGCGAAGCCGAGGGCTGCGAGCGCGATCACCAGCATCAGGGCGACGAGGCCCTTGTCACCGCCGGTGATGCCCGAAGCCTCCGCGAGAGGCATTCGTCCTCCTCGAGACGAGCCGGTAGCGGACAGCCACGAAACGCCGTGGGGCGGAAGAGCTGTCGCATGACAGAGGGGCGGACTGAGGCGCCGCCCGGAGAATGCGCGGGAGTCTACGGGAGTGCCCGACGCTCGCCCAAGTTGGGTACCCGTGGGTAACCGATCTCACATCCGTCCCGCAACGCGCCCGCCATGTGCGCGCCGTCCCGGTCAGCCGCCGCCGACGCCGCCCGGTCAGCGTACCCGGCGCTGCCCTCGGGCGGGCCACGCGGTCGCCGGAGCCTGCGCCGGCCGGCCTAGACGCCGCTGCTCCCGCCGGCCCGCCGGCCCGGCTGGCCGGGCTGGACGCCGCCGCCCGCCGCCGTCGAGCCGGCTGGGGCTGGACGCCGCTGCGCGTCGCCGTCGAGCCGCCGGGGCTGGACGCCGCTGCGCGTCGCCGTCGAGCCGCCGGGGCTGGATGCCGCCGTCCGTAGCCGGCCGCACCGGCCGGGGCTGGACGCCCGGCGGGTCAGCCGGCGGGGCTGGACGCGAGCTGGTCGGGGCCGTCGGCGGCGGGGCGGTCGATCGGCCAGCTCATCCGGACCCGGGTGCCGGGGGTCGAGCCGGTCGCCTCGACGGTGATGTCCTCGACCAGCGCATCGAGCAGCGCCAGCCCGAGTCCGGTGTCCAGCGGCTCCTCCCAGGCCTTCGCCGGACCGACCGGCTGGTTGGCGTCGGCGGACCGCTCGACCGCTGACCCGCCGCGGTTGCCGTTCTGTGCGGCGGCACCGTCACCGCCGTCGTGCTGGTGGCTGCCGGAGCTGGCGGGAACGGCCTTGCCCGCCTCCGGCCGCGGCGGATCCGCGGTATCGGCGGCATCGGCGGCGCGATCCGGGCTGCCGCGAGCGGCCTGGCTGGTGTGCTGGCCCGCAACGGGGGCGGCGTCCTGAACGGTGACCTCGAACCGGTCGCCGTCCACGAGGGTGACCACGACCGGCTCGGTCAGGCCGTGCCGCTCGTGGAGCTGGACGGCCCGGCCGCACGCCTCGCCGATCGCCAGCCGCACCTCGTCCAGCAGTTCCTCGGACACGCCACTGCGGCGCGCCATGGCGGCGGCCACCAGCCGGGCAGTCCGGACATGGGCCCGCTGCGGGGTGAGCCGCAGCGTCACCGTCGCCATGCCGATCAGCTCGCGCCGGAACCGCCGCCGGCCGTCTCGCCGGAGTCCGAACCGGCGTCGGAAGCGTCGGCGGCGGGTCCGTCGGGTTCGGTCTGGCCGGCGGGATGGTCGGTGTCCGCGGCGCCGTCGGCCGCCAGCGCGTCGTCCAGGGAGGACCGTACGGTGAACACCTGGTCCAGCCCGGTGATCCGGAGCAGCTTGAGCACCCGTTCCTGCGTGCAGATGAGCTGGAGGCTGCCGCCGAGCTCGCGGGCCCGGTTCAGGGCACCCACCAGGACGCCCAGTCCCGTGGAGTCGATGAAGTCAACCCTGCCGAGGTCCACGACGAGGTCGTGGGCACCGCCGTCGAGCAGGTCGGATATGCGGTCCCGCAGCGTGGGTCCGGTGTAGACGTCGACCTCGCCCGCCACTTCGAGCACGGTGCGGTCGGCCTCAGAACGGGTGTTGAGGGTGAGGTCCACCACGTACCTCCGATGTCGTCGGACCGCCGTTCGGCCTCGATCTAACCAAAGTGCACTCTGTCAGGGTGAGTGCTATCCACTCCTCGGGCGTCACCGACCCGAACGGGCGAGCCGCCACGCGCGGCGAGCAGCTCCTGCGGCGGCTGCTCCGCGGGCCGGCGGCACCGGGCAGGGACCACTCCCCGGTCACTCACGTCGAGCGCGTGCCGGCCCGCCCGGGGCAGCCGGGCGCCTGGCCGGACTGGGTCGCGCCGCTGCTCGTCGACCGGCTGGCGCTGCGGGGCATCGCCGCGCCGTGGCGGCACCAGGCGGCCGCGGCCGAGCTGGCATGGGCCCGGCAGTCCGTGGTGGTGTCGACCGGCACCGCATCCGGCAAGTCCCTGGCGTACCAGTTGCCGGTGCTGTCCACCTTGCTGGCCGACTCCCGGAACACGGCGCTGTACCTGGCGCCGACCAAGGCCCTCGCCGCCGACCAGCTCCGTTCGGTGCGCGACCTGGCATTGGCGGACGTGCGCGCGGCGGCGTACGACGGCGACACCCCGATCGAGGAACGCGACTGGGTGCGCGCGCACGCCCGCTGGGTGTTCACCAACCCGGACATGCTCCACCGCGGCATCCTGCCGGCCCATGCGCGCTGGGCCGCCTTCCTGCGGCGGCTGCAGTACGTCGTGATCGACGAGTGCCACGGGTACCGCGGGATCTTCGGCTCGCATGTGGCGCACGTGATCCGGCGGCTACGGCGGGTGTGCGCCAAGTACGGCGGGTCGCCGACGTTCGTGCTGGCCTCCGCGACCGTGTCGTCGCCGGAGGAGTCGGCCGGCAGGCTGCTGGGCCTGCCGGTCCGGGCCGTGAGTGAGGACGGGTCGGCGCGGGGGGCGCTGGCATTCGCGCTGTGGGAGCCGCCGCTGATCCCCGGCCTGTCCGGCGAGAACGGGGCGCCGGTGCGGCGTTCCTCCGGCGCGGAGGCGGCCCGGCTGCTGGCCGACCTGGTGGTCGAGGGGGCGCGCACCATCGTCTTCGTACGCTCCCGCCGGGGCGCCGAGGTGGTCGCGCTGTCCGCCCGGCGGTCGCTGGCGGAGACCGCACCGGGACTGGCCGACCAGGTCGCGGCGTACCGGGCGGGGTACCTCCCAGAGGAGCGGCGCGCCCTGGAGGCCGGGCTGGAGAACGGAGCGCTGCTCGGGGTGGCGGCGACGAACGCACTCGAGCTGGGCATCGACATCGCCGGCCTGGACGCGGTGGTGCTGTCCGGGTACCCGGGCACCATCGCGTCGCTGTGGCAGCAGGCCGGCCGTGCCGGGCGGGAGCGGCAGGATGCGCTGGCCGTGTTCGTGGCCCGCGACGACCCCCTGGACACCTACCTCGCCCACCACCCGGAGGCGGTGTTCGGGCGACCGGTCGAGGCCACGGTGCTCGATCCGGAGAACCCGCACGTGCTCGGCCCCCAGCTCTGCTGCGCGGCCGCCGAACTGCCGCTGAGCGAGGAGGACCTGCCGCTGTTCGGCGAGGAGGCGGCGCGGGCGCTGCTGCCGGACCTGGTGCGCCGCGGGCTGCTCCGGCACCGGCCGACCGGCTGGTACTGGACGTCGCGGAAGCGGCCCGCGGTGGACATTCGGGGCACCGGTGGGGAGCCGGTACAGGTGGTCGAGGCGACCACCGGGCGGCTGCTCGGGACGGTGGACCGGTGGTCCTCCCACGCCGTGGTGCACACCGGCGCGGTGTACCTGCATCAGGGCGTGTCCTATGTGGTCGACGACTTCGACGTGGAGGACGGGGTCGCGTGCGTGCACGCCGAGGAGCCCGACTGGACGACGTCGGCGCGCGACGTCACCGACATCCGGATCGCGACGACCGTGCGGCGCCGCGACCTCGGGCCGATCGCGTTGCACTACGGGACGGTGGAGGTGACCAACCAGGTCGTCTCGTACCTGCGCCGCCGCATCGCGACCGGCGAGATCCTCGAAGAGGTGCCGCTGGACCTGCCGCCGCGGAACCTGCGCACGGCGGCGGTCTGGTACACCGTCGCCGATAGCGCGCTGGCCGCCGCCGGGCTGACCTGGCCGGAGATCCCCGGTGCGGCGCACGCGGCCGAGCACGCGGCGATCGGGCTGCTGCCGCTGTTCGCCACCTGCGACCGGTGGGACATCGGCGGGGTGTCGACGGCGCTGCACGAGGACACCGGGCGGTGCACGGTGTTCGTGTACGACGGGCACCCCGGCGGCGCGGGGTTCGCCGCCCACGGCTACGACGCCGCGGGGGCGTGGCTGCGGGCCACCCGGCAGGCCATCGCGTCGTGCGAGTGCGAGAGCGGCTGCCCGTCCTGTGTCCAGTCGCCGAAATGCGGCAACGGCAACGAGCCGCTGGACAAGGCCGGCGCCGTGCGGCTGCTCGAGGTGGTGCTGGCCGCGCTGGATCCACCGGATCGGGAGGATCACCAGGGCGAACCGGACGGCTGAGGTTCTGCACGGGACGCGCCGGGTATGAGTCCGATAGCGGCGCGTCGTCACTGCGCCGACCTTTCGAGGAGGAATCGGCAATGGTGGTCCTGGGACTGGTGCTCCTGGTCGGGGCCGGGGTGCTCACGGCCGCAGTCATCACGAGCAACACCGGCGTCGTCGGCGCCGACGTGTGGGGACTGCACATATCCAACCTGTCGCTCGGTGGTGTCTTCGTGGTCGGCGTGGCCACGGGCGTCGTGGGGCTGCTCGGGCTGGTCATGCTCTTCAGCGGGATGCGGCACGTGCAGCGCCTGCGCCGCGAGCGCAGGGAACTGGCGCGGGAGAACGCGAGGCTGGCGCAGTACGTGGACGACACCGAGCAGCGGGGCGAGCCGGATGCGTGGCCGGCGAAGCAGAAGCCCGTCGTTGAGCCCGCCGACGCAGCGGCGGAGCGGGCGGCCGAGTCGGGGCGGGGCCCGGTGTACGAACGGCCGCCGTACGGGAACCCGCCGCCGGCGGGCTACGACCGGGCGGCGATCGAGTCCGACTACGACCGTCCGGCGGACGGCAACTACGCGCCGAGAGACGCCGATGATTCCGCGGCGGCCGAGGCTGCCCGCCGCCACCGCCGGTAGCCCTACCTGCGCCTGGACCGCCGGGCCGGCTCGGGACCGCGCGTGGACGCGGTAGCTGCCCAGCCGCCCGGTGGTCAGCGCTGCCTCGGCCTCCACGTCGGCGACCGGCCCGGACAGCTCGCACCGGGCCAGGCGGGCCCCGTTCGCGGCGGCGATCTGCGCAGCCACCGCACAGCCGTCGCGGTGTCCGTCGGACGCCCGGGAGGCCGCGGCGAGGGCGGCCAGATCGGCCGCCACCTCGACCCGGTGCCGGGCCACCGCGGCGACCCCACGGACGGCGCCCGCGGTGCCGGCCATCAGCACCAGGCCGGCGAGCGCGAGGAGCCAGACCGAGGCGCTACCCCGCTCGCCGGCACCAGCTAGCCTCCGTCCGGCTCGTGCAGGCCCACGGCTCGCCCGCTGACGGTGATGTCCGGAAGCAGGCCGCCGAGCAGGTGGACCTTCGCCCGTACGGTGACCGTCACCCGATCGCCGTCGGAGGCGACGTCTGCGGTCCCCCCGCGCGGGGCAGCCTGGCTGGCGAGCTCCCGGACGACCGCCGCCGGCTCGGACCTGGTCGCGGCCCGGGTCGCCTCCCGCGCAGCGTCCAGGCAGCGCAACTGGGCCGTCACGACCGTGATCGCGCTGATCGCCGCGGCGATGACCAGCACCAACGCCGGGAGGGCCACCGCCGCTTCCGCCGTCACCGACCCCCGGTCGCGGCGCATCTCCCGGCCTCACAGGTTCAGTTGGAGCGCCGAGGTCACGATGCCCGACAGCGCCTGCAGGACGGCGCTGCTGGTCACGACCTTGTAGAGCACGGCGGCGAACGCCACGGCCGCGACGGTGCCTACGGCGTACTCCGCGGTCGTCATTCCGGCGTCGTCGCGGTGCAGGCGGCGGATGAGGCTGCGCATGGTCTCTCCTCGGTGTTAGGTGCTCAGGGCAGGACCTCGGCGGCGATCCCGATCACTACGGGGACCACGCCGAGGCAGATGAAGGCCGGCAGGAAGCACAGCCCGAGCGGCGCCATGGCCAGCACGCCTGCGCGGCGGGCCGCCGACTCGGCACGCAGGATGGCCTCGGCGCGCCGGTCGGCGGCGAGCCTGGCCAGCGACCCGGCGAGGGCGCTGCCGCTGTCGGCGGAGCGCTCGGCGGCACGAGCCACCGGGCCGAGCACCGGATCGTCGGCGTGGTCGGCCCAGGCGCCGGCCGGACCGGCGCCCAACGCCGACAACTCGGCGACCCGCTCCAGGTCCGCGGCGAGCGGACCACCGCAGGCATGCGCGGCGGCGGCCAGCGCGGCCGGCACCGGCAACCCCGCGGACAGCGCGGTGGACACCAGGTCGAGCGCGTCGGGCAGCGCGGCCAGGCGCCCGGCGCGGAACCGGCGGGCGGCC
>WNFV01008564.1_pt1 | contig 11507 bp, 10 predicted proteins | sample 5400101 | NCBI WGS metagenome assembly WNFV01 (sample SAMN13153361, study PRJNA577476) | soil metagenome | isolation source: 115 cm soil or saprolite under grassland replicate 1 | place: USA:California | collected 2016-06-15
GCGCTTGGAGTTCGCCTCGTCCAAACTGGCGCACCGCGTCACGGTTGACGGCCGGACCAGTCTCAAGCTGCGCACGCGTGGCTGGCACCTGATCACGGTGGACGTCCCGAAGCTCGTACACGTTAAGGGAGAGAAGAAGCGGGTCGGCCTGAGGCTTGTGTCGGTTTCTACATCCCCGGAGCGGAGGCCGCCGTAGGCGGCCGGAGCTCCCGTCCGCGATTAGCGGACCAGTGGAGGGGGTCTGGGGGAACCCCGAGGTTCCCCCAGCACGCGGGTGGAGCTACATGCCCATCGCGTGGTAGCCGGAGTCCACGTAGAGGATCGTCCCCGTGACGTTGCGGGCGTCGTCGGACATGAGGTATGCGGCGGCCGCGCCGACGTCGTCTGCCTCGATGTGGCGGCGCAGAGGCGATCGTTCCTCGACGATCGCTTCCATCGTCGGGAAGCCGGCGATCGAGCGCGCCGCGAGCGTGCGCACGGGTCCGGCGGAGATCGCGTTGACTCGGATGTTTTTCTCTCCGAGATCCCATGCCAGGTAGCGAACCGATGCATCGAGGGCCGCCTTCGCAACGCCCATGACGTTGTAGTGCGGGACGGCGCGCTCGCCGCCGAGGTAGGTCATCGTCAGGATCGCGCCGCCGCCGCGAGCCTCTAGCAACGGCTCGGCTGCGCGGGCGCAGGAGACGAGCGAGTAGGCGCTCACGTCGAGCGCGAGCCAGAAGCGGTCGCGCGGCGTGTCGGTGAATCGTCCCTCGAGGTCCTTCGCGTCGGCAAACGCGACCGAATGCACGAGCAGGTCGAGGCCTCCCTCGAACGCTTCGCCGACCTCGCGGAAGACACGCGTGACGTCTTCGTCGGAGCGCACGTCACACTCGGTCACGAGAGGGCTGGAGACGGACTCGGCCAGCTCACGCACGCCCTTCTCGATTCGCTCGCCCTGATACGTGAACGCGAGCTGGGCGCCGCCGTCGGCAAGCCGCTTGGCGATCGCCCACGCGATCGAGCGGCGGTTCGCAACTCCGAGAACCAAACCACGCTTGCCCTCGTAGGTCCCAGTCATTGCACGAGCATAAAAGGCGAGGACGGCCGTGCGAGCGATCGCTCGCACGGCCTCTATGCGGCGCCGCCGAGTCGGCGCCTCAGCTTCCGCTAGATTGCGGTCCCTTGCGCCGTTCGGTGGGTCTTCTCGCGGTTGTGACGGCGCTCATGGCGGCCGTTCCGGCCGGCGCCTCACTCATCCCGATCAAACGCACCTTCGGCGATCTCACCGTGCCCCGTGTGCGCGTCGGAAGCCTGACCATCCCGCGCCACCAGGCTCAGGGACGCGTCCGTGTGATCGTCGGTCTCCCGCTCGCGCCGCTCGCCGCCTCGTACGGGCGCGCCTTCGCAGCGCAGGCCGGAGCGAGGAAGCTGAACGTCGCCGACGCCGCCTCGCAGCGCTATCTCGCCCGGGTCGTCGTCGCGCAACGCCTGGCGGCGGCGGAGCTGCGGCGAGCGATCCCGGAGGCTCGAATCGAGCACCGCTTCCAGGTGGTGCTCGACGCCCTCACCGTGTCACTTCCGGCGACGAAGCTCCCGCAACTTGCTCGCCTGAAGTTCGTCCGGAAGATCTACCCGAGCATCCGGTATCACCTCGCCACGGACACGAGTCCGTCCGTCATCGGCGCGGACGAGCTGCACGCGACCACGGGTGCGCGCGGCGACGGCATCAAGATCGGGATCGTCGACGACGGCGTCGACAGCACCAATCCCTTCTTGAATCCCGCCGGCTACTCGTATCCGCCCGGGTTCCCGAAGGGCGCGCGGAAGTGGACGTCACCGAAGGTCATCGTCGCGCGTGCGTTTCCCGGACCAAACTCGGGACGTCCCGGTCGCCTCGCCGTGGACAGGCGAGCGTCGTTTCATGCGACGCACGTCGCCGGGATCGCCGCAGGAGATGCCGGCACGTGCTCGCCGGGCGGTCGCGACCATCCAGCGACGTGCGGGCTCTCCGGCGTCGCACCACGTGCGTACATCGGCAACTACCGCGTGTTCAACGTCCCGACGCCGATCGGGCACGTCGCCAACACGCCCGAGATCGCAGCTGCGTTCGAGTCCGCGGTTCGCGACGGAATGGACGTGATCAACTTCTCCGGCGGCGGCGCGGAGACGGAGCCCGCGAACGACGCGATGATCGAGGTGATTCACAACGCGTCTGTGGCGGGAGTCGTACCCGTCATCTCGGCTGGGAACGACCGCGACGACTTCGGCATGGGATCCGTCGGATCTCCGGGGACAGCACCCGACGCGATCACGGTTGCCGCCGTCTCCAACACGCACGTGTTCGCACCTGTCCTCGCCGTCCGTGCCCCGGACGCGCCGGCCGCGGTGACGCGTATACCCGTGGCGAGCTCCGGCGGGACCCGTTTTCCCGGCGCCTTCTCCTTCACCACCCACAGGCTCGTCGACGTGGCGACGCTGACCGGCGTCGGCGGGGCGCCCGTCGATCGGCGTATCTGCGGGCCGGACAACGACGCGAACAACGGGAGCAAGTCACCGCTCCGTCCGGGATCTCTGAGCGGTGCGATCGCGCTCGCCGCGCGCGGGCACTGCACGTTCGTCTCGAAGGCGATCCGGGCGGCACAGGCGGGGGCGGTCGGGCTCGTGCTCGTCGACAACCGCCCCGGCGAGGCGAATCCCATCCCGCTCCAGCTCGCGATTCCGGCGGGAATGATCTCCGACCTCGACGGTGCACGTCTCCGCGACTACCTCGCCACGCAGGGCGGCGCAGCCGACGTAACGATCGGGAACATCCTCGAGCGCGACGAGACCGGCCGCAGCGGCATCGTGACGAGCTTCTCGTCCGGTGGTCCAACAGCCTTCGAGCACCTGCTGAAGCCGGATCTCTCCGCGCCGGGAGGTCAGATCTTGTCCTCGACGCTGCCGGAGTTCAGCGGGGGACCCCCGTTCGCCGTCTTCGACGGGACGAGCATGGCGGCACCGCATGTCTCTGGATCGGCGGCGCTGCTGCTCGAGCTGCATCCGAGCTGGACGCCCGAGCAGGTGAAGTCGGCGCTCGTCTCCACTGCGGGATCCGTCTGGTCTGACACCGCCCGGGCGCACGAGGCTCCGGTCACCCTCGGCGGTGCAGGCCTCGTCAATCTTCCGCAGGCCGTGAAGCCGCAGCTCTTTACCGAGCCCGCTTCGCTGTCGTTCCGGGACCTGGACGTGAATCGCGGCAGCGACGGCAAGGCCCTGCTCGTGCGCGTCACGGATGCCGGCGGCGGCGCGGGAACCTGGCAGGTACAGCTCGCGCCACAGGCGACGTCGGGCGGCGCCTCGCTCGACGTCGCGCCCGCGGTCTCGGTTCCTCCGGGCGGCGAGGCCGATCTCGCCGCGGTCGCGCGCGCAGGCGCGGACGCCGCGGTGGGTGAGGACTACGGCTTCATCCTGCTCCGGCGCGGCGACGTCACGCGCAAGATCGCCTACGAGTTCTTCGTCGGCCGTCCCCGGCTCGAGATCATGCCGACGACGCGGCTGGTGCGCTTCCAGGCCGGCACCACGGTCGGCGGCCAGGACAGGATTGACACGTACTGCTGCCCCGCGGCGCCGTTCGGCCCGCCGCCCGACTACGTCGGAGCGCCGATGGAGGAGACCGGGTCGGAGACCGTCTACGCCACGAGCATCGACAAGCCGGTGGCGAACCTCGGTGTCGCGATCCAGTCGTCCACGGCCGGATCTCTCGTCCACCCGTGGTTCCTCGGCTCTCCGAACGAGCGCGACGTCCAGGGCTACTCGGGCACGCCGGTGAACGTCAACGAGCTCATGTACGACTTCCACGTCGACCTCGGCGCCGCGGGCACGACCTTCCCCAAGGTGCAGCGCTTTTACGTCGCGGTCGACTCCGGCTCGGATCCGTTCACGCACCAGCCCCTCCCGGGTCGCTACGTCTTGCGCTCGTGGGTGAACGACGTTCGCCCGCCGAGCATCCGGCTGCTGACAAAGCGGGTCGCGACCGGGCGTCCGACAATCGTCGCGCGCGTCGTGGACACAGGCGCAGGCGTCGATCCCATTTCGCTCGTAATCGCGTACCGCGGAGTGCTGGTCGGCGCGGTTCTCTACGACCCCGTGTCCGGGGTCGCGGTTTTCCCGCTGCCGAAGCAAGCGAGCAAGATCCCGAAGGGACGGACGCGAGCGATCCTGACGGCCTCCGACTATCAGGAGGCGAAGAACGTCAACTCGGTCGGCGACGACATCCTGCCGAACACGGCCTTCAGGCCCGTGGCGATCACGGGGGTGATCGGACCGGCGCTGACCTGGGTCGTTCCTGCCGAAAATCAGTGCGTCGACAAGACGGTCGGCCTTGTCGTCGTCGCGAGCTCGACGAAGCGCGTGCGCTCGGTGCGCTTCTTCGTGGACGGAAAGCAGATCGACGTCGACCGGAAAGGCGCGGCCGACGTCTTCTCGGGCTCGTGGGAGAGCCGGTTCGCCGAGCCGGGTGAACACCTTCTCAGCGCCCAGGCAAGGGATGCGGGGGGACGGACGCTCTCCGGGACGCGCCGCGTGCGGGTCTGCCGCTGAGCAGTGCCCCTTCCAGTGATGCCTCCGAGCTTCTGGGTCGCGAGCACCAAGCCAGAGGCCGCACTCGCCCGCAGCCAAGGCTTGCAGCCTTGGTAAGGGCGAGGGTGGACTATGGCGCCGCGTGATCGCGGGCCAGAAGCCGGCATGCATTGCTGGGAGGGGCACAAGATTGCTGTCGTGACCGGTGCCTCGAGCGGCATCGGGGAAGCGATTGCGCGCGCACTCGCCGGCCGCGGCTGGCACACCGTCCTGCTGGCGCGTCGCGAGGAACGGCTGCGCCCGCTGGCGGAAGAGCTCGACGGCGAGTATCACCTCTGCGACGTCGGACGCCGCGACGACGTGGCACGGGTCGCGAAGTCGGTGATCGAGCGTCACCCGCAGATCCACCTGCTCGTGAACAACGCAGGGATTCCCGGCCGCGCCGGCTTCACGTCGATCGATGCAGAGCGTCTCGAGGAGGTGCTGCGCGTCAACTACCTCGGCGCAGTGTGGTGCCTGCGCGCGTTCCTGCCGGCGCTGGAGGCGGCGGATCACGCCGACGTCGTGAACATCGTCTCCGTGGCCGGAACGGTCGCATTTGCACCGGCGGGGCCGTACTCCGCGTCCAAGCACGCGCAGCTCGCCTTCTCGCGCGCATCCGCCGCAGAGCTGGGCGGACGCGGGATCCGCGTGCACACGATCAATCCCGGCTTCGTCGAGACCGACGGGTTTCCGCAGGCGACGACGCTGCGGAGTCCGATCCTCCGGCGCCTGGTCGTCGGCCCCGAGCACGTCGCGCGGCACGTGCTGAAGGCGATCGAGCACAACCGCCGCGAGACGTTCGTGCCGCGCTGGTATCGCTTGGCAGCCGTCGCGCAGGCACTTGCCCCCGGACTCGTGGCCCGGATGTCGGCGCGGTCGGGCTATCGGGGCTCCTAGCCGGGCTTGACGAGCAGGTACCAGGCGCTTTCGGCCATGTAGGCCTCCGGTCCGCCGGGTGAGAGCTGTCGCGCGCGCTCGCGTGCATCGCCTTCGCAGCCGGCGAGGTCGAGGTAGTAGTCGAGCTCGCGACGATGCGTCTGAAAGTGTGTGCGCAGGAGGACGAGCCCGTTGGCCTCGAAGAGATGCCTGAAGTCGATGTCGGGCAACGTGCGCGTGTGCGACGGGTCGCGGGCGCGCTCGAAGCGGTCGAGCTCGAGCGCGGCCAGAGGGTCCACCGGCGCGATCTGGTCGTCGACGAAGACGTGTCCCCCCGGGGCGGTGACGCGGACGAGCTCCGCGACCGCGAGCTCGGGACGTGCGATGTGATGAAACGTGCGACGGCTGCACGAGAGCTCGAAGGAGCCGGAGTCGAACGGAAGCTTCGTCGCGTCGCCCTCGACGAAGGTCACGTTGGGCGGCGCCCCTTTCCGGGCATGATCGAGCAGCTCGGGCACAACGTCCACGCCGACGACCTCACGGACGAGCGGCGCCAGGGCGAGCGCGAGCGTTCCTGCGCCGGTGCCGACGTCGAGCGCGCGCTCGTCTCCCGTCGGCAGGACGAACGAGCGCACCTGCTCACGGACCGTCTCCACCTGCTGCTCGGCGTGTGTCGCGACGCGGTCAGCCGTGGCGCCGAAACGGGCGCGCACATCGTCGACGTTCGACGCTTGGTTCATGCGTTTGTCGTCGTCAGCTCGATCGGTTCGACCGGTCATTTCAGACGGATGCACGGGCGAAGCCCGCGCATCCTGACAGCGGCACCGCAAGCGGTGCCTCAGGCATCGATGATCGTCCGGCGTGCACGCAGGGGTCCCGTCTCGATCCCGCACACGAGCTCGTAGTTGATCGTCCCGGCGACGCGAGCATGCGCCTCGGCGAGGATGCCGTGCCCGACGAGCACCACCGGACTCCCGACCGGCAGCTCGCGGTCGAGCTCGACCGCAAATGAGTCCATCGAGACCGTTCCGACGACGCGCCGAAGCTCGCCCGCCACGCGCACCTCCGTTCCCGTCAGATCGCGGCGGAAGCCGTCGGCGTACCCGACGGGGACGATGCCGAGCCAGGTCGGCTCCTCGGCAACGAAGCGGCGGCCGTAGCCCGTGCTTTCCCCGGACTCGAGCCGCTTCACCTGAGCGAGCGAGCTGTGCCAGGACAGGACCGGCTCGAGTCCGTCATCGGCCGGATCGGTGTTGAACGGCGACAACCCGTAGATCGCGATGCCGCAGCGAGCAGCGTCGAGATGTGACTCCGGCAGCCGCAGGGCGGCCGCGCTGTTGGCGGCGTGACGCGTCAGGTGTCTGTACTGGTCCGTGGCCGAGCGAAAGCGTTCGAGCTGCGTACAGGCGAAGTCCGGGTCGGTATCAGCCGTGGCCAGGTGCGTCATCAGCCCGACGACCTCGGCGGGGGGCGCGGGCAGCTCTGAGAGCCCGTAGCGGCCCATCCCCGTGTCGAGCTTCAGATGCACGCGGACGCCCTCGGGGATCTCACCGTCGGCGATCGCGAGCTCGAGCCCGGCGTCTCGTGCTTGCGCCACCTCGCGATTCGATCCCGCGGGCCCCATCACGACGATGCGCTCGACGGCGTACTCCGCGCGGAGTGCGAGCCCTTCGGGGATCGTGGCGACGCAGAGCGCGGTCGCGCCGGCGCCGAGCGCCGCGCCCGCGACGTCGGTGGCCCCGTGGCCGTAGCCGTCCGCTTTCACGACCGCCCAGAGCCCCGCGCCGTCGAGTGCGCGCAGGAGCGTGCGCACGTTCCTGCGGAGCGCACCGAGGTCGATCGTGATCTCCGAACGGTGCATCAGCTAGGCACCGCTTGCGGTGCCGCTGTCAGGACGCGCGGGCTTTGCCCGCGCGTCCGTCTGAACCGACCGATCGAACCGTTCGAACTCATACCGAAAACGCCCGAAGCACGCGTGGGAGAGCGTCGATCAGGTCGGACGCGACGAGCCCGGCCTGCTGCGGCGCCAGCTCCGCAGCGCGCCCGTGCGCGTGCGCAGCGGCGGCGGCGGCGAGTCGTGCATCCATCCCCTTGGCCAGGAATGCCGCGACCACGCCGGTGAGGACATCGCCCGTTCCCGCGGTGGCAAGAGCAGGCGTACCCGCGGTCGAGACAAGCACGCCCTCGCCGGGCGCGGCCACCAGCGTGTCCGCCCCCTTCAACAACACGACACAGCGGTAACGGTCGGCTGCCCTGCGCACGGCTTCCAGCCGATGTGCGTCGACCCATTTGCCGTCCTCATTGAGCAGCCGCCCGAGCTCGCCCGAATGCGGGGTCAGCACGCGCGGGGCGGGCCAGTCGCCCGGCTCCAGCTCGAAGAGCGCGTCCGCGTCGACGACGGCGGGAAGCTCGAGCTCCGCGAGCAGCCGACGGACGAGCGCCCGCTCCTCCTCGCCGCGGCCGAGTCCCGGCCCGATCGCGAGGGCCGAGGCGCGTCGGGCGAGCTCGTCCACCCGCTCGAGCGGGGCCTTCACAGCCTCCAGCAAGCGCACCTCGACGACGGGGAGCGAGGCGGCGGGGACCGCCACGGCAACGTAGCCCGCGTCCGCCCGGAAAGATGACTCGGCCGCGAGGCAGACCGCCCCCGTCATCCCGGGCAAGCCGCCCACGACCAGCACGGCGCCGGCGGTGTACTTCGTGTCCTGCTCGTGCTTGCGGGGGACGAGCCGCAGAATCTCTTCGGTGACAAGCCGGTGCTCGGTCTCGGCCGGCGCGAGCCCGATGTCGGCAACCTCAACCGCGCCGGCATGGAAGCGACCCGGCCCGACGACCAGACCGACCTTCGCCGCGTGCATCGTCACGGTCACGTCCGCGTCTACCACCGCACCCGCCGTCTCCCCGGTCGACGCATCGACACCGGAAGGAAGATCGACCGCGACGACGGGCGCATTCACCTCGTTGATCCGCGCGATCTGCCGCGCGGCATCGGGGCGAGGTTCGCCGTGGAAGCCGGTCCCGAACAGCGCGTCGATGACGACGTCGGCGTCGGGCTCCTCGCTGGTTTGACGGCCCTCTTCGCCGAGGATTCGCAGTGCGATCCTGCCGTCGCCTCCGTTTGCACCTTTCCCGCAGACGGCCGCGATCCGGCGCGCCTCGGGGTAGCGGCGCAGCACAACCTCGGCGATCGCCCTCCCCGCCCGCTCCATCATCGCGTCGACGTCGTGGCCCTGCTCGGCGGCGCGCATCTCGTCCGCCGTGTAGAGCGGCTCGAACATCAGCACTAGCTTTCGTCGACGACGGCGACGGCGTTGGCGAGCTCGCGCGAGTGCGTCATCGAGAGGTCGATCGCGCCCGCGCCCACCCGCTCCGCCCACGCCGCCACACGCCCGCTCAGGTACACCGACGGCTTCGGCCGCCCCGCGATCTCCACCTCGCGCCACGCGAACGCGCGCGCGACGCCGAAGCCGAGCGCCTTGCCGACCGCCTCCTTGCCGGCGAAGCGTCCCGCGTAGCTCTGCGCGGGGTTGGGCCGGGATTCGCAGTAGGCGCGCTCGGCCTCCGTGAAGCAGCGCTCACGGAAGCGTGGGTAGCGCTCGAGCGCGCGCCGGACGCGCTCGATCTCGATCAGGTCGACGCCGACTCTCACAAGTGCTCCTCCAGCCACTCGGGCAGCTGCGCGACCGACGAGACGATGCCGTCGGGACGGATCCGCGCCGCCTCGACGACATCAGGGCGAAACTTCCCCGTCCGGACGAGGACAGTCTTCATCCCGTGTGCCTGCGCCCCCGCGATGTCCGACTCGATGTCGTCGCCGACCATCCAGGTCAGGCTGGCATCCGCGTCGAGCGCCTGAAGGGCCGCTTCGAAATAGGCCGTCGAGGGCTTCCCGAGAACGATGGCATCCGTATCGGCCGCGTACTCGAGCCCCGCGACGAAGGCGCCCGCATCGAGCAGCGGCCCGTGCTTCGTCTGCCACCAGCGGTTCTTGTGCAGGCAGTAGAGCTGAGCGCCAGCTTCGAGCTCGTGGAACGCGCGCGCGAGGTTCATGTAGCTGAAGACGAGATTCGTCTCGGGAGTCTCGTCGGCGCCGCCGACGAGAACGGCCTCCGCGTCCTCACCGACGAGCTCCACGCCCTCGAACTCCCCGACGATCGCGTGCATCGTCAGCGCGAGCACGCGCCGGCCGGCCAGCGTGAGCGCCGCTGCCCGCGGCGTCGTCTGGAGCTCCTCGTCGTCGAGCTCGATGCCGATCCCGCGCAGCTCCTCGGCGAGAGTCGCGCGCGTCTGAGTGGTGTTGTTGGTGACGAAGCGCAGGCGGTGCCCGTCCTTGCGCAGGCGGCGGACCGCGTCCGCGCCCCCGGCGATCGGCTCCCGCGAAACGTGGAAGACACCGTCGACGTCAAGCAGAATCGCTGCCATGGACGGCGAGTCTATTCGGGTGACCCGCTCCGTCGTTCTCCCGATCGGAGAGGTGCAGTTCCGATTTTCGCGTTCGAGCGGCCCGGGCGGACAGCACGCCCAGAAGTCGGAGACGCGCGTGGAGGCCGTCTTCGACGTGGAGACCTCCGAGGCGCTGACCGAGACCCAGAAGCGCCGGGTGATCGCCCGTGCGGGACCCGTCCTCCGCGCAGTCGCTCAAGACGAGCGAAGCCAGCTGCGCAACCGCGAGCTCGCGCTCGAGCGGCTGGTGGAGCAACTTCGCCGCGCGCTCCGGGTCGAACGTCGCCGCGTGGCGACGAAACCGACGGCGGCCTCGCGCGAGCGGCGGCTCGAGGAAAAGCGGCGCCGCGCTCGGGTGAAACGCCTCCGCCGACGCGCTCCAGAGGAGTGACGAATCCCGGCCCCGGGAGCACGATTTCGAAGCCACCCGCACCCGAACCGGAGGATTATGCGTTTAGCATTTGAAAGTCATGGCGCCCATCTCCGTCACCCTGGCGCACAGGGACCCTCCCGCCGCGGTCGTCGCCCTCGTCGGCGAGCACGACGCCTACTCCTCGCTTCGGCTGGAGAACGAGCTGACGGTCCTGCTAGACCAGGGCCGGCGCATCGTCGTCGATCTCCGGGACACCGCGTTCATCGACTCGACGACCCTCAGCGTTCTCCTCGGCGCCCGCCACCGTGCCGAGCATTCCTCACTCGGGTTCGCGCTCGTCCTGCGTGAGCGCCGGTACACGCAGGTGAACCAGATTCTGGACCTGACCGGGCTCGGCGCCACCTTCGCCATCTTCGGCGGCGTCGAGGACGCGCTCGCCGCGGTGCGCGCGGGCCGAGTCGCCGGCCGGCCGGTCAAGGCCGCGTAGTTCCGTCCGATTCGCCGCGTACCTTGCGGCGCGATGGATTACGACCCACTCCGGCGTGGCTTTGCCGAGTTCGTCGGCACGTTTGCCCTGATCTTCATCGGTGCCGGCTCGATCATGGCTGTGGTCATCGCGTTCCAGCCGAACGCTGAGGGCCTGCCCTCGCTCGGTGGGTTAACGCTGGTCGGTGTGGCTCTTGCGCACGGCTTGACGATCGCCGTCATGGCCTCGGCGGTGGGGCACATCTCGGGCGGTCACTTCAACCCCGCAGTGACACTCGGTTTTGTCGTCACCCGGCGGATTGCGCCGACACTTGCGCTCGTCTACTGGAGCGTCCAGTTCCTCGGCGCAACGGCTGCCGCCGCGCTGCTGCGCTGGATCTTCGACGAGCGGGTGCGCGGCCTGGTCAAGCTCGGCTCGCCCGCCCTGGGACACGGCATCGACCACTGGCAGGGCCTGGTGATCGAGATCGTGCTGACCTTCTTCCTCGTCTGGGTGATCTTCGCCACCGCCGCGGATCCTGGCGGCACCTTCAAGTCGATCGCAGGGCTCGCGATCGGTCTCACGATCACGCTCGACGTCCTCATGGGCGGACCGCTGACGGGCGCCGCGATGAATCCCGCGCGTGCATTCGGTCCCGAGCTCCTCCAGCGCGAGTGGTCCGATGCCTGGGTCTGGTACGCGGGGCCGTTCGCGGGAGGCGTCCTGGCGGCTCTCGCCTACGAATGGCTCTACCTCCGGCCGCCGCGCCCG
>WNFV01014574.1_pt1 | contig 11505 bp, 12 predicted proteins | sample 5400101 | NCBI WGS metagenome assembly WNFV01 (sample SAMN13153361, study PRJNA577476) | soil metagenome | isolation source: 115 cm soil or saprolite under grassland replicate 1 | place: USA:California | collected 2016-06-15
CTAGCCCCTCGTCGCCCCCACCCGGGCCAAAAGGGCCTGGGTGCACGGGCGCCACGGGGAGACCACCCTGGGCCCCCTGCACCCGCCGCATCCACGCCGCGGGGCCGGGGGCCCCTGCGCCACAACAGGCCCGCCCCGCGCGCACGGGCTCATGGGTCACGGCCAGGGTCCCGCGCTAGACTACGAACGCAAGGGGAACCGATGAGCATCGACCGACCCAAGTACGACCCGGCAGACCTCTCGAAGTATGATCTGACCGAGGAAGAGGCCGAGGACATCCGGCAGGGAATGTTAGAGATCGATCGTGGGGAAACGATCTCGCTCGATCAACTGAGTGCAGAGATCTCGGCCGAACTGCAGGCAGAACTACGTCTGCAAGAGATGAGCGTGGACCAGACTTGCTCGAAGGGATCTTTGCGAGGGGAATGGTGATCAACCTGAATCCTTCAACCACCGCTCGATCATGTGGCGCCCGCGCGCACGGAGCTTGTCGTAGTCACTCCCTGTGAACGTCGCCGGGGAGTACCGCGCGGCATGGCTTCGCTCATAGAGTTCTCGGTAGTCGTACGCAAACCGTTTCAGTTCGGAATAGGTCCGAAGCCACGGCCAGCGGTGCTTATGCTCCAAGGCCACGACATCATACCGATGCAGCATGTACGCGGAGAGTGCATGGAGTGCCGCGTAGAACAGTGCCGTCACCGCCCAGCGGATCGCCACAGGGTCCTGTGCGGACGCTCTCAGTCCATCCGCGAACGCGAGATTCTCCCTCGCAAGGGAGCGATGGTCTTCGACGGACGGCGGATTAGTAGAGACGCTCACCCGCCGGGATCATACCGGAGGCCCGAGCTGGGAAGAGGTCGTACTCCAGGTCCAGTTCCAGATCCCAGAGCCGCTCGGTGATCGTGCGATCCCGATCGAGATCGTGCGTCTCCAACAGGACGAAGAGATGGGGCTCCGATCCGGCAAGGCGCACTTCCGAAATCCCCGGGATCCCTTCCAGGGCCTTGCGCACCCGGCTCCGAAGCTCGGGCGGGACGGTTTCTGAAGAAGAGGCGGTCGCGGGGGCCATGGGGACAGTCTCCGTCCCGGAGGACGGAAGGGCAAGGCGAGAGCCCCGCGCGACCGATGCGTACAGCTCGGGCGTGGCGGAGGCCACCCCCGGTGGCCGTACATCGAGCGCGCGCCCAGCGCCCGCTCCGCGACTCTCTCGAGAGTCTTGCGAACTAACCGGTTTGCTGGTGAAGAAACTGTTCGACTAGCTGACTAACTAATCCGCTGATCGTGACATCGTGCGTGACGCAGTAGACCTGTAACCGCTTCGCAAGGTCTGGCGGCAGGTAGGCCATCACGGCGCGGACATCGGGGCCCCTGCTGCGCTTAACCAGCCGACGGGGCGAGGCGACAACCGCACGATCTGGGTCGGTTGCGCGGACAGGTCGGAGGGGCGTTGGAGGGATCGGATTACCCTGCACGAACGCGGCGGCGGCGCTGGGATCGATCGAGGACGACGGCGGCATCTTGGGGGCGACGGGTGGCAGCTTCTTCGTCACGGGCGTACTCCATCAGCTCGTCGTAGACGGCTTTGATCTCCTGGGCGGCGGGCCCCTTGGCGTAGTTCGGCACGCTCTTGCCCAGCGCGTGGCACTCCATCCATGCGATGCGCGCGCCCAGCTGGGACCGCAAGACCGGCAGCGAGGTCGCGGCGAGGTTGTCCCGGGCGGCGCGCGCGAGGGCCGTCGCCGCGTTCACCCGGGTCAGCACGAGGGCCGGCTGCAGGGCCGGCTTGAGCGCCCGCGCCTCCTGGATCACCGCGAGCGTCGGCGCCAGGGCCCAGGTCTCGGTCACCGAGGGCGACACCGGAACGAGGGCCACGTCACAGCTGATCAGCGCCGCCCGCTGTACGTCCCCAAGGCGGCCCGGGGTGTCCACCAGGGTGAGGTCATAGTCCGCCGCGAGCCGTGGGAGCTGGTCGGGCTGGTGCATCCCGGCCCCGAGCCCCACCACGGTCGGGACCGGCTGCTGTTGTGCCACGGCGGTCTCCGCCCAGGTCAGGCAGGTGGCCTGGTCGCGGTCCCCGTCCACCAGCAGGATGCGGTGCCCGCGCAGCACGCCCTCCACGGCTAGGGCGATGGCCAGCGACGACTTGCCCACGCCTCCCTTCGACGACACGAGCGCGATCTTCATGGGTCTTTCGTGCACCCGCGCGTCCGCACGCCGAGCGTGGCGCAAGCTAGTCGATCGATTAGCTAGCTGTCCAGATCCTTAGACTGTTGGTTTGTCGGCAAACTAGTTAGCTGGATCACTGGTTAGCTAGCTACTCCGCGCAAGGCGGTGCCTCTGCGGGCGCGCGTGGCTGGGTGCAGGGACGGAGCGAGCACGCCGTTCCTGGACCCTGGCGGGCCCGCCAGAGCCATTCGGAAGCCGTTCCCGAACGTGGGAGAGAAGGCAGGCCCTCCGATGTCTCCCCCTTAGTGCTTCTGGGCCTGATGCCATGCAGGCCCACGCAGGGGGGAGCCGTAGGCGACGCCCCGTGTGCGGGGAATGGCCTCGAGACGTGGGTGCGGAGAACTACGCCTGCACGTGGCGAGAAGCACGCTCGTACAACTTATCGAGACGAGAGCGAAACAGAGCGCCCGGCAAGCTGGCGCAGCCGGGCGCGGACAGTTCATCGAGGCGTTCCCAACTCCTTGGATCGAGGGTTGGGAACGGGTTGGGAACAGAAGGGAACAACCGCAGAAAACATGCGGTTGTTCCCTACGTTCCCTACTTAAGATGGGGGTAAAAGGGTAGGGGTATGGGGGATGGAGGGGAGTGGGGTATGGGGGGGGGGTTTAGGGGGATGGGAACTAGGGAACGTAGGGAACAACGGCATGAAAACCGCGTTCCCCCCCCCCGTTACCTCGTGCCGAGTAGGGAACGGGGGGGGGAGCATCCATGGAGTAGGGAACGCGTCGCGCGGGACGGGAAGGGTGGAACGCAGCCCTCAGCGTGGAGGGAACGGTCCTGTGGCTATTCCTCGCGAGTCCATACCCACTGGGGCTTGCCGTCGATCCGTTGCTTTCGGCGCTGCCATCCGCAACGGTGTAGGGCTGCACCGACACGGTGTTGCAAGCTTTTGTCTGCTCGTGCGCGGAGCACGGCTTGGTCTTTTCCGGCATCCCCTGTCACGTCGCGAGCGAGCAAGGTGGTGCAGAGGTCAATCACGGTGGTGGTGGTTTTGCCGTCGGCAATCTTGGCGACCAGGTCGTCCAGGTCATCGCGGACAAGATAGTCTGCGTTGCGCTTGGAGCTTTCACGTTCGGTCTGCGCATCAAACCACCAGGGTTCGCCTTGCTGGTAGGCATGGAAGGACTCGGCCCAGAGTGCATCTCGGTGTGCGGAAATCCACGCGAGATTGATCTGGTCCGGCACGGTGATCAGCCAGAACCTACGGTTCCCTGTCAGGTCTACCTGTGAGTACGAAGGATCGCGGCACGATGACCGGCGCGCGGGCGTATGGAGGACGGTAGGCGTCCTCTTGCCGTGTGATCATGGCTTTCATCGTGGAGCTGTCACGGGTGCGGATGTAGCGGTCGATCTCGGCAAGCTCGTGAATCCAGCTGAGACGCAAAAGCTGTCCCTGGTCTCGTGCGTTCTCGGGTAGCTCTCCGTCAGAAAAGAACGGACCCGCGATCGCCCGAAGGGCCATGGATTTGAAGGCGCCTTGCCCGCCATGCAGGATCAACACGCTGTCGGCTTTACAGCCAGGTTCCATGGCACGGGCGATGGCTTGGATGGAGAAGCACCGGACGATGGCCAGATCCAGTGCGGTCGGTGGGTGAGCACACAGCGTGGCGGCGAGCTGCGCTAGGCGCGTGACACCGTCCCAACGAAGGCCAAGGAGGTACTCCTGGACGGGACTTCGCTTTCGCTCCTCAGCGACCACGATGGCGGCCTCACCCAAGGTGGCGGCGCTGAATCGGATGCGGTGGTGGCGTTCGGCTTGATCGCGCAGGCGTCCCATGGCTGGATCACTCAGCGCTTGCTGATCGAGCATCACCACGCCACTCATGGTGTTGAGCCATAAGTTCTGTCCGCAGGTCGCTCGCAGGTACTCGATGGCGTTGGAAAAGGAGGCGATCGGTGCGCCGGTGTTGGGGTTCGCCGACACCCACTTGGGTGGGCGCGAGGAATCGGTCGGCGTAGATCGATGGATCGTCTTCCGATCCTTTTCGTGGAGTGCCGATTCGCGTGGGGCGGATGGTTTTGCAGGCCGTGCCTGTCTTGGCGCGGGGGACGTGGCCTGAGAGGATGTCTCGGTGGAGGTGTCCGGTGTGCCGGTCTCGTTGGACACGCCGGTCCCGGACGGCGGAAGGTCGAGGATGGAGAGTCCTGGTCTCCATCCCTTCGGAGGCCACCACGGCTCGAACTCCGTGGGCGGTTGCACCGCGGCGCTTCGCTTGGTGGCCGCGATGGCTGGGCGCGGGTGGTAGGGCCGGTTGGCATCCCAGGCCTGGCCGATCTGGTCTGGATCGCAGGTAGGTTCGCAGATCGGAGCCCCCGTCTCGCGATCTAACAGCAGCACGTGGGCGCCTTTGCGGGCGAGCGAAACCAAGTCCTCGCGGGTGCTTCCGTTCAGGGCTGCCATGGGCACCTCCCCCAGGACCGGTGCTGGATGAGCACAACCACGACGAAGTCAGGCAATGGAGGACAATTGCACGCGCGACGATGCTCGCGCATAGTTCCCGTAACTGGGGCTGTCATCTAGCTCCTCTTCCGCCGCGCTGGGTCGAAGTCAGCGCGGCGTTTGTGTTTGTACACCTCGTGTGTGGTGTGGACTAGGGAAAAGCCAACAACTCATCGAAGCGGTGAGGGCGTTGCGAATCCCGGTCGTAGCTGTCGCGTGGGCACATGAAGTAAAGCGAGGAGACTGGGGCTACGGGGTCGTTGCGTTCGACGTGACGGCGTCGACGGGGTGTGCGAGCCTTGGGACTGTGCCAGACGACATGCCCAATGACTCTGCTCCGACGGTCGTGCAGTGGACGGACCCACGCTCCAAAGAAGTGCTCCGTAGTGTGGTGAAGGAGATCGCCGCCGTGCTGGGGGAGACGGAGTCTCTCCCGCTGCAATCCTTGCGGCGTCTGATCATCAAGCGTGGGGTGGCGTTCGCGCAGGATCTTTTGCGGGAGGTTCAGGCGATCGAGGACCAAGGTGGCTTGATGGTGGAGGTGGATGGTTGCATCCGCCGTCGCACGCTGGGCGGTATTTACTTCTTCCTGGCCAAGCAACGTCTCTCGGGCAAGCAACGGCGGTTTGTGTTCAGCTTGCCAAAATTTCGCATGCGTAAGGCCCAGCGGCGTCTGGCTGAGAATGGACCCACCGCGGTCGTGGCCCCTTCGACCATGACGGATGTTCCTGCCGAGCCTGTGTCCGAATCCTCATCCTCCCCGTCACCGTGCGTCCGTGATCCAGACAAGACGGTGCCAGTCCAGAGTCGCCCCTCCGTCCGCGTGACAGGCCTGCCTTCTTCACCACCGCATTCGGAGCCACCGAAGTCAGCGCAACCTGTGCGGAAGCGCACCGTCATCGAAGTCACGACCGTCCGTGGAAGGAACGTGCACTCGATGGACAATGTGTCCTCGACGCCGAGAGGCTCTCAGTCGTCGAGGGGAACGTCCCGTGTCTGGCGCAGTCCTGACGCGGATTAACCGGCGCGTTTCCAGCGACTCTACCGGACCTGCCCTTCTGGTTCCACGCGTCCCAACTCTTCACACTGATGCAAGGATCCAAGTCTAGACAGATCGTGCGTCAAGCGCCTGTCCTGGCCCTGTAAAACGGGCCTGAAGCGCGCAGTCCCATCCGTCAGGCCGCGCGGGTGCGCTTGGTGCCTTGGTTCAGCAGTGCACGCCCGAGGATCTCTCGGGCGACGTCACTGCGGTGGATGACTGAGGACAGAAAGGTTGGGTTCTTTCTGGTCGCCATTTGCGCTGTTCGAGCGTGACATCGTCTCGGCGCAGCTTGTCTGCGAGAACCAGCAGTTGAGCGCCTAGTAGGGCCGCTCCACGGGCTGGACCGTCAACATCAGGACGCGCAGCTTTGTTTCCGCACACTTAACCTCTGACGTCCTGACACGCATCCGCCGGCAAATTGAATTTAGATCTCACCATTCCGCAGAGTGTAGGCGGTCACAACTGCTTGGAATTACATGTTCTCATCCAGAAAGACGATCGGTGTAACACTGCCTTTCCGTGCTTTTGATTCACTGAAAGTGGCGGACGAGTAGCAACAAAATTCCTTGTGATTCCGCGAAGGGCATCTGTCGTGTCAGGACGTCAGAACCTATTAGCCCTGGGTCACGAGACAAACCGAAGCCATCCGGCCCGTACAAGATTCATGTTCAAAAATCGCCCGTACGGAGGATGGTCACGCACCATTATTCCTGATAATGCGTCACAGGATCACTGCACTGTTAAGGAGTTCGGAGTGGGTGTACATTTTCTAAATGTCGACATCCGAGCAGAGGGAGCCAGAAAGATGACCTGTAAACGTATCAGCCTGCTAGCTTGGGGTGGATTCGCTCTTGTGGCAGCGACAGTACCTGGTTCGAAAGCGTCCGCCGACTTCGCCATCAACAGAGCGGTCTCCTCAGAGTGCGTCACGACCTACGATGGCAGTGCTGGCGGTAGAAATTGTGGTTCTATAATGTGGCCCAACATCCCAAACACCTGCTGGGACGCCCTTGGATTTACGAGCACGATGGCAACCGTCCCAGGTGTCACAGTTTTGCCGACATTCCAAGACAACGCTGTTTGGGACACGGATACTATGGAAAGCAACCTGGTGTCAGGAGGAGCCGACACCACTTTTACGGATCGGCCGAATTCAGGCGTGGAGTATTGGTCGATGCATGGACTTGGAGGTTATTCCCTCGGCGGGTTCTGCACCTCGGACGCGCAATGTGCCGCAGGCCAGCGTTGCTTCACCCTGAACAGCGCCAATCACTGTGTCGCATTTAGCAGGGAACCGGCAGTCTGAACGTCTATGGGCTGTTTCATGCGGCGGATATTCATCGGGGTGGGAGATCCTACTGGCGTAGAGCTCCGGTTCTAGCTACCACCAAGGCATGAGCGCGGAGCGGACGGCGGGTGCCTTTGGGCTGGCAGACGAGGAGCTGGATCGTACGCGAGCGTTGATTCTTCACGCTTACTTTGGTCTGCGCTGCACTCGCCCTGGCCGAGCGATTGGTACGCATGAGATTCACGACTGGATCAAGACCTATTATCCCGACGAGGAAATTCCTAGCGATGCAGTGATTCAGCGGACGGTGGTGGCTGCAGGACTTTTGCATCGTGGACGGGGTCAGCCTCGCAACGATTCGCGGGGGATTGTGACTGAGCAAGCCGTCCCCTTTTTGCCCGTACGACGGCAGGCTCCCCGTGTGCCGGGACGGAAGTAGGGAGCATCTTGCTGCCTGCACTGCTTTCGCAGCCGCTGCAGCAGATGGCGTCGGAATTCACCGAAGGCGAGCCATCCAAGGCGTCGCAAGTCGAAACGATGCTCGGGGTGGCGGTAGGACGTTTGGTGCGGCCCGGAGGATGGACGGATGCGCAGCGTGACGCGGGCGCGGAGGTGGTGGTAACCGGCCGGGCGCAACCCTATGCGGAGAGTACGGTTCGTAAACGGTTACGCGTCCTGGCTCGACAAGGGGGCACCTCCGTAGCAGCCCGTGCGGTGCAGAAGCAGGTGCACCACGCAGTGGCGACGGCCGACTCGACCGAACGGATCGCGGTGTACACAGACATGTACGATCAAGTTTGCTGGACCAAGAAGCCTGCGCATGCAGGACCGGTGGGCAATCGTGGCAACCGCATCTTGGCGGCGACGTACTTTGGGATGACGTTCGTGAGGATCGGCCAGGGTCCTGCCTTGGGTTACCATGTTTCTTGGCACAAGCCTGCCTCGCCGCTCTTGGATGGCTTGCAAGCGCTGTATGCAGACAAAGACCGTGCGGCATGGCTGAAGGCGACGGCGCATCTGCACATCTGGGATCGTGGCGGCTGTGGTCTGCCCACGTTGAGGTGGGCGCGTGAACGCGGCATCCCCTACCTGACCGTATCCAACGGTTCAGTGTCTTGGAAGGACTACGAGGCACCGCGCGTCCACACCGATACCGGTGTTCCAGTGTTCGTGCGACCCGATCCAGATCTGTTCGACTGGGATTGTTTGAAAGGGGCACCGATTCCCTGCGAGATCATTTTTCCGGCCCACCCAGACAAGGGTCAAGACTCGAGCCGTGCGTTACGTTATCGCAGTGCTCGTCTGCTTTCGGAAGCAGACCTTGCCGCGATGGACGTGCTGTACAAGTCTCGATGGCCTTCGAATGAAAATGCAATTAAATCACTGAGCGCCGTCGGTTTCGGCGTCAACCGGGATCGCAATCTCGAACCCACCACCAGTCGAGGGACCGATGGTCAGCTGTTGCGGCTGGAACAACGGGTGACCCAGACCCGCGCCGAACTGCAAGCATTGCAAGAGGACCCCACACGATCGGCGGCCCAGAAGCGCACACGGCGCGAGCGGAAGCTACAAACACTCGACGCGCAGAGGACACAGCTTCAGCAAAGTGGCCGTACCAAGGGCGCACGAGTCCCCACGGGTACAGAACTTCTCTGCAAGAATCTGATGCTCCTGATCTACAATGCGCTCGCCTTGCTGTTGGCGAAAAGCCCACTGCAGACCGTACGAACTCTGACACCTCTTCGAGTCCGGGCTCTGCTGTTGGGGCGCAGTGTCTGGTCCTGCATCGAGGCCGAGCGCATCACTCTCTGGATCGATCCTGTGCCCAACGCTGCCGAGCGTTCCTTGCAAGAAGAACTGCTCCGCCTTTTCGAGGCGCAACAGCTCACCCTCGGTGGGCGATCTCTACGCCTGCGGCTGCAGCCGTTGCCGCAGAAATCACGCCCAAGACGAATATGTGCCTAGTTTGCCGCTTCCCTGTTTAGACAGGGTCAAATGCAGACGTGTAGTACGAACGATTCCTTCGGAGGCGCTGTCAATCTCGTCACTCAAGTTCGACTGGGCGAGTCTGGGTTTTCTGGTTCTTGGAGGGGTGTGGGAACGAATGGAAACCTGAATATTGCCATCTTCGCCATAAGTTATCCGATTGAGATGCACTGGGTTATAGAAAGCACAATCAATATGTTTGCAGGTGTACACCTGGTGGGTGGCTACGCCGGGTATCTCGGACCATGGCCTTCTTCCACAATGGGTGATGTGCAAGATTCGGCAACAACGGGCTCCCATTTGGCTACGCGATTAAAGAACTCCCAGGCTGCTGGTAATGCCCACCTTGATTCAACACGCCTCGATGAGCCCACTACGATTGGGGCGCCTTCCTGCACAATCTCGGTCTCCTGCGCAAGGAATCAATCCTGGTCACAATGGCATCTTAACTCTGAACAATGGCCCGAGTTAGACGACAACGACGAAACGTCGTCGCCTACCAATTGTTCATGGAATTATTGGTGCCGCTGGTCATAACAATTAACTTAAGTCAGTAGGAGGGACGAAATATGAAACCTAATAGCGTATTTCTGACCGCGTGTCTCGTTGTAGTAGGGTGCAACACTCAGGATCCATCGACTCCACCGGAGGCGCTCCATCGATCGGCTTCGGGTATCGCCGGTGCCGCGATGCAGACGGATGCAGTTGCCGTCGCTGTCAAGTACGGATTCCCTCTCAGTGATCCAGCTACTGTGAGGGCTCCAAGCCCGACGTCTCGTGCCGTCACAGGCGGGTCAGAGTCCTTTGTGTTGTTTCCAGGTACCGGTGCTGTGCAGGGCTGGAGCACCAACGACGCGCCACAGGCAGTTGCCGCGCGTCCTTCCTCGTTGGAGGAACACGATCGGGCAGCAATTCAGTATTTTGCCTCCAAGGCTGGCCTTGTCATGAGTGAAGTCGGTGAGGTGATTCACTTCGCCGGCTATAGAGGAAGTGCGGACGTGGGTGGTCCCCGTCAGCCCGACCAATTGATCGGCTTTTCAACCTCGCTCGTTCGTAGAATTGGTGGCTTCGATGTCGTTGACTCGATTGCCAGCGTGGAGCTGAACGCAAGAGGGGGTCCGGTAAACCTATCTGTGCACTGGCCTGCGCCTGATGCCCAGGTACTCAGCGGCGCTGCCCAGCTCAAGCAGATCGTGGATGGTGGCTGGCTGCCATCGACTAACAAGAGGATTGGTCCAATAAAATCCGTACGTGTAGTCCTTCACCATAGTCTCGCTGACTCGGCTGAGTTGCATTGGAGTACGACAATCAGAGTGGACTATGATGTGCAGCGAGGAACCTATCAGGAATTTGACGCCAACGGTAATCTTGTCAATCCATACAAGTTTGGCCCAGTGCCGACTTCCTCGAAATGACATTTGGGACACGGCAACTTCCTTGCCTCATTGTTCTTGTTTGGGGCTGTTCCCATACAACCGCCGCTGATGCTACTGTAGAAGCTGGGACATCATCCAATGATGCTGCGGAAGACAAGACGGAGAGTTGTCATGGCACCTTTGGCCTGAGTGCTTATCGCTTCGACCGGGACGCAATGTGTTTTGGCGAAATTCAAAAGATCCCAGCCTGCGTTGAAGGTCCTGTGAGTAGAGGCTCCGCTCCTCCGTTGTGTGCATTCGCGCCGAGTGGAGATTTTTTGATAACAGGAGTCTCTCCCCTACAGACAGTGTCGGCAGAAGGATGGTGCTTTCGCTTTGCGTACGATAGGGGAGGTACTGCATTCGGTGGAGAACCCCTGAGTGCAGCGGAGGATGAGATCTGTTCTGCTCATGATAATGCCATCGCACTGGGTGGATGTCCCGCATGTGCTGGCGATGGTGGTTTCGACAGACATTGTTCGAAGTAACAAGGCGATCTATTTTTGATCTGTGATCTTATCGCAGCGGCCATTTCGCAGGCGAAATTCGTGGGCATTCGTAGGGCAAACGAATTTCCATGATTTGACATCGATGAGAAAATGCCTGGGAATCATCTGGCGGATCGGATCGCGGTCCGCAGCAGCTTCCGAGATGGCCAACTTGCGGAAATTCCTCTTCCGCAGCACTTGACCCGGCATTCTGTGCGGGAAATTAATCCCAGGCTCGTCGCTCCTCCCTGCGAAATCACCGTCGCAGGGGAGTTTTGCGCCGCACGATACACCCTATTCGGGCAGGCGACGCAAAGAGTCCTTTCCGTCGGATTCCAAGCCCCTCACGAAAACAGGTATTGTCCATGTGTCCTGGTTCCGTTGGAACGTGACACGCGGGTTCCTTCGGAGTGGATGCCTCCCCTCCCGTGCGCCGAGTGTGCCTCGCGTTCGTTGCTGAACGCCACCTGTTCCCGTGCCTGCGGGGCGGGCCTGTTGTGGCGCAGGGGCCCCCGGCCCCGCGGCGTGGATGCGGCGGGTGCAGGGGGCCCAGGGTGGTCTCCCCGTGGCGCCCGTGCACCCAGGCCCTTTTGGCCCGGGTGGGGGCGACGAGGGGCTAG